>Ga0209168_10002848_pt1 | contig 12249 bp, 11 predicted proteins | sample Coa_R1_FD_187156 | JGI IMG/M metagenome (GOLD analysis project Ga0209168, IMG submission 187156) | Surface soil microbial communities from Centralia Pennsylvania, which are recovering from an underground coalmine fire - Coalmine... | ecosystem: Environmental > Terrestrial > Soil > Unclassified ... | reverse complement strand
GGCGCCGGTCGGCCCATCCGAAGACGCCGATACGGGCACGCGCGCGCTCTCCACCGCCGAGGTCGAGCAGCTGACCGAGGACTTCATCGCCGCCGCCGAGCGCGCCGAGCGGGCCGGCTTCGACGGTGTCGAGCTGCACGGCGCCCACGGCTACATCCTCTGCGCCTTCATCAGCCCCGAGACCAACCGGCGCGAGGACCGCTACGGCGGCAGCCCCGAGAACCGCGCGCGCATCCTCTTCGACATCATCAAGGGCGTCCGCACGCGCACCCGCCCCGACTTCCAGCTGGGCGTCCGCATCTCGCCCGAGCGGTTCGGCCTGGTCTTCGCCGAGCAGCTGGCGCTGGCCGAACGGCTGCTGGCGTCCGGCGACCTCGACTTCCTCGATATGTCGCTTTGGGACTGCTTCAAGCGCCCGGTGGAGGAAGCGTTTGCGGAGAAGCCGCTGGCCAACTGGTTCGCCGATCTGCCGCGCAGCGAAACCCGCCTGGGCGCCGCCGGCAAGCTGATGAGCGCCGCCGACTGCCGCAAGCTGGCGGCGACCGGCTACGACTTCGCCATCCTCGGCCGCGCGGCGGTGCTGCACCACGACTTCCCGGAAAGAGTCGCCGCCGATGCGAACTTCCAGACGATCGCTCTGCCGGTCACGCGCGCCTATCTCCGCAACGAACGCCTCGGGCCGGGGATGGTCGAATACATGAACGGCTGGCGCGGCTTCGTCGCCCAAGAAGAAACCGAGGCCGCCCCGGCCTGAAGAACGCACGGGCCGGAGGTGGCGAGTTGGGAGCGTTCGAGTATCTGCTGATCCTGGCCGCGGTGATCCTCGGCCTCGCTCTGTCCGACTTGGCGCTCAGCCTGCACCGCCTCCTCAGCGCCGGCCGACGCGTGCGATGGGATTGGCTGGCGCCGCTGGCGGCGATCGTGGCGTTCCTGAAGATCGTCACCCAGTGGTGGGCCTGGTTCTCCGGCGCCGGCATCGCCAAGACCCTGACCTTCGAGATGTACGTCGGCGAGCTGGCCGGCGCACTGCTCCTCTTTCTGCTCGCCGCGGCCGCGCTGCCGGACGAGGTCGGCGAGGACAAGATCGACTTGGCCGCCCACTACGCCGCGGTCTCCCGCCGCTACTGGCTGTTGTTCGCCGCCCAGTGGATCGTCCTCACGGCGGTGAATCTCTGGGCGGTGCTGCACGTCGCCGGACCGCACAAGCTCGAGGTGTTCTGGCCGGCGTGGTTCGTGCTTCCCGTGACCCTGTCGCTCGTCTTCATCAAGAACCGCTGGTGGCACACCGGTTGGCTCGTGGCGCTCGTCGTCGTCTACCTGGCCCAGTTCTTCGGCCAGGGGCTCGGCGCCTAGGTTCCGTCGCGCAAGATTTTGCATCGGTGGTCCATCAGGTCCTCGGCGGTGCCCTTGTCGAAGCGGGTCCAGTCGGCCTGGTCAGCGAGGAGGATGAAGCCGGGGCGTCCGTCGGCGAACACCGTGCCGATCACCGCCATCGTCTCCCGGCCCATGTCGGCGCGGGCTCTTGGGTCGTCCGCCAAGAGCTTGAACGGGTCGCGATCGCCGAGGTCGGCGCCCTCGACGCGCATGGCGCGGTAGTGCCGGCGCACATCGCCGATGTCGAAGTCGGCCCAATGGTCCCCGATGCGACCCTGCATCTTGTCGAGCAACCTGCGGATCCCTCGTCGCACGCAGTCGATGTGGATGTGCAGCTGGTCCTGTGTGCGGCCGTCGACCGAGTTGATCGCCAGGGCCAGATCCTCGCGCGGCACATCGCGCCCGGCGCGACGTTCGAACAGCGGCTTTGCGTCCCACGCATCCTGCCAATAGTTGGGCGCATCGGCGCGGAGCAGCGCCGGCGACTCGATGCCTGGGATGCGCGACGTCGGCACCGCAAGGAGCTGCGTGCCGCCGCTGATGTCGTTGACGACCGCGTAGCCCTTGGCGAGGTCCACCCGCGCGCAAGGGGCCGGATGGCCGGTCAGCCGCATGTCGGTCACGCAGAGGCCGCGCACGACCCGCCAGAGCGCGCCCGGGTCGGCCGACTCGGCGGGCGCGACCGCCAGCCAGAGCAGCGCGGCGACCGCGCCCAGGACGAGCGCGACCAAGCCTACGCGACCGACCGCTCTCGCCACTGTCACAAACCCTGTCTAGACGTTGGAAACGCGTGCGCCCGCTTAGCATCTGGGCGACAATCTTGTTAGCGGTGGGGCGTCGCCGCTGGGCGAGGGGAGAGATGGCGTGACCGAAAGCGCATTTGCGGCGCTCGACGAGCAACGGTTCAAGGCCTTCCACTGGCGCGCCACCCTGACCACCGGCCTCGGCGTCTTCTGCGACGGCTACGACCTCTCGTCCCTGGCGCTGGTGCTCACCCTGGTGCTGCATTCCTTCCACCAGGCCAGCCTGACGGGCGTGCAGTCGGCGCTGCTGTCGGCCTCGGCGCTGGTCGGCGCGGCGATCGGCGCTCTGGGCTTCGGTGTGCTCGGCCAGTGGGGACGCAAGCGCTTTTACGGGCTGGACGTGCTGCTCCTGGGCGTCGCCGCCATCGCCCAGGCGTTCGCGCCGGACGTGGTGTGGCTGATCGGCCTGCGCTTCCTCCTCGGGATCGGCGTCGGCGCCGACTACGTGCTCTCGCCGGTGATCATGGCCGAGCACGCCAACCGCGCCGATCGGGGCCGGGCGCTCGGCCTCGGCTTCGGCACCATGTGGCCGCTGGGCGCCCTGGCCGCCGTGCTCGTCAAGTTTCTGCTCAGCGCGTTGCACGTGCCCGACGACCTGCAGTGGCGGCTGGTGCTGGCCGGCGGCGCCGTGCCGGCGCTCGGCGTGCTCTACTTCCGCCGCCGCATGCCGGAAACGGTGCGCTATCTCGCCAAGCTCGCGAACCAGAAGGCGGAAGCCGAGCAGGTGATCGCCGAGGTCAGCGGCCAGCAGCTCGCCGCACCCGAGCACGACAGCCGCGACTTTTGGACGGTGTTCGCCAGCCACGCCCGGCCGATCCTGGCGGCGGCGCTTCTGTGGATGCTCTACGATCTGGTCGTCTACGTCTTCATCCTCTTCGGTCCGAACATCATCGCCAAGACGCTGGGCATGGACCCGGCGATGTTCTCCTTCCTGACCCAGATCCTTTTCGTACTGCCGGCGTCGTTCGCCGGCTCGCTGTTCATCATCGATCGGTTTGGGCGCAAGCCGTTGCAGGGATGGGGCTTCCTCGCCGGCGCCGTCCTGCTCGGCGTCTTCGCGATCATGCAGAAACAGCTGCTCGCCGCGCCGGCGCTGGCGTTCGGCGTCTACGGCCTTCTCAACATCGCCATGACCGGTCCCGGGCTCGTCTCGGGCGCCGGCATTCTCGGGGTCGAGCTCGCGCCGACGCGCGTGCGCAGCGTCGCCCAAAGCATCACCGTCGCCGGCGGCCGCATCGGCGCGGCGATCAGCGGCTTCGCCTTCCCGCTCCTCTTCAAGGGCATCGGCCAGGCGGGCGCCTATGTCGTCATCGCCGGCCTCGCCGTGCTGGGCGCCATCGCCACCTGGCTCCTGGTCCCGGAAACCGGCCGCATCTCGCTGGAAGAAATCAACCGCGAGCATGCCCCTCCCGAGGGAGCGTCGCCCGCGCCCGCCGCTCCCGCATAGGTCGGTATTCACTCGCGCTCATCCCGCGGAGGCGGGGACCCAGTCTTTGGCCAAATCCTCCGCCGGACTTCACCTGGAATCCCGCCGTCGCGGGGATGAGCGGGGTGGTTAGTCGGGCGTGTACGCGCCCTTACGCCAGAGCTCCACGCTGCGTGGCGCGGCCAGCCCGCCGTAGCGGCGGTCGGTGTCGGCGAGAAGCTTCGCCGCCTCGCCCCGCTTGCCCGCCGTCAGCAAAGCCTCGACCCGGTCCAGGCGCGCCGCGATCTCGGCGTCCAGCCCCTGGCGGCACGCGGCGAGTTTGCCGGCGTCGCCTTGCGCCGGCGCATCGAGCGTGGCCAGCGCCCGGTCGAGCTGCGCCGGCGAGGCGGCCTCGTGCCCCGCGCCGGCCATCGGCTGCACCGCGACGTCGAAGACGCAGAACGCCTTCATGCTTCGCTGGCTCGCCGCATCGTCCGCCTGCGCCGCCTCGTCCGCCGTTCCGGTCACGTAGACGAGCCGGCTCCCGGCCTGGAACGCCTCGAAGAGGCTGCGCGGCGGGATCGGCGTTCCAAGCTCGCCGATCGGGTCGGAGCCGGCGTTCAGGAGCGCGCCTTTGAAGAGGTCCGGGTAGGCCAGCGCCAGCTTCATCGCCACGCGCGCGCCGCCGCTGATCCCGCCGATGTAGACCCGCGCCGGATCGACCGGGTAGCGGCGCATCGCGTTCACCGCCGCCAGGATGGCCAGCGGCTCGCGCCGGCCCACCACCTGCTGGTCGTTCCCCGACCGCTCGGCGGCGGTGAAGATCATCCCGCGCCGGGCCAGCACGGCGGCCCACCCCGGCGGCGGCTCCGCCTCGGCCAGCGGCGAGACGAAGACGATCAGGCCGTAGCCCTTCTCCGGCGCGGTCGGCGGCACGACCAGCGTGAACCGCTCGCGTGTCGGATCCACGGGCTGGTCGGCGAGGGCGGCGTGCTCGGCGTCGAGCTTCGCCTGCACCTGCGCCGCGGCGATCGGACTGAGTGCGCGCCTGAGGAGCTCCGCGTTCGACGACAGCGGCGAGACCTCGGTGAAGACCACGTCGCGCTGCTCGCCTGGCGCCGGGGCCGCGGCCACGAGCGCGAGCGCGCCGAAGCCGGCCACCCGTTGCACCCACCGTTTCGCCCGCGCTCTCATGCCGCCAGTCACGCCCGGCGCCCGCTGGCGGACAAGGAGATTCGGCGGGCTCGGCAGCGCAGGCGGTAAAATAACACCGCTCATCCCCGGGACTGCGAAGCAGAGGCGCGTAACAGCCAAAGCGGGGACCGCAGGCGTTTTTGATGAAGTTGTCCCTTCGGCGGGCTATCAGGAGTTGGCCAAAGACTGGGTCCCCGCGTCCGCGGGGATGAGCGGGTGTTGGGGTCCGGGCATGGGAATCGATTGGCTTGCCGCCGCGGCGATCGCCGCCGTTCTCGCGCCGACGGCCGCTTCGGCCGCGCCGATGCTGGGGTTCACGGCGCAGGGCGCCGATGCCGAACGTGCGGTCGAGGCCCGGTTCGACGCGCAGCTCTCGCCTGACGCCATCGCGGAGCGGCTGCGCCGGCTGTCCTCGGCGCCCAATCAGGTCGGCTCGCCGCACGACAAGGACAACGCCGAGTGGGTGCTGGACCAATTCCAGACCTGGGGCTGGGACGCCCACATCGAGGCGTTCCAGGTGCTCTATCCGACTCCGCTGCGCGAGAGCCTCGAGCTCCTCGGCCCGCGGCCGTTCAAGGCCACGCTGGCCGAGCCGACCATCCCCGGCGACGCCACCTCGGCGGTCCACGACGGCGCCTTGCCGCCCTACCTGATCTACGCCGCCGACGGCGACGTCACCGCGCCCCTCGTCTACGTCAACTATGGCATGCCGGACGACTACAAGGCGCTGGCGCGCCTGGGCGTCGACGTGACCGGCAAGATCGTCATCGTCCGTTACGGCGGCGGCTGGCGCGGGCTGAAGGTCAAGCTCGCCCACGAGCATGGCGCGGTCGGCTGCCTCATCTATTCCGACCCGGCCGACGACGGCTATGGCGCGGGCGATCCCTATCCGGCCGGCGCTTGGCGGCCGAGCGAAGGCGTGCAGCGCGGCTCGGTCGAGGACCTGCCGGTCGAGACCGGCGACCCGCTCACCCCGGGCTGGGGCGCGACCGCGGACGCCAAGCGCATCCCGCTCGCCGAAGGCAAGACGCTGATGAAGATCCCGGCGCTGCCGATCTCCTACGCCGACGCCCAGCCGTTGCTGGCGGCCCTTGGCGGCCAGGTGGTCCCCAAGAGCTGGCGGGGCCAGCTGCCGATCACCTACCACACGGGTCCGAGCGCGGCCTCCGTGCACATGGTCGTCCAGTCGGACTGGAGCCTGAAGACCATCTACGACGTCATCGCCGTGATGAAGGGCGCTGAGCGGCCCGACGAGTGGGTCATCCGCGGCAATCACCGCGACGGCTGGGTGTTCGGCGCCTGGGATCCGCTCTCCGGCCAGAGCGCCATGCTGGAGGAGGCGAGGGCCATCGGCGCGCTGGCCCAGACCGGCTGGCGGCCGAAGCGCACCATCGTCTACGCGAGCTGGGACGGGGAGGAGCCGGGCCTTCTCGGCTCGACGGAATGGGCGGAAACGCATGCCGACGAACTGACGACGAAGGCGGTGCTCTACGCAAACTCCGACTCCAACGCGCGCGGCCTCCTTCGCGCCGAAGCGAGCTACTCCGAACAGCGGCTGATTGACCAGGCAGCCGCCAACGTGCGCGACCCGGAGACCGGCGTCAGCGTGCGCGAGCGCGCGCTGGCCGCGTCGCAGGCGAAAGCCGCCGATCCGGGCGCCAGCGAAGACGACAAGAGCCTCGCCCGGCTGGCCGCCGCCGGCGGCGACATGCCCATCGGGCCTATGGGCTCGGGCTCGGACTACACGCCCTTCGTCCAGCACCTGGGCATCGCCTCGATCAACCTCGAGTACGGCGGCGAGGGCGAGCAGGCGGGCGTCTACCACTCACAGTACGACACGTTCGAGCACTTCTCCCGCTTCGGCGATCCGGGCATGACCTATGGCGTCGTGCTGGCCAAGACGATGGGCCGCATCGTGCTCAGAACCGCCGACGCCGACGTCGCGCCGCTCCAGTTCGGCGACCTCGCCGACACGATCGGCCGCAACCTGGATGAGCTGCACAAGCTCGTCGCCACCAAGCGCGAGCACGCCGAGCTGGTCGACCGCCTGATCGCCGCCCACGCCTTCGACCTCGCCGCCGACCCGACCAAGGCCAACGCGCCGCCGGTAGCGGAACCGCCTGTGCCCGCCATCGACTTCGGCCCCCTGGACGCCGCCGTCGCGCGGCTGAAGGCGAGCGGGGCGGCCTATGACGCAGCGCTGGCCGCCGGCCCCGTCGCCCCGCCGACGCAGGCGAAGCTCGACGCGCTGCTCATCGGCGTCGAGCACACGCTGACCGACCCGCAGGGCCTGCCCGGACGGCCCTGGTACCGGCACCTGATCTACGCGCCGGGCCTGCTCACCGGCTATGGCTCGAAGACCCTTCCGGGCGTCCGCGAAGCCCTCGAAGCCGGCCGCTGGGATGAGGCCCGCGCCTACATCGCCCGCACCGCCGCCGCCCTCGACGCCGCCACCGCCCGCATCGACCAGGCCACCGGACTGCTAAAGGGTGGGTGAGCCGCGCCTTCTCCCGTCATCCTCGGCCGGAGCGAAGCGGAGTGCCGGGGACCCATGAACACTCACGGTCCACGGTGATCATGGGTGGCCGGAACAAGTCCGGCCATGACGCCGAAGGGTGGTGGCGCGCTTAGAGGTCCGGCGGCAGGTATTCGAACTCGACCAGGAACACCCGCTCGCCGCGGCCGTGTTTCGCGACGCTTAAGAGGTCGTCCAGGTCCTTAAAGCCGCCGCGCCGCGCCAGATCCTCCGTGACGTCGTCGAGGTCAATCTCCACCAGCCGCGTGACCTCGATCTGCCCCGGCGCCAGCGGATAGCGCGCCCCCACCTGCACCCGCGCCGAGCGCCAGATGCGCACCGAGCAGGTGATCTCGCCGCGGCGGATCGGCTCGCGCAGGCGCTTGGTGAACATCATGCGGCGCAGGCAAACCCATCTCCGCCTCTGGCGCAAGCCGGGCGTTCGGCTCTAGGAAAGCCGAAAGGAGGCCCCGCCCATGACCACCCAACGCATCGCCGTCATCGGTCTTGGCCAGCGCATCGCCCATGTGCTCGGCGCGATGAAGGAGATGGGCTGGGACCTGCGGGTGGACGGCTATTGCGACCCGGCGCCGGTTGGCGCCTCGATCCTGGACGCCGCGGGCGTCCTGCTCGGCCACCCGTTCCCGACGCCCCAGGCGCTGCTGGCCGCCGGCCCCTACGACCTCGTGATGATCGGGACGCCCAATCACCTGCACCTGACGCACCTGAAGGCCGCCTTCGCCGCCGGCTATCCGATCTTCTCCGAAAAGCCGATCGTCCGCACCGAGGCCGAGACCTTCGAACTCGCCCGCCTGATCACCGCCAAGGGCGCGCCGCCGCTCTTCATCGGCCTCGTCATGCGCTCGATGCCGATCGTCAAAGAGGTGTTCGCCCGCGTGGACGCCGGCGAACTCGGCCCGCTCATCTCCATGGACGCCACCGAGCACCTGCCCCCGGAACACGGCGCCTACCTCGCCCGCAACTGGCGCCGGCGCGCCGACTGGGGCGGCTCGTTCATGCTCGACAAGGTCTGCCACGACTTCGATATCTTCGGGCGCATGTGCCGTTCGCGCCCGGCGAAGGTGGCGAGCTTTGGCGGGCGCAAGATCTTCACGCCCGAGCGCGCCGACGCCCCCCGCGCCTACGAGGACGGCTCGCCCGCCTACGCCATGCGCGACGCCGGCTGGGCCGGCTCGAACGACGCTTTCCAGTCCGACGTGGACCTCGCCGACCACCAGGTGGCGCTGGTCGAGTACGCCAACGGCTTTCGCCTCGCGTTCCACTCCAACAGCCACGTCGCCCTTTCCGAACGCCGCTGGTACGTCGCCGGCGCCGAGGGCACGCTGATCGCCGACCTCGTCCGCAACAAGCTCATGGTCCGCCGCGCGCTGAACCGCGCCAAGCCGGAGCGCATCGACTACGGCGGCGTCACCGCCGACAGCCACAACGGCGCCGACCAGGCCATGGCGCTGGACCTGCTGGCCGCGCTCGAAGGCCGCGCCGCCTTCCCTGTCACGCCCTGGGATTCCATGGAAGCCGGCCTCACCGTCATGGCCATCGACCGGGCCATGGCCGAGGGGACGGTCATCGACTGCGCCCCGATGTGGGCGGCTTACGACGCGGCCCGGGCCGGCGCAGAGCCGGCGCTGGCGCGGTCCTAGACGCGTCCGAACGCCCAGGCCAGCATGAGCGGGAGCTCGTCTCGCCAGAACGCGCCGCCGTGCGAGCCGGCCCGTTCGGCCATCACCACGTCGGCGCCGGCATCGCGCAGCGCGTCCGCCCACCGGGTGGCGTTCTCTAAAAACCAGGGCTCCTCGGTGCCGCCGACCAGGTAGGCGCGCGGAAGCGGGCTCGGCATCACCTCGGGCGGCCGGTAACCCCCGCCCGGTGAGGCGCAGAATATCGCGCCGTAAACGTCCGGATGCCGAAGCCCGATGGCGAGCGCCAGCTCCCCACCGGCCGAGACGCCGTGCACGGCGGTGCGCTCCTTCGGCAGGGCGACCCCGAAGCGCGTCCGCACCCAGTCGCGCGCGTCCTCGACGAAGAACCGCTCATGAGCCGCGAACCGTTCCGGATCGAAGCCCGGCGAGTACTCATGCAGGCGCTCAGTCTCGTCCGCCAACCGGTGGACGCCGACGATCATCGTGGAGGGCCTGCCGGCCGCCGCGACGAAGGCGCCCCATGGCGGAATCAGCTGACCGTCGCCACAGAACACCACCGCGTGCGGCGGACCTGCCGGAACGTACGCCGTGACCTGCCGGCCGCCGTCGTACCCGAGCGTTTCGGTGACGAGGTTGCCTTCGGTGGACGACATCTTCGCCTGCTCATGTTGTCGCGCGTTCCTCGCGCGGCTGGGAACACCGGTTCCGACGGGTCTCATAACAGCGTCGTCCTGCAAACGCTCGCTCGGCCGCCGCGCCGTTCGCAGGGCCCGCTCTCGGCGGGATACTGATCCGCTCCTCTAGCCGTAGCGTACAACGGGCCATGCACTGGGGCCCGAAGGGGGAGCATTTCGATGTCCGAGACCTCGCATGACGTCATCATCATCGGCGCCGGCATTGGCGGCTCGGCGCTGGCCGCGGCGCTCGCGCGCGGCGGGCTGGACGTGCTCCTCATCGAGAAGTCGGAGAGCTACGCTGACCGCGTGCGCGGCGAGGCCTTTGCGCCCTGGGGCGTCGCCGAAGCCCGCCGGCTCGGCCTGGTCGAGTCGCTCGAGGCCGCAGGCGCCCACTATGTCGGCAGCATGGTCGGCTACGACGAAGTGGCGCCGCCCGAAATAGCGGAGGCCGCCGCCGCCCCGATGGAGGGCTTCGCGCCCGACGTGCCCGGCGTGATGACGCTCGCCCATCCGACCCACTGCCAGGCCCTCTACGATGCGGCGGTCGCGGCCGGCGCGACGGCGCGGCGAGGCGTCGCTGTCGTCAGCGTCGAAGCCGGCGCCGAGCCGCAGGTGGAATACGAGGCCGGCGGCCATCGCTATGCGGCCCACGGGCGGCTGGTCGTCGGCGCGGACGGGCGCCCTTCCGCCGTGCGCGAAGCCTTCGGCGTCCCCCTCGAAAGCACCGCGCCGCGCAACTGGCTGGCCGGGCTCCTGGCCGAAGGAACGGGCGGCTGGGATCGCAACGTCTGGACGCTCGGGACCGCCGGCGACTTCGCGTACGCGATCTTCCCGCTCGCCGGCGACAGGATGCGCGTCTACGGACTCTGGCCGACCGATCAGCGCCAACGCTTCGCCGGCGCGGACGCAGCCGAGAAGTTCCTCGCCGCGTTCGACGTGGACTGCTGCCCGCACGGCAAGGTGATCGCCGGCGCTCGCGCAGCTGGCCCGCTCCTCGCCTTCCTCAACAACGAGACCTGGTCGGACGCACCGTTCGTCGAGGGCGGCGTCCTGATCGGCGACGCCGCCGGCTGGACCGATCCGGTGATCGGCTGCGGCCTCTCCAGCGCGTATCGGGATGCGCGCATCGTCGCAGAGACCCTGCTGGCCTCGCGCGACTGGTCGCCCGCGGCGTTCGCGCCGTACGCGGCCGAGCGCTCCGAGCGCTTGCGGCGCCTGCGCGTCATTGGCGACATCACCACCGGCTTCTTCTGCGAGTTCGGCGAACTCGGCCGCCGCCGTCGCCGTCGCTTCAACGAAACGGTGCAGACCGATCCCTTGATGAGCGCCCACCTCGTCGCCAACCTGGCTGGCCCCGACGCTCAGCCGCCTGAGATGTTCACCGCCGAGCACATCGCCTACGCGCTGAACGCGTAGGCGCCGCCGCGCCAGCGCGGTTTCCGATGCCCCCTTGCGTCAGCCGATCAGACGACAGGCGTGTCCCTTTGGGATGCACTGGCCGTTGCAGTCCCACTCGCCAGTCGGGCAGCGCCGGCAGTTGTGGGTGAGGATGCACGCATGCCTGACCGCTGTCCGCGCGACGGCGGCCGGCGAGCAGAACTCGCCGCCGCCCGCACCCATCACCAGGATCACAGCCAGCAGAAGGCTACGGCGCATGTCGGCTCTCCTCTGATGCCGCGCCAAGACTGCAACCAACATCGCGCCAGGGGAAGGCCCGCGCGGCCCAAGCGCGTGCTCCTCGTGTCTTCGAGTGACGCGGCTGCCCCCGGCCCTCCGGCCGCCGCACCCCTCAGGCGTAGCGCAGCGACGGGTACCAGTCCGGGTCACGGCCCTCGGGCGTTGCGTCCAGCATGTTCCACATGGGCGCGCAGGTGGCCACGCCGCCGCGCGGGTCCTGGCCGGGATCGGCGGTCTCGAACGACATCTCGTCCGCCCAGAAGTGGCGGACTGTTCCGTCGCGGCGGGTGAAGACATTCAGCGCGCCAAGCTCCTGTGCGCCGTCGGGCGAGAGGCCGCCGTAGTCGCGGCTGTAAGCGTCGTTCAGGTCGCTGGCCAGGCGCAGCGCCGTCCAGCCGCGCTCGCGCTTCCACTCGAGCAGGCGCTCGAGCGGCGAGCGCGCGACGATCACGAACGCCATCTTCTGGCCGATGTCCCTGGCGTTGCCGTCCCAGCCGTCGATCACGTTGGTGCACATGGGACAGGCCGAACGACGCTCCGGCCCGAACATGTAGCTGTAGACAGCCAGCGTCTGCTTATCCCCGAACAGTGCGGCGAGGTCTTTCGGTCCGTCCTCGGTGTCGAAGCGATAGTCGCCTCGCACGGCGGCGCCCGGCGGCAGCGCCCGGCGCTGGGCGGCGACGCGCTCTATATGACGCCGCAGCTCGATCTCCTCGGCAAGCAGCGCGGTGCGGGCGGCGCGATAAGCCGTGCTTTCATTGGGGATGCGCACCGGGTTCGCCGCCGCGAGCTGCGCGGCCGGCGCCAGGGTTTCGGCGGTTTTGGTCATGGCGATAGCCTCCCAGAGTCGGATGTCGAGCCCGAAGGACGATTGCTGCGGCCGCGATCCGACACCGCCCGGCCAATTTTCGCATCCGCGCGGTCCGCGCCGCCACGTTAGCCG
>Ga0209168_10002847_pt1 | contig 12250 bp, 6 predicted proteins | sample Coa_R1_FD_187156 | JGI IMG/M metagenome (GOLD analysis project Ga0209168, IMG submission 187156) | Surface soil microbial communities from Centralia Pennsylvania, which are recovering from an underground coalmine fire - Coalmine... | ecosystem: Environmental > Terrestrial > Soil > Unclassified ... | reverse complement strand
GCGGCGGGCGGAGCCAATTGGCCCACGCCCTGCGCTACCGCCGTGGGAGCCATATTCGTGCCTCCCACCGTCCCTGTGGCCGTGTCATACCAATAGCACACTCCGGTCGAACGGTTATAGTAGGTCACCAGTGTCGTTTCGCCCTGCGCATTGCCGCCAAAGTAAAAGCTGAACTTCGTGTCGTCGGCACTGCCTGAAACCGAACCATTATATCCCTCCGTATAGCTTGGAAGTCCCGGGCAGGCCGCAAAATCATAGAGTTGCGTTGCGCTATCGTTGCTGAAATTGTAGGAGAGTAACCTGGTCTTTTTGGTTGCGTATAGAATGTTGGGATACCGGTAGCTGAAGCTTACTGTTCCGGTGCTGAGCATTCCGGACGGGCCCATAAAACCACCGGACCGGCCCGTGAGCCTCATGATATGCATCGTGCCCGCATCAAGCAGGTAGGGAAGGGCCCAGCCGCTGCTGTTATATATCACAAAACGGTAGCCGCCGTTCGCGCTAACGGTCGGATCAAATTCCCCCCATTCGTTAGCTTCTGATGAGGCATCTGTCATGTAGCTGACACCTGTGAAATAACTCCCGTAGCCCCCCACGTTGGTCAGCGTATTGGCATCGGTGACACGAACCATCTGGGATTTGAAATCAGGATCCTGGAATGGACTGTTGACCGGGGGGGCAGCCATCGGTGTTTCCTGAATGACGTTCTGCGTAGAGTTGGCGCAATAATTGGGTGGACCACCCGTGCATGTGGAGCTTGAAGTGTTGTACTGCGAGAGTATTGAGGTGAGTGATACTTGCGCTGGCGCGAGAGTTGGAAAGAACTCTGCCACCAGCAAGGCGAGCAGAAAATAGCACATTTTCATGAATAGTCCTCCATGAGGTAATATATATTTATATAATACATCAATAGTTACTAAATTTAGTCCCGAAAAAAATGAGGCCGTTTTTCAGGGTTACTTGACTGTGGAGGGTGTGCGTAGGCCGTTTCGAAAGGCAGCCATCATACTACAATTCTGGCTCGTGGTAGCAATAATTCTTACATAAATTTATTTAGGGCATCCTGCGCATATTTCAAAATCTGGAATTTCAAGATTTATGAACACAAGCCAGCAAGATGATACTCGAGGGGATCGGTGCGCTCGGTTGTTGTGAACTTCAACGCAACACACCGCCTTGAGATGCCTACGATGAAATTTTCATAGATCTCTCCGCGCGCTAATGCAATTCGACGATGAAAACATCCGTGCGGCAATTACCGCTTTCAGGGCAGCCATATGAGCCTTTCTGATCGCCAAGGCTCGACTCCCAATCAGAAGTAAACATGTAAAACTTCCCATCCTGAGAGACGTTGCCCCGTGGAGTGGCCCAGAAACTGGAGGGTGAGTCGGGACTGCTGTTGGCCTTGCCCGTAGCGCGGTGGTGAGCAAAGCGCCACACGCGCGGAGAGCCCGACGTGGCCACACAAACAATTTCACCTGGATAGGCACGCTTGTAAGGTCCCACGGCACCATCGATTGATCCGCACACGGGCATGCTATCGGAAGGATCCGCGTCATTCCATGACCAGTGGCTATCTCCCCATTGATGAGGCGTCGGCAAAGGATTCACCAGTTCCCTATATTTTGAAAAATCAGAGAAGGGACGAATCATCACTTCTGAAATGTCATGGTTATTCGGGTCGTTGATGAGGTGGGTATAGCCCAGGGCCTGATGACCTCCACAATTGTCACCGTAGATCGTGCAGGTGGTCACCTGATTGCTCCCCGGCTTCCAGAAATAGAGCGTATAGCCCTGCTGTGCATCAATGCGCACGTAGGTTCCATCCTTGCTCAATCGCGCGTTGTGAACGTTGTAGCCCGCCGTGCTCACCGCCGGGGGTTGGGCGGAGGTGAGATCCAGGGGACTGGACTGCGTATAGCTCGTTCCTCCCACCGGCCCCTCGGTGTTCTGCAACGTCTCTCCCCCGGGCGAGGTTCCGATATAGACATTGAAGGGCTTGCAGCTTCCACCCAGCCCCTGGGAAGCATCACAACCCCATGTCCCGCCCGGCACCATGATTTCATCCGGGTCTGAGAGGTGTGTTGGGAACGTGATCGTCAGGCTACCGGGAGCGGAGAGATTAATGGGCCCGACTTCCGGTGAAGGAGTTGTCTCACCGTCTTGTGGGTTCATCTGGGTAGTGGCTGTGATGCGGACGTAATAATTTCCGGCTGGGAGATTTCCAGAGCCCGGGTGAGGAATTACCACGGGTGCGGCGGGCGGAGCCAATTGGCCCACGCCCTGCGCTACCGCCGTGGGAGCCATATTCGTGCCTCCCACCGTCCCTGTGGCCGTGTCATACCAATAGCACGCTCCGGTGCCATTGTTGGCTGAACGATCGTAATACGTGACCAGGGTGGTTTCGCCCTGCGCACGCCCTCCGAAGTACAAACTGAACTTTGTATCATCAGCGCTTCCGGAAAGCGATCCTCCATATCCCTCCGTGTAAACTGGAAGGCCGGGGCAGGCAGTGAAATTGTAAAGCGGGGTTGCACTGTTTGTGGAAAAGTGAAAGGCCTCTAACTGTCCATGGACCACCCTGTAGAGGATATCAGGATCAACATAGCTGAAAGCCCCGCCGACCTTCAACATTCCCCCTAAAGAGAGAATCCCATTTGCCTGGCCAGAGATCCGATTCACCTGCATCGTGGTAGCATCGAGCGTGAAAGCTACAGCCCACCCGCCAGTGGTATAAACCAGAAAACGGTAGCCGCCGAGCGTTCCGATCGTTGGATCAAATTTGCTCCATTCATTGGCTTCCGATGAGGCATCTGTCATGTAGCTGATGCCCGTAAAATAATCGCGCTGGCCATCTACATTCGTGAGAGTGTTCGCGTCTGTAACCCGAACCATCCGCGAGCCAAAATCAGGATCTGCAAACGGGGTATCAACAAGCGGCGGACGTACAGGCGTCTCTTGGACTGGATCCTGAGTTGAATTCGAGCAATAGTTTGGCGGGCCGCCCAGGCAGATTAAGGCCGAGAGATTCTTCTTCTGCTGCAATGGCGATGACACTCGAATATCATCGTGTCCATAGCTGAAGACATTGGGAGTTAATGGCTTTGAATTGTCTTGAGGAAATAATTGGATTGCCGCGGCGGAAATTGAAACTCCTGCCACAAACAAACGCAGGAGTGACCAACAAACTGATTTCATTAAGCCTTTCCCTCATAAAGCCGTCCATACAGGTAGGCTGCTTTTTTTAAGATTTCGGTAATGCATGATATTAATCGGCAAGTGTTGGCAACTTGATTAACTCTTAGAGAAAAAAAGAGCCGCAGGCCAGGACGAGATGTCTTGACCTGCGGCAGAGAAAAGGAGGGGCTAAAAGACTTTTAGGAGATGTTCAGGACTGTTCCCGCCTCCTCTGATAAAGAAGTCCAAGCGCCAGAAGGCCGCTGCCGAATAGCGCTAAGGTGGCAGGTTCCGGAACTACGGAGGACGTGTTATAGGTTATTGTAATTGTGCCCTCGCCCTTCGTTATCGAGTCAACAGTAAAAGGGGACGGGCCCGAAACACCGCCAATTCCCTCCCCCGATACCGTAAACGACACGTCACCAAGCCCCACATAAGGGCTAAAGCCACTGGTGATTGTTGTGCTTCCGGTGTCGACAGGGCTTGTGCCCGTAGCTGTTCCGCTGTCACCATTGGCGATGTTAAGTGTTTGATTAAAAGAGGGAGTGATTGAAATCAAAGTGTTATTTGTAGGGTCGAGTAGCTTCAGGTTACTGGAGATTGATACCTGATAACTGCCGGTTGCGCCCGAGTTGTTGGTAACCGTCGCTGAACCGGTAGTCTGGCCATCGAATGTAAAAGTAATGGATGTAAGCGTTCCCATGGAAGGATTAAACTGCGGAAGTGAGATAGGAATTGAGAAACTGGTTGTTGTTGATGGAAAACTAGCTGAATAAGATATGGAATTGGCAAACGCAGGTGCGCATGCCAGAAGCAACGATGAAACAAGAGCCAGAATTAACCTGCGATTTTTCATAATCCAACCTCTTTCTTTATGAAGAGATTAATTACCTTAAAGTAATATATCTCAGTATACTTCCATGTCAAGTAAATTATTATTTAATACACGCCGTAAAGCCTCTTGTTCTTGTTTGACCGCAGTGAGCCCAGATTAGAAGAGGCATTGATCCCTGAAGTTCTGGGGTGAAACTTCATGGAACTGGGGCTCGCCCTTATAGGTGCGGATGAGGAGTTAGAAGAGAGTCCCCAAGGCCCAGTTGGCACCGGAGGCTGAAGGCGAATCGGCAGGACGGCGCAACCTGCACATATCGTTTCTCCGGCCACTCCAGGGGAAGTGCCAGTTTTGAACCTGAATTCACAACTTGAAAACAAAGGGCTTATTCTAGACCCCTGAAAAGGGAATGTTAACCATCATGTTTTTCACTACCTTAAGTAGCACAATTCCAACTTGCGCGAAGTGGGATTTCAACAGTGTAACTTATTGATGAAAAGGCACATGCTCCCACTTGGGCTGGGTTAACTTACGAGTTCGGGTTGAAATGAAGATCGCTGATTCCCGCTCAGGGTTGAAGGGGTGTAATCGTCCGATGGGCGATCACTCTTAATTTGGTCGGCGCGCCGTCGAGAACGGTGGTTTTTAATAACAGTTGGAAATAGGGCAGCGACTTTCCTTCACTTGATCCGAGGTATTGTCGAATATTTGAGGCATAGTGCGGATCGGTTATAAAATCGCCTGCCGCCTCAGTCCCTTCACTGTTTGTTCCTTCCAAAATGAGGACATTTCCGCTGTTTCGTAGGTTGGGTAGAAACGTGACCAGGCCGTAGGTCTCATCCGTGTTCCCAGTCTGACCCCCGGAGTAATATCGCTTTGCCTCCCCGGGGTGCGGAGATTTATTAAAGAAATAAAGCCGGCGGCTGGGTCCATCCACGCCAAGACCGAATTCCCGCTCACCGTCGAACTCCCTGATCCAGGGATCAGAGTAGGAGCTGCCCAGGAAGATCAGGTTGTTGTTCTCCAGGTCTCTCATTTGCAAATCTCGTGCGTATCGCACCAGAATTCTTCTTTGCTGAGCAAGCGCCGTTTGCAGGATTTCTGACGTCACAAGGACGTCAGCCAGGCTGGTATAAGGCCGGGAGACGATCAGCGGGACTTCTGGACCTTGGAGATCTTCGGCATATTTGCGATTGAAATAATCGGCTAGTGGAACAATTTTGCCGGCGATATCCTGGGTCAAAACCAAGGAGGAATCAGCCGCAATAATCTCCACTGGGCGCGGCGAAGGAAACAGTGCGGGCCAAATGCCGCTCGCCTCGGTGCCCGACGGGACTCCCATGAAGGAGCGCTCTGCGGCTGCGTCTTTGCCTCTCCACTCTGTAAGGCGGACTGGTAGAAGGATTGCTACCAGAAAACCGAGCACCAGAGTACTCCATGAAACCCTGCCTAGAATCTTGGAAAAACTCCCTTTCATCCTGGCCCTGAGCGGATGAACCTGGGTGCGGGCATCACCGTCCGGAACTGGCAACGAGCATTCAGGATTCTCGAGACAAGGATTGGGCTCAAAGGAGGGAACGTAACTTCCTTTCGGAATCCGGATGCGCAGCTGTTCCTTCTGACCCTCGGTCAAAAAGTATCGATCCAACCGCTTCCGAAGCTCCCGCGCTTCTACGCGGACAATGTTATCCTCAGCCGGATTGTAGTCGGGACGTCGGCCAAATACCTCAATGCCAATCTGTTGCTCATGGACTTCGTCTCTTCGGTTGGTAAGGGTTTTTTCACAAACGTAAAGAAGAAATTTGCGAAGCCGCGCTGATTTTTGAAATTCCGGGCTCCGCACGACGCGTAACGCTAATCTCCACCTCTCGTCTCCTTCCAATGAAGCGGCCTTCTGGCTAGTCCCCTGTGGCACACATAAAGTTGGCGAATTCACCGTAAACCTCCCCGTGAATTCCCCTTCCTCCGACGCTCTTAAACCTTAAAATGGCCAGCGCGCTTGGTTAGGGGGGTTATTAAGTTTACCATAGCGTGCCGAAATTTCGTCAGTCGCGTGGTTGCATCTCCATAGGAAGTCAAGGTCGTCGACGAGGGAGAATGCACAAACAATGTCATTCCAAACGCAAATCACCTTGGTTGTCAGGCCGGCGCCAGTGAGATGTGGATACCCGCTTTCGTCGGACGGAACGGCTGGGTGCCTTTCGAGGGACTGAAGCGAGGGAGCACCTTCGACTTCCCGGTCATGACACATTCTTGATTTTGCTAACGGGGGAGAAATGGTTAGAGAAACACTTCATTCATTGTGCCTTGCAATTAAAATCGCATCCATAGGGATTCTAATGCTACTGATGGTCCTCGGACCTGCCATACTTTGGGCTCAGGAATTCCGCTCCAGCCTGACGGGTCAGGTTACCGATCCTTCAGGTGCTGTTGTTCCCAATGCGGTCGTCACGGCCGTTATGAACAACACCAGGCAGACATACACCGCGAAAACCAGCAGCGCCGGAGTTTATTACATTCCCTACGTGTTGCCCGGAACGTATACGATGACCGTCAAGGCGCAGGGATTCAAGACGGCCGTGCAGGAAAACGTAGTCGTGCTGGCCGCCCAAAGCCGGGGAGTGAATTTCAAATTGCAAGTCGGTTCTGTTTCCCAAGCAGTCACAGTAACCTCAACGCCCCCCATCATCGAGACCGCCAGCGGATCTGGGGGCACCGTTCTTCAAACCCGTCAAGTAGAAAACCTGCCGCTCAATGGCCGTCAGGTTTACATGCTTGTGCGCACAACACCCGGAAGTCAATTTCTGCAACAACAGTTTGGAGCAAGCGGCTATTCCGGCACAAGAGGCTGGGACGTGTCCAACAATTATAGTATTGGCGGGAGCTCAGCGCAGGCCGGCAACTTCAACAACTTTACCTTGAACGGCACGAATATCACGATCATGACCGGCTTCGGACCGGAAGGAACCTGGATGACCGCGCCCAATGTGGACGCGCTGCAGGAAGTCAACATAATGGATCAAATGTTCGACGCACGCTATGGGCGTACCGGGGGTGGCGTCGTCAATATGGTGACCAAGTCCGGAACCAACGCCTATCACGGAGATGTCTATGAGTATCTCGAAAATGGCGCGCTGAATGCCAACGTCTTCGAGAACAACGCCAATGGCGTACCGAGGCAAAACACCATTCAAAACCAGTTTGGCGGCACTTTCGGAGGCCCGATCAAAAAAGATAAAGTCTTTTTCTTTGGCAGCTACGAAGGATACCGTGAGTCGATCCCGTTTGTAACGGTCACAAGCGTCCCAACCGCCGCAGAGCGGCGCGGTGACTTCTCCGGAACCAAGTACACAATCTACGATCCCACCACAACGGTCTGCAACTCACCGGGAGGTACACTCACCAACTGTCCCGAGAACAACTACTCCCGCACAGCATTCCCGGGCGATGTGATTCCCTCCAACGACATCAGCCCCATCAGTACTGCCCTAATCAATCTGTTCCCCATGCCCAACATTAACGTCACTTCGGATCAGAACAACTTCATTGCCGCTGTGCCGGACAGATACCGGTATGATCAACCCATGGTCCGAGTGGACTACAACACCAGCGACTTGACACGCTGGTACAGTACCTTCGAATGGCAGAAGGGCCACGAATTCCGCGACTCCAGCGGATTCACTGGTCCAGCCGAGAATGGCAACATCAACACTATGCGAGAAAACTGGGTGGCCAGCCAGGATATGACCCATGTTTTTTCGCCGAGCCTGGTGGGAGATTTCAAGCTCTCCTTTGCACGCTTCGCGGACCTGTTCCCCAATGGGCCGCTCTCAACCCCGACACCTGAGTCCATCGGCCTGCACTATGTACACGCTCCGACGACCACGCTTGATCTGCTGCCGCAAATCACCTTTGGCGAAATTTATCCTCAGATTATCGGTAATCAGGTAACGGGTCACTTCTACACGAATACAGTGTTTGACGCTGACTTCACAAAGAGCAAAGGGCGGCACAATATTGAGTTCGGCGGTGAGGTGGGCGAGTATCAGTTCACAGACCCTGAACCGGGCGGGAGTCCCAATGGTGCTTTCAGTTTTGGAACAGGGCCCACCCAGTACAATCCCACGGCGCGGAATACGCTTCCGGGCATTAACGATGGAAATGTGATCGCAACTTTTTTGCTTGGCTATCCCACGGGTGGCAGCGTGGATTGGAACACGACCGTTGCAGAGGGATTTCCCATGTGGGACATCTACGTTCAAGATAATATCCGAGTAAATCGACACCTGACGCTGAATATTGGCTTGCGCTATGACGTCCAGCGCGGCCTGCGTGAGCGCTACAATCGGCTGAATCGGGGATTCTGCATCACGTGCGTAAACCCGATCACAAACAACCCTGTTTATCAAGCCAATCTGGCAGCAGATGCCCCTGCACTGACGGCTTATGGTATTAACGTCGCGAGCCTGAAGACGATTTATGGAGGCATCCAATTTCCCGGCACGAACGGTCAGCCCGTGGATGCTTATGACACCGATTGGTCCAACATCGGCCCCCGTATCGGCTTCGCTTATATGATCAACCCCAGGACCGTGGTTCGTGGCGGGTGGGGCTGGATGTACTCTTACGGCATTGAGGGTGGCACCACATCGGGTTTCAGCATTGGCACGCCCTACGTGGCCTCGCTGGACGGCGTCACCCCCACGAATTACTTCCTGGCTGGTAATCCCTTTCCAAACGGCCTGAATAAGCCGGTCGGCAGTTCGCTAGGGCTGCTAACGAACGTGGGCAACACACAACAACTGGATTTTCCCGGGCGGCGCATCCCGCGCATTCAGATCATGTCCTTCGGGGTCCAAAGGGAGTTACCGGGTCACATGCTGCTGGATGTGAAGTACGCAGGAAACTACACCCGTAATTTACGTGATTTTGTCTGGGTTAACGGAACGCTACCCCTTAACGGGGGACCGATGCCTGGAAATCTGGGCTATCCTCAATTACAGGAAGGAAGCTACGATCCGGCGGTGGGCAACTGGTACAACTCCAATGTCCCCAATCCGTTCTATGGCGTGCTTCCGCGCAACACCAGTGAAGGATCATCTCCCACGATCCAGGCTGCTCGTCTGGTAGTTCCTTTTCCGGAGTTTGGCCTTGTTGGCGACTATACGATGCCCCTTGGCAGGGTCTGGTACGATTCGCTGCAAGTAAAGTTAAACAAGCGGCTGTACGGTCAAACCCGTGGTTTAAGTTTCCAGGTTGCCTACACATATTCGAAGAACATGCAGTCCGACGGTTGGCGGAATGGTTGGCCGTGGCAGGATGCACACCAGATCTACGAAGTCACCGGCGACGACCGCACCCACATTCTGAGTTGGAGCGGCGAGTGGGACCTTCCCATGGGCAAAGGTGCCAAGTACATCGCTCCAAACCCGTCGAAAGCCCTGGGCGCGATTATCAACGGGTGGCGATTTAACTGGATTTTCACTGCGCAGAGTGGCTTTCCAGAAGCAATCAATGGCGGAGCATGGCCCATTCCCGGCTATAGCTGGAAACCTCAGGGTGGTCCCACTTTCGAACAGTGGCTGAACAACTGCAATGGCGTGCCTCTAAATTGCTTTCTGTCCAGGCCGGCGTTTTCACAGGGGAATCAACCCGACCGGGTATCTTGGCTCCGCGAACCTACCGTTCCAGACCTGGACCTCACACTGGAGAAAAATATTCCGATCACAGAGAGCAAGCATTTGCAGTTTCGAGCGGATGCGTTCAACTTCACCAATACTCCGTTGTTCCCGCCTCCGGACACAAACCCGAACGATGGGCCTCCCGTTCGTCAGGCGAACGGAAGCTGGAAAGGGTTCGGCACGGTCAATTTCTTCCAGTGGAACTTCCCGCGGATTGTGCAACTTTCGCTGAAGTTCTTCTTCTAAAAGATCGCCGGAAAACCGTTTCTGTCGTACTGCACTTCACTTGTCGGTTATCCCGAGATTTTCGGGTAAATTCGGCGCTTCTTGCTCCGCCGGTTGAACAAATGCCGGGAATCTTCCTCCGTTTTTTAGAGCCTGTCCTGAGCTAAGCAAAGGAATTGGCTTCGACTCTTCAGATCAGAGCATCCGGCCGGAGTACGAAGCCGAAGTGGTGAAGGACCTGAAGGCGTTAGGCCACCGCTTCCGGAAGGATCCGGAAGTGGTGGCGCGAGCTTGCGGCCTCCAATCAACCCCGGAGGTCAAGTCGAAAGAAGCGGAGGCCAATGAATAAAGCAGAGGCCGCTGCAGAGGCCGGCGGCACAGAAAAGCGAGGGGGAGAAATGCAGCGCTGCCCATTGCGCCACGCGGCAGGTCGCATGTAGCCAATTGCGGCCCGGCAAGTATTTCCCCTTCGAGCATTCGCTTGCGCCGGTTTGAACAGAAACTTCCCGTGCCGTGGCCGATCTGCACCAAGAAGGCGGCACGGCATTCATGTCACGCAAAATGGGGCCCTGCCCGTGAGGAAAGCACCATCTGCGCGAGGAGGGGAACCATACGAACCGCAATCATCTTGGGCATGGGCTTGGCTGTGGTCAGTGCAGCTCAGGCCACTGAGACCGCCCGGGAGGTGTTCCGACGTGTTGCGCGTTACGCTGGCGTTGCTTTGACTGAGTGAAGCTGATCTTGTGAAGCGGCTGGAAAAACTGGAACGCGATCATCGGCGGCTGAAGGGTTTCTGCCCTTGGCGGCATTGACGCAATCCAGCCGGTGCCCGAAAAGATTGCCGCCCGGGGGTTCGGCGTGATAGACGGCGCGGCGAGAGTACATGTTCAGATGTGGATGGAGCACGGCATGCCGAAAATCACCCTCTACGATGCGCAAGGCAAGGAACGGACCACAATGGGCGTGGATGCAAACCTGCTTTTAGAGATTGCCGTAACCAATCAAGATGACGTCTTTCTCGGCAATGCCAGTAACGACGCCGACAACACGGGTACGATGACTAGCCGCGCGTTTGCCTTCAAGGGCTCAAATTCCGGCTTTGCCGGCCCCATGGCGCTCGTGACCACGTTCGGCACAACTACCGAGAGCCTTCTTCCCTGCTGCTCATGGGTAGTGGCTTGGTTGGGCTCGGGGGCTTCCGGCGGCGCAAGCTTGGCCGTTAAACTTCCTACCGTTTCCGGGTTCTAACCATGAAGCGTTCCGTTCAGGGTTTCTTGGCGGAACGCTTTTTGACTCCGAATCAGGCCACGCTGGTGGCCCCTTGTCAGCTACGCATGTATTCCGCTTCACCGGCTGGCGCACTTGCCCGGCGAAATCTCCCTCAACACACGATCCCGATCGCTGCCTTCTGGACGAGTAGGTGACGTCAAGCTGCTTGTGTAAAAAGGCGGAGGGTACGGTTCCGCCATTCGTGTTTTTCGTTGTAACCATTGAAGATGGCATAGATGATTCGATCCACGCTCGCGACGTTCACGAAGCAAACCATCGGGCGAGTTCTTCGGCGCACCTCGACAAAGCATCGCTCGATCACGTTGGTGGTGCGCAGCTTGCGCCAGAGAGGCCGGGGGAAGTCGAAGAAGGTGAGCAGCTCGGGTAAATCGCGTTCGAGCTGCTTGACCATCGTCGGATAAGCGTTCTGCCAGCGAGCTCGAAAGCGACGAAACGCCCGCTCGGCCTCGCGCCGACTCTCCGCTCGATAGATCGCCTGGGCGTCGGCTTTCACCGCGTCGTAGTCGCGCTGGCGCACGCGCTCCAGAATGTTCCGCATCTTATGCACCCAGCAGCGCTGATGCTTCACCTGCGGATAGACGGTCTGAAGCGCGGCGGCCAGGCCCGGGCAACCGTCAGTGACGATCAGCAGCAGGTTCTTGCCGCTCAAGCCGCGCCCATACAGATTGTTCAAAAAGCCTTCCCAGGCCGCCTGGCTCTCGCCCTGACTGCGCTGAAAGGCCAACAACCGGCGCGTCCCATCCGCCCGCACCCCGTAGGCCACCAGCATCTGCACGCGCTTTCGACCGCCCGGCCGCCGCACCCGCAGGCTCACACCGTCCAAGAACAGGTACGCCCATTCGTCTTTCAAAGGCGCCTGCTGGAACGCCTTCACCAACCGGTCCAGATGGCGGCTCAGCTTCGAGACCGTCTGCGCGCTCACCGCCTCTTCGGTGAGGATCGCTACCACCCGTCCCACCTGCCGCGTCGAGATGCCGCGCAAGAACGCCTCCCGAATCAGCAGCATCCCTTCCGCCGCCCGCCGTTGAAATCGCTCCAGGCCCGG
>Ga0209168_10002846_pt1 | contig 12256 bp, 10 predicted proteins | sample Coa_R1_FD_187156 | JGI IMG/M metagenome (GOLD analysis project Ga0209168, IMG submission 187156) | Surface soil microbial communities from Centralia Pennsylvania, which are recovering from an underground coalmine fire - Coalmine... | ecosystem: Environmental > Terrestrial > Soil > Unclassified ... | reverse complement strand
TGATCAAGCTGCGTGTGCACGACCTGGCAGGCGAATTCGGAATTTCCAACGACGACCTGATGACCATGCTCCGGTCGATGGATGTTCCGGTACGGAGTCACCTGAGCCCATTGACCGACGAGCAGGTCGCGAGATTGCGCGCCCGATGGGAGCGTGAAAAGCGTGCGCGTCAGGAGAAGCCGGCGCCGGCGCCGGGACGCCGTCGCCGTGCGACGGCGTCCGCGGCACCGGCGCCCGAGCCCGAGCCGGCTCCGTCGGCGGAGCCGGTCAAGCGTCGTCGCCGCCGCGCCGCGGACATCGCGGCCGCCGAAGCGGCGGCCGCGGAGGCCGCGGAAGCGGCGGCGGTGGGGTCGAACGGCGGCGCGCCCGCCGACCTCGAGGACGAGACGCACACGCACGTGGATGACGTCGAGGTGGCGCGCCGCGGCTTCGAGCCGCCGCGCGAGCCGCTCGCGCCCGCTGCTCGCCTAACGCCAGCCGATGCCCAACGCGGCGGACACGCCCCGCCGCGTGCATTCCCGGACGCCGCTGGTATCGAGCACGGCCGCGCGTCCGTCCCGGGCGATCACCAGCCGGCACCGGCACACGCCGGTCCCGCGTCCGCTCCCGCCCAACGGCCGTCGCAGCCCTCGTCCGATTGGCAGCGCCCGCGTCCGGTCGTGCCGGGACCGCCGCGGCCCAAACCGGTCGCGTCGTCGGCGCCGTTCCCGCCGCGGCCCATCGCGTCGGCGGCGCCCGGCGCAGCCACCGGTGCACCCTCGCGCCGCGAAGAAAAGCGCGGCGGGAAGCGCAAGAAGGGCAAGCGCGGCGTCGTCGACCAGGAAGCAGTGACGGCCAACATCTCCAGGACCATGACGGCCCTTCGCGGCGCGCCGGCGCGCCGCGGTCCGCGACGCGCCGATGAAGGCGTGTCGCGCGAGGAGATGGAAGCGCAGCGCGCGGCAGAGGCCGAACGCGAGCGCACCACGGTGCACGTCAACGAGTTCATCACCGTCAGCGAATTGGCGTCGATCCTCAAGATCCCGCCCACGCAGATCGTGACGTTCGCGCTCAAGAACCTGGGGCTCATGGTCACGATCAACCAGCGCCTCGACTTCGATCAAATCGAGTTGATCGCCGGCGAGTTCGGGTTCCACGCCGTACGCGAAGCCGAGTACGCCGCGGCCGAGGAGACGGTCGAAGAGCTGCCGGAAAACCTGTCGCCGCGGCCGCCGGTGGTCACCATCATGGGCCACGTCGACCACGGCAAGACGTCGCTGCTCGACTACATCCGGAAAGCCAACGTCGTCGCGGGCGAAGCGGGTGGTATTACGCAGCACATCGGTGCGTATCACGTTTCGCTGCCCGGCGGACGCCAGATCACGTTCCTCGACACGCCGGGACACGAGGCGTTCACCGCCATGCGTGCGCGCGGCGCGCAGGTCACCGACATCGTCGTGCTGGTCGTGGCCGCCGATGACCAGGTGATGCCGCAGACGATCGAAGCGATCTCGCACGCCAAGAACGCCGGCGTTCCGTTAGTCGTCGCCATCAACAAGATCGATTTGCCGAGCGCCAACGTGCAAAAGGTCAAGCAGGACCTGCTGCAGCACGGCGTCGTCCTCGAGGAGTTCGGCGGCAGCACGCTCGCCACGCCGATCTCGGCCAAGAAGGGCACGAACGTCAACGAGCTGCTCGAGCAGGTGCTGCTCCAGGCGGAGATCCTCGACCTCAAGGCGAACCCGACGCGCAAGGCGACGGGCACCGTCGTCGAGGCACAGCTGGATCCGGGCAAGGGTCCGGTGGCGACGCTCCTCGTGCAACAGGGCACGCTGCGCGTCGGCGAGGACTTCATCTGCGGCATGTACTCGGGCCGCGTGCGCGCCCTGTTCGATGAGCGCGGCAAGATCGTGCCGTCCGCGGGACCGGCCATCCCGGTGCAGGTGTTAGGCATCGAAGGCGTGCCGATGGCGGGCGACCAACTGATCGTCGTCGAGGACGCCACGGCCGCGCGCGATGTCGCGCAGCGGCGGCAGCGCCTCGACCGCGAGGCGAAGAGCCGCCGCACATCGCGCGTCGCGGTATCGCTCGAGGACTTCATGGCGCAGGCCGCGGCGGGCCAGGTCCGCACGCTACCGCTGCTCATCAAGGCGGACCAGGGCGGTCCGGCCGAAGCACTCGCCGATGCGTTAGGCCAACTGTCCAACGCCGAGGTGAAGGTGGAAGTCGTGCACCGCGGCGTGGGCGCCATCACCGAGAGCGACATCCTGCTCGCCAAGGCGTCCGGCGCGATCATCATCGGCTTCCACGTGCGGCCGGACAACAACGCGCGCGCCGCGGCCGAGCGCGAGGGCGTCGACCTCAAGCTCTACCGCGTCATCTACGAAGCGGTGGACGACGTGCGCGCCGCGCTGAGCGGCATGCTGCGCCCCGAGGAGCGCGAGGTTACGTTAGGCGAAGCCGAAGTGCGGCAGCTGTTCCGCGTGCCGCGCATCGGCACCGTCGCCGGTTGTTTCGTGCGCAGCGGCATCATTACGCGCCAGGGACGCGTGCGCGTGGTGCGCGATGCGGTCGAGATCTACGACGGCACTATCGGCTCGCTCCGCCGCTTCAAGGACGATGTCCGCGAGGTGCGCGAAGGCTTCGAGTGCGGCATCGGCGTCGAGCACTTCAACGACCTCAAGGTCGGCGACGTGATCGAGTGCTACCGGAAGGAGGAAGTCGCGCGGACGCTCTGACGCACGCTCATGACGATCGCGTCCATCTCGTGGGATCTGCACGTGCCAGCCGCGCACTCGCTCAAGGAGAAGCGGTCCGTGCTCTCGCGCATCAAGGCCCGGCTGCACAACGAGTACAACGTGTCGGTGGCCGAAACGGGCCACCACGATGCGTGGCAGCGCTCGGAGCTCACCGCCTGCGTCGTCTCGTCGGACCGGCGGCACGCCGAGTCGGTCTTGTCGACCATCGACCGCGTGGTCGGCACCGCCGCCGGCTGCCGCGTCATCGACTCCGTGCGCGCGTTCTTCTGAGCCGCGCGCACCCATCATCAGCCGCCTAACGACTATGAGTCCCGATCATCGCCGCGCCGACCGCGTCGCCGAAGGAATCCGCGAAGTGGTCGCGCACTTTCTCACCGAAGGCGTGAAGGACCCGCGCGTCGTGGGGCTCGTCACCGTCACCGGCGTGGACGTGACACGCGACCTGCGCCACGCGCGCGTGTACGTCACCGTGTTGGGCGATGAGGCCGCGCACCGGTCGACGCTCGAGGGCCTGGCCAGCCTGGCCGGCCACTTGCGTCCGCTGGTCGCGCGCGCGCTGAGGCTGCGCCTCGCGCCCGAGATCGAATTCCGCCGCGACGAGACGGCCGAGCACGCCACGCGCATCGAGTCGCTGCTGGCCCGCCTGCGCGATGAGCCGCCAGCCGGCGAGTCGGCGCCGGTCGACGCGGATGCCGACGATTGACGGACTGTTGCTGGTCGACAAGCCCGCGGGGTGCACGTCGCACGATGTGGTCGCGATCGCGCGACGGGCACTTGGCGTGAGGCGGGTGGGGCACGGTGGGACGCTCGACCCGTTCGCGACCGGACTGCTCGTGCTGCTCGTCGGACGCGCGACCCGGCTCTTGCCGTACCTCGAAGGCGAGCCCAAAGTCTACGCGGCCACCATCCGGCTGGGCGACGAGACCGACACCGACGACGGCACCGGCCGCGTCGTGCGCGCCGCGCCCGTTCCGGATCGCGCCGCGGTCGAGCAGGCGATGCGCGGCCTAACGGGAACCATCCAGCAGCGGCCGCCCGCCTACTCGGCCAAGCAGGTCGCGGGGCAGCGGGCCCACGCCGCGGCGCGCCGCGGCGCCGCGATCGATCTCGCGCCGGCCGCCGTCACGGTGCACGAGTGGATCGTGCACGAGTGGCGCCGCGACGAAGTGGATGTGACGGTGAGCTGCAGCGCAGGGACCTACGTCCGCGCGTTGGCGCGCGATGTCGGGCGCGCCGCCGGAAGCGCGGCGCACCTGGGGGCACTGCGCCGCCTGCGCAGCGGACCCTTCGACGTCCGCGACGCGGCGACGCTCGACACCGTGCGGAGCGGCGGCGCCTCGCTCCTGCCGCCCGTGGCCGCCGTGCCATCCATGCCCGTCCTCGCGCTCGATGCCGACTCCGTTAGGCAGGTGCGGATGGGCCGCGACGTCGCTGTCGCCGGGGCGGGCGCCGACCGCGCCGCGCTCGTCGACCACGCCGGCACCCTCGTGGCCATCGCCCACCGCCAAGGCGACCGGTGGCATCCCCGGATGGTCCTCGCCGATGACTGAGCGGCTCGCCGGACCCGACGGCTCCGGGCTGCCGCCTAACGGACGCGGCACCGTCGTCACCGTCGGCACCTTCGACGGCGTCCACCTGGGCCACCGCGATGTCCTCGCCCGCATCGTCGCCCGCGCCCACGAGATGTCCCTCGACAGCGTCCTCGTCACGTTCGATCCACACCCGCTCGAAGTCGTCAACCCGGCGGCCGCGCCGCTCCTGCTCACCATCGGCGAAGAAAAACTCGAGGTGGTGGCCGAAAGCGGCGTGCGCTACATGGCCATCGTCCCGTTCACGCCCGTCCTGCAGCGCTATAGCGCCGCGCAGTTCGTCGACGAGGTGCTCTGCCACCGCTTCCACGTCAAACACCTCGTCATCGGCCACGATCATGGCTTCGGACGCGGACGCGAAGGCGACGTCGACGTCATGCGCGCACTGGGACACGAACGCGGCTTCGGCGTCGAAGTCGTGAATGCCGTCGCCACCGGCGATGGACGCGTCGTGTCGTCCACACTCATTCGCCGCGCCGTGGCCGGAGGCGACCTCCACCACGCGGCGCAGGCGCTCGGGCGGCCGTATTCGGTGCAGGCTCGCGTCCGCCGCGGCGACCAACGGGGCCGAGCGTTAGGCTTTCCCACCGTCAACCTCGATTCGCCACCCGCGCGCAAGCTGTTGCCGCCCGACGGCGTCTACGCGGTTCGAGCCCAAACACCGGCCGGCGCGTTCGGGGGTATGATGAACCTGGGCGCCCGTCCCACGTTCGGCGATCTTGCGCGCTCGCTCGAGGTCCACTTGTTCGACACCGATATCGAGCTCTACGGGGCGTCGGTGCGCGTCGACTTCGTGGAGCGACTGCGCGAAACCCGGGCGTTCGCCGGCCCCGACGAGCTCAAGGCACAACTCCGGCGCGATGCCGAACGCGCCCGCGCCATTCTCGCGCGGCGCGTTGACTGATGCTCGCTAGCTCGGTAACCTTCAATACTTTACCGGAATCTCCGCGGCCCCATCTCCCGCCGTCGCATGGCCACTATCCGCAACCGCGTCATCCTCATTCTCGTGCTCATCGGCGTGTCCGTATGGGCGCTGTTTCCGCGCAACGTCTCCATTCGGCAGTTGAATCAGAGTGGGGTGTGGTACGACACCACGGAGAGGCACGTTCCGCTCAAGAAGGGCCTCGACCTGCAGGGCGGCATGTACCTCGCCCTCGAAGTCGATGAATCGAAGGGCGCCGTAGCCAACAAGCCGGAGGCCATCGACCGCGCCCTCAAGGTCGTGCGGAATCGCATCGATCAGTTGGGCGTCGCCGAGACCGACGTGCGGAAAGTTGGCACGGACCGGATTACAGTCGAGCTCCCGGGCGTCACCGATCAGCAGCGAGCGGAGCAGCTCGTCGAAAAGTCGGCGTTCCTCGAATTCCAGATCACCGACAAGACCAACGCGCTGGATAAAGTGATGCCGCGCATCGATCAGATCGTGCGGAGCAAAGGGTACGACAAGGCGACGCCTGGCGCCTCGCCCGCCTCGCCGGGCGCGGACACTACCAAATCGGCGATCTCATCGCTGTTCACGCCGAGTGACAGCGCAAAGGCCAAGGCCGATACGGGCAAAGCGAAGGGTGCGGCGGCAACGAAGGGCGCTGCCAAGAACGACACGAGCACGGCGAAGTCGGACACGTCCGACACCGGCATCTTGAGCGGCGCCAACAACGGTCCGTTCAGCCGATTGATTCAACCGGGTCAAATTCCCGGCGAGTACTTCGTGAGCACGAGTGACGTGCCGACGGTGAGCAGGTATCTGGCCTACCCGGATGTCGCGGCGGCGCTGCCGCCCGGCAAGATGCTCCTCTGGGGCACCACATCGGATGTGAGCGCCGACAACAAGGTCACGCCGCTGTATGTGGTGGACAGTAAGCCGATCATCACCGGCGAGTACCTCACGGACGCCAAGCCGGCTACCGATCCGGTCGAAGGCAACATCGTGCAGTTCACGCTGAACAGCGAAGGCGGCCGCCGCTTCCGGCAGGAAACAGGGAAGCACGTCAACGATTACATGGCGATCGTGCTCGACGGCAAGGTGATGGGCCGTCCGCCGGTGATCGAAAGCGCCATCGGCACACGCGGCCAGATCACGATGCGCGGCCAGCCGCTGCAAGCCGTGCAGGACCTGGCGCTCGTCCTGCGCGCCGGCGCCTTACCGGTTCCTCTCAAGGTGGTCGATTCGCGCACCATCGGCGCGACGTTAGGCAAAGACTCGATCCACGACGGCATCAAGGCCGGTATTCTGGGCGTTGCGTTAGTCGTGCTGATCATGCTCGGCTATTATCGCTTCTCGGGTTTCCTGGCCGTCATCGCGCTCGGCTTGTACGTGCTGTTCACGCTGGCGCTGCTCGCCGGCCTCGATGCCACGCTCACGCTGCCGGGCATCGCCGGCATGGTGCTGTCCGTCGGCATCGCGGTGGACGCCAACGTGCTGATCTTCGAGCGAATACGAGAAGAAATGGCGCGAGGGAAAACGGTGCGCGCCTCCATCGACGAAGGTTTTCGGCATGCCATGTCGGCAATCGTCGACTCGAACGTGTCGACCGCGCTGACAGCCGCTGTGCTGTACTGGATCGGAACAGGCCCGGTGAAGGGCTTCGCCGTGACGCTCATCTGCGGCATCGCAGCATCCATGGTGAGCGCGATCTTCGTGGTTCGGACGTTCTACCTCTTGTGGCTCAACCGCACGCGCGGCGCCCGCCAACTGAGCATCTGATGCTTCGCATCCTGCACGACACCAAAATCGACTTCATCCGATTGTGGAAGATCACCACGATCGTGACGCTGCTGTTCATGGTCCCTGGAATCATCGCGATCGCGATTTCCGGCTACCACTACAGCGTCGAGTTTACAGGCGGCACGCTCATGCAGGTGAGCTTCCCCAAGGCGCCGGATGTCGGCGACGTTCGCAGCACGCTCGACGCGGCCGGCATCAAGGGTGCGGAGATCCAGACATTCGGTACGGACACGGTGCTCGTCATTCGCGCGCAGGATCCACGGTCGGTCGCCCAACAGACGCGCGGAGCCGAGTCGGTGGCTGGTGACATCACGGGTGCTCTGACCAAGAAATACGGTCCGCCGCCCGCGTTTCGCGTCGATCGCACCGAGGCCGTTGGGCCAAAGGTCGGTGGTGAGCTTCGGCAGAAGGCGTTCTACGCCGTTCTGCTGTCGTTCGTGATCACGTTGATCTATTTGGCGTGGCGGTTCGAGTGGCGATTCGGACTCGCCGCCGTGATCGCCACGGCGCACGACATTCTCGGCACGCTCGCCTTCATCAAGTATCTCCATCTCGAGATATCGCTGATCGTCGTCGGCGGGGTGTTGACGATGATCGGCTACTCGCTCAACGACACGATCATCATCTTCGACCGTGTCCGCGAAGATCTCCGCAAGCGACGAAAGGAATCGCTGTACGATACGCTAAATCGCGGCGTCAACGAAACGCTGCCGCGGTCGGTCCTCACGCACACCACCGTCTTCGCCTGTCTCACGGCGTTGGCACTGTTGGGCGGCGAGGTGATCCGGCCGTTCGCGCTCGTCATGATGTTCGGTGTCGTGACGGGTACGTTCAGCTCGATTTACGTCGCGCCCGTCATCCTGTTATGGATCGAGCGCAAGTGGCCGCGCGCCGTGGGCGAACGGGGCGGCGTTGGGCCGCGGTCGATGCGCGATACGCCATCATCCACGCAGCAGCAACAGCGCCGCAAAGCGGCCGGCGAATCCTGAGTCGCGCGACGCATCCCGGAGCCGCCGCCCCTCGAAGGGCGGCGGTTTTGCATCATGGTCTCATTCATTGACAGCCACACGCACCTCGCCGATCCCGCGTTCGATCATGACCGCGAGGCGGTGATCACGCGTGCACGCGAGGCGGGCGCTCACGCTCTCGTGTGCATCGGCGAGTCAATCGAGGCTGCGCACCGGGCGCGCGCGATCGCCGGCCAGCACGCCGGTCTCGTGTTCTGGACCGCCGGCATCCATCCGCACGATGCCGCGACGTTCGACGAGGCGCGCGACATCGCGGCTCTCGATTCCTGCCTAACGGAAGGCGCCGTTGCCGTCGGCGAGTGCGGGCTCGACTACCACTACGACAACGCGCCCCGCGATGCGCAGCGCGCGGCCGTCCGTGCGCAGGTCGCGCTCGCCGCGCGCCGCGTGCGTCCGGTCGTGATCCACACGCGCGACGCGGAACACGACACGCGCGCGATGGTCGCCGATGCGGCAGCGACGGGCGTCGTCGGCGTGCTCCATTGCTTCACCGGCTCGGCCGCGCTCGCCGTGTACGCCATCGAGCGCGGCTGGTACGTCTCCTTCAGCGGCATCATCACGTTCAAGAAGTTCACCGACGACGCACTGCTCGCGCTCGTGCCGCCCGATCGCATTCTCGTCGAATCCGACGCTCCGTATCTCGCGCCCGTCCCATACCGGGGCAAACGCAACGAGCCCGCGTGGGTGCCGCTCACGCTCGCGCGTCTCGCGCGCGCCCGCAACGCGGACCCGAGCGAATTGGCGGCAGCCACCGTGGAAAACGCGCGCCGGCTGTTCGGCCTGGCGGCATCCTGTCCTGCCGGCTAGCTGGCGATGTCGCGCGACCGCGCGATAGAATTACGCGTCTCGTTCCACGCTCTGGTGAGGTGCTGGTGTCCACGACCGTTCCATCCGACATCGAGATTGCCCAACGGGCGCGCATGCGCCCGATCACAGACGTCGCCGCCGAGCTGGGTCTCGAACCCGACGAGCTCGATCCCTACGGCAAGTACAAAGCGAAGATCGCGCTCGACGTATCGCAGCGCCCAACGCGCGGCCGGCTCGTGCTCGTCACCGGCATCAATCCCACTGCGGCCGGTGAAGGGAAGAGCACGACCCTCGTGGGGCTCGCCCAGGCGCTCCGCCGCATCGGCAGCAACGCCGTCATGTGCATGCGCGAGCCGAGCCTCGGACCGGTGTTCGGCATCAAGGGCGGAGCCGCCGGCGGAGGCTATGCGCAAGTGGTGCCGATGCAGGACATCAACCTGCACTTCACCGGCGACTTCCACGCGATCGCCACGGCGCACGGCCTGTTGTCGGCGCTGCTCGACAACCATCTCACACAGGGCAACGCGCTCGACATCGATCCACGCCGCATCACGTGGCCCCGCACAGTCGACATGAACGACCGCGCCCTCCGACAGGCGGTGATTGGGTTAGGCGGCGTCGCCAACGGCGTCCCACGCGAGGAGCGGTGGGTGATCGTGCCGGCCAGCGAGATCATGGCGGTGGTCGCGCTCGCATCGAGCCGCGAAGACCTCGAGTCGCGGCTCGCGCGGATCATCGTCGGTTCCACGGCCGGCGCCGACCGCAAGCCCGTGCGCGCGGGAGACCTCAAAGCCGTGGGCGCGATGAGCCTGCTGCTCCAGGATGCGATCCGGCCTAACTTGGTGCAGACGCTGGAAGGCGGACCCGCGCTGCTCCACGCGGGACCGTTCGGCAACATCGCGCACGGATGCAACAGCATCATCGCGACCAAGACCGGCCTCGCCCTCGCCGACGTGGTGCTCACTGAAGCGGGCTTCGGTTCCGACCTGGGCGCCGAGAAATTCTTCGACATCAAATGCCGCTTTGGCGGATTGCGTCCCGAAGTCGCGGTCCTGGTCGCCACGGTGCGCGCCCTCAAGATGAACGGCGGCGCGAACAAGAAAGACCTGGGCGCCGAGAACCTGGACGCGCTCGAGCAGGGCCTGCCTAACTTGCAGGCGCACATCGAGAACGTGAAGCAGTTCGGCGTACCGGTGATCGTCGCCATCAACCGCTTCACCTCGGACACCGATCGCGAGCTCGCCATGGTCGCGGATTTCGCATCGAAGCAGGGCGTGTGCGCGTCGGTCAACGATGTGTGGGCGAAGGGGGGCGCGGGCGGCGAAGAGCTGGCTCGCGAAGTCCTGTCCGCGCTCGAGCGCGGCGGCTCGAACTACAAACCGCTCTACGACACGGCGCTCCCGATCCGCGACAAGATCGACACGATCGTGCGCAAGGTGTACGGGGGCGACGGCGCCGACTATTCGGCGAAAGCCGCTCGCACTATCGACTACCTCGAGTCGATCGGACTCGGCAACACCCCGGTGTGCATGGCCAAGACGCAGTACTCGTTCACCGATGACCCCACCCGCCTCGGCCGTCCGACCGGATTCCGCATCACCGTCAACGAGGTGTATCCATCGGCCGGCGCCGGTTTCGTCGTCGCGCAGGCTGGCGACATCATGACGATGCCGGGTTTGCCCAAAGAGCCGGCCGCGGATCACATGGCCGTGAAGCCCGACGGCAGCATCGTGGGGCTTTTCTGACACGTCGCGCGCGAGTATATCAGAAATAGTCGAACGAGCACCCCAATACCGTCCAGCCGGCGCGCCGGGGATCTCCCCGGCGCGCTGTCGTATCGGCCCAACGACCGACCACCCTCCGGAGCCACGCGTGCCTCTTTCTTCCGTGTCCACGCCTAACGCACCAGCGGCCATCGGCCCGTACTCGCAGGGTGTCCGCGCGGGCGACCTGCTGTTCACCGCGGGCCAGATCGCGCTCGACCCCGCCACGGGGAAATTTCTCGAGGGCGACATCACCCAGCAGACCGACCGCGTGATGCAGAACCTCGCCGCCGTGCTCGCCGCCGCCGGCGCCGGCTGGAAGGATGTCGTGAAAACCACCGTGTTCCTGCTCGATCTGGCCGACTTCAGCACGTTCAACGAGGCGTACGCGCGCCACCTGGGCAGCGCGCGCCCGGCGCGATCGACGGTGCAGGTGGCCGCGCTGCCGCGCGGCGCGCGCGTCGAGATCGAGGTCGTGGCCCAGGTGCCGCGGTAATTGCGTTAGGCATCAAGCCGGAGGCCGTCATGAGCACCTCCAACACCCGCGAGGAATTGTTCCGCCTCACCGCGTTCGCGCGGTGCGCGGGTTGAGCCTCCAAGATGGGTCCGGGCGACCTGTTCCAGGTGCTGGCGCCGCTGCCGCGCCAGATGGATGCGCGCCTCCTCGTCGGCTCCGAGACGTTCGACGACGCGGGAGTCTTTCGGCTGTCCGACGATCTCGCGCTCGTGCAGACCGTCGACTTCTTCGCGCCCATCGTCGACGACCCCTACGCCTTCGGACAGATCGCCGCCGCCAACGCCCTCTCGGACGTCTACGCCATGGGCGGTGAACCGCTCACCGCGCTCTGCATCGCCGGCTTCCCCACGGGGCGCCTGCCGCTCAGCGTCCTAACGGAAATCCTCCGCGGCGCGCAGGACAAAGTGCGCGAAGCCGGCGCCGTCGTGGCCGGCGGCCACACGGTGGTGGACGACGAGCCGAAGTTCGGCCTCGCCGTCACCGGCCGCGCCGATCCGCGCCGCTTGCTCACCAATGCGAGCGCCATTCCCGGCGACGTGCTCGTGCTCACGAAGCCGCTCGGCACGGGCGTTCTCACGACGGCGGCGAAACAGAGCAGGCTCGACGACGAAACGCAGCGCATCATGATCGAGAGCATGTCGCGCCTCAATGCCGGCGCGAGCCGCGCCGCGCTCGCCGCCGGTGCCAGGTGCGGAACCGACATCACCGGATTCGGATTGCTCGGGCACATGTCGCACATCGCTCGCGCGAGCAACGTCACGTTGCGCGTCGCTCTGTCGAGCGTGCCGCTCCTGCCGCGCGCGCGCGAGTTCGCCGAACAGGGCATCACAACGGGCGGCGCGGAGCGCAACGACGAGTATCTCGAGGGACGCGTCGACTGGGGCGCCGTCGGCGAGGCGGATCGCACGCTGCTCGTCGATCCGCAGACGTCGGGCGGCCTCCTCGTCGCGCTGCCGCGCGCCCGTGTGGCCGAGTATCTTTCGCGCGTCGAGGGCGCGACCGAAATCGGCGCGGCGGAAGCACGTTCTTCGTTCGACATCATCGTATCGTGAGCCGTTTGGGAGCGGATGGGGCCTGGTGGCTCTCGCG
>Ga0209168_10002843_pt1 | contig 12265 bp, 10 predicted proteins | sample Coa_R1_FD_187156 | JGI IMG/M metagenome (GOLD analysis project Ga0209168, IMG submission 187156) | Surface soil microbial communities from Centralia Pennsylvania, which are recovering from an underground coalmine fire - Coalmine... | ecosystem: Environmental > Terrestrial > Soil > Unclassified ... | reverse complement strand
GGTTCGACGCCGCGGACGAAGCCCTGCAGCAGTGCGTCGCGCTGCGCCGCGCGCTCCGAGACGCCGTCGGCGTGCGGCACGCCCTGCGCAGCCTCGGGCTGCTCCGCTGGCACCAAGGCCGCGACGACGACGCGCTCGCCTGCATCGAGGAAGCGCTCGCCATCGACCGCGAGCGCGGCGACACGATCGCCGTGGTCGGCGACCTGTCGAATCTCGGCTACGTGCTCAAGGGAATGGGCTACTACGAGAGCGCCGAGGAGCGGTTGCTCGAGGGCATCGAGCTCTCCGACCGGATCCTCTCCGGCGATGGGGACGCCGTCCTCAAGAGCGACGCGGCCGTGAAGCAGCACTATCTGGTCCACAACCTGGCGAACGTCTACCGCCAGTTAGGCCAGAGCGAGCGAGCGCTCGAACTGATGCGCCGGGCCACCGAGCACTCGGCCGGCGACCGCCTGCCCATCCAGTTGTCGTACCACTACACGTCGATTGCGCATCTCTGTCTCGCCGCCGGTCGCATCGAGGAAAGCCTCGACCACTATCGTGCGGCCGTCGATTTCACTCGCCGCGCCAACTTCGTGCCCGGCCTGTCGCTGTCGCTCCGTATGTTAGGCGAAGTGCTCGCCACGCTCGGCCGCCGGGGGGAGGCGCTGCCGCTGCTCGAGGAAGCGGCGGGTCTCTTCGCCCAACTGGGCAATCGCGCCAGCGAGGCCGAAGTGTGGGAGAACGTCGCCACGGTGCACGAAGCCGAGCACCGCGACCCGGCGGCGCTCTCGGCGTGGGCGCGTGCGCGCGCACTGCGGCGGGATCTGCGCGACGTGCCGGGCGAGCTCACCGCCGCCGAAGGGCTGGGTCGCGTGACGCGGCGCCACCTGTCCGAGCCGGCGCTCGCGATTCCGCACTATCAGGATGCCGCATCGATGGCGGCGACGCTGAACGAACGCCGCACCGAGGGACGGCTGCGCAACGTCGTCGGCATTCTCGAATACCAACGCAAGAGCTACGCGGCGGCGCTGGAGCAATACCAGCTGGCGGCCACCGCATTCCAGGCGTGCGGCGATGCCGACGGCGTCGGCCTGGCGCTCAACAGCATCGCCGCGACGCTGCGCAGCATGGGCCGCCACGCCGACGCGCGCGCGTCGCTCGCCCGCGCCCTCGAGCACAACGAGCGCACCGCGCGCGCCGAGCTCCTCGGCCACACGTTAGGCATGTTGGGGACCGTCGAGATGGAAGCCGGAGCACCCGATCGCGCGATCCCGTATCTCGAGCGATCGCTCGCCATCCGCGTCGAGCTCGGCGACACGCGCGGCCAAGGGTGGATGTGCTACGAGCTGTCGCGCGCCGCGGCCGCCGGGGCGATGCCGGATCGGGCGCGCGCCATGCTCGACACGAGCACGCGCGCCGCCAAAGAGTGCGGAGACATCGAGTTGAGCGACGCGTGCGATCGATTGCGGCGCACCGCAGGCTTGTAGCAAACCACAGGATCGACAGGAGGTGGTACGATGCCGCGCTATTTGATCGAGCGAACAGTGGGTGCCCTTACGCGCGAGGAGTTGGACCGCGCGTCCCGCCGGTCGATCGAAATGATGGACAACACGGGAATCGTTTGGATCCGGAGTTACGTGTCGGACACCGAAGGCAAGATCTATTGCGAGTACGACGCACCGAGCGCGGAGGCCGTACGCGAGCACGCGCGGCGGGCGGGGCTCCCGGTGGATCGGGTGACCGAAGTCGCGCTGGAGATCAGTCCGGCAATGTTCCGTTAGGCGCGCGCCGCTGCGCGCTGCAGGCGCCGGTAGTAGCCCCACTGGAGCAGCCGCCGGAACGCCACCACGGGCCGGCCGCCGACGATCAGCCGGCCGTTCACGATCGCCGCGCGCCGTAAACCGAGCGAGATGCCGTACGAAAAGTCGCGGTGCAATCGATGCGGCTTGGGCTCGCGGCGCGGATCGGGATCGATGAGTCGCGCCAGCGCCGCGCCCTGCCAGATCGCTTCGATCGCACGCATGGTCGTCGGCCATTCGCGGCCGCCTTCCACCACGCGCACGCAATCACCGATGGCGTGGATCGCGGGATCGCCTTCCACCTCGAGCCGCGCGTTGACGATCAAGTGACCGTCCGTGGTAACCGGAAGACCGAACGTCGCCACCACCGGATGCGGGCGCACGCCGCCGGCCCACACGACCACATCGCACGGCACCGAGGTCCCGCCCTCGAGCAGCACGTGATCGCGCGACAGGCCGATCGCGCGCCGCCCGACCAGCAGCTCGACGCCGCTCGATGAGAGTGCCGATGCCGCTCGCTGCGAGACGCTGCGGGCGAACGTCGGCAGGATCCTGGACGTGTCGCACACGAGCGTCGTCGCCACGCGCGAGCCGTCCACACGTCCGGAGGCGAGCTCCGCGCTCCACTCCACGCCCGTGATCCCGCCGCCGATCACGACGACGCGCAGCACGCTCGCACCCGATACGCGGAGCACGTGCAGCCGGCGTCGTAAGGCAGCCGCGTCGTCCACGAACTTGGCGGGAATCACCGCCGGCGACCGTGCGAAGGCTTCCGGCAAGTTAGGCACGCTGCCGATCGCGATGATCGCGCGGTCGTACGGCACCGAGCGGCCGTCCGCGAGGCCGATCACGCGCCGCTCGCGATCGAGTGTCGATACCGCGCCCTGGGTCCATTCGGCGCCGATGGCGCGGCAGAAGCCGGCCGCGTCGAACCGCAGTTCGTCGGCGTCGCGCACGCCGCCCGTCACCTCGTGCGCCAACGGAACGTACGAGTGGATGGGACGCGGATCGATTACCGTCATCGTGCCTGGCGCGAACCGGCCGCGACGGCGAACGGTGCGATACAGGTACTCGAGTCCGGCGAACGAGCAGCCGGCGAGCACCGTGCGCGTCGCGGCGGACGTGCGTTCGCCCGCTGGGGTGGTCATGTCCCCATGATCATACGCGCCCGCCGGCCGCGATGCACGCCAGGCGTACGCCGCGCTCCGTTGAGTTTGCGTATCGCACCGGGCATTTTCCGAGTGATGAACGCGCGAACGCCCGATCCTGTCCGTACGCCGCACGGATTCGTCTCACTCGTGGGCGCGGGTCCGGGCGATCCGGGTTTGCTCACCGTGCGCGCGCTCGCTCTCCTCGCCCAAGCGGATGCGGTGGTGTACGACGCGCTCGTGAATCCGCGCATCCTGCACAACGGTGCGATACGGTCCGACGCAGAGATGCACGATGTCGGCAAGCGTGGCGGAGCACCGTCGGCGCGGCAGGATGCGATCAACGCATTGCTCGTGCGCCTTGCGCGAGCGGGCAAGCGCGTAGTGCGACTCAAGGGCGGGGACCCGTTTGTCTTCGGGCGCGGGAGCGAGGAGGCGCAAGCGCTCGCCCAAGCGGGTGTGCCGTTCGAGATCGTCCCCGGCGTGACGGCGGGCGTCGCCGCACCGGCGTACGCGGGTATTCCGGTCACGCATCGCGGTGTTGCGTCCGCGGTGACATTCGTGACGGGCCACGAGGATCCTACGAAGCGCGAGAGCGACATCGATTGGGCGTCGCTCGCGCGCGCGGGCGGGACGCTCGTGCTCTACATGGGCGTGAAGCGGCTGCCGGACATCGTCGCCGCGCTGACGGCGGGCGGATTGTCGGCGGACACGCCGGCCGCGGTCGTCGAATGGGGCACATGGCCCATGCAGCGCACCGTCGAGAGCACGGTGGCCGGCATCGCCGACGCCGCACGCGCGGCGGGCATTTCGGCGCCGTCGATCACCATTGTGGGCGACGTCGCGCGGCTGCGCGGCGAGATCGCGTGGTTCGATCGGCGGCCACTCCACGGGCGCCGGATCATCGTGACGCGCGCGCGTGCGCAGGCCTCGGAGCTGGCCGCTCGCCTTACTGAGTTAGGCGCAGAAGTGATCGAGGCGCCGGCCATCGTCGTCGCCCCCGCCGACCCGGCCCCGCTGCGCGCCGCGCTCCGGCGGCTCGATGCGTACCAGTGGGTACTGTTCACGTCGCAGAACGCGGTCGAGATCGCGTGGGCGGTGCTCCGCGACCTGGGCGGCGACGCGCGCCGGTTCGCCGGCGCGCGCGTGGGCGCCGTTGGGCAGGCGACGGCGCGTGCATTGCTCGATCGCGGCATTGCGGCAGATGTGATCCCGACGCGCGCCACAGCCGAGGGGCTCGGCCAGGCTCTTGAGCAACGCCCAGATGTGCGCGGCACGCGCGTCCTGTTCATCAAGGCAGATGGCGCGGGCGACGCGCTCCCCGCGGCGCTCCACGCGCTGGATGCCTCGTTGGACGAGGTCGTCGCGTACCGCACGATGCCCGATCCGGCAGGTGCCACTACAGCACGCGACGCGCTCGCGACGGGTGTGGATGCGATCACGTTCACGTCCGCATCCACTGTACGTTTTTTTCAAGATGCACTCGTCGGAGACGTGGCTGCGATGGGCGGCGTAAAGGTGATCACCATGGGTCCGGCGACCAGCGCTGCTGCCCTCGGGCTTGGTCTCACGGTTCACGCCGAGGCTAGCTCGGCGACGATCGATGCGCTCGTCGACGCAGTCGTGGCCGTGCTACGAGGAGCAAACCGCTTACATGGATCATCCGAGAATTTTTCTTCAGCAGAGTCGAAGTACCGCGCCGATTGATTCCGCTTTTGGGCGAGGTGTCCCGACTCTCGCAATGCCCAAAGTGGACACGGCAGGCGACGGGGCAACCTTTGATCGCGCTGTCGGTCGCGCGTTGCCGTTTTCCGTTGCCCGCGCGACTTCAAAGCCCGTGCAGGCAGAAGTCCTCGTCAGAGGCACATGAAGCAAAGAGAGGCCGGATCGCCACTCCACCAACGCGCGCGAACTATCGTAACCCTTGAGTCAGAGGAGAGGACAATCGCGGCCGCCAGCGGCTGCGCAGGACGAACGACGCTACTGAAGAACTCCAATTCTCGCGACTCACGGTCGAACCGACATCCTGGGCGTTCTAGTGGATGTCGCGTTCCGTCGATGGCGACCCATGCAACGTCGAGATGTACAATGCTGTTGTTAGGCCCATAGATCGCGCATGGATTGGCGCGTGACCCGAGTTCGATCCTATAAGCGTCCGACACCTGCAGATAGACGCGGAATTGCGGTCCAATGTCAGGCGTTTTTGCTGGCAGTCGAAAAACAGCGGGCTCCGAACCAATGGTCGTCGGGAATCCAGCCACGGTCGCAGGCCGATAGCAGCCACACAAGGCTAGAGCAAAGACGGATGCGACAGTCACGCGTCGATGACGGATACCTGATAGGGAGCCGGGTTCCATTGGATCCGAGGACAACAGTGACAACATGCCGTTGCTCCTGCCGCAGCCGCTTAATCCTGGATTCCAAGAACGTATCATATATAAGTCGCTATTGACTATAACGTATTATATATGATACGTTAATCCCATGCCCAATTCCAGTGCCAACGTCCCGAGTGCCACGCGTCGAGCGCTGCATACTCTAGGCGCGCATCTGCGCGCGGCGCGCTTGAGACGCCGAATTTCAACAGCCGTGTTGGCTGAACGTACCCTTGTCTCGCGAGGCACACTGTATCGGGTCGAGCGAGGCGACCCCACCGTGAGCATGGGCACCTACGCCACCGTGCTGTGGGCCCTTGGCTTAGGCGACCGCCTCACCGACCTCGCCGCTCCCTCCCGTGATCGCGTTGGCCTGACGCTCGAAGAAGAGCGATTGCCTCAGCGGATAGGCCGCTCTCGTGCTCGACGGCCACCACGCGAACCGGAGGAAGGGTGAGCGAGCCGGCGGTCTACGTGCACGTGGAGTTAGGCGGTACTAGCCATTTTGTCGGCCGGTTGTGGGTGTCTGGCAAGCAACGCGAGACGGCCACGTTCGAGTACGACGCCGCATGGCTCACGAACCCGGAACGATTCGCCCTCGAACCAGCGCTGCCAACCGGCGTAGGCCCCTACCACACTCTAGAAGGGCGCACCTTATTCGGCGCGCTTGGTGACTCGGCTCCGGATCGATGGGGGCGAACGCTGTTGAGGCGCGCGGAAGCACGCCGAGCACGCGCCGAGAGACGAGCGCCGCGGACGCTGCGAGAGATTGACTATCTCCTCGGTGTAACCGACGCAATACGCCCTGGAGCACTCCGCTTCTCGGTCACGCCTAACGGGCCGTTCCTGGCCCGGTCGGCTGATGCCGGCGTACCGCCCCTCGTGGACCTCCCCCGCCTTCTGGCGGCTGCCGACCGGGTGCAGCTGAAGAAAGACTCGGACGCCGACCTGCAATTACTACTGGCGCCAGGCGCATCCCTCGGCGGCGCGCGACCGAAAGCGTCGGTGCGGAACAGGGAAGAAACTCTCTTCGTCGCAAAGTTTTCGAGCCCGGACGACGACGTACACGTCGTTCGATGGGAAGCCGTGACGTTAGCCCTCGCGCACGCTGCGCACCTCGAGGTCCCGAGCTGGCGTCTGATTCCCGTCGGCACGCGCGACGTGCTCTTGTCCCAGCGCTTCGACAGAACGGAATCGGAGCGAATTCCCTTCCTGTCAGCCATGAGCCTCTTGGGCGCCGGCGACGGCGAACACCGCAGCTATGTGGAGATTGCGGAAGCGATGCGACAGTATGGCGCGGCGCCGCGCACCGACTTGCCGGCACTCTGGCGTCGGTTGGTATTCAATATCCTCGTGTCGAATCTCGATGACCACCTACGTAACCACGGCGTGTTGTATGAACGACCAGGTTGGCGTCTTGCGCCGGCATACGACCTCAATCCTGTCCCGCTGGACATCAAACCACGGATTCTCGAAACGTCTGTCGATATAGACGGTGACAATTCCGCATCGCTCGATCTCGCCCTTTCTGCCGCAGAACACTTCAACTTGCATGTGAACGAGGCGCGGCCGATCGCCGGCGACATTGCAAGGACAGTCGGTCGTTGGCGCCAAGGTGCAAAAAGGAGGTCAATTCCGTCAGACGAAATCGATCGGATGGAGTCCGCATTTGAGCACGAAGACTCCCTCAAGGCGCGAAAGTGGTAGCCGACCAGCACGACCACCGATCACCGTCGAGTAATGGCAAATCAGTGTTCATTGCCGCCTTTGGCGATTTCGCCCGCTGCAAGTTGCCCGCTGTAGATTGACAACAATGGGAAGAGAGCCCGTCACACAGCCAAGCGTATTCCGCATAGCCACCCGCACGTCCGAGCTCGCCCTGCGACAGGCGCGCCAGGTGGCCTCGATGCTCGCAGCGCACGACGTGCAATCCGAGCTCGTGGCGTTCAAGACGGCGGGAGACAAACACATCGACCAACCGCTGCGCGAGATCGGCGCCAAGGGCTTGTTCACCCACGAGCTCGAGGCGGCGCTCGCGCAGGGCAAAGTCGATTGCTGTGTGCATTCGCTCAAAGACCTGCCCACCGATTCGCCCGCCGGCCTAACGATCGCCGCTGTGCTCGAGCGCGAAGATCCGCGCGACGTGCTCGTGGTGAACGAGAGCGTCGCCGCCGAATCGCTGGCCGACCTGCCGCGCGGCAGCCGCGTCGGCACATCGAGCCTGCGCCGCCGCGCCCAGCTGCGCGCCGCGCGCCCCGATCTCGATGTCGTCGATCTGCGCGGCAACGTACCGACCCGCGTGCGCAAAGTGGACGAAGGACAGGTGCACGCGGCCATCCTCGCCGCCGCGGGCCTCCGCCGCCTCGACGCCCACGGCCGGATCTCGGCGTGGCTCGACGCGCCCGAGTGGCTGCCGGCGCCGGGGCAGGGCGCAATCGCGGTGCAAGCGCGCGCCGACGACGCCCGTGCGTTAGGCATCCTCACTCGGCTCAACCACGGTCCAACGGCCGTGGCCGTAACGGCCGAGCGCGCGTTCCTCGCCGCGCTGGAGGGCGGATGCCAGGTGCCCATCGGCGCCCTCGTCATGTCCGACGCATCGGGCCTCGTGCTCTACGGACTCATCGCCGACGTCGAGGGCCGCCGCGTGCTGCGCGGCAATGCGCCCGTCGACCCCGACGACCCGGCGGCGTCGGGCACGTGGCTCGCCACCGAGTTGCTGCGGCGCGGAGCGGCGGACATACTCGCCGCACTGCGCGGGCTCGAGACGGTGCCGGCGCCGCAACCCGAATGATCGTGCGACCGCCACCGCGCCACGTTCTCCCCGTCCGTTAGGCAAATGGCCTTCCCCGTCCAACGCCCGCGCCGGATGCGGCGTACCGAGCCGCTGCGCCGGCTCGTCCGCGAGACCAGCCTCGCACCGGAGCAGTTCGTGTTGCCGTTGTTCGTGCGCGCGGGCACCAACGTGCGCCGTCCGATCGAGGCGATGCCGGGCGTTGCCCAAACGTCGGTCGATGAAATGCTGCGCGATGCGGAGCGCGCGGCGAACGCCGGCGTGGGCGGGGTGCTCCTGTTCGGCATTCCGGAGCACAAGGACGCGAGCGGCACCGAATCCTGGTCCGATGACGGCCCGGTCCAACGCGCCGTGCGCGCGCTCAAGCAGCAGGTGCCGGACCTCGTGGTGATCACCGACGTCTGTCTGTGCGAGTACACGGACCACGGACACTGCGGCGTGCTCGTGAACGGCGACGTCGACAACGATGCGACGCTCGAGCTGCTCGCCCGCGAAGCGGTGTCGCACGCACGCGCGGGCGCCGACATCGTCGCGCCGAGCGACATGATGGATGGCCGCGTCGCGGCGATTCGCCGCGCGCTCGACGACGCGCAGTGCGCAGAGACACCGATTCTCTCGTACGCGGCAAAATTCGCGTCGGTGTTCTACGGTCCGTTCCGCGAGGCAGCGGAATCCACGCCGCGCTCGGGCGACCGGCGCGGCTACCAGATGGATCCGTCCAACGCGCGTGAAGCACTGCGCGAAGTAAAGCTCGATCTCGACGAGGGCGCGGACGCGGTGATGGTGAAGCCCGCGGGTCCGTATCTCGACGTAATTGCGCGCGTGCGGCGCACGACCTTGGTCCCGCTCGCCGCCTATCAGGTGAGCGGCGAATTTGCTATGATTAAAGCGGCCGCCGAGCGCGGGTGGCTCGACGGCGAGCGGGCGATGATGGAGTCGCTCACCGCCATTCGCCGCGCCGGCGCGGACATCATCATTTCGTATTTCGCGATCGACGCGGCGCCCCGACTCCGTTAGGCAATGGGCGGGACGCGCGCCGCTGCGCGTCAGGAGCGGCACCATGCACCACAGGGAATTCCCAGGCACCGGCGTCTCGGTCAGCGAAGTCGGTTTCGGCCTCTGGACCCTCTCCACCGGCTGGTGGGGCGAGAAAACCGACGACGAAGCGGTCGCCATGCTGCGCGAAGCATACGACACGCACGGCATCACCTTCTTCGACGCCGCCGATGCCTATGGCAACGGGCGGAGTGAACGCCAGCTGGCCGAAGCATTCGGCACGATCCGCGATCGCGTCGTCTACGGCACCAAAATCGGCTACGACATTTACGACGCCGCCGCGCAATCGGCGCGCCGCGGACAGAGCGAGCTCCCGCAACGGTTCGACCCGCCGTTCATGCGCCGCGCCGTCGAACAGTGCCTGCGCCGCCTCGACACCGACTACATCGACGTCCTCCAGTTGCACAACGTGAAGATGGCGCACGTGCGCGACCCGCTCATCTGGGAGACGCTGCGCGAGCTCACGCGCGAAGGGAAAATCCGCGCCTGGGGCGCCGCGTTCGGCCCCGCGATCGGCTGGTTGTACGAAGCGGTGGAGCTCGTCGAGCGCGAGCCGGACATCAACACCATCCAGATGATCTGGAACATCCTCGAGCAGCACCCCGGCACGGGCATGCTCGACGCGGCCCGCGCCCACGCGCCTAACTGTGTATTCAACATCCGCGTCACCCACGCGTCGGGTATGCTCGAGGGAAAGTACACGGAAGAGACCGTGTTCCCCGAGAACGACCACCGGCGCCACCGCCCGCGCTCGTGGCTCGTCAACGGCGTGCGCAAAGTGCGCACGCTCGACTTCCTCACCGCGCGCGTCACGTTAGGCCAGGCGGCCCTCCAATGGCTCCTCGCCGAGCCGCGCGTCGTGACCACGTTGCCCAACATCTACGACCGCGAGCAGCTCGCCGAGTTCGCCGCCGCATCCGATGCGCCGCCGCTCACCACCGAGCAGAAGCGCCGCGTCGCTGACCTCGCCCGGCAGAACTTCGGCGTCGTCGAAGAACCGATGGCCTACAAGGGCACGATGCACCGCGAGCCGTCCACCGAGCCCCAGCCCGCCGCGCCGTGATCCACCCATGGCACGACCTGCCGCCCGGCCCGCACCCACCGGACGAGGTCACGACCGTCGTCGAGATCCCGAGCGGCAGCAAGAACAAGTACGAGCTGGATAAGAAGTCGGGACTGTTTCGACTCGATCGCGTGCTGTTTTCCGCCGTGCACTACCCCGGCGACTACGGCTTCATTCCCCGTACGCTCGCGGAGGATAACGACCCGTGCGATGTCCTCGTGCTGCTCAACGAGCCGACGTTCCCCGGCTGCCAGATCGAAACTCGGCCCCTGGGCGTCCTCCGGATGCTCGACCGTGGCGAGCTCGACTATAAAATCCTGGGCGTGCCGAGCCATGACCCGTTCTACGGCGAGTACTTCGACATCGCCGACATTCCGCAGCATTATCTCAAGGAAGTCGAACACTTCTTCCACATCTACAAGGACCTCGAGGGGAAACGTGTCCAAACGGTCGGATGGGAGAAGAGCGACGTGGCCTTGCGCGTGATCGACGACGCAATCAAACGGTACGACAAACAGTTCGTGGTGGCGTCCGGTCCGTGACAGATCGCACGCCAGCCATGCCGGCGCAGTCGAAAGTCGGCGTCCTGTTCGTATCGGATCAGCCGGGTCGCCTGCAGGCGTTGCGGCAGAGTGCGCTCGCCGGCCGCGATGTGTTCTTGTGGACGGGCGATCATCAGCGCGTGCCCGAGTGGTCGGTTCCGTTGCGCGGCGATCCGTCGAAGTCGGAGACGTACGCGCCGCTCGAGGGACGCGACGCGATCGCCGTCATCGATTTGGCGGACGAGACGCAGGCGCGCCGCGTCGCCCGCGCGGTGCGCGCCGCGTTCCCGCCCACGTCGATTCTCGTCATCGACCACTGGCGGCGCGCGCACCATGGCGCGGCGCGCGACGGACTTCGCTGGTTGGACGAAGGCGAGTTGCTCGCCGACGCGATCGAGCTCGTCGTCCGCCGGGTGGCGTCGCACAAGCGGTTAGGCGGTCTCCGGCGCGCGCTGCGCGGCCGACGCACCTGCGCGTTCCTCGTGCAGAACGACCCCGATCCGGACGCGATCGCGTCCGCGCTCGCGCTGCGGCGCGCGTTAGGCCTGAGGCCCGAGCGGTCGCCCATCATCACGTTGGGCCACGTGACCCGCCCCGAAAACCGCCGCCTCATCGAGGAGTTGGGCATCGTCGTCAAACACGTGACCCGCCGCCGCCTCGCGGAATTGGCGCCGCTCGTGCTCGTCGACGTGCAGCCGCCGTATTTCACGCTGCCGCTGCCGGAGGTCGCCGCCGTGGTCGACCACCATCCAACGACGGGGACGTACCGCGCCGGGTTCCGCGACGTGCGCACCTGGTTCGGGGCCAGCGCCACGATGGCCGCCGAGTACCTGCTCGCCGCCGATGAAAAAGAGATTGCCACGCCGCTGGCCACGGCGCTGCTCTACGGCATCGTGACCGACACCAAGTCCCTGTCGCGCTCGGCCAGCGACGACGATCTGCAGATGTTCGCCTACCTCTTCCCGCGCGCCGACCAGGCGATGCTGCGCCGCATCCAGCATCCGTCGTACGGCACGCTGGCGCTCAAGCGCTTCGGCGACGCACTGCAGCGGCCGCGCGTGCACGACGGCCTCGCGTACGTGCACCTGGGCCGGCTGCCGGAAGACCAGGAGCACATCGTGGCCCAACTGGCGGAGTTCTGCCTCGGAATGGCGGGTGCGTCGGTATCGGCGGTGTCGGGTGTCTTCGGGCCCAACCTGGTGATGAGCACGCGGGCGTTGTCGCCCGACGCTCGGTTAGGCGAGCGCCTGCGCGCGGCGTTCAGGCGCTACGGCAGCGCCGGCGGGCACCCCGCGATGGCCAAGGCGGTGATGGACCTGGAAGCCTGGCGCCGCGACCATCCGTTCCGCGACTCGCGCTCCCTCGAGCGCACGGTGCAGCAGGCCCTCCGGAAGACGCTGTACGCGTCGCCTAACGGAACGTCGCCGCGCGGCGCGCGGCCCGCCCTCAGCTCGCCTTCCGCAGCACGAGCGCGGCGTTGATCCCGCCGAAGCCGAACGAGTTCGACAA
>Ga0209168_10002838_pt1 | contig 12287 bp, 9 predicted proteins | sample Coa_R1_FD_187156 | JGI IMG/M metagenome (GOLD analysis project Ga0209168, IMG submission 187156) | Surface soil microbial communities from Centralia Pennsylvania, which are recovering from an underground coalmine fire - Coalmine... | ecosystem: Environmental > Terrestrial > Soil > Unclassified ... | reverse complement strand
CATGGCCATCTTGGTGGTCAGGTCCTCGCCCGCCGAGCTGGCCTCGATCGAGCGCTCGTTCCCCGCCGAGCCGATCATGGTGTCCGAGGCCCGGCGGCTGGCCGCCCAGACGTTCGGCTCGTGGGGTATGGAGGCCGAGCAGATCGAGCTGGCCTGCCTGCTGGTCTCCGAGGTGGTCACCAACGCCGTGCTGCACGCCTCGATCACCCCCAGCCCGGGCCGCCGGCTCGACTTCGACCTGGACCCGGTGATCATGTCCGCGCCCGTCGGCCCGCCCCGGACACCGGAGCCGGTCCCGGCCGCCCGCCCGCGCAGCCGGCCGGCGGCGGCTAGCCGGCCGGCGGCGGCGATGAAGGCCGGCGCGGCGATGTCTGCCGCGACGTCTGCTCGGGCCGCCGCGGCGCCTGCCAGGGCCGCGACCGTTCCGGTCCAGGGCGCCTCGGTGCCGGGCTGGGACGACCCGGTGCCGGACGCCGGGCGGATCGGGCCCCGGGAGTTCGCGCTGCGGCTGCGGCGCGGAGCCAGCGCGGTGTGGGTCGAGGTGTTCGACCCGGACCTGCGGCTGCCCCGGATCCGGACCGCCGCGGAAACCGACGAGGGCGGGCGCGGCCTGTACCTGGTCGAGCAGCTCGCGACCCGGTGGGGATCGCGGCCCACGCCGGAGGGCAAGGCGGTGTGGTTCGAGATGCCGCGCAGCGGCTACCGCTCTGGTTAGCCGGTCGTCTTATGAGCCGGTCGTTCTCATCTAGCCGGTCGTCTTAGCGGCCGCTCGCCTTAGTGGCCGCCGCTCGAGGCCCACAGCATCAGCGCGATGATGCCCACGATGACGACGGGCGCGACCCAGTTCTTGCCCGAGACGCTCAGCTTCATCTTGCCGCGCAGCCGGGTGTACACGTACGCGACCAGAAGGCCGATGAGGATCAGCAAGATGAACCCGGACGTCATAGCCGCCTCCAGAACCTGCGGTTTCGTGCGAACGCGATTCGAGCCTACGACATCCGGGCACCCGACGCGAGGCGCCCCGCGATAACGCGTCCAGAATGTTCCGGCTACCGCGTGTGACCTGCCGAGACCTGCGACCGCGTGGCGAGGTACCGTGATGGGGAAGGACCTGAATCCGGCCCGGCCGGGGCGGGACAGGCCGATGGCATGCGGAGGCATGATGGCGGAGGCGTTCATAGCCGGTGCGGTGCGCACCGCGGTCGGCAAGCGGAACGGCGCCCTGTCCGGGGTTCACCCGGTCGACCTGGGCGCGCACGCTCTGCGGGCGCTGGTCGAGCGGACCGGGATCGACCCCGGCGCGGTGGACGACGTGATCATGGGCTGCGTGTCGGCGATCGGCCCGCAGACCTTCGACATCGCCAGGAACGCCTGGCTGTCGGCGGGCCTGCCGGAGAGCGTGCCCGGCGTCACCATCGACCGGCAGTGCGGGTCCTCCCAGCAGGCGGTGCACTTCGCCGCGCAGGGCGTGATGTCCGGCACGCAGGACCTGGTGGTCGCGGCCGGGGTGGAGAGCATGAGCATCGTCACCATGGGCTCGAGCGTGGGCCTGGCGGTCAAGGCGGGCATGCCCGCCCCGTGGGGCCAGGGCTGGCGCGAGCGCTACGGCGACCAGGAGATCTCCCAGTTCCGCGGGGCCCAGCTCATGTGTGAGAAGTGGGATCTCAAGCGCAGCCAGCTGGAGGAGTTCTCGCTGGAGAGCCACCAGCGCGCGGTGCGCGCCATCGACGAGGGCCGGTTCGAGACGCAGATCACGCCGCTGGCCGGGCTCAGCCAGGACGAGGGCCCGCGCCGGGACACCACGCTGGAGAAGATGGCCGGGCTCGCCCCGCTGCGCGAGGGCTGGGAGATCACCGCGGCCGTCGCCTCGCAGATCTCCGACGGGGCCGCGGCGCTGCTGATCGCGTCGGCTGACGCGCTGGACCGGTACGGCCTGACCCCGCTGGCCCGGGTGCACGCGCTGACCGTGGTCGGCGCCGACCCGGTCATGATGCTGGCCGGCCCGATCACCGCGACGCAGAAGGTCCTGGACAAGGCCGGGATGACGGTCGGCGACATCGACGTGTTCGAGATCAACGAGGCGTTCGCGCCGGTCGTGCTGGCCTGGGCCGACGAGCTCGGCGCGCCGCTCGAGCGGACCAACCCCAACGGCGGGGCGATCGCGCTCGGCCACCCGCTCGGCGCCACCGGCGCGATCTTGATGACCAAGCTGGTCCACGAGCTCGCGCGCAGCGGCGGCCGGTTCGGCCTGCAGACCATGTGCGAGGGCGGCGGCCAGGCCAACGCCACGATCATCGAGCGGGTCTAGTCAGCCTCGCCCCGGAGCACGTAGCCGGCCCCGCGGCAGGTGTGGATGAGCGGCGGGCCCGCCTGGCCGAGCTTGCGTCGCAGGTAGCTCACGTACGTCTCGACGACCTGGGACTGCCCGGTGTAGCCCCAGCCCCACACGCTGTGCAGCAGCTGGGTCTTGGACAGCACCGTGCCCTGGTGCCGCAGCAGGCACGCCAGCAGCCGGAACTCAGTGGGGGACAGGTCCACCGGGGCCTCGCCCCGGTGGACCGTCCAGCGTTCCTCGTCCAGGACCAGGTCGCCGCAGCGCAGCGGCGCGCCCATGGCAACGCTCCGGAGTACCCGCGCGAGACGCGGGTACTCCGGAACCGGCTGAGCTGACCGGCTCACCAGTGCGTCGGCGACGCGCTGGGCGTCGCCGCCCGCTTCAGCCCGCTACCCGTGGTCCCGCCGACCATGCTGGTGGACAGCGGGCTGAACAGGACCAGCTGCGCGTGCAGCGTGTGGTGCGAGCGGGTGCCGACGATGACGGCCAGGTCGCCGCGGGCCAGGCCGTTCGTGGTCTGCCACGCGTTCATCGTGAAGCTGGTCATCATCGGGGCCGGCATGGCGTTGACCGGGGTGGTCGCGGTCTGCATCACCGCCGCCGTGGTCCGCGTCACCGTGACCGTCACGGTGAGGTCAGTGCCGGCCACCTGGACGGTCACCGTCTGCGTCGCGGTGCTCGGGGTGAGCATGGCCGCGGCGGTGGTCGGGCTGCCGGCCAGCAGCGTGGTCGCCGGGAGCATGTTGCCCGACTGCATGGCCTGCTGTGTCGCGGAGGTGTTCGCGGTCAGCGCCGCGGTGCCCGCGGTGCTGGCCGAGACGTTCTGGAACGTGGTCGCGCCCGAGGTCAGCCACAGGTGCAGGTCGCCGTTGGCGGACTGCAAGATGATGAACTGGTTCGTGGCCATCACCACGATGCCGCGCTGGATGTCGAGCGTCTTGCCCCGGTGCGAGGTCTGGCTGTAGTTCCGCGTCGAGGTCATCTGGGCCAGCTGGGAGTAGCTGACCTGCTGGGCTGAGTTCCAGTTGGCCAGCGCCGCGGCGAGCATGGTGCCCTCGCTGGCGACCCGGGCGGTGTGCGCGGCCGGTGCCGCGACGATCCCGGCGTGGCCGCCGGAAGCCACGGCCGCCACGGCGATCGCGCCGCCGCCGAGCACGGCCGCGGTCGCGATGCCGGCCCCGGTCTTCAGGGCCGCCGGGCGGTTCCTCCCGAAACGCCGATTGCGGGCCATCATGGATGCCTCCTTCTCGGGGACGCTGCGCCCGCTTCGCGCGTCCAGGTTGTGGGCGGGCCGGTTGGTGCCGAGTGGCCGATGGACGGCCCGTTGGTGTCCATGTGTTTGAGCGTGCCCTGGCCCGCCCGGCCCGGAATTGGTTTCCCGCCGCCCGTAAGCACTACGTTCGAAGGCTCACAGGCTGACCCGGCGCGGCCCTCGGTCCCCGGGCGCCGCGCGAGCCGGAGTTCAGCGCTCGGTTATGTGTCGCTCCGCCGGCCGGACCGGCGTCGTGGCCCAGGTACGGTCCGCGGGCGGTGCAGGGTGACGGCAACTACGTCGTTGTGGCAACGACGTAGCCAGGTGTGCGTCGTTGTGGCAACGACGTAGTTGGGCGCTCGCCGGAGGTCCGCTCCCGCCGACCCCGTCGCCTACATGCGGTCGGGGACTGGCACGCCGAGCAGGCCCAGGCCGGTCGACAGCACGCTCAGCGTCAGCGCGCACAGCGCGAGCCGGGCCGCCCGCAGCGCCTCGGGCTCGGCCTTGAGGACCGGGCACTCCTCGTAGAACGCGGTGAACAGGCTCGCCACGTCGAACAGGTAGGCGCACAGCCGGTGCGGCTCGGCGGTCTCGCCGACCGCGGTGACGACCGTGCCGAAGTCGAGCAGCCGCAGCGCCAGCGCCCGCTCGGCCGGGGCGGTGACGGACACCCGCGAGCCGCGCAGCGCCGGGTCGGCGTCCCCGCCCGCCCGGCGGAAGATCGACCGGATCCGCGCCGTCGCGTACTGCAGGTACGGGCCGGTGTTGCCGCGGAACGAGATCATCCGGTCCCAGTCGAACACGTACGCGCTCTCCCGGGCGGTGGACAGGTCGGCGTACTTCACCGCCCCGATGCCGACGGCCTCGGCGATCGCGTCCACCTCGCCCGGCTCGAACCGGGATGGCGCCTCCAGCTCGTCCAGGACCACGCGGGCACGGTCCACGGCCTCCTGCAGCAGGTCGCTGAGCTGCACGTTGTCGCCGGACCTGGTGCGCAGCCGGCCGCCGTCGGGCGCGGAGACCAGGCCGATCCGGGCGTGCTCGAACCGGGCCCCGGGCGGAAGCCAGCCCGCTTCCCTTGCCACCGCGAAGACCATCTGGAAGTGCAGGGTCTGGTCCGAGCCGACCACGTAGATGGCCCGGTCGATGTGCAGCACCTCGATCCGGTACCTGATGGTGGCCAGGTCGGTGGTGGAGTAGTTGTAGCCGCCGTCGCTCTTGCGGATGATGACCGGCAGCGGACGGCCCTCCCGCCCGGTGAAGCCGGGCGGGAACACGACCAGCGCGCCGTCGCTGTACACCGCGAGGCCCTCGTCCTCCAGCTTGGCCACCGTGCCGGCCAGCAGGTCGTTGTAGAAACTCTCGCCCTTGATGTCGGCGTCGGTGAGGGTGACCTGCAGCCGGCCATAAATCCGGTGCAGGTAGTCCATGGACAGGTTGACGATCTCCTGCCAGAGCCGCAGCGTTCCCGGATCGCCGCCCTGCAGGTCCACCACGCGCTTCCTGGCCCGGTCCGCGAACCCCGGGTCGGAATCGAACTTGCGCCGGGCGGCCTGGTAGAACGCGTTCGGGCCGGTGCGCAGCAGCGCCGCCTCGGCCGAGTCCTCGCCCACGTCGAGCAGGTACTCGATCAGCATGCCGAACTGGGTGCCCCAGTCGCCGACGTGGTTGTCCCTGATCACGTGGTGGCCGGCGAACTCGAGCACGCGCGCGATGGCGTCGCCGACGATGGTCGTGCGCAGGTGCCCGACGTGCATCTCCTTGGCGATGTTGGGCGAGGAGTACTCCACCACGACCGTCTGCGGCTCGGCCGTCGGCGCCAGCCCCAGCCGAGGGTCATCGAGCATGCGCGAGGCCTGGTCGGCGATCCACTCGTCGCGGAGCCGGAAGTTGATGAAGCCCGGCCCGCTGACCTCGGGCGGCTCGCACACGCCGGACACGTCGAGCCGGCTGGCCAGCTCGGCCGCGACCTCGCGCGGCGGGCGGCCGAGCCGCTTGCCGAGCGGGAGCGCCACGTTGGCCTGGAAGTCCGCGAACGAGGACGGCCGGATCAGCGGGTCGGCATCGCCGAAGTCGCGGCCGAACGACGCGACGATGGCGTCGTGCACCCGTTGTGCGAGAACCTGCTGCGGATCGACCATGGCTCCAGCGTATCGGCGATGGCTGGCCAGGCCGTAACGCATAACGGGCGGCGCAGGAAGTGCCGGTCGCGGACGGCCGGCCGGCCGGGGCTGAGCCGCTGGGTGATCTTCTCGGTGATCTCGCCGCGGGCCAGCTCGGCGGCGAGCTGGCAGGCCGAGGTGATCGCGCGGGCGGTGCTGGCGCCGTGGGCGATGACCACCGTCCCGCCCAGGCCGAGCAGCACGGCGCCGCCGTAGCTCTCCGAGTCCAGCCGCGCGGCCAGCTCGCGCAGGCCGCGCCGCTGCAGGAAGGCGCCGAGCCGCGCGACCGCGGTGGCGGTCACCGCGGCCCGCAGCTCGGCCGAGGCGAACCGGACCGAGCCTTCCAGCGTCTTCAGCGCCACGTTGCCGGTGAAGCCGTCGGTGACGATGACGTCGACCTCCCCGGCCAGCAGGTCACCGCCCTCCACGTTGCCCGCGAAGGCCAGCGGGAGCGCGCCGTGCGGCGGGTCGGCGGCCAGCAGCTCATGCGCGCGGCGGGTGAACTTGTTGCCCTTGCCGGGTTCGGACCCGATGGTCAGCAGGCCCACGCGCGGCGCGCTGACGCCGAGCGCGAGCTGGGCATAGGCCACCCCGAGCTGGCCGAACTGCACGAGCATCTCCGGCTTGGGGTCGGCCGTGGCCCCGGCGTCGATGAGTACCGTCCGGCCGGGCCGGGTCGGCAGCACCACGGCCAGCCCCGGCCGCGGCACGTCGGGCAGCGACCGCAGCCGCAGCCGGGCGGTGGCGACCACGCCGGCGGTGGAGCCGGCCGACACCACCGCGGCCGCCTCGCCCCGCCGGACCAGCTGGCAGGCGACGGCCACGCTGGAGCGCGGGCGCCGCAGGCTGGCCAGCGCGCCCTCGTCCATGGCCAGGTTGTCCTCGGCGGGCACGATGACCAGCTCGTCGGCCCGGGGGCTCACCCCCGCCTTGGTCAGCGCCTGGCGCAGGCGGGCGGCGGGCCCGGTCAGCAGGATCCGGATGCCGTGCTCGCGCTGGGCGGCCACCGCGCCCGCGACGATCTCGTCGGGGGCGTGGTCGCCGCCCATGGCGTCGACGGCCAGCACCGGCTGGCCCGGACGCGCCAGCACCGAGCCGGGCGCCAGGCGGCCCGGACGCGCCAGCACCGGATCGGGCGCCAGGCGGCCCGGACGCGCCAGCACCGGATCGGGCGCCAGGCGGCCCGGACGGGCCGGCGCCGGATCGGGCGCCGGGCGGCCCGCGCGCGTCACCGCCGGGTCCCCGGCCCCTCGCGGGCCGCGGCTGCCCTCGGGCACGCCCTCGGCCCGGCCCTCGTCCGGCCGGACCGCGGGCCGGGCCGCGGGCCGCCGCTCCGGGGAGCCCGGGGTCGTGGTCAGCGGGTCACCCAAGGGGATGCCGGCCGGGAATGACGCCTCATCCTTCGTTTCCTTCAGCGAACCGTGCCCGTGTAATGGGCCTGTGTAGTGGGCCCATTATGGCCCCGGCGGCGGACCCGGCCCGGCGCGGCCCCCGTCCGGGCGCCGGAACATTCCGGGACGGAACGGGGTTCCCGGCGGCGAACTGTCGCAAGGTGCGGATTATACGGCTTTTACGGGACAGAATGCATCGAATTAAAAAACAGGCGCTTAGAAGTTCCTGGGATTCACCCGAATACTTCCTGCGAAGCATGGTATTTGTCTCACCGGGAGAAAGGCGGATGGAGAATCGGAACCAACGAGGCTGCAAGAGCGTAGAAAATCGTGGACGCAGTATCTGGCCGCGCAGCTACCGGGGGCACGGCCAGGCCGGGGGGAACCGCTGGGGAGCGGGTGTCATCAGGGCTATTTTCGCGCGTGGAGCGGCTGCCTTGCCGTGCCCCGCGCACGACGAGGGAGAAGGCACGTGACAGACATCCAGCAGGTCATCCCGTCGGCCCGGTCCTCCGGCCGCGGATTCCATGCCTACTCGGCGAAACACCTGGACATGCTTATCCAGCGGGCCGGCCTGGCGCCCGATGAGCGGCTGGCCGTCCGGGCGGTGGCTTCGGTGCTGCCGTTCCGGACCAACGCCTACGTGGTCGAGAACCTGATCGACTGGGACGCGGCACCGGACGACCCGATCTACCGCCTGGTCTTTCCCCAGCCCGACATGCTGCCCGCGACCGACGTGCGGCGGCTGGCGCGCCTGATCGAAACCGGGGCGCCCGATGCCGCGCTGCGCGCCGCCGCCCACGAGATCCGGATGCGGCTCAACCCGCACCCGGCCGGGCAGCTGCTGCTGAACGCGCCGAGCCTGCACGGCCGGCCGCTGCCCGGCCTGCAGCACAAGTACCCCGAGACCGTGCTGTTCTTCCCCCGGCAGGGCCAGACCTGCCACGCGTACTGCACCTACTGCTTCCGCTGGGCGCAGTTCGTGGACGAGCCGGACCTGAAGATGGCCACCGACGACATCGGCACACTGGTCGCGTACCTCGCCGAGCACCAGGAGGTGACCAGCGTCCTGATCACCGGCGGGGATCCGATGATCATGGGCGAGCCGGTGCTGCGGCGCTACCTCGAGCCGCTGCTCGACCCGCGCCTGGATCACGTGGAGTCGATCAGGATCGGCACCAAGTCGCTGTCGTACTGGCCGCAGCGGTACGTCACCGACCCCGACGCCGACGCCACGCTCCGGCTGTTCGAGGAGGTGGTCGACTCGGGCCGGACGCTGGCGCTGATGGCGCACTTCTCCCACCCGCGCGAGCTGGAGCCGGCCGTGCTGGCCCAGGCGGTCCGGCGGGTCAGGAGCACCGGCGCGGTGATCCGGACCCAGGCGCCGCTGATCCGCTCGATCAACGACCACCCGGAGACCTGGCGGGCCATGTGGCGGACGCAGGTCCGCCAGGGCATGGTCCCGTACTACATGTTCGTCGAGCGGGACACCGGGCCGCAGGACTACTTCGCGGTCCCGCTGGCTCGCGGCTACGAGATCTTCCGCGGCGCCTACCAGGGCGTGTCCGGCCTGGCGCGGACCGTCCGCGGCCCGTCGATGTCGGCCACCCCCGGCAAGGTGTGCGTGGACGGGGTGGCAGAGGCGGCTGGGATCAAGGTCTTCGTCCTGCGGATGATCCAGGCCCGGGACCCGCGCCTGGTGGGGACGCCGTTCTTCGCCCGGTTCGACCCGGCGGCCACCTGGCTGACCGACCTGGAGCCGGTGTTCGCGGACCGGTTCCCCTTCGAGCCCTCGCCCTACGAGACGGTGCCCGACGCGCTGCCGGGGCTCTGGCCGGATGAGCCGGACGAGCTGATGGTCCCGGCCATCTGAGGTCCCGGGACCGCCGTCTGGTCCTGGCCCGCGGTGTTGTTCCTGATCGCCAGGCAGCTGACCGCGGCCAGGGCCACCACGGCGATGGGCAGGATCATCGTCCACCGCATCGCGTGCACGTAACCCTCGCTGAACACCTCGGCGCCGAGCCGTCGCAGCTGGGCCGCGAGCCCGGGGGAGGCGCCGGCCGGGGCGGCCGAGCTCGCCGGGGCGCCGCCGATCAGGCCGGTGGACGCGGCCCGCTGGAAGCTGCTGACGAACGGCCCGCGGGCCTGCGGCGGCAGGCTGGCCGCGGCGGTGGTGGCCTGGCTGGTCAGCGCGCTGACCAGCCGGTTCTGCAGCAGGGCGCCCACGGCGGCGGTGCCGATGACCGAGCCGACCTGGCGGACGGTGTTGAGCACGCCGGAGGCCGCGCCGGCCATCCGCGGATCGACGTCGCGCATGGCCACGGTGGTCATCGGCGGGAACGTGCCGCCCATGCCCAGGCCGGCCACGATCATCGGGGCCAGGAAGTCGTACCAGGCCGAATGCGGGGTGGCGATCAGCACGACCCAGCCCATGCCCGCCGCGAACAGGGTCAGGCCGGTCAGCAGGATGTACTTGCCGCCGATCTTGTCGGTGAGCCGGCCGAGGCCGGGCGCCAGGATGATCATCACGACCGAGGAGGGGGCCAGGGTCAGCCCCGCCTTCAGCGCGGAGAAGCCCAGCGCGGACTGCAGGTAGATGGTCAGCGGCAGGAAGATGCCGAGCATCCCGATGGACAGCGTGCCGGACACCCAGTTCATCAGCGTGAAGTTCCGGCTCCGGAACAGCACGAACGGGACCAGCGGCTCGCGGTCCTGACGCATCTTCTGGACCAGCAGGAACACGCCGAGCAGCACCACCCCGGCCGCGATGACCAGCGGGATGGAGATGAACGAGGTGACCGTGCCCCAGTCGTAGCGCTGGCCTTCCACCAGCCCGTAGCAGATGCCTAGCAGGCCCAGGCTGGCCAGCGTGACGCCCAAGATGTCGAACCGGTGCCGCCGCCCGGGCTGGAAGGCCGGGATGATGAAGAACGTCACGGCCAGGACCGCGGCCCCGATCGGCAGGTTGACGAAGAAGATCCAGCGCCAGTCGAACGCGGTGACCAGCAGCCCGCCCAGGGTCGGCCCGGCGATCGTGGCCAGGCCGGCCACGGCCCCCCAGACGCCGAACGCCGCCCCGCGCCGGTCGGGCGGGAACGTCATGGTCACCAGGGCCAGCGTCTGCGGCATCAGCATGGCCGCGCCGAGCCCCTGGACCGCGCGGAAGGCGATGAGCCATCCGGCGCCGGGCGCCAGGCCGCACGCGGCCGAGGCAACGGTGAACACCGCGATCCCCGCGACGAACATGGTGCGCGGCCCGAGCAGGTCCCCGAGCCGTCCCGCGGTGATGACCAGGACCGCGAGCACCAGGGCGTACGCGTTCAGCACCCACAGCACGCCGTCCAGCGACGCGTGCAGCTTGTCGATCATGTTCGGGATCGCGATGTTGACGATCGTCAGGTCGAGCAGCGTCATGAAGAAGCCCAACGAGACGACAACCAGCACCGCCCACGGGTTGCCGCGCAGCTTGGTCATGCTCAGACCCTAGCTCACCAAGATCATGATAACAAGATATATCTCGAACGGCCCGGCGTGCGTGCGGCCGCATCCGGAATCGAGGGCCGGGCTGGCGCCCGGCCCGGCCCAGCGAGGCCCGGCACCCTGGACCGCGGGCCGTGGGCAGCCGGGCCGCGCCGGGGGCGGGCGGGCCGCGCCGGGGCGGGCGTGCCGCGCCGGGGTATGCTCCCGGCATGGACGTGAACGGGACTGCGGCGATCGTCTCCGGCGGCGCGAGCGGGCTGGGCGAGGCGACCGCCCGAGCACTGGCCGCGGCGGGGGCCACGGTGGTCATCGCCGACCTGAACGAAGACGCCGGCAAGCGGGTGGCCAGCGAGACCGGCGGCGTGTTCGCGCGGACCGACGTGGCCGACGAGGCCTCGGTCCAGGCCGCGGTGGACGTCGCGGCCGGGGCCGGGCTCCCGCTGCGGGTCGCGGTCAGCTGCGCGGGCATCGGCTGGGCGGCGCGCACGGTCGGGCGGGACGGCAGGCCGCACGACCTGGCCCCCTACCTGCGGGTCATCAACGTCAACCTGATCGGCACCTTCAACCTCATGCGCATCGCCGCGGCGGCCATCGCCGGGACCGAGCCCGCCGACGGCGACGGGCAGCGCGGGGTCGTGGTCAACACCGCGTCGATTGCGGGCCTCGAGGGGCAGACCGGCCAGATCGCCTACTCCGCGTCCAAGGGCGGCATCATCGGCATGACCCTGCCCGCCGCGCGGGACCTGTCCGCCATCGGGGTCCGGGTCAACACGATCTGCCCGGGCATCATCGACACCCCGATCTACGGGTCCAGCCCCGAATCCGAGGAGTTCAAGGCCCGGCTGGTGGCCCCGGTCGTCTTCCCCAAGCGCCTGGGGCGGGCGGACGAGTTCGCTCATCTGGTGCTGAGCCTGATCGGGAACGACTACGTGAACGCCGAGGTCATCCGCTTCGACGGCGGGATCAGGTTCCAGCCCAAGTAATCTGGTCGGGGCGGTTATACCATCGCGATCGTTGGGCGGCATGCATGGGCGGACTGACCGGCTGCCTGGCGCTGGCAGACGGAGCAGGCCCGGACCCTGAGTGGGTGGGCCGGGCCGCCCTGCGCGTGGCGCACCGCGGGCCCGACGACGAGGGGTTCTACGCCGACGCCGATCTGGCCCTGGGCTTCAAGCGACTGGCCATCATCGACCCCTCGGCCGGCGGCCGCCAGCCGGTGTACTCGGCGGACGGCCGCTTCGTGATGGTCTTCGACGGCGAGATCTACAACTACGTCGAGCTGGCCCAGCGGCTGGCCGCCCGCGGGGTCCAGCTGCGCACCCGCTCCGGCGCCGAGGTCCTGGTGGAGATGTACGCCTGGCTGGGCAAGGACGTCGTCCGCCAGCTGCGCGGGATGTACGCCTTCGCGATCTGGGACCGGCGGACCCGCGAGCTGTTCTGCGCGCGCGACCCGTTCGGGATCAAGCCGTTCTTCTACGCGCTGACCGCGGGCGGTCACCGCGCCCGGTCCGGGCCGCAGCTCCGGTTCGCCTCCGAGCGCAAGGCCCTGGCCGACTCGGGCGAGGTGACCGCGATCGACATGGACGCGCTGCGCCGGTACCTGTCCTTCCAGTACGTGCCCGCGCCGGCCACGCTGGTGCCGCCCGTCCGCTCGCTGCCGCCCGGGC
>Ga0209168_10002837_pt1 | contig 12288 bp, 16 predicted proteins | sample Coa_R1_FD_187156 | JGI IMG/M metagenome (GOLD analysis project Ga0209168, IMG submission 187156) | Surface soil microbial communities from Centralia Pennsylvania, which are recovering from an underground coalmine fire - Coalmine... | ecosystem: Environmental > Terrestrial > Soil > Unclassified ... | reverse complement strand
GCAAGAAAAACAACCTGAAAAATGTAGAAACTGCTATAAAACAACTAAATCGCATGGATTTTAGTGAAATCAAATCGCGCATCATGCGATTGGTACAGAATTTTGGCGTTGCTTAGATGAAGTCCTGATTATAATTGACTCATTAATAAACTCATGAAATTCTTTACTTGATTGTTCAAGCGCATGGACTGCTTGCACTGCTTCCTGCACGGTATTTGCACTGTCTAGCGCTATACGAATCTGTTTTTTCATTTGTTCCATGTCAACTCTTGTTCCTAATAATAACGAAACTATCGCTGTTCCTGTATAATCCCATATACACCAAACACAACCAACAAAGAATCTTTCTGTCCTGTACACAATGTGATAAGCCGCAAGCCATGTGCTCCATAATCTATAGCAACCTTTGAAAATTCATAACCTTCTGGCACATCAAGTTCCATCTTCTCATAGTCACGATTATATTGCTCACCCAATGGTATAAATATCCGTAACTGTGTATTGCCAACAAATACAATCATATTGTGTGCATAAACTATGTCATGGTATGCAAACAGTGGACGATCAGGACGAAAGGAAGTTCTATAAATAACAACCGTAACTTGAGAGTCATCTGCACGGTCTTCTACTATATAACCATCACGTAATTTAAATTCTGATGCGCCATTAATGAATATTGTTTCTATAAGATTAGCCAGGCCAGGGCTTGCATATGATAATATATTATGGTTGATAATGTCCCACTTTGACTCGGGTATATTAAGCTCATAATACTCTTCAAGCTCATAAGCCTGATACTGAAATTCACTATCAATAAAAATAACCAGATCACCGAGCCAATAATACGCTGGTGATAGTAACCGCCCTATCAACATTTCAGGTAATGGTATTTCCCTATGTACTGCGTTTGCCAAATCCACCCACACCACACCGGCATTATCTGGACAATAGAGTATCAGTTCGTTTTTTTCATGGTTGGTATAGATATGGCGTATGACAAGATTATCACCCAATAACATATCGCGCACTTGTTTCAAATCGGTATCAAAAATAGTGATACCTGTGCTGCCGTTGTTTACCACAATAAAATCATTCGTAACTGCAAGGACAGTGGCATTTTGAGAGATACCACACTCAGCTTTTTTGGTTATTTCCATCACAAATCACTTTTTTGCATTTTGATTGCACGCATCACACTCTGGTTGTGTCACGACTTTAAAACCAGAATCTGAATATATAAGATAGATCGATCCTGTATAATCTTTGTCAAAGGTAAACGAGTCAAGCTGTGGATATTGCCCTCCCGTCATACCCTTTGGAAATTTCTTATCTTGATTCGCAGTTATTTTTTCCCATTCAAATGTATGCATCTTGTCAAACAATACTATCCCATCAAATGTGCCCGTTTCTTGTGGTTCTAATACGCTATGGCTTCTGTGAGCCATAGGTGTCCGCATAATATCCTCATCTGCCATAAAATAGCAGTAGAAAATAATCTTTGAGTTAGAATTATTTTTGATGTGGACTTCATTTGGATAGGCTTGCAGTAATACAACGCTACACAGTGCCAATATAGTGAAAACGGGTATTGAATATTTCATCATAGGTATCTCCATTTTTAAACCATACATTTCTATGGTCTATCCTAACAGAACACCTCAAATTTTATCAATATTATTGCCTAAAAAAACCCTATCTTCAGTGATTTTTACCCCAAGCGTAAATGCTGGTTATTGGCAACAACAAAAGTATGGTACAATAGGGCAATTCAGAAATAGGTATCCCTCCCCACACTCAACTATTGGAATACCCATGAAAGCAATACTCATCGCCCGCGTAAGCACAGAAGAACAGCGTGAAGCCGGCAACTCACTGCCCGCCCAAGTAACGCGCCTCGGGCGCTACTGCCAAAATAAGGGATTCGATATTCTACAAACGTGCAGCTTTGATGAAAGTGCCTATACTAATGATCGCTCTGCCTTTGACCGTATTATCGATCTAATACTCGATCAGAAAGAAAAGATCGCCATTTGCTGCGATAAAGTAGACCGCCTATCGCGCAATGTATTTGATAAACGTATCTCGCTGCTGTATGAAAAAGCGCTCAATGACGAGCTAGAATTGCACTTTATCTCCGATGGCCAAATTATCACGAGCCGCATCTCTGCCGTGGAAAAATTCCAGTTCAGTATCAGCTTGGGATTGGCCAAATATTACTCGGACGCTATCAGCGACAATGTACGCCGCGCGATGGAACAGAAACTGCGCAAAGGCGAATGGCCATCAAAAGCACCCTATGGGTATAAAAATATTACCACCCCTAAGGGCACTGATATTGTGGTGGATGAGTTTGGTGCGCGCGTCGTGCAGAAAGTATTTGAATTGTATGCGACTGCCTCCTATTCCATGGACCTGTTGTGCCAAAAACTGAACGTAGAGCATGGCATTGCATGGCCACGCGGCTATTTGGGCAAACTCTTGAGCAACCCTTTTTACTATGGAGAAATGCTTCTCCTTCGTTAAAACTACGGAGAACAGGTCGTTTCTAAAAATGAATTCATTTGAGAGGATGGCGTCAGCCAGGCGAAGCTTGCCGAGGCAGAAGCCCCGGAGAAGCGAAGACTGGCGGCAGACAGTGGGTACACTTCGAACTTTTAGGTGGAGTAGTCTCAGGGAGCAATTGGCATATCTACCATCGCACAGCATGACTTACTCCAGTACTTCATTTTAAATTGCGAGGGGGCTATGACAGCTTCTCATTCTTCAATGCTTGGCGTCTTTCTCGTAGATCAGCCCAGTAATCAGCCCGAGCCTCTCTATAGGCTTCCTTCGCCATAATTCCAATCTCTGCATAAGAATATTCATCTTTATGCATCTGCTCTTTCACCTCTTCTGCTTTCTCGAAATAGCCCTCGCCAGGGTACTCAAAAGAGCAGTGAAACCAAGAACACAACTGCTTAAAATAATACTCGTCTGCTACCCTCTTTTTCTCTGCACGCTCAGTCTTTACCCTGTCTCTCTCTATGCACTCAGCCGTCAAGGATTGATAATACATAGCCGCAACTCCCGCCACGCCGATAAGGGCTAGCACTATGGATACAAGCAAAAAGTTTCGCATCTTTATCTAATATCTCCTTAACTGTCGTTTTAAATGGCGAGGGGGCTATGATGCCTCCTCCTACTCGATCATTGCTTGTTGACCCATTCTAGCATATTATACGCCCACGGAGCATTAACTTTTCCCCGCGCTTTGTTTACCATAGCTCCACTTTCTGCATAAGAATATCCATCTTTATACATCTGCTCTTTAACCTGTTCTATCTCCTTTTCTACGTCCTGTTCCATATCCCAAATAGGAATATCAGTAGTACCTGGTGGTGCTTTACGGAAACATTCCAAGACGCGGAATTTTAGCTCGAAAGCATTAAAATAATACTCGTCAGCTATCCTCTTCATTTCTGCGCGCTCAGTCATCACGGATTGATAATACATAGCGCCAGCTCCCGCTCCGCCGATAAGGGCAAGCGCCAAGAATCCAAGCAAAAAAGTTCGTATATTTATCATAGTATCTCCATTATATTTTAACTGATGCAGCTGCGATTGGCACGCGCATCTCCCCTGAGGTACTAACTAGTCTTAGTATCAAGCGAGCCCAATAATAGCCCTAAATGCCTGTATGTCTGGAATTAATTCTAAATCATGGATAAAGCGTTTAGTAGAGCGCTTATAGTTAGTCCATTGTTTCGCTTTATTCTTGGCATTGATACATGCCAACCGCCATATGTAAGCATCGCTATATTTTTCCATTGCATAAAGTTCCGATAGATCCTTATAGAACTCCCATGCAAGCTTATTGTATATAAGAGAATTAAAGTCGCTCTTTGCCCCTGTAAATGCTGGATAGGTAGAAAACTTGTTGCTGCGTACATCAAAGTGCATCTCAGCCTGAGCAACCGTAGCACCCAATAGCGCCATGTAAAATAACATCTTTTTCATATTAGTAACCTTCGGTAGAATTAAACTCGTGCCGTTTCGTCACACTTTCCACTATTCAACGGCTCCAGTACTACCATGGCTATAAATGGGATAATTGCTAGACCTTTTTAATAGAGAAAATGGCTTATCTGCGCCACAATCTCTATTTTTGAGTTTGTCAGACAATAGGGTAACTGTCAAAGGGGGTGCCATGCCAAAGCATTGGCTTCTATTTGAATTTTTATACCTGGAATCGGTAGCATATATCACCAATCTGGGTACTGGATTTGCGGCATTCCTCACTTTTTAGCAAAAAAAACTTTTATTCACCAAACTAATTAATTATTTACATTTGATGGTTAGGCCTCACAGGCAGCCATTGTGCCTAGTCATATAAAGTGAATAAATAAACCTGCCGTGTGCTTAGCGGGTGGGCCAGGCTCCTTGACAGGCCTTAAATAATAATGAATATTTATACGTATGCAATATGAATATTTATTTATAATTATCATGGAGTTACTATGAATAAAAAAATCGTTCTCGCGTATAGTGGTGGCCTTGATACCTCTGTCATCCTGCACTGGCTAAAGGCCAAGGGTTATGAGGTTATTTGTTTTGTTGCTGATGTGGGCCAGGCAGAAGATTTCGAAGCGATAAAGAAAAAGGCATTAGCCACAGGCGCTTCAAAAGTATACGTAGAAAATTTACAACAACCGTTTATTGAGCAATATATTTTTAATGCATTGAAAGCTAACGCTGTCTATGAAGGATCATATTTATTAGGGACTTCACTTGCAAGACCCCTTATCGCTAAACAACAAATAGCGATTGCCAAACAAGAGGGAACTAATATCGTAGCTCACGGTGCTACAGGCAAGGGCAATGATCAGATCCGTTTTGAGTTTACCTATTATGCACTGATGCCAGATGCTATAGTGATTGCTCCTTGGAAGGATATAGATTTTTTGAATCAATTCCAGGGCAGAGATGATCTAATTGCCTACGCACAACAACACAGCATTCCGGTTGAAGCAACAACAGCAAAGCCGTATAGCATTGACGAAAACATTATGCATGTAAGTTTTGAGGCGGGAATATTGGAAGATCCAATGCATACTCCAGATGAAAGGATGTTTAAAAAAACTACCTCCCTTAATGCTACACCTGCTGCGCCCGAGAAACTCACCATTAGCTTCAAGCAGGGAATCCCGGTTAAAATTCAGCTGCACAACACCGGTGAAGTTATCACTGATACATTAGCCCTATACACAAAACTTAATCAATTGGGCGGACAACATGGTATCGGGCGTGTTGACATGGTTGAAAATCGTTTTGTGGGGATCAAATCTCGTGGTGTGTATGAAACACCCGGCGCTACTATCTTGTGGAAAGCTCACCGAGATCTGGAGTCGCTGACGCTTGATCGTGAGGTAGCGCATCTGAAAGAGCATTTTTCACTCAAGGTAGCATCACTTATTTATAACGGTCTATGGGAAAGCCCTGAGATGAAATTTTTGATGAGTGCTATTGATTATAGTCAAACATACGTAACCGGTGAAGTTACGGTGTTATTACACCATGGCAATATCATTACGCAAGGCAGAAAATCAGATTACTCGCTCTATCATTCAAAGCTTTCTAGCATGCATGAACAGGGTGGTTATGACCAAGCTGATGCGCAAGGATTTATTAAAATAAATGCACTGCGGTTAAAACAAAGTGCACTACAAACGATACCAAATAAATAACAGGGAGTTTAATTATCATGAAGATAGATGTACAAGCGATATTAGATAAGATATATAATACACCGATACCAGAGGTTAAAAAGGTTGCTGTAGCCTTTTCTGGAGGACTTGATTCCTGCTTGGCAATTGAGTTGTTGCGTCGAGTATATAAGGCACAAGAAATTGTTCCTATTACTATCGATGTAGGCCAGGGTGAGCAAGAATTAAATGAAGTACATGCAAAGGCAAAGCTGTTGGGTATTACACCAATCATCATCGATGCAAAAAAAGAGTTCTCTGATATATGGCTTACGCAGGCCATTCAAGCGAATTCAAACTACAATGGTTATCCGGTATCAACATCGATGACTCGTCAGCTGGTTGCGCGTATTGTGGCACTTGAAGCGATGAAACTAGGGTGTGACGCAATCTTGGAAGGCTCAACGGGCAAAGGTAATGATCAGTACCGTATGCATATAGTGTTTAAATCGTTCGCACCCCAGCTTGAAATTTTAGTGCCGGTTCGTGATTTTGACCTCACGCGAACGGAAGAAGTAGCGCTGTGCGTCCATTGGAATATTCCCGTTACTGAACAGATCACTGGTGGTGATGATAAGACCATGTGGTGTCGTTCAATAGCATCAGGTGCCGTTGGCTTAAATCAGCAGATACCCGATGATGTGTGGCTATGGCTTGTACCTTCACTAAAAGCATCCGACAAAGCAATTACGGTAACCATTACCTTTAAAGAAGGTATTCCCGTTGTCTTGGATGGTAAGGATATGCCACTTGATCAACTGGTAGCCCATCTCAATACTATTGCCGGAGCACACGGCATTGGGCTTATCGACATGTTTGAAGATGGTATCATGGGTCTTAAGAGTCGAGAAATTTACGAGGCGCCTGCTGCTACGGTAATACTCAATTGCCACAAAGATCTAGAGGCGGCAAGTCTTTCGAAAGAAGAGATACAATTTAAGAAAATAGTCGATGCACAGTGGGCATATTTGGTGTATCACGGACTATGGTATCACCCATTAAAGGAAGCCCTTGATGCCTTTATTAAAACGACACAGCACTATGTTAATGGTACCTACACAATCATGCTCTATAAAGGAACTATGACTATTACAAATCGTTCTTTGCCTACGTCATTGTTTTTTCCTGAGGTACGTTCTATTACATCAAAAGCGTTTAATCAACAATGGTGTACTAATGCTGCAAAAATTATGGGACTGCCATTTGAACTCATGGCAAAACGAAAACAGAAGGAAATGTAATGAAAAAATTATGGGATAAGGGTGTACCGATTTCGCAGGAGATAGAGCAATTTACGGTTGGTGATGACCCACAACTTGATCAGCAATTAATTGGTTATGATTGTATAGGAAGTATTGCGCATGCCTATATGCTTTCTACTATTGGCATACTCACCGCACAAGAATATGAACAACTCAAAAAGGCGCTAAAGGCGATTATTACGCTCAATGAACAGCGAACATTTTCAATTACCGTGGCAGATGAGGACGTGCATACGGCGGTTGAAAATTATCTCAAGCAGCAGCTGGGTGATCTGGGCAAAAAAATACATACCGCTCGATCGCGAAATGATCAGGTCATGCTTGATCTGCGTTTATACATGCGTGATCATGTATTAATGCTTACTCATGAACTGCTTGCGCTCATTCAGTCATTGGTGTCATTTGCACAAAAACATCAGGAAACTCCTATGCCAGGAAGAACGCACTTTCAAAAGGCAATGCCTTCTTCATTTGGCTTATGGGCGGGTGCTTTTGCGGAATCATTGCTTGATACCGTATCTTTGATGAAAAATAATTATGAGCTCATTAATCAATCACCGCTTGGTTCAGCAGCTGCCTATGGGGTAAATCTCCCCATTGACCGTCAATTAGTGGCGGATGTGCTTGGCTTTGCTAAAGTACAAAATAATGTCTTGTATGCAAGCAACAGCCGTGGCAAATTTGAAAGCATTGTTATACATACTCTGTCGCAGATTATGGTTGACCTGAGCAAGATGGCTGCAGATCTTATCATTTTCAGCTCACCTGAGTTTGGCTATGTAACCATTCCTGAGCAACTATGCACGGGCAGTAGTTTGATGCCGCAAAAGAAAAATCCGTGTGGTCTTGAATTGGTTAGAGCTAAAGCAGCAACGGTGATTAGTTATCTGATGCAGACGCTAGAAATAATACGCGCATTGCCTTCCGGGTACAATCGAGATTTTCAGGAAACTAAGCGCCCATTAATGCATAGCTTTAAAACGGTGCGAGAATCAATCATCGTCATGAGACTTACTATGGATAAGCTAGTTGTACATCGCCAAGCGTGCCTGAATGCTATGACCCCGGATCTTTTTGCTACGGATTATGTGCTACAGCTAGTCAAACAAGGCATGCCATTTCGTGATGCATATAGTAAGGTAGCTACACAACTTGATGCGTTACCACCAATGGATCCTATTGAGAATAGTAAATCAAAAACGCATGTGGGAGCTACAGGGAACTTAAATCTTGAACTCAGTAATCAAGCTATGCATGAGTGGTCTAATTGGGTACAGCGGGAACAAGCATCTATCGAGAAAAAGGTTGCTAATCTTATTAAGGAGTAAAGACCGTGATAAAGAGAAACAGATTGACCGAACGACATACTGCCATTGCAGAGCTGGTAAAAACTCATGCTATTGAAGACCAAGGTATGCTCATAGATTTACTCAAGGAGAAATTCAATATAGAGACTAATCAGGCTGCAATTTCACGTGACATACGAGCACTTGGGATTACGAAAAAAGCTCGTGGCAAGCAATTGGTCTACGAACTGCCTGATATTGATGCCGTAACCGAGATACTGCATTACGCGGTAGAATCAGTACAGCACAATGAGGCGATGATCATAGTGAATACAGTAAGTGGAACGGCCGATATGGTAGGAGATTTTCTGGATACTCACAAAAATGATTTGGGTATTTTGGCCACTCTAGCTGGAGAAAATGTGGTTTTTATAGCACCAAAATCTATAAAAAATATTGAAGCGTTATGTAACAAGCTTTCTCAATATTTAAAAATAAAGGAATAATCCATGTCATTCAATAACAAAACAGGGTCTAGTAATCTCATGCTTGTAGTATGTGCCGGATTACTGGCATGTGCCTCAATAGCATGGTATATGTTCAAATCACCAAAAACAGACGGTAATTCAAATACCCTGATTGTCGGTACCAGTGGTGACTTCCCTCCCTTTACCTACTTTGAAAATGGAAAACTTGTCGGGCTTGATGTTGATCTGGTAGAAGAAATTGCCGCGCGTTTGGGTAAAAAAATCGAGCTGAAAAATATGCCGTTTAGTACATTGTTACCTTCGCTACAATTGGGCAATCTCCAGGTTGTTGCTTCCGGGGTAACTGAAACTTCCGAACGTGCACAACAGGTACTATTTACTACCCCATACATTGAAAATAATCCATTGGTTATTGTGAGCTTACCCGCCTCTCCAGCTAAAACACTCCAAGATTTATTTGGTAAAGAGGTTATTGTAAATGATGGATACACTGCTGATCTCTATATGTCCAAAATCACGGGCCCTATTATCAAGAGGCTGAAATCACCCGCAGATGCCTTTCTTGCGTTAAAAAGTGGGCGTGCGTTTGCCTTTGTTACTGCACAGAATACAATAGCTCCTGTGCTTGCACAATATGGTTCCCAGGCATTTCATTTAGCGGCAATACCGGATACAGAGGAACCGGCATCATTGGCGATTGCGCCCCAATATAAAACCTTGCAAGCAGAGATCCAGAAAGCGCAAGATGCTATGAAACAGGATGGTACTCTTGAGCAACTCAAAAAGAAGTGGGGAGTCTAATTATGATTAATTTGATATTATTGAAAAATTCAATGGGGAGCTTGCTGCAGGGTGCTGGCCTCTCAATTATAATAGCGTTCTTTGCTTTGGGGATTGGGACCATAGGCGGTACATTGCTCTCATTACTATTATTGTATGGCAACAAGGGATTGCGGATTGCTGCGCAAGCATATGTTACGGTTATTCGTGGTACACCTATGCTTGTACAAATAATGGCTCTCTTTTTTGTACTACCATACTTTGGTGTTATGTTGCCTGGTACTATATCGGCCATCATCGCTATAGGCATGAATAGTATTGCGTATATAAGTCAGATTGTACGGGCTGGTATACAAGCGGTTGGTCGTGGACAAATAGAAGCAGCAAGAGTGTTAGGCTTCTCGCAATTGCAAATCACTCGATTAATCGTATTGCCTCAAGCATTTAAAACAGTATTTCCTGCACTGGGCAACGAATGTGTAACGCTTATTAAAGATTCGAGCCTTGCCTCAGTTATCGGTGTTGCAGAGCTGACTCACCAAGGGTCCATTATTATGAGTAGAACATACGATGCGTTAACTGCATACATGGGTGTTGCACTTATTTATCTGATGATTACATCGTGTGTTGCTTTATTGCTGCATTTTATGGAGCGTAAAATGCACTACATTAAAAGCTAGCGGTATCATCAATACTATGCCTACATTTTATCGACAAGGGCTCCCAGCAATGAGAGCTCTTGCCTTGCTTGCATCACCACCACATCTATTTCTTTTTTAAGCAGAACCGTTACCGTTGAATAGCCACCGTGCTTGATAGGTGAAGCTCCTCCATGCCAATGACACCGGCCATTTTTCATTGCTGCCTGACGACATGGATTACCACTATTACTCCGTGCCTTTGCACTACATCGAGGTAGGATTTTAAAATTCATTCTGAACGCCATGGGCTTCCTTCTATTTTTTCAATTACCCGCCGTTTGAATCTGGGCATTCAATATAGCATTACCTTGATTGAGCACATTATAATTCACATTAATAGTCTGGCTTTTACCACGATACGCCTGCAGCATACTGAGTGCCTGCTGGCTCAGGCGAAGCATCATCAGAGCCTTACCCATGATGTAATAGTTATCCTCTGCGATTACCTTCATTGCTTTTGTATGCAATGCCACATATTGCGCTGCAAGCATCGCCTCCGTCGTATCCTGCGGATTGAGACTCAGTATTAATGCCTGTATAGTATCATGGTTTTTTTGGTTTAATTTTGTATCAAATATATTGTGTTTATAGACAATTTTTGTCGCCTGCTCTATGAGCAGTTTGACAGCGTCAGGATTGTCACATTTGATCATCTGCATCAGCTGATTTTTTTGTTGGCTGACTGTTTTCAGTTTTCTGGCCATCGCTATTGCTCCCACAGTATAGAAGTGTTGATGCCAATCTTGCTCTGTTAAGTATACTGGCAATGATAATCCTATAGCAAAAATGTAGTATACAAAAGTACATGATGATAACTAAGACCAACGGCGTCCCAATGATAAATTAATCAATTTTTTTAAGCTCTTTTATATGTTTTCTTAAGTCACCACTATTGATCCCGGGTACGTTTTCAAGCATAACGCGAGTAGACCGAACCCTCATTGTCCTTTTAGTAATCTCGTTGAAAAACACTTGCCGTAGTTCATTACCTATTTTTAGCTTATCCAGATAATAAGAGACATATGACGCAGCCGATTTACTCTTCTTTTTACCATTTTTCGTAACCCTACTATCATCTCTAGCAAAAGGAAATTTGGCCAGATCCATCACACCATCATCACCAGCCTCGATAATAGACTCTAGAACCTGATGTGCCGCCGATTTTTTTAACTTACCCTGCGATGTAATGCCTTGGTCGTTAAATCTCTTGATAAGATATACACCATCTAGTTCTGGTTCCGTGCTGTCCACAATAAGTACAAGGCCGGACTCTTCCAATCTAAGTTCAAGTGCTTGTAGTACTTCTGGATCGGTACTAGCAGCCTGTGCAACAACAAAATGAGATACGATGATGTTTACCAGCCTCTTGCACTGCTCCCTGGTAAAAAATCTCATATCCCCGGCACCAAAGCTGCTACGCGTCCTTATGCGATTCATTTCAGCCCAATTGCTTTGATCATACAAAAAATTAACGTCCTTAAATGGCGCCGGTCTATTTTCAAAATAAGAGGACGGCGTATTCCAACACCATGCCGCATATTCAATATGATTCACCGCCACCCATAGCTCTGTACATCGGTCCAAAGATACTTTTTCCTCGAGCTGTAGCACTGCTATGTATAGGGCTTCGCGTCTATCCCTGCCTTTGGCTATCAATTTTACAATCTCAGATTTTTGGGCACCCTTTAGTCCAAGGTAATCCTCTAAAATGTCATATTTACCGACAAACATGAGGCGATTGCATATACCATCAAGAGCCTCAACTGCATAATTGACAACAGGAGTCGCAACGGCAATACCACTGGACTCTGAAAAAAGATTGTCTAATTCTGCAACGTACATGGTGATATACGGATCATTATTGCAACGCTCGAGATTAAAAACAGGTTTTAATGATAAAAAACAGGACTTCATCTAAGCAACGCCAAAATTCTGTACCAATCGCATGATGCGCGATTTGATTTCACTAAAATCCATGCGATTTAGTTGTTTTATAGCAGTTTCTACATTTTTCAGGTTGTTTTTCTTGC
>Ga0209168_10002834_pt1 | contig 12291 bp, 13 predicted proteins | sample Coa_R1_FD_187156 | JGI IMG/M metagenome (GOLD analysis project Ga0209168, IMG submission 187156) | Surface soil microbial communities from Centralia Pennsylvania, which are recovering from an underground coalmine fire - Coalmine... | ecosystem: Environmental > Terrestrial > Soil > Unclassified ... | reverse complement strand
GGGTGGTTTTCACGGAGGCGGTGGCGGAGGAGGTGGTTTTCATGGAGGAGGCGGTGGTGGCGGGCGTGGCCGCTAAATACGTCTTAGTTTTTAACGATCGCGAGTGTGGTTGCTGGCGCGGGGACCTGCATTTCGAGGATCGGGTCGTTTGGCGCAAGCTCCTTCGATGACCATAGGGGATTGGCTGTCGCGAGATCCGGTGAAGATAAGCTTCACGTCGGTTTCGGTCAACTCGTGAATTTCGTCACCACGGGCGACAACGAACGCGAGGTTGGGCAACCGAGCAAGATGCTCAGCTACAAAAGCGCGGCGGTTTCTCAGCTCCCCACCCACAACTATTATTTCGACGCCGGCACAGTTTACTTTGCGGCACGGCGGTATCCACTCGAGTTCGGGAACAAGTGCTGCACGCCTTGGCACCATTGGACGGCAGTTTCGTTTGATCCCGCCTCATTACCGCGCTGAGTTCCGCTAGGGCGTAGAAAGGAAAGGAGAGGACGTGCAGGCGATCGATTCCCGCCCTCCGTTCCAGGAGATCACCAAATCGTCCAGCAAGGAACGTCTTGAAACGGTCGGCCGCTCAGACTCACTCCTCCATTTGAATCATGGACAACTCCGTTCCATTTTTAGTGATTTGGTTTTCCGAATGGGGCCGATGAGAAGGTCGATGCGATTCTTCAGGGTGTTCCAGCACACGAAGAGGACACCCATCAGCTCGATATCGACAACCGGAACACGTGCCGGCACGCCTAAGACGAGACATCCGAAGTATAAGGGGACCTTAGATTGCTTTGCCGGGCGCTCCAAATCCAACTCGTGCTTGAGTCGCTACGTTGGGGGCTTTCAGCCTATATGAAATTTACTTGAAGCGAATAATCAGTCCGATATTCGCCTGGCCTTGTTGAGCCATATTCGTGACCGTCGTCGGACCACAGCCATAAATAGGGTCACAATATTCTGTTTGACCTTGAGTGGTTTCAGAGGGGGACCATCGGAGCTCGGCGCGTACACCTATGTGCTGGGAGAAATAATACTTCACTCCGCCGCCCAGGTTGAAGGAAAAGCGATTACTGAAGCCCAAAGGGTTCTGGCCATTGACGAGAGGGAGACCAAAATGCGAAAGCCCCAAGCCACCGACGACAAAAGGTCTGAACTTCGAATCCGGACCTTTGAAGTGGTAAAGAATATCAGCCTGGTACATGTCCATGTTCATGTTTGACAAGAATGCGTACGTGTTGTCGTTTGGATTGTGTGTGCTCAGCGAAGTCGGCTGGCGATTCCACATGAACTCTGCTTGAAAATTATTCCAAAAAGATACACCCCCCAGGATGCCGTAATTCTCGCTGCTCTTTATCTTGAGAGAATCGACATTTGGATCGCCTTGTTGGCTCACATCAATGTTGCCACCGATCCGGGAGCCAAAAAACGGCGTGACTTCGTATTCTCGCTGCGCATGAGCCCTGAGGACAGCGCATGTAAAGAGAATGAGAAGGAACACTGCTTTCTTGAAGTTCATTTTCCCCTCCTGTTGGCAAGGTCGTTAGAAACCACAAAAGGTAGATACCTCGCTGGGAATATCCCCAACGCTCTTTAGGAACGAGACCCAAGTATTCGTCACGCGTTCAATGCTTCGTGTGGTTCTCGTGTTTTCCGGAGGATCGATTGGCGGGCTCGATGATGCCGAGCCTTAAGCGCTGAGCGGCTGATACACAGTTTTTGGGCCGCTTCTTTTTCAGAGAGGCCTTCGATGTCCATGAGTTGAATTACCACCCGAGAGGTCGTTGGCAGATCTTCAAGCATTTCTGCAAGGATGCAAGACCGCTCATCGTTTATGTATTTCTGTTCCGGGTTTGGTCGGGGATCGACCAGCACGTCCGCAATGGAGGAAGTTTCTTCGCTTGAGGCCTCTTGATCGATCGAAGTTGTGGGCCTTGATCGTTGCCTGCGCAATCTCCCTAGTGAGGCATTGATCACAATCCTGTGCAGCCACGTGGAAAACTTAGCGCGGCCTTGAAACTGATTCAAATTACGGTAGGCCAAGAGCAATCCGTCCTGCACTGCATCTTCGAAATCGTCTGAATTGGGAAATATCCAAGCGGCCGCCCTGCGGAGTTGGGGTATCTGTGAAGCAAAGAGGAGATCTACAGCTTTCCGATCTCCCCCCATTATCAGCCCGATTACTTTTGCATTCTCGTGGCCTATCTCCGATCCGACTTCGGATGGCATGCAGTCCTCCTTGAGGTTTCCTGCTTGAAGTTTCCGGGTGCTGTGACAGTCCGTATTGAACACACAGAACAAATCTCCCGGGCCTGGACCCGGGTACTCGCAAACGATCAGCGGTTTCCAAGAGAATTGGGGGTAGGCGAGACGGACACACTGTCACCAGTCAGCTCGATCGCCTGTGATTTTCCGGAAAAATCGATTTCGGTGAGTTCGCCTTTCTTGTCAAAAACCAATGCGTCCGTTGGTGCCTTTGCAATCTGAATCAATTGATAGGGGACTTCCGCTACCACCTTGTTGTTTTTCTCGAATGTCGCTGTTGCTGTCCTGTCGTCCAAAACCAATTCATACTGGCCCGCGAGCAGAGCTGTGTTGCCCACTCGTGCCGGTGAATAGAGTTCAATTGACTTCTTTAATGGTTTGGCCCACATGGGCAGCGCTAACGTTAGTCCGACCACGATTGCAAGCTCACGGCACAGAATTCGTCTAGACATAAGAAATTCCCCCCATCTAGAAAAAGGATTGAAGATATGGTTACTTCGATCGCATGACTTTCTGAGTGAGCAATTTCGATTCCATTTTGTTCGCCAGGAAGGGCAGAGCGATGCGTTTGTGAAATGAGGCACTGGAATACCGGGAATCTTGCAATAACCTCCTATGGAGTCAGGTTGATGGTCAAACTGCGGAACGAGAATTCGCTTTCTTACTCTCTCACTTTCCTGCGTTTAATCACGGAGCTGCAACTGAAGGAGACTGGATTCAGATCGAACGTGTTCGCTTTTTTCCCGACGATAGTTCGCTTTGTACCCATTTTTAATAACCAGCCTCAATTGCATTCTTTTCGCTCAGTTGAATTTGACATGAGTGGAGGAACTGCGGTCTAGCAGGCACTTATTTGGCGGCGTCCGGAGGGTTGGAGACTCAAGAATTCGCCTGAGGTGTTGATGGCGCAAAAAGGCTGTCCATTTCACTCAACATTCCATCGTTTCGCTGGTCTGACCATTTCCGCGGCGGGTCTCATCTGTCGCGATGGACACGTAGGTTACGCGCGGGCCGGTCGGAACGAGCTGGAGCTATCTTGACGTTGTTCGCATTCTTCGCGGTCCATGTTCGCTTTCTGCTCACTGATTTGAGATTTTCACAAAAATCGCACTCCACACCGATCCAATCTACTGAAAGTGAGTGACTTAGCAATTCGAAGGCTTTGGTTGCGCTGGCACCCGGATTGCTACGCTCAAACCTGAAGTGAAAGTAACGCCAACGCGCCTCGATTCGCAGGTGCCGGACAGGGAGTCATGGAACACCAACCGCATTCGTCAAAGGCCTCTGAGCATCCAGCGCACGCTGCCAATTCAATCGCTGCAGCCAATTCAAGGTCCATTGGAGTCGAATGTCGGCGGGGAGATCCTCTGCGCCCGCTTGCGGCTTCGGCTTCGAATTTGCCAAATACGGTCGGGGTGCAGCCAAGAACCACAGGAAATGATGCTGCTATAGGGATTGGGCAGGCCTACGACAGCATACATCGCATCCACGCGACCCTGGTATACGTCAGGATTATGGACATCAGCATAAACAATCCGGGGTTCAGTCCAATCTTTGACGAGGCAAAGCATACGTACGACCAGGCACTCTCTCTCTACGAAGGCGGAGATTTTGAAGGTGCCCTCGAATTTGCATCGGCGTCAAGGGATCTCACCCAAGTCCTCGAGATAATGATCTCAAGAGCGCTTCGATCTGACTTCTTGTATCCCAGTCTAGTGCTGCTGCCACCCGAACACCAAACCACTTTTGATGACTCAATCCGAATGCAGGAAGAACTTTATCGAGTCGAATGTCTGCTCTCCCTGATTCATCGTGTTGCGGAAAGCGGAACTTCGCTCTCCGAGGATCAGGCGCAAACCTTGAGCATTGCATCGTGTAGCGAGCACCTGCTGAATAAGGCCCGCACTCTCCTTAGGCTTGCTGAATTGAAAGAGGCAATTGACCTTGTTCACGCAGCGGCGGTGACAGCTCACGCAGCCGAATATGTCTGTAAGCGGTGGTACGCGATGCAGGGCATAGATCCGTTCTTGCCCCCGCAACACAGTCCTGTCACGTGCGACGAATCTCCCGGACGCGACTGCAGATATGACGGGATTTCTCGCTCAATGGATTTAGAGGCCGGATTAGCTATGTCGTCCGTGGACCTGGAAGGTAAAACGCGGGGGTGAACCATGGCGAATCGTCGGCTGAGACTTTCTATTCTGGCATTCGGATTTATGTGTCTGACAGGAGCCGTGGGATCTCATGCCCAAAGCGATGAAGCAATTCTGTCTAGTATTCCCGTCGTGCCAATGAACGTCCGATTTAGGTTTGTACCGCAATATTTTGTTCAGCGGATAGATGACGATCCGAAGTATTCGCGTATCGAAGCATTGATTGACAACGATCCCAGTCGACCGTGGTACGAGATCATTCTTGCCGACAAAACGACGGGGGATAGAATTATCTTTTCTAATTCTGAAGAAACGGTGAACACGCTACACCGTGTAGGTAAAGTCGCCAACCAGTCTAATATCCACTTTGCAGTTTCGACCCAACCAGATTCCATTTCTACATATCAAATTGGACTCCGCGACACCGCCGGGCAGCAGATCATTTGGAAGTTTGCCGTGAGCCCCAAAACAACGAAAGTTCAGGCAGGGTTCATGATTAGACCTAACATGTCCGGTTTTGTCTTGATGGGATTGGACCAACGCGCTGCCGCGATGCCTGGCACCACCCTTGTCATTGGAAATGCTCGCTATTCTGTGTCCAGCACACTGGAATCGACTAGCGTTCAAGAGGTTACCAATTCCGGAACCTTTTACGGTACAGGCCTCACGATTGCGGAGATCATGCCCGGTTCAGAGTTGTGGAGCATTGATGCTTTGCCGGATGCCCTTAAAGCCGATGAGAAGTGGATCCTGCACACATCTGGTGGCGAGAAGCGGGTTCTAACCATCGAGAGTGTCGTAGACGATCAGGTCGTTATCGACCAGGTAGATCAAGATCGGTCGTTGCATGTTCGCCTTGGTGTGCGGCGTGTGAACGGTGACCTTCTACTTGGCTCTTTATTAGTAATGCGCCAGTCGCATTCCTTCCGCATTAAATTCATCCCAGAACTGCCCTTTCCGGCTGCTGGTCTGGATGATACAACCAACGTACATTTTATCGTGTCTGAGGACAGCCAGCCTGATATTGCCAATGGCAACCTGTTGGCACGTAGGAGATTTAGTGACGAATACATCCAGTGGAAATTCGATGCTCCGGATTGGGCGAGAGCGCGTTCAATCGAAACCGGCGCAAGCGTCTTGAACGAGTCGCTAATCAATCGGGCAAAAGCTATGAAATGACGGTATGCAACCGAATTATGTTCCCGAAATCGCCTAATATGCCAAATCTTGGAAATGCATCGAAAGCGGATGCAGAAAACGTACGCATGCCGTCTAGCAAAATGAGAATTCCAATGCGGTGCCGGAAGTTCGAAGCGCGTCTCGAAGATCATCTTGAGAGGAGCTCGCACCCCGAAATTGACGAGCACCTAATTCACTGCCCGGGTTGCCGCGCGGCACTGGAGGATTCGACGCTTGCTGGAGACTTGCTCCGCGAAGCCTGGGAGCCAGCTAGCGAACCGCGCCAGGCATTTACAGCGGGGGTGTTGGAAAAAATTCGCGAGCAACAATCGCGCGCGGAATCCGCGGCGGCGTTCTGGCGCCCGCTGGAATCCCTGGCATCCCAGTTGTCTCTGACAGCTGCCATGCTACTGCTTGCCCTCTCCGTATACGTTGTGGAATTTGTCCCGCGCCGGACACCGCCGCCCTCGTTGAATCGTACCGAACTGGACGCCGGCGATTTCCCGCAGCCGCCCAGGGACCCAGTTAGTAACGAAGAAGTGCTAGAGTCATTGGCCGGAAGAAACGATGGTCGCTAGACATGGCCCGCAAGCTCCGTCGCCATTCAAGGGCGGGGCATGGGCCGCCAAGCCAATAGTTTTGGTATAAGCTAATTGTTAACCGTGCCCAGGCCTTAATGGATATTTTGGAGAGGCGAGGAATTGCACTCAAGATTTCCACTTTCGAGAATCAGCTTTAGATGGCAGATTACGCTGTTAGGTACGCTTTCCGTCATTCTGTTTCTCGCCGTTCTGGTTGCGACGTTCTCCGCGCTGCGCTACACGAAGTCGTCCGTCCTTATTGACGAGAAGAAATATTTATCAGACGCAGCGAATGCGCTCGCGCGCGAGTATGAGGACAGGGCCCAGCCCGTCCCCCAAAATGAAGTAGAGCCCGCTCAAAATGTCGCTCTGGGTTCCTCGGACGGGGTCTTGGCGCTTTTGACCCGGGCCGTCCTGCGGACAACGGATGGGGTTGAGGGTGGTTTTTACTCTACGACGGAGAACGCCCTAGTCGGCTATTCTTTTCCGACTCAATACGAGACGCCGGACACGCAGGAGAAGGCAGATATTCCGGCTGACGCACGGACGGCGATTCTTCACGCTGCCCACAACGCCGCCCTTACGCATAAGCCCTCAGAGCAAGTATTGACTGGGGCGAACGAGATTATCGTTATAGAGGCAGTTGAAGTGCGTCGTGGGGATATTTCTGTCGGTAGCTCGTGGGCCATGAAGCGGCTGACAAGCCTGCCCGGATCGAACCGATTTCGAGCTTATCTCATTGCTGTTGGTCTGGGGATCTCAGCCTTATTTTGCGTCGTTCTGACTTTACTGGTTGTCCGTAACCTGCAAAGTGGAGTTAGGAAAATCGAAAGCGGACTTGAAAGCCTTGAGACGGATCTCTCGTCACAAATTCCAACCAGCAGCGATCCCCGAGAAATCCAGCAAATTGCCAAGGCGATCAATCGCTTGGGGACCTCGCTCAAGGAAAATATAGACCGGGAGAAGGAAATCGAAGACAGGTTGCGGCATGCGGAAAAGCTCGCGGCATTAGGCCGGCTGGTTGCCGGAGTCGCGCACGAAGTCCGCAATCCGCTGGCGACAATCCGATTGCGAATCCAAATGTGTGAGCGCGCCACATCCAATTCAAGCATGCACGAGTCATGCGCGGTCGCACTTGAGGAAATTGAACGTCTCAATGGCATGGTCAGCCGGCTGCTAAGTTTTTCCAGGCCCGTGCACCTTCAGAAGGAATCGATCAATCTGAGCAATCTTGTGAAACAGCGCCTGGACAGTTTTCGCGACAAGGCGCAGCGCGCGGGCGTCACATTTGCTACTGACTTCAGCCGGGATGGCAAGCCCACGTTGGTGGACCAGAACCGCATGGCACAGGTGTTCGACAACGTGATTCAGAACGCGATCGAAGCGATGTCAGAATCCGGCGGAATCCTCCGCTGCAGTGTGTCATCTGAGATGAATGCCGCAGCGACTGCATGGCAAACATGCGTGGAGTTTCACGACGCGGGGAAAGGGATCGGCATCGATGCACTTCACCGCATTTTTGACCCCTTTTTTACGACGAAACCGTCGGGAACCGGGCTCGGCCTATCCATTTGTCACGAACTCGTGAGGGCGCATGGAGGAGAAATTCGCGTCGAGAGCGTGCAGGCCCAGGGAACTGTTGTACACATCAGCATTCCCTCACAAATCGAGGCAGTACATGCAAGTCAGCCGCAAGGACAGAGATCTCATGAGTGATGTTATTCTTATCGTCGACGATGAAGCTAACCTCAGAAGGACTCTCGCGCAAATTCTTCGCGAGAAGGGGTATGCGGTCTTGGAGGCCTCAGATGGGGTACAAGCCGTCGAACTCCTTCGCCATTCAACCCCGGACCTAATATTCAGCGATTGGAAGATGCCCGAAATGGGTGGAGAACAGATCCTTCAGTATCTGCGGGATGACCCGCATCTCGCTTTGATTCCCGTTATTGTGATCACGGCCTTCGGTTCCAGTGATAGCGCGATCGAGGCTGTTCGCCTTGGTGCGTATGACTTCGTCACGAAACCGTTCGACTTGGATGAGATTTCTCTTACCGCGGAAAGAGCCCTGGCACACTCATCGCTGAATCGCGACGTGGCTGAGTTGCGGTCAAAAGTCGGGCATAACGGGAATTCCCCAGCGGGCCGCCTCATTGGCACGAGCGGACCAATGCTGGAAGTTTTTAAGATGATTGGAAAGGTTGCAGAAAACGATTCGACGGTCCTGATCTGTGGAGAATCCGGCACGGGCAAGGAGCTTGTGGCGGAAGCGATTCACAATCACGGCCAGCGGAAGGCCAAACGCTTTGTTGTCGTCAATTGCGCCGCTCTGCCCGAACACCTGCTGGAGTCGGAATTATTTGGCCACGAACGCGGAGCATTCACCGACGCCGTTGCTCGGAAGATCGGCCGGTTCGAGTTAGCCGAAGGTGGAACTATCTTTCTTGATGAAATAGGAGAACTTTCGCCGAGTCTTCAGGCGAAGCTTTTGCGAGTTTTACAAGAGCGGACATTTGAACGGGTAGGTGGGACTGAAACCATTGCAGGTGACTTTCGGGTGCTGGCGGCAACAAATCGAGATCTCGAAGCGACCGTGGCCGAAAAGCTCTTTCGCGAAGACTTGTTTTACCGATTAAATGTGGTTCGTATTTCCGTGCCCCCGCTGCGAGAGCGTCGCTCGGACATCGTAACCTTGGCCGAACATTTCCTGCGGCGCTACAGCGAAGAGCGCGGCATTCCCGCTGTCGGCTTTTCAGACGACTCGATCCTTATGTTACAAGCATATTCCTTTCCTGGAAATGTCCGCGAACTCGAAAATATGGTCGAGCGAGCAGTCGTAATGGCTCGGGGCCGTGTCGTGATGCCTAACCACTTTCCCACACGAGTTGAGACTGGACAGAGAGGAAGTTCGTGCCAAGCGCAAATTGACCTCTTCTCTCTCCCCTTTCACAAGTCCGTTGCCGAATTGGAGAAGCGTTTGATCATAGATGCGCTCCGGGAAGCGGCGGGGAACAAAACGGAGGCCGCAAACCGCCTGCAGATTAATCGCCGCCTCCTTTACAAGAAAATGGTCGATTACGAGATTAAGGAATAAGAGAGTGAAAAGGGGCCTAGTAATCGGCGTCGTTCTCCTGGTATGCGTCGCGCGGCCAATCTCCGCGCAACAAATCTATGAACCGTCTGAAGTCACTTCGGCAGGTGATGCTTATGTTCCCTACCAAGTTCTCTTTGATGGTCTGTTTATTCTCGACGTCTTTCTCAATGACAGCGGCGAAGTACAGCGGATCAAAGCGTTGAGGGACCCTGGATCGATGCTCGGTGCTGCGAAGAAATCCGTTCAGAAGTGGAAATTCCAGCCAGCGTCTAAAGAGGGCAAGTCAGCGCCTTCTCGCATGACGGTGAGCTTTGTCTATCGCCCGCCAAATTGGGGAATTGCGGCCCCGGTTCCTCCGAAGGGTTTTTCTCCTGTGCTGCCTCCCGACCAGTCGGACTCGTCTCTGCATGGGAACTACGTCCCCGTTGGTGTCTTATCATTTTCGTATCCGGAATATCCGGTCAACAGTGTCTCCTGGGGATCCGTAGTGGTCCAACTTACGGTGGATGGCTCGGGCAGGATAACGGGCGTTGACTTTCTTCACGGAATGGAGGGGTTCAACAATTTGGTTTCAAAAGCTCTAAAGGCATGGCGTTTTCAAGCAGCAACATTCAATGGGAAATCGATCCCGTCTAAGACTATTATCGCCTTTGTCTTTCAGCCTCCCAGTTCAAACTGAATAGAGTTGAGAGGGAAGCGCAAATGACAGTCCGACTTGCCTTTTAGAGTGAAAACGAGACGTAGATAAGCTGTCCGTATCGCTCGATTTGAAGAACGACTGAGTCACCTGATTTCGGTTTTGCCAAGGCTTCACGTAATCCGTCCAAGGTCGTAATTGTTGTTCCGTTCACGCCATGTATAACGTCGCCGGTTTGCAGTGGAATTTCCACCGTCCCCGACCCCAAAGTTCTGGCAGCGACGATGACGCCCGTGGGAATGCGCAGGTCCGGCAGCGAATGGGCGAGATCAAGAGTAAGCTCAATCCCGAGGACGCTCAGCGGCCTGACGAGGTTTTTTTCAGGGTTGACAATATTCGCGAGGTTATCCTCTTTATGCAGGCGCTCCACCAGAGGAATTTGCAAATGCACCCGGTCCGATCCCCGCAGCACGTCAATATTTGCTTGCTCGCCACTCTTGTGGAGGTACAGGCTATGCGCAAACAGGGGCAGACTTCCCGTGGGAGTCCCGTCCACGCTGAGGATTATATCCTGAATTCTCAAACCCGCTTGATCGGCAGGACCACCTGGCGAAACGTCGGATACAATGATTCCAAAATCTTTCACCAGGTGCAGACCGTTCGCCATATCTGGGGTGATCGTTTGAACAAGAGCTCCTATCGCGGGTTGATGGATGTGACCATACTTCAATAGCTGCGGATAGGCATAAGCCACGACTCCCGCAGGAATCGCAAAGCCCAAACCCTGATTGCCACCCGAAGTTGACAGGATGAAAGTATTGATTCCAACTAGCAAGCCATCAGCGTCCACCAACGGACCGCCGCTATTGCCTGGATTGATCGGGGTATCTGTTTGAACGTAGACAAGCGGACTGTCGGGATCGGGCTGCCGCGCTACAGAACTCACCACGCCCATCGTCACTGTGTTACGCAAGCCCTCGGGGCTTCCGAAGGCAAATACCATTTCGCCTTGCCTTGTTGGTTGGATGGAACGATTGATGGAGAGGGCCGGTAATCCGTGCGCCTCAATCTTGATTACGGCGAGATCAATCTCTCGCGCGGTCCCGACGAGGTGCGCTTGATAGCTTTTTCCCTGGGTATCCTGTGTCGAGTCGGTAAGCGCACCGGAAACGATGTGCGGCGGCACGATCACTTCGATCCTCTCCGCCCCATTCACGACGTGCGCGTTAGTCACGATGTAGCCTTCGGGATCCACAATCACTCCCGAAGCGACTGCCTGCCGTCGCCCGATTACATCGGTGGTCTGCTTCCGATCCCCGTCCTCAGTGGAGCCGTATCCGGTTACCTGAATTTGAACGACGCTCGGTGAGACGCGCTCAACCAGCGCCTCTATAGAATCGTTAAGTTGATGAAGGGCGTCTGGGGGGCTATCCCTCGGCTCAGTCTGGCCCACGACAGTTCTCGGCAATAGTAGATACACGAACACGAGAAACACAGGGATCCACAACCATCGAGCGGGGCGCTTCCTGTCAGCCGTATAGGAATCACCAGAAGTGGTACCCATATTGCGTTCCCCTTTCACCACCCGGTAGTCTATAAGATTCGGGTGCGGAATTGACTCTTGCCCTAGATTTCGCGGTTCGATGCCACTTTTATTTTCCTTCTCCCCTGCGTAGAGGCAATTCGCGCACCAATCTTTTCTGCACACGGAAGGGCCAAAATTGGCGAATTGCGGTGACAGGCGGAACTTCAATGGGATACAGGCAGACCTTGCAGTAAGGTCAAGCGGACAAACGCGGATAACGGTAGCCCGGGGGAAAATCAAGACAATAGGACTGAGGTCTGAATAAAATATCGAGCCGCTCATGCCAATATTCGTGTCAAGTGCGCTTCCATTGAAATCGTTCGCTTTGTTCCCGTTGACTGTTCGCTTCTTGCCCAATTTCATTGGCAGGTCACAGCTAGATTGCGCTGGTGAACTCTCTCACTCACCGTGGTACAAAAACTCGGGCACGGGATCGACTCCCCTCAATTCAATATGGCACCCCACCCCTCTCCCAAGCCTTGTGATCGCGCTCAGTCCCGCGTAAATACTGATCATGGATGGCGCCGGCAAATTCGCATGCAAACTTCAAAACATGAATTCGGATCTTAAGGCATCAATCTCGGCACCTAGACGCTATTTTGAATTGACCGGCATCTGACGGGATGTGCGCATATCCTGCCAGCATGTTTCGAACAAATGCCGCCAGTCACAGTTTGTTTAGACCATCGAGAGCGGCAACTTTGTAGGCTTCCGCCAGTGTCGGATAATTGAACACCGCATCTCGGAAATATTCGACAGAACCACAATGGGCTAATACCGCCTGGCCAATGTGAATAATCTCC
>Ga0209168_10002828_pt1 | contig 12312 bp, 10 predicted proteins | sample Coa_R1_FD_187156 | JGI IMG/M metagenome (GOLD analysis project Ga0209168, IMG submission 187156) | Surface soil microbial communities from Centralia Pennsylvania, which are recovering from an underground coalmine fire - Coalmine... | ecosystem: Environmental > Terrestrial > Soil > Unclassified ... | reverse complement strand
CGATGGTAGCGAGACGGTCCTGCTTCACCGCAGGGACATCGGATTGCGCGGCGAGCACAATGTTGAAAATGTTTTGGCCGCCGCGGCTGCAGCAACTCTGGTGGGAGTCGTGCCCTCGGCGATTGCGGAAGGCGTGCGCACCTTCGCGGGCGTCGAACATCGCATCGAGTTTGTGGCCAAAATTTCCGGCGTGGAATATTTCAACGATTCCAAAGCTACAAATGTTGACGCCACGATTAAGGCGCTGGACGCTTTTCCGGGCAACTTGCTGGTGATTCTGGGCGGTAAGGACAAAGGCAGTGACTACACCGTCCTTCGCAAATCCTTGCGGCAGCACGCGCGCATGGTGCTGCTGATTGGCGCCGCCGCGGACAAAATTGAAGCGCAACTAGGCGGCGTCGTGCCGGTCGAGCGTGCGGGTACCATGGCGCATGCCGTGGAAATTGCCGAGGAGCGCGCGCGCCCCGGTGACACTGTTTTACTCGCGCCCGCCTGCGCGAGCTTTGACCAATTCGAGAGTTACGAGCATCGCGGACGAGTCTTCAAACAACTCGTTCGCAGCCTCGCTGAAAGTAAGTCGGCGGATGAACCCGCCAGGAGGGTCTGACATTGCCCCGCAATCTTCAAACAGACCGATGGCTGTTCGGATCAACCGTGGCGCTCTGCCTGGTTGGCGCCGTTATGGTTTTCAGCGCTTCGGCGGTCACGGCGCGCGATGAATTCGGCAGCGGCTATCATTTCCTGATTCACCAGATGTTGTGGCTGGTGTTGGGTATCGGCGGAATGATGCTGACGATGAATTTTGATTATCGCAAGCTTCGCCGACCGCAAGTTATCTTCACCGGGTTGTCTGCCGTGCTTTTGATGCTGGTGGGAGTATTTTTTCTCGACAAATCGCATGCCACGCATCGCTGGATTCGTCTGGGTCCGGCCAGCCTGCAGCCTTCTGAACTCGCCAAGCTCGCCGTGATTTTTTACCTGGCGTGGTTTCTTGAACGGCGTCGCAGACCTGACAGTTATGGAATGAATGACTGGAAGCACACGATTCTTCCGGCGCTCGGACCGGTACTCGCTCTCACCGGGCTCGTGGTCATCGAACCGGACCTGGGGACGGCGGTGGAGATTTTCATCATCGCGGTGGCCATGCTGTACGTCGCCGGCCTCCACGGCAAATATATTTTGGGCGCTGGACTGGCTTCGCTCCCGGTTATTTATCTCTTGATCGTTCATGTTTCCTATCGCTACGAACGCGTGATGGCGTTCTTGAACCCCATGGCCGACCCACAAGGACGCGGCTTTCAATTGCTGCAATCGCTGATCGCAGTGGGATCGGGCGGATTCACCGGCGTTGGCCTGATGGAGAGCAAACAAAAACTTTTTTATCTGCCAGAAGCGCACACCGATTTCATTTACGCCGTACTGTGCGAAGAGATGGGTTTCATCGGCGGAGCGATCGTGCTGGGTTTGTTCGCGGCGTACGGTTGGCGGGGAATACGTTCCGCGTTTAAGGCCACCGACGAATTTGGCCGCTTCACCGCGCTGGGCATCACCGTAATGGTGCTGAGCCAGGCGCTGATCAATCTGGGCGTGGTGCTGGGAATGATGCCCACCAAAGGAATTCCGCTGCCGTTTATTAGTTACGGCGGTTCGAGCCTCATGGTTATGCTGGCGGCCACTGGCGTGCTTCTGAATATCAGCCAGCAGGCGGAATGATGCGAATGATGCGTGAGCAAAGAATAGATTTTGGTAGCGCCGGCTTCTTGCCGGCTCCTTGCTCGTTGCGGAGGTCGCAAAACCGCCGGCGAGACGCCGGCGCTACCGGTACGCGCGAGGGTTTCATCAATAGTGCGGTGGGCGAGGCTCGGAGCGCTCTGTGCCGGAAGCGGGGCAACGAAATTTGAAGCTGCTGATTGCGGGAGGCGGCACGGGCGGGCACGTTTTTCCCGCGTTGGCTGTTGCCCGCGAATGGATGGCACGAGGCGCAGAGAGAGAAGTAGTGTTTGTCGGAACCCAACGCGGAATTGAAGCTCGTCTAGTGCCGGAGGCGGGATTTCGCCTGGAGACGATTCGCTCCGCGGGCCTCAAAGGAATTGGCGGGATGAAATTTGTAAAGAATGTTGCGAAGCTGGCTCCCGCGATGTGGGATTCGTTCGCGATTCTCCATCGCCACAAGTTTGCCGCCGCCTTGGGCGTCGGCGGATATGCGGCTGGGCCAATGATGCTTGCCGCAGTCCTGCGCGGGCTGCCAACGGTAGTTTTCGAGCCGAATGCCGAGCCGGGCTTCACTAACCGCGTGCTCGCAGGCATGGTGACTCGCGTCGCTACGGCATACGAGGGGCCGACGAAACTCTGGGGCCGCAAAGCGACGCTCACGGGAATTCCCGTGCGCCAGGAATTTTTCGCAGTGCCGCAGCGCTCGCCGGCCGAGCCTTTCCACATTCTGATTACCGGAGGCAGCCAGGGCGCTCTGGCGATCAACCGCGCACTCGTGGATTCCGCCGACTTGCTATCTACGAAAAAGGACCGCATCTCGATCGTTCATCAGACCGGTGAACGCGACTATAATGCTGTGCGTGTGGCTTACGCGCGGCGTGAAATCAACGCGGAGGTACTGCCCTTTATCGGAAATATGGCAGAGCGGTTTGCCCAGGCTGACCTGATCGTCTGCCGTGCGGGCGCTATTACGGCTGCCGAGGTTGCAGCGGCCGGGCGCGCAGCCATCTTCATTCCCTTCGGCGCTTCCACCGACAGCCATCAGTTGCGCAACGCTCAGGAAATGCAGCGCGCGGGCGCGGCGCGTTTAATTCCGGAGCCCGAACTCACCGCGGAGCGTCTTACACAGGAAATCTTTTCGCTGCTCGATCACCCCGTCGAGCTGCAAACAATGGCCGCAAATGCGCGCCGGCTATCTCGACCGCGCGCCGTGCAGGATCTCGTCGATTTAGTTGACCGCGTGCGGGCTCCGCTTGGAGCCCGCGAAAATACGGGTGCGGGCTCTACTTTGAGCCCGCCGAGATAAAGGACTGGTGAATTGATGGTGGCATTTCACAATTTCAAGCGCATTCATCTCGTGGGTATTGGCGGGATCGGAATGAGCGGCATTGCCGAAGTGCTGCTGACCCTCGGCTACTCCGTCACTGGTTCCGACGTGAAGACCACAGCGATCACCGATCGCTTGCAGAATTTGGGCGCGCTCATCTATGAGAGTCACAAGGCCGAGCATGTTCAGGGAGCGCACGTTGTAGTCACTTCTTCCGCAGTGAGCCGTGATAATCCCGAAGTCGTCGAAGCCGTTCGCCAAAAAATCCCGGTGATTCCGCGCGCTGAAATGCTTGCCGAGCTGATGCGCTTGAAACATGGGATCGCCATTGCCGGCGCCCACGGAAAAACCACAACCACCTCGATGACGGCTTCCGTACTTGCCGCGGCAGGCCTGGATCCCACATTTGTTGTTGGCGGCCGCGTAAACCATATTGGTGCGACCGCGCGCCTTGGCCGCGGTGACTACATGGTCGTCGAAGCCGACGAGAGCGATCGTACGTTCCTGCTGCTTGCTCCGGTCGTTGCAGTCGTCACGACGATCGATCGCGAGCATCTGGACACCTACCATTCGTTGCCGGAGATCCAGGAAATTTTCACGCAGTTCGTTAACCGCGTGCCTTTCTATGGAGCAGCCGTTCTTTGCTTGGACGAGCCGAACGTGCAGGCCATCATCCCCAACGTGCATCGTCCCGTCATCACGTACGGTACTTCGACCCAGGCAGACCTTGTCATTAGTGAAATAGAGCTGCTGGGACTCGAAAGTACATTCCGCCTGACCTACCGCGGCGACGATCTTGGCAAATTTCATCTGAACGGCCCTCCGGGAATCCACAACGTGCGCAACGCAGCCGCCGCAGCAGGTGTGGCGCTCTACTTAAATGTTCCCGCGGACCTGATTCGGGCCGGTCTAGAAGAATTCGCCGGAGTCGGCCGCCGTTTCGACGTCAAGGGAGTCATCAAGGACATCACTCTGATCGATGATTACGGACATCATCCAGCGGAGATTCGCGCAACGCTGGAAGCTGCGCGCGGCTGCAACTTCAGCCGCATTCTTGTGCTCTTCCAGCCGCACCGCTACACGCGCACCAAACATCTCTGGGACGATTTCTGCAGCGCGTTCAACCAAGCCGACATGGTTGTGTTGATGGACATTTATGGGGCCGGCGAACAGCCCATCCCCGGAATAACCGGCCAGGCGCTGGCGGATGCGATTCGCGCAGCCGGGCATAAAAACGTCGTGTTTCACAGCTCCATGCAAAAGGGAATCGAAGAGTTGCTGCTGGCCGCGCGTCCCGGGGACGCCATTCTGACCATTGGCGCCGGCAATGTCAGCCGGGCACCAGGAGAACTTGCAGTTCTATTGGGGGCAACGGTTTCATTGCACCATGCGCATTAGCGATCGCACATTGATCGGAGCTTTGGCCGCCCTGGGCGTTGAGCACGAACCGGGTGTGGCAATGTCGCAAAAAACTTCTTTAGGGATTGGCGGCACGTCCGACCTCCTGTTGATCCTCAAGCATGACTCCCTGCCTGAGCTGGTGCGCCTGCTGAAACAACACGAAGTGCCTTACCGATTCCTTGGCGGCGGGAGCAATGTGCTTCTCCCCGACGGCGAGTTGCCGTGGGTGATTCTGCAACTGGAACGCCAGAATCCCGAAGTTCGCATCGACGGAAACTCCGTGCTCGTGGATTGCGCTGCTGACCTCGGCCGCACCGTTACAACCTGCGCCAAAGCCGACCTGGGAGGTATGGAAGGCTTGATCGGCGTACCTGGAACCGTCGGGGGGGCGCTGCGGATGAATGCGGGAGCCTACGGGACCCAAATTGGAACCTTCGTGAGGGAGGTTCAGGTGTATCGGGCCGCCACGGGCAAGATTGAAACCCTGCGCGGCTCTGAAATAAATTTCGAATACCGGCACACTTCTTTTGCGCCCGATGATATTATGCTGACGGTGCGATTGGAACTTCCCTCCAAACCGTTCAAGGAAATTCTTCAAGGAATTCGCATCTGTAATGAAAAGCGGCGTGCCAGCCAGCCGCTCAATCAAAAAAGCGCGGGCTGTATTTTCAAGAATCCGCCGGGCGGATCCGCCGGGCGCATGATCGATGATCTGGGCCTGAAGGGCCATTCGGTCGGCGATGCGCGGGTCAGCGATCGCCACGCCAATTTTTTTGTAAACGCCGGACACGCTACCGCCGCCGACATGCTCGCACTCATTTCCGATGTGCGCCAGCGCGTGCGCGAACGTTACGGCGTTGAGCTCGAAGAAGAAGTAATCGTTTGGAAGGAATCATGAGCGCGGAACCAGATTATCTCCCCGCAGATGCGCTGGCTGAGGAAGAGCCTAAGTATCTCCGCCGGCAGAAGCCGGTGGAGATTCGCAAGCGCAAATTCAATCGGAAGGCCTGGCCGCTGTACCGTCGCGTCCTGGCCAGCGTAATCGCCGCGATTGTGTTGGGATATGCGATCTATCAGGCGGGAATTTACTTTTTGTATTCGCCCAGCGTGATGATGGAAAGCGCGGACCAGATTGAGATTCAGGGCAATCGGTTCGTGTCTCCCGACGCGATCACCGAGAAATTTTCGGCAGACATGCATCACAGCGTGGTTCGCGTGCCGCTCGGCGAACGCCGTAAGGCCGTTGAATCGCTGGCTTGGGTGGAACATGCCGACGTGCAACGCGTGTTCCCGAATCATATTCGCGTCGAAGTCACCGAACGCACGCCCGTGGCCTTTCTGCGCGGAGTAAATGATCTCTCCCTGATGGATGCGGACGGAGTGATTTTGGAACGTCCGGTGGAAGGCGAATTCCGCTTTCCCGTCGTCGGCGGCATTACTGAATCCATGCCGCGCGACGTGCGCGAACAGCGGATGAAACTATTTGTGCAATTCATGAAGGATATCGAACAAGGGCAGCCCGGCGCAGACGATCGCATCAGTGAAGTGGACCTGTCCGATGCCGGCGATGTTCGCGCAACCATTACGGGTTTAGGCGCAGGATCAGCCTCGGGCACGGCACCGCCCGTTCTGGTTCACTTCGGTGATTCCGATTTCGCAAATCGTTATCACCTGCTCGCGGAGAATGTCGACCAGTGGCGGGCGAGCGCCGGACGCGTGGATTCGGTGGATTTGCGGTTCGCCAGGCAGGTGGTAGTGAACTCTGAGGCTCGGACGATGGCGGCGCACACTGCGCAGAGCGCCCCTCAGCGAACGCAGCCTGCGCGAAAGCGGCGGTAAAGATTTTTTTTGACAGAATCCGTTTTGGGCGCGTCCCCGCCTGGGCCGGATGGAATGCAGCAAGGAGCGGCGGTTTGACGAAGAAAGATAAGTATTTGGTGGCGCTGGACGTTGGGAGCACGAAGACGTGCGCCATCCTCAGCGAAGTGGACGACTCCGGGGCAGCGAAGTTCATCTCCATGGGCGCGGCGGAATCAAAGGGACTGCGCAAGGGACTGATTGCCAATCTGGGCGCGACGGCGACTTCGATCCGCCGCGCTATTGAAGAAGCAGAAAGTGTCGCCGGCGTGCCAGTCGAACGCGCGATTGTCGGCGTCGCCGGAAGCCACATTCGCGGCGTCAACAGCCGCGGCGGTATCACGCTGGGCCATCGCGCGCGGGATATCGATCGCGACGACATCAAACGATCCGTGGATGCTGCACGCAATATCACGCTGCCGGACGATCGCGTAATTCTTCACGTGCTTCCCCAGGAATTTCTGATCGACGCTCAGGACAATATTCGAGATCCCATGTCCATGGTGGGCCAGCGCCTGGAAGTCAACGTTCATCTGGTAACCACGTCCGCATCCGCCATGCAGAATCTGGTCACCGCCGTGAATCAGGCGGGCATTGAAGTGGCGGACACGGTACTCGAACCGCTGGCGTCGGCGGAATCCTGCCTTACGCAGGATGAGCGCGAACTCGGCTGCTGCCTGCTTGATATTGGCGGCGGCACAACTGAACTGGTTGTCTTCGGCAATGGCATGCTGCGCCATGCGGCTGCGATCCCCGTAGGCGGCGATCATTTCACCAACGATCTGGCCGTGGGACTTCGCACGCCAATCCCCGAAGCGGAAAAGATCAAGCGCGAGCACGGATGCGTCTTCAAGGATCAGATTCTGGAAGATCACCCCATCGAAATCGCCAGCGTTGGCGACCGTCCTCCGCGCACCGTGTTTACGCGGATGCTTAACGAAATTCTGGAACCGCGGGCGCACGAACTGCTTTCGCTGGTTCGCGATGAACTGCAGCGCGGCGGTTTTACCGCGTTGATCCCCGCCGGTCTGGTACTATCCGGCGGCGGCGCACACCTGAAAGGTCTGACGGAGCTCGCCGAGCGCATGTTTAATTTGCCTGTGCGCCTGGCTACGCCGCGGGGCCTCGAAGGTATGCCTGAAGAGCTTTCCCAGCCCGAGTACGCGACGGTGATCGGTCTGCTGCTTTATGGCGCGCGAGCCCGGCGTCAGGCGCCCCAGCGGTCTGGAAACTTTGTGTCAAAGCTTAAAAGTATGTTCGCCGGTGGGTAACACACAAACTCCGGCGCGGCAGGATCATTTTTCCGGGGGAGGACAAAGATGGCGAAAGACACGGGAATTCGAATTTCATTCAGCGAAGAAAATCAGAATGGCGCCAAGATCAAAGTGATCGGCGTGGGCGGCGGCGGATGCAATGCCGTGAACCGCATGATCCGCGCCAAGGTCGAGGGCGTCGAATTTATTGCCGCAAACACCGATTTGCAGGCGCTCAAACTTTCACAAGCGCCGGTTAAATTACAGATCGGCGCCAAGCTGACCAAAGGACTTGGCGCGGGCGCGAATCCCGAAGTGGGCCGCAAAGCCGCTCTCGAGGACACCGACAAAATTATTGAAGCGCTCGAGGGCTCAGACATGATTTTTCTCACCACCGGTCTCGGCGGCGGCACCGGCAGCGGAGCGGCGCCCGTCGTCGCGTCGCTGGCAAGCGAACTCGGCGCGCTTACCGTCGCCGTCGTTACCAAGCCGTTCGCGTTCGAAGGCAAGCGCCGCCAGCAGCAGGCTGAGCAGGCCCTCTCCGAGCTGGTTGGCTGCGTGGACACCGTAATCGTTATCCCCAACGAGCGGCTCATGGAGACGGTCGAAACCGGAACCAGTTTCTTCGAAGCATTCCGCATCGCTGACGATATTCTTCGCCAGGCCGTGCAGGGCATCAGCGACATCATCACCATTCCGGGAATCGTCAATCGCGACTTCGCCGACGTCCGGACCATCATGCAGGGGCAGGGCTACGCCGTCATGGGCACGGCCGTCGCCTCCGGCAACAATCGTGCGGTCGATGCCGCAAATCGCGCCATCAACAGCCCGCTGCTCGAAGACAATTCGATCCAGGGCGCGCAGGGAATTCTCATCAACATCTGCGGATCTTCCAGCCTGACGCTCCATGAGGTGCACGAGGCCTCTTCGGTCATCCAGAAAGCCGCGCACGAAAACGCCAACATTATTTTCGGCGCCGTGATGGATGACGCCATGAAGGAACAAGTGAAAATTACCGTCATCGCTGCGGGATTCCGCGAGGCAGCACGCAGGCAGCCTCACCAGAAGCCGGCGTATCTCCCGAAGACGTGGAAGGCCGGGCGCGAAGAACCTGTTATCGAGCAGGAAGAGATTGTGCAGGAAGCGCCACAACGTCCCGTCGTCAATGAAGTGATTCATCAGGAAAATACTGCGACTACCGCGGACGATCTGGACGTTCCCACATTCCTGCGGCGCGCGGCGCAGAAGGCGTAACGCTCACTTTTTGATTTCTGCGGGGCGCCTTCGCGGCGCCCTTGCAGTTTCTTCCTGATGTTCCGTTTCCGAACTTCGCTCTCAAAATCATCGTCACGTGCGCACTCTTTGACAACCGGGCAAATTTTGCCTGCTTCTGTTTGAAATAGAACTTTTCTGCCCGCTTCGTTGCGAAATGAGAAGGAGACGAAGCTCCTCTTCATTCGTAACTTCAATGCAGAGCAAGTTTTCTATAAGTTCCCCTAAATTCTACGTTTGGCTATGAGTGTGCTCCTGATATAGCGCGGCCGCTCCGGGACATGAGCAAATTCTTACCTGGTGGCCGATGATTGAAACACTCCGAGAGGTGAACGATGTCCGTGACTGGTATTGCGAGCAGCATTCTTTCTACTTTGAGCGGAACACAGAATCAGCAAAATCAGCAGAATCCCTTTCTGCAAATACGAAGTGAATTTAAGCAGTTGGGACAGGACCTCCAGGCGGGAAATCTGACTCAGGCGCAATCGGATTTCAGCACGTTGTCGCAGAATCTTTCGTCGGTACTGCAAAACAACACTTCCACGACCGCCACGAGCGCCAACCCCGTCGTGCAGGCGTTCGCAAAACTGGGACAAGATCTTCAGTCTGGAAATTTACAGGCGGCTCAGCAGGACTTCACCACCATTCAGCAGGATACCTCGCAAAATGCCACTCAGGTCAGCGGCCATCACCATCGCCATCATCACGTGGAAAGCTCGGGCAATTCCTCTTCGAGCCAGCAGAGCAGCTCGCTGGCACAGGATTTCAACCAGCTGTCAAATTCCTTGCAATTGGGAAATCTGTCCGCCGCCCAATCGGCTTTCTCGACGCTGCAGAATGATATCCAACAGATCGGCGGCACAGGCGTTCCGGCAACGGCTGGCAGCGTGAACGTTAGCGTCTAAACTGAGAGGCGAGTAGCGCAGACTTCACAGTTTGCGGAAAAAGTCATTCTGTCGTCATTCCGAACGAAGTGAGGAATCCCTCCGGTGTAAATGCCCGGAGACAGAGGGATTCCTCGGCACGCAGCGTGCCTGGGAATGACGAGCATTGAGTTTTTCCGCAGCCTGTTCAGTCTGTGTGTTTTTGAATTTCTTGTTCTAATCAAGAGCCAAGTCAAAACCACACAGGCTAAAGCCTGTGCTACCACGCTGTCGCTGGCCAACGTGCGTAGGGTACACTGGCGCGCATGGCTCAAGAAATTCGAGTGCGCGCTGGAATCGTGGATGAAATGTTACGCCTTGCGCACTGTGAGCCGCAGATGGAATGCTGCGGGCTGCTTGCCGGCGCCGATGGCGTCATTACGAAGATTTTTCCCGCGAAGAACGTGCTGGCCAGTCCGACCGCGTACGAAGTCGCTCCGCAGGAATTATTTCCGCTTTTTAGGCAAATGCGCGAAGAAGGTTTGGATCATCTGGGCATTTATCATTCGCATCCAGCCACTGAAAACTTTCCGTCGCCGAGCGATATTGAACTGGCCGGCTACCCAAACCAGGCGTACTTCATCATTTCATTGCTGCCCGCCGTGCCGAATCCTGTCCGCGCATTTTTCATCCGCGACGGCAATATAGAAGAACTCGAAATAGCAATCGTCGACGTGTAGGGGCACAGCATGCAGTTCACGGAGAACCCTTCACTTGAAGAGTTCAGGATAAACGTTTACGGTGAACCGTGCCCCTATTTTGAATTACCGGCGATCACTGACTCGTATACTTCGCGTACCTGACGGGCGGAACGCTCCCAGGAATATTTCCGCACCAACTCGTGCCCGCGGCGGATCAGCGCTTCCCGGGTCACGTCTTCCGTGAGGATCTGCCGGATCCCGCGCGCGATTTCAAAAACATTTTCCGGATTAACGAGGAGCGCCGCGTCCTCAAACACTTCGGGCAACGATGACGCGTTGGAGGTCAGCACGGGCGTTCCGTGCGCCATCGCTTCGAGCGGTGGCAAGCCAAAGCCTTCGTACAGCGATGGAAACAGAAACGCCGAGGCGCGAGAATAAAAAACTCGCAACACCGGATGCGGCACGAATCCCAGAAAACGTACCTCGCCCTGCACTCGCGATCGCAGAACGGCGCGCCGTAAATCGGAGTGTTCCTCCGCGGAATCTCCTATCAGGAGCAATTTCAGTCCGGCGTATCGCGGATGATCGCGCAAATCCGCTTTAGCCACTGCAAAAGCTTCGATCAAACGCGGCAGATTTTTTTGCGGCTTGATATTCCCTGCATAGAGTACGAATGGATCGGTTACCGCGTGCCGTTCCAGAACGCGGTCGCAATCATTGGGCATAGGCTCGCGCAGGAAGCGTTCGTCGAGCGCGTTGTAGACGACTTCGATCTTCTCCTCGGCAACGCCGAAGACGCGGGAAAGTTCGCGCTTGGAGGAATGCGAAACTGCCATGATGCGGTTCGCACGCGCCAGCGCTCGCCGCGCAAAATACATTCGCCCGGCCTGCAAGAGCGGCGTCGCTCCGGCCGGCGGCGCAAGCACGTCGGTCAAATCGTGTACGGTCATCACCAGGCGAGCCGGAACCACGGCCGGCGCGTAAAACCAGGGCATATGAAGAATATCCACTCCGTGCTTGCGCAACAAAAACGGCAGGTGCAAGTGGGTATGGAACGAACCCGGCAGGGAAGCGTATTCGAGCAGCGTGAAATTTTCAGGAAGAGAATCGAGTTGCAACAGGTGGCGCTGTTGCCCGATCAGCAGGTATTCGGTTTGGTCGTCGGTACGTGCAAATTGATTGACGATGTTGCGGATGTACGTGCCGATTCCGAAGTCGCCGGCGCGCCGGATATCGATCGCAACACGCATCGGCGCTGGCGCTCAGCGAGACGCGCCGGGACTCCCTGCCAGGGAAGGCGTAACATCCCAGCGTCGATTATAGAGAGGAAATTGCATCGCAAACTCAGCCACTTCGGCGCGAATGCGGCGTTCCCATTCGGCGTCGCCCAGATGCGAAAGCACTTCGGCAATCCATGCGGCGATGCGCTCCATGTCGGTTTCGCGCATTCCGCGGGTTGTGATGGCGGGTGTTCCCAGGCGAATTCCACCCGCCGTCATCGGCGGCGTCGGATCGAAAGGAATTGAATTTTTGTTGACGGTGATGCCCGCGCGGTCAAGCGCCGGTTGAGCGTCCTTCCCCGTAACTCCACGCGAGTAGAGATCGATCAGGAAGAGATGGTTGTCCGTGCCGCCCGTGACGATGCGGAATCCTGCTTTGGAAATTTCGGCGGCCAGCTTGCGTGCATTAGTGACAACTTGTTTGGCATATTCGCGGAATCCCGGATCGGCCGCTTCCTTCAGGCACACGGCTTTGGCGGCGATGATGTGCATCAGCGGCCCACCCTGCGTCCCCGGAAAAGTGATCCGGTCGAGTTCCTTGGCGAACTGTGTTTTGCAAAGCACGAGTCCACCGCGCGGCCCGCGCAGAGTTTTGTGCGTAGTGGTGGAAACAAAATCCGCATGCGGCACAGGGCTAGGATGCAT
>Ga0209168_10002826_pt1 | contig 12325 bp, 9 predicted proteins | sample Coa_R1_FD_187156 | JGI IMG/M metagenome (GOLD analysis project Ga0209168, IMG submission 187156) | Surface soil microbial communities from Centralia Pennsylvania, which are recovering from an underground coalmine fire - Coalmine... | ecosystem: Environmental > Terrestrial > Soil > Unclassified ... | reverse complement strand
CTGGACGTGATCGACGGCGCGCAGCTGCCGGCCCTGCGCTATCCGACCCCGGGCGGCCCGGACGCCGGCCGGGTCGCGGACGCGCTGAGCCTGCTCCTCGGCACCGGCCGCGTCGCCGCGTTCGGCATCGCCTGCAGCTGGTTCCCCGGCCACGACGCCGCCCGCCTCATCGCCCCCTACCTGGAAATCGCCCTCGCCCGCGCCTAACCAGCCACCTCAGATCCTCTCCAGCCACCTCTGCCCCGCACGCCTCCCAGTCATCACCTGACCCGGCCTCTAGCGCTCGCTTAACTACGTCGTTGCCACAACCAGGTAGTCCCCAGTACGTCGTTGCCACAACGACGTAGTTGCCGTCAGCCCGGCCCTCATGGATCGGAACTATTCCGCGTACGTCCGCACCAGGCGCAGCGCCGTGGCGCCATGCGGCCCGCTGACCGAGAGCCGCGACGAATCCGGCGCGAGCCGGCGCGCGGCCACCCGGCAGAAGTCACCGGCCCGGTGATGCCCGATTCGGCGTCCGCCGGCCCGAACTCCCATACCGACGCCCCGTCCGGCGCGGTCAGTTCGCAGCGGACCGGGGCCGGCTGCTCCCCGGCCAGCGTCATCGCGTACGGCAGCGTCCGGTGTGCCAGCCACGCCACGTGCCGCAGCCGGTCCGTGTCGGGGAATTCCAACAACAGCGGCCCGGTGATGTCCAGGCCGTGTGCCCAGTGCTCGGCCAGCCGCGTGGTGGCCAGCGTGGCCGGCTTGACCGGTGCGGCCACCCACGTCAGCGCCCGGTCCGGGTCGGCGGCCCGCAGCGCGTCCAGCGCCGCCCGCCGGGCCCGCTGCCACCGCTCGAACACCACGTCCGGTGCCGCCCGCTCGGCGGCCACCAGAGAAGCGACCCGCTCGTCTACCGTCCCGCCCGCCGCCGAGCCCAGCCCGGTCCGCAGGTCGCCGCCCGACGCGGTGGCTACCACCGATTCCTCGGACTGGGCCAGGTGCAGCACCACGTCGGCGATCGTCCACCCCGCCGCCCCCGACTCGGACGTCCACTGGGCCTCATCCAGCCCGCCCAGGATCCCCGCCAGCCGTTCCTGCTCCGCCGCCAGATCATCAAACACCGTCATGCCCCGGACTATCGCACACCCGCCGCGCCTAGAGGGGTATGTCATGATCATGGGTCAAAGCGGGCGCTATTTGCCCAAAACGACCCATGATCATGGTTCCGCCGCCCGGCCTGGGGCGACGGGCCGCTGTGGCAGCGTCGCCCGGCCGTCCGTCGCAGCGTCAGCCGGCCACCGGGCCCGGCGGCCACCGGGCCCGGCGGCCACCGGGTCAGCTGGCCACCGGGTCAGCCGGCCACCGGGTCAGCCGGCCACCGTAGCAGCGGCAACCGGACCCGCACGAACGCCCGTACCAAAGCCCAGCCCGTTCTGGCGAGTGCCCTTCTGGAACCCGCCGAACATTACCGACAACACGATGAGCAGCACCACCAGCAGAACGATCCACAGCAGGCAGCCAGCCGCCCGAGACCTCGGCCACCGGCGCCCGCCAGAACGCCCGCCAGGCCCGTAATCCGCGCGCCGGCCGAACCGGTTCCTGTACATGCCCTGAGTCTTCCCAGCCCCCGCGCAATATGCCGGCCCGGCCGAATTATCTTCGCGCTCCCGGGTAGCTGAAGCGCACCCCCACGACACGAGGGAAGACCATGGCGCGCATGCCGAGAGTTGGGTCGCTGGCCGGAGTCGTAGTCGCCGCCGCGGCCGCCGGAATCCTGATCGTGGTGCTGGCCGCGGTGCACCTTCTGCCGCAGCTGCGCAACCCGTTCGCGACCACCACCACCGTCCGCAGCGAACCGGTCATCTTGAAGTCCATCACCAACCTCAGCCGCTACGAGGCGGCCAGCGGCTCGTTCGAGGTGGTGGTGGACCTGACCAACCGCAACGGAATCCTGCCGTCGTTCCTCGCGGGCAGCGAGACGCTGTTCATCGGCCAGGGCACCGACATCGCGTTCGTCGACTTCTCCCAGCTCAAGAGCCAGGCCATCACGATGAACGCCAACCGCACCGCGGTCACGATCGTCCTGCCGAAGGCCCAGCTCGAACCGGCCGTCCTCAACGTCTCGCAGTCCTACGTGTACGCCCAGCAGCAGGGCCTGTTCAACCGGATCGGCAACTTCTTCTCCGGCAACCCGAACAGCCAGCAGCAGGTCTACATCCTGGCCCAGCAGAAAATCGAGACCGCCGCCAAGCAGAGCCCGCTGCTCACCGAGGCGCAGAAGAACACCGAGGGCATGCTCGACAGCATGCTCACCTCCCTCGGCTTCCAGCACGTGACCGTGACCTTCGGGGCGCCGCAGAAAAGCTAGCCGCAAACCCCGTTTGCGTTAGAGCGCGCTCTAACTCCTACGCTCGATAACGTAACCACCTGGACCATCGGCGAGGCCGCGGGAAAGTGCGGCCTGTCGCAGCACACCCTGCGCTGGTACGAACGCATCGGCCTCCTGAGTCCCATCGAGCGCGGCAGCGACGGCCGGCGCCGGTTCACCGACGGCGACCTGGACTGGCTGTCGCTGCTGACCAAGCTGCGCGCGACCGGGATGCCGGTGCGGGACATGCAGCGCTACGCCGAGCTGGTCCGGTCCGGCGCGGGTCACGCCGAACGCCTTGACCTGCTGAAACGCCACCGCGAGCAGGTCCGCAAAGACCTGGCCGCCCAGCGGGAGACCCTCAAGCTCCTCGAGGCGAAGATCAGCAGCTACGAGCGCAGCCTCACCTGAACAAAGAACAAAGAACAAAGAACAAAAGAACCAAAAGAACTAAAGAACAAAGCTAGGCAAGGAGCACCACCACACATGCGCACCACCAAACTCGGCGATCTGACCGTGTCCGCTCAAGGGCTGGGCTGCATGGGGATGAGCGAGTGGTACGGCCCCACCGACTGGGACGAGTCGATCGCCACCATCAACCGCGCGCTCGACCTGGGCGTGACGTTCATCGACACCGCCGACATCTACGGCGCCGGCCACAACGAGGTCCTGGTCGGCCGCGGCATCGCGCACCGGCGCGACGAGGTGCAGCTGGCCACCAAGTTCGGCATCGACCGGTCGGGCGGCGACGCGCACCGGATCGTCCGCGGCGAGCACGACTACGTCAAGCGAGCGTGTGAAGCAAGCCTGACCAGGCTCGGCGTCGAGGTCATCGACCTGTACTACCTGCACCGCCCGCCGCAGACGGCCGAGATCGAGGAGACCGTCGGCGCGATGGCCGAGCTCGTGACCGAGGGCAAGGTCCGCTACCTGGGCCTGTCCGAGGTCAACGACGAGCTGCTCCGCCGCGCGTACGCGGTGCACCCGATCGCCGCGGTGCAGAGCGAGTACTCGCTGTGGACCCGCGACCTGGAGACCGAGGTCCTCGGAGCCATGCGCGACCTCGGCGTCGGCCTGGTGCCGTACTCGCCGCTCGGCCGCGGCTTCCTGACCGGCACCGTGGACGTGGCCGCGCTGGACGACAGCGACTTCCGCCGCCGCAACCCGCGGTTCCGCGGCCAGGCCGGTCAAGGCAACCAGGCCATCGCCGACACCGTCCGCAAGGTGGCCGACGCCAAGGGCGTGCCGCCCGCGCAGGTCGCGCTGGCCTGGGTCTACGCCCAGACCGAGCGGCTCGGCGTCCCGCTGGCCCCGATCCCGGGCACCAAGCGGGTCAAGTGGCTGGAGCAGAACGTCGCCGCCCTCGACCTCACCCTGACCCCCGACGAGCTGGCCCTCCTCGACCCGCTCGGCACCCAGGTCGCCGGCGCCCGCTACTAGTCCCGCTCCGGACCGCCCGCTCCCCACAGCCCGCCCGGACCGTCCCGCTCCCGCACCCACCACCCCACCCTCGACAGTCCAGTATGACATAGGTAATACTGGACTATGTCGTACATCGAGATCCTGATCCTGCGCCGGCTGCGGTCCGGGCCCGCGCACGGCTACGAGCTGCGCAAGCGGGTGGAGCAGACGACCGGCGTCGTCCTGCACAACAACTCGCTGTACCCCGCGCTCAAGCGCTTCGAGGAGGCGGGCGCGGTGACCAAGACCGCGCACCCGCAGGACGGCCGCCCGCCGCGGCTGGTCTACACCCTCACCGAGGTGGGCCACGAACTGCTGCACGACCTGCTCGCCGATCTCCCCCCCGATCAGGCGGCTGACGAGTCGGAGTTCCTGGCCCGCCTCGGCCAGTTCTCTCTTCTTTCTTCTGCCGAACGGGCCGTGGTGCTTGCCGCCCGCACCCGTGCCGTGCAAACCCAGCTGGCGCACTACAAAGCCATGCGAAACCTGGCCACCGGGCGCGACGAGCGGTGGGGGGCGCTCGTCACCGCCGAGCTCATCCGCAGGCACGAACATGAACTGGCCTGGCTGGCCGAACTCGGCGAGCTCGCCACCCGGGACGACCCGTGACCGCCCGCACCGAACAATCCCGCCACGCGGCCACCCCGCGCCCGGACCGGCTGGGCCCGCTGGTCCAGTACGCGCTGCTCGCCGGGCCGCTGCTGTCCATGCTCGACTCCAGCATCGTGAACGTGGCGGTCGAGCCGATCGCCCGCGAACTGCACGCCGGCCTGACCACCGTGCAGTGGACGGTCAGCGGCTACCTGCTCGCCCTCGGCGCCGGGCTGGCGGGCACCGCCTACCTGGCGCGCCGGTTCGGTACCCTGCCGGTCTACCGGGCCAGCGTCGCGGCCTTCACGCTGGCCTCCGCGCTGTGCGCGCTGGCCCCGGACGCGGGGATCCTGGTCGCCGCCCGGGTGCTGCAGGGCCTGGTCGGGGCGCCGCTGGTGCCGCTGGCCATGAGCATGCTGCTCGGCCGCGCCAGCGGCGCCAGCGGCGCCAGCGGCGCAAGCCGCGACATCTCCCCGGCCGCCGGGATCATGCTGTTCCTCGGCCCCGCGCTCGGCCCCACCGTGGGCGGGGCGCTGATCGGCGTGGACCCACATACGGGCTGGCGCGCCATCTTCCTGATCAACGTGCCGTTCGGCGCGCTGGCCGCGGTCGCGGTCCGGCGCGTCCCGGCCGGCCTCGCACCCGGCCGCACCCCGGGCGCCCGCTTCGACCTGCCCGGCCTGATCCTGCTCGCGGCGGGCCTGACCGGGTTGCTGCTCGGCGCCAGCCAGGGCGAGAACGGGTCCGCGTCCGGCTGGGCCAGTCCCGCCACCCTGGCTCCGCTGACCGCGGGCGCGGTCCTGCTGGCCGCGTACGCCGGCTGGGCCCGGCGCCGCGACCAGCCCGCGCTGGACCTGAGCCTGGCCCGCCAGGCCGTGACCGCGCTGTCCATGGCGCTGTCCGCGCTGGCCTCGGTGGTGACCTGGGCCGCGGTGTTCCTGCTGCCGGTGTTCATGCAGTCCGTCCAGGGCCGCAGCGCGCTGGCCGCGGGCCTGACCCTGCTGCCGCAGGGGCTGATCACCGGGCTGTCCACCGCGCTCGCCCCCCGGCTGCTGACCGGGCTCACCATCCGGGTCACGGTGCTGGCCGGGTTCACCGTCCTGGCCGCGGCCAGCCTCGGCCTGCTCGGTGTCGGCGCGGCCACCCCGCTGTGGCTGATCGCCCTCATCCTGGCCTGCCGCTCGGTTTCCATCGGCCTGGTCATCAACCCGCTGCTCCAGGCCCTGACCGAACCCCTGCGCCCCGATCAGCTCGGCGACGCGAACACGCTGTTCAATACCTGGCAGCGGATCGCCGGATCGTTCGGGATAGGCCTGCTCGCCGCGCTGTACGCGACCCAGGCCCGGGTCCGCGGCCCGGTACCGGCCCTCCACCTGACCGGTGCGGTCCTGGCCCTGATCGCCGCGGCCGGTGCCGTGGCCGCCCTGGCCCTGCCCAAGGTCCGCAACACCGCCCTCGAGCGCGGCTCAACGGCCGCCGGCGCTACGGCCGCCGGCGCTACCGCCACCAGGGCTGGCGGCGCTGCTCGGCCACGTGCGCGGCGGGCTCGGCGATAGCGGCCAGGTGATCGCTGAGGTGCTGCAGATGCTCGTGCACCCACAGCAGGTGCGGGTGATGGCCGGTGGTGATGATCCGCACCAGCTCGTCCCCGTCCTTATCGGCTGAGCCGTCCGCGTCCCCGCCGGCCGCGCCGTCCCCGCCCCCCTCGGCTGCGCCGCCGTCCTGGACCGAGGCCCCCAGCGCGGCACCGACCCGGACCACCGCGCTGACCTCCTCGGGGCTCGCGTCGGCCGCGGCGCTCGTCCCGCTCAGGCCGGTGAACGCCGGGACGGTGACCGGCGGCACGACCTCGCCCGCCGTGGGCCGGCCGACCAGCACCGCGATCCGCTCGTAGAACGCGGCCAGCTCGGCGGTGGCCTGGGTCAGGACCCCCTTGGCGTAACGCAGGCTCGACTGGCGATGCCGCCGGACGTGGTCCGGCTCCCGCATCCCGGCCAGCGAGTACGCGGTCAGCCGCAGCCGCATGGTGGCCATGACCAGCATCCACAGGTCCGACTTGGACAGGTGCTTGGCGCCCTGCTCGGCCAGGAACCCGCGCAGCGCCTCGTCGAGCCGGGTCGCGGCGGTGATCGCCGCGGGCCCCGCGTCCGGTTCCAGCTGCCTGGTGCCCAGCGCCCACTGCACCGACTCGGTCAGGTAGGCGGCCCCGACCCGGAACGCGTCGGCCAGGTCGTCGCCGACCACCGACGCCGCGCCGCGCGGCCAGAACAGCACGCCGACCACCAGGCTCACCGCGCAGCCGATGGCCACGTCCTCGATGCGCAGCAGGCCCACCCTCCAGCCCGCGGGTACCAGCAGGTTGAACAGCACCACGATGACCACGGTGAACGCCGCCTGACCAAAGGTGAACGGCAGCGTGCCCGGCGCGTACGCGGCCACCGCGATGGCGATCGGCAGCGCCGCCCACAGCGCCGGGGTGCTGGTCCCGATGCCGAGCAGCAGCAGCGCGCCGATCACGAAGCCGATGACCGTGCCGCCCAGCGCGCGCAGCGCGGTCGACTCGGTGGACGCCGCGTTGGTCCGCAGCACCGAGAGGGTGCCGAGCACCACCCAGAACCCGTGCTGGACCCCGGACACGTCGGCCACCAGGACCGCCGCGGCCAGGGCCACCGACCCGCGCAGGCTGTTCAGGAACCACACTGAGCGGATGCTGGCGTGCCGGGTCAGCACGCCGAGCGCGCTGTACAGCGCGGCGACCCGCCGTTCGGCCTCGTTGCCTTCGGGCTGCGCGCCGTACCAGCCGCGGCGGCGCGCGGCGATCGTCTCGGGATCGGCCCGCCGGGTCGCGATCAACGCGTCCGCGGCCAGCCCGCGTACCGCGAGCGAGATGGCCTGGGCGTGGAACGCGTACCGCGCCGCGGCCTGGACCGAATCGTCATCCCCGCTCGCTTCCACGGACCGGTGATAGGCGTTGGCGGCCTCGCGCTGCCGCTCGAGCTCGCCCACATCGGGCAGCGGGGCGGTCCCGTCGTGGTCGGACAGCAGCCCCGCCACCTGCCCGAGCACCGCGGCGGTCTCGATGATCAGGTCGCGGTCGGGCTGGGCGGCCCGGTCCAGGTTCCCGTGCCCCCCGGTGGCGTCGGCCACCAGCGCCGTGCACCATTCCAGGTACTGCACCACGCTGCTCATGGCCTGGTCGGCGGTGGCCAGCCCGGTCGGCCGGAACGGCGTGCTGGCGAACGCGCCGAGCAACTCGTGCTTGGCCGCCTGGCAGGCCTGGTGATCGGCCGCGGTGGCGGTGCCCCGCGCGGCCGCGTCCAGCGCGGCGGACAGCGCCCGGGCCGAGCCGGCCGCCGCGGCCCGCAGCCGGTCGCCCGGCGACGGCGGCGAGAGCACCAGCACCGCCACCGTGGACACCGCCGAGGCCAGCCACCAGCCCGCCAGCCGGTCCGGGATCGTGCTCACCGTCCCGGCCGTGGCCACCGGCAGCACGTAGGGGAACAGCGCGGCGATGACGCCGGACGCCGCGTTCGGCCCGGCCACGCCCGCGAAGAAGATGCCGAACGTCACCGGGATCGTGACCAGGACCGCCAGCCAGTCGATCCCGTGCACGGCGGTGCCGATGATCAGCCCGACGCTCCCGGTCACCGCCAGTCCGAAGTGCGCGATGAGCTTGTCCCGCCGGGTGCCGCCGAACGAGGCGACGACCAGGTTGGCGAAGCCGCCGAACGCGGCGAACAGGGCCATCTGCAGGTTGCCGAAGCCCTCGTAGGTCAGCGCGAACAGCGAGGGCACCACCAGGACCGCGCGCAGGGTCCGCAGCGCGGCCGGCTTCGACCAGACGGGCCACCACACTGGCCGGGAAATGCTCGTATCGGGCATTGATCCAGTCTAGGGAAGCGCCCGGAAAGCTGAACGCCAGCCGCAGGCTAGCCCGTGATCGGCTGAGATTCGCGGTATACCGCAGGCCCGGTGCGCTAGATTGCTAACCTTCGCGATCGGCGCGGTTCAGCGCTCGCCCCCCAGCGCGCAGCCCAGGAGGAGGACGTTCATGCAGGAGGCAACGCCGCCAGCGCCGGTGGCACTGGACGACGACGACACCCGGCTGGAAAGCCTGGGATACCGGCCGCAGCTGAACCGGGTGCTCGGGCTGTTCGCGAACTTCTCGGTCGCGTTCACCTACCTGTCGCCGATGGTGGGCATCTTCACCCTGTTCACCCTGGGCCTGAGCACCGGCGGCCCCGCCTACATCTGGCTCACCTTCATCCCGGTGGCCGGGATGCTGCTGGTCGCCCTGGTCTTCGGCGAGCTGGCCAGCCACTACCCGGTGGCCGGCGCGCTCTACCAGTACAGCAAGTACACGGTCGGCCGCAGGTACGGCTGGTTCGTCGGCTGGTTCTACGGGATCGCGCTGCTGGTCACGGTGGCCGCGGTGGACACCGGCGCGGTCAGCTACGCCGTCGCGCTGGGTCATGACCTCTTCCACTGGAACTTCAACTCCAGCAGCCACGGGGTCATCCTGGTCGTCACGCTGACCCTGCTTGCCATCCAGACCACGCTGAACACCATCGGCGCCAAGATCATGGGCCGGGTCGCGCAGCTCGGCGTGTACGTGGAGATCCTCGGCACGTTCGGCATCGCGATCGTGCTCGCCATCAAGGGCTTCCATCACGGCCTGGGCTTCCTGACCACCACCCAGAACGTCCAGCACGCCAAGTCCAACCCGCTGGGCCTGGACTTCGGCGGCAGCTGGATCGCCGCCGCGCTGGTCGCGGTGCTCGCGCCGGTCTATATCTTCTACGGCTTCGAGTCGGCTGGCGACATCTCCGAGGAGACCCGCAACCCGGGCCGGCAGGTCCCGCGGGCCATGCGGCTGGCCCTGATCTGGGGCGGGATCGCCTCGTTCGTGCTGACCGGCGCGCTGCTGCTGGCCATGCCCGGCGGCGCCGACTCGGTGGCCAAGACCATCCAGGGCGGCGGCATCCCGTACATCCTGTCCGCGGTGCCCACCGGCCTGCAGGAGGCCATGCTGGGCCTGATCATCCTGGCGTTCTTCTCCTGCGGCAGCTCGGTGCAGGGCGCGGGCAGCAGGCTCGCGTTCTCCTACGCCCGCGACGGCGCGCTGCCCGGCTCCACGTGGATCTCCGCGGTCAGCGAGCGATTCAAGACCCCGGCCAACGCGCTGTTCGCCGGCGCGCTGATCACCGTGGTGTTCGTGGGCCTGGAGTTCGCCTCGCCCACCCACAACGTCAAGATCTTGTTCTTCACCTACCCGGCCAACACGAACGTGCTGGTCTCGCTGGTGTCCTTCGGGATCAGCGGCATCTACCTGTCCTTCGGCCTCACGGTGATCGGGTGGATGATCGCCCGGCGCCGCGGCTGGGTCCCGGCCGGCCGGTTCAAGCTGGGCCGCTGGGCCTGGCCGGTGTCGATCATCGCCCTGCTGTACCTCGGCCTGATGCTGGTCAACGTGGTCCTGCCGACCGGGCTGGGCAGCGCGCGGTCCTACTTCAACTACGACTGGGTCACCCTGCTGGTCATGGTGATCGTGGCCGTGCTCGGCGTGATCGTGTTCTTTGCCGGGCACCGGGGCCGGGAGATCGGCGATCACCTGATCGACCGCGAGGCGCCGGCCGCGGCGGTCTCGGCGTCCGAGCCGGTCCCCGTGGTTGAAGTCCCCGTGGTTGAAGTTTCAGTGCCCGATGATCCCGGGCCGGAGGCCTCCTGAGACGTGGTATCGTGAAACGCTGCCCGGCGGCTAGCCGCGGCAGGTAGAGGCATGCTGCACCCTCAAGTGGCTGCCTCGGGGGATCAATCCTTTGGGACCCTTTCAGCCCTAATTTTAAGGAGCCACGTGCCGCTCGACACCGCCGTCAAGAAAGAGATCCTGACGGAGTACGCGACCAGTGAGGGTGACACCGGTTCGCCGGAAGTCCAGATCGCGCTGCTGACCAGGCGGATCAACCACCTGACCGAGCACCTGAAGCTGCACAAGCACGACCACCACAGCCGCCGCGGGCTGCTGCTGCTGGTCGGCCGCCGCCGCCGGCTGCTCAAGTACCTGGCCAAGAAGGACATCGCCCGCTACCGTGCGATCAGGGAGCGCCTCGGCATCCGCCGCTAGCCGCCCGTCCAGGACAACTTAATAACCACACTGACATCCCGTAGCCCCCGGCCCCGAGCGCCAAGGGCCGGTCCTCGGTAGTGGTCCCCGGGTCTGTACACCCGAGGACTTCGATCGAAGACCGGCCGGCAGCACTGTCTAGCAAACACAGGCAGGCGAGCCAGGCCACAAGCGGCACGGCGGCGGGTGGGTGCGGGATCTACCGCAAGGAGGTCTCACCCGTGGAGGGTGTCCGAAGTGCCGAAGCCGTCATCGACAACGGCGAATTTGGCGTTCATACAATCAGGTTCGAAACGGGCCGGCTGGCCCGTCAGGCCGCCGGGTCCGCGTTGGTGACCCTGGACGGCGAGACCGTGGTGCTCTCCGCCACCACGGCGTCCAAGCATCCCAAGGAGAATCTGGACTTCTTCCCGCTCACCGTCGACGTGGAGGAGCGGATGTACGCGGCGGGCCGGATTCCCGGCTCGTTTTTCCGTCGGGAAGGCCGTCCGTCCGAGGACGCCATCTTGACCTGCCGGCTCATCGACCGGCCGCTGCGCCCGTCCTTTGTCAAGGGCCTGCGCAACGAGATCCAGATCGTCGAGACGATCCTCGCGCTCGACCCGCAGCACCTGTACGACGTGGTGGCGATCAACGCCGCCTCCATGTCCACCCAGCTGGCGGGCCTGCCGTTCTCCGGCCCCATCGGCGGCGTGCGGGTGGCCCTGATCAAGGGCCAGTGGGTCGCGTTCCCCCTCCATGAGCAGCTCGCGCAGGCCACCTTCGACATGGTGGTCGCGGGCCGGGTGCTCGAGGACGGCGACGTGGCCATCATGATGGTCGAGGCCGAGTCCACCCCCGAGACCCTCAAGCTGCTGGCCGACGAGACCAGCGGCGCGGTGGCGCCCACCGAGGACACGGTGGCCGAGGGCCTGGAGGCCGCCAAGCCCTTCATCAAGATCCTGTGCGAGGCGCAGCAGCGCCTGGCCGACGAGTCGGCGAACGCCGAGTCGGCCGCCCCGCGCGCCGAGTACCCGGTCTTCGTCGACTACACCGAGGACGTGTACGACGCGGTGGCCCGCGAGGTCTCCGACGAGCTGGCCAAGGCGCTGACCATCGCGGGCAAGCACGACCGCGAGGCCGAGACCGACCGGGTCAAGGCGCTCGCCCAGGAGAAGCTCGCCGAGCAGTTCGAGGGGCGCGAGAAGGAGATCAGCGCCGCGTTCCGCTCGCTGACCAAGAAGCTGGTCCGGGAGCGGATCATCAGGGACGGCGTGCGCATCGACGGCCGCGGCCTGGCCGACATCCGGGCGCTGTCGGCCATGTCCCACGTGCTGCCCCGGGTGCACGGCTCCGCGCTGTTCGAGCGGGGCGAGACCCAGATCCTGGGCGTGACCACGCTGAACATGCTCCGCATGGAGCAGATGATCGACACGCTCAACCCCGAGCGGACCAAGCGCTACATGCACAACTACAACTTCCCGCCGTACTCCACCGGTGAGACCGGCCGGGTCGGCTCGCCGAAGCGCCGCGAGATCGGGCACGGCGCGCTCGCCGAGCGGGCGCTGCTCCCGGTGCTGCCCGCCCGCGAGGAGTTCCCGTACGCGATCCGGCAGGTGTCCGAGGCGATCAGCTCGAACGGCTCCACGTCCATGGGCTCGGTCTGCGCCTCCACGATGTCGCTGCTCGACGCGGGCGTGCCGCTCAAGGACATGGTGTCCGGCATCGCCATGGGCCTGATCCACGAGGGCGGCCAGTACGTGACGCTGACCGACATCCTCGGCGCCGAGGACGCGTTCGGCGACATGGACTTCAAG
>Ga0209168_10002825_pt1 | contig 12325 bp, 12 predicted proteins | sample Coa_R1_FD_187156 | JGI IMG/M metagenome (GOLD analysis project Ga0209168, IMG submission 187156) | Surface soil microbial communities from Centralia Pennsylvania, which are recovering from an underground coalmine fire - Coalmine... | ecosystem: Environmental > Terrestrial > Soil > Unclassified ... | reverse complement strand
CGCGCGCGAGGTCGGCGACGGGCACCGGCTCGCCGGAGACGAAGAGGAGGCACTCGAGCGCGTCGATCACGGCAGGGCCCGCCGCATCGCCCGCTGGGCGGACGGCGATCCGGGGGGCCGCGAGCGCGCGGCGGCGGGCCCTGCCGCGTTCCACCCGTCCGATCGAGCGCTGGCGGCGGCGGCGTGAGAGACCATCACGATGGCTCCGTCTCCTGTATTCGGTGCAGCAGTATCTCCCCGTTCAGCCGGCGCTGTGCGGCCCGGATACGCGTGAGGCGCAGCAGCTCCAGCATTGCGAGAAAGGTGAGCACGATGTCGTAGCGCGGGCAGGGAAGGGTGAAGAGGCATTCGAAGGCCATGCCCTCGTCGCCCGCGGCGGTCACCCTGCGGACGATCTCCGCCATCTTCAGGCGCAGGCTGAGGCGCCGCCGCGGAATGACTGCCGTCACCGGCTTCTCGTCGACGCCGGCTTCGGATAGCAGGCGATGGATGGCACGGAAGAGCTGTATAGGGGCCGCTTCGCCTTCGGCGACGGGCAGGATGTAGTCGTCGACGTCGCCGGCCGCGCCGCGAAAATAGAGTGCGCGCCGCATCTCCTCCCAGGTCCGCAGCGTCTCTACCGTGCCCTGATACCGCTCGTACTCGCGAAGCCGCGCGACCAGCTCCGCGCGCGGGTCGGTGTCCGCCTCGTCGCCCTCCTGCGGCGGGGGCGCCGGGAGCAGCATGCGCGACTTGATCTCGATGAGGGTCGCGGCCAGCAGCACGTACTCGCCAGCCACCTGCAGGTCGAGCGCCTCGAACAGGTCCATCATCGCGAGGTACTGGTCGGTGATCTCGGCGATCGGGATATCCGAGATGTCCACCTGGTTGGCGCGGATGAGGTGAAGCAGCAGATCGAGCGGCCCCTCGAAGGCGGGCGTCTTGAAGATCGGCGTGGGAGCGGCCAGGTTCATGGTGCGCGTAAGTTACCCCGGCGGGCGGTGGAATGTCAAATCGGGCGCGCGGGGAGAGCTCGGGACAGCATGAACAGGCGTTACAGGATGGAATACGGCGAGTGGTCTGGGCGATCGTGGTGCTGCCGCGCGGCGGGCCTATCCTCCGGGGATTAGATATTTTTTTCAGTTTATGAGGGGACATTTTTGAAAATGGATTTCAAAAAAGACTCTAGAACGGGTGGATTGCCGATTGCCCATTGCCAATTGCCTGTTGCCGAGCGTGTGTGGACATTTCCGTGTTCGGTTGGTAGAATGGAGTATCTTCTCCTGTTATGGGACATTTTCAGATGACGGATGAGGCTGAGGCCCGACAGAAGATTGACAAACTGATCGCGGCGAGCGGCTGGACTGTGCAGCGCTATCGGCAGCTCAATCTGAGCGCGGGCCGCGGCATCGCTCTGACGGAAGTCCCGCTCCGCTCCGGGGCGTGCGACTATCTGCTTCTTGCAAACCGGAAGCCGGTTGGTATTATCGAGGCGAAGCGGCAGGGGACGACGCTCTCCACGGTGGCCTCGCAGTCCGCAATGTACGGCTCAAACCTGCCGGAGGTTTTCGCCACGCCCGATCCGCTCCCCTTCTACTACGAATCTACGGGGTCCGAGACCTTTTTCCGAGACGAGCGGGACCCCCACCCGCGCTCGAGGCGCGTCTTCGCGTTCCACCGGCCGGAGACGCTGGCGAAGTGGGCCGGCGAGCATAAGACCCTGCGCAGGCGGGTGATCGACATGGGGCTGGACCGGCCACTCGCGACGACCGGCATGCGCGCCTGCCAGGTCGAGGCGATCACGGCCCTCGAAGGGTCGCTTTCGCGGGATCAGCCGCGCTCACTAGTGCAGATGGCCACTGGCGCCGGCAAGACCTATACCGCCTGCGCGTTCGTCTACCGGCTCATTCGTTATGCGGGAGCGAAGCGGGTTCTCTTCCTGGTCGATCGGTCGAACCTTGGGGAGCAGGCTAAAGGAGAGTTCGACCATTTCGTAACGCCTGAGAACGGTCGCAAGTTCACCGAGCTGTACAACGTGCAGCACCTGACCTCCAGCCGCCTGGATGACGTGGCGCGGGTTACGATCACGACCATCCAACGGCTCTACTCCATGCTGCGCGGAGAGGAGATGGCCGAGGATCTGGACGAGAAGTCGGCGTTCGAGCTCAGCATGGCGGATAGCCGTCCGCGGACCGTGGAGTATAACGCGCAGATTCCTATCGAGACGTTCGACTTCGTTGTGGTGGACGAGTGCCACCGCTCTATCTACAACCTGTGGCGGCAGATACTGGACTATTTCGACGCTCACATAATCGGCCTTACGGCAACGCCTTCTAAGCAGACGATCGGGTTTTTCAACAGCAATCTGGTCACGGAGTACCGGCACGAGAGAGCCGTCGTAGATGGCGTGAACGTCGGCTACCTGGTCTACCGGATCAAGACGGACGTTACTCAGTCCGGCGGGCTGGTGGAGAAGGGCTTTTTCATCGACCGGCGGCGGCGCGACACGCGTGCGATTCGGTGGGAGAAGCTGGACGACGACCTGGCTTATACCGAAAAGGAGCTCGACCGCTCGGTAGTCGTGCCCGACCAGATACGGACGGTGCTGCGCACCTATCGCGACGTGCTGTTTACGGAACTGTTCCCCGGCCGCTCCATGGTGCCGAAGACGCTTATCTTCGCCAAGGACGATAGCCATGCCGAGGATATCGTCCACATCTGCCGCGAGGTGTTCGGCAAGGGCAACGACTTCTGCCGCAAGGTGACTTACCGCTCCTACAACGCGGAGACGAAGCGGTACGAGAAATCCGAGGCGATGATCCGGGAGTTTCGCACCTCGCCGCAGTTTCGCATCGCCGTGACCGTGGACATGATCGCGACCGGTACGGACATCAAGCCGCTGGAGGCGCTGATCTTTCTGCGGGACGTGCGGAGCCAGGTCTACTTCGAGCAGATGAAGGGGCGCGGTACACGGACCCTCACGCCGACCGATTTGCAGGCGGTGAGCGGTGCAGACGCGCTGGCGAAGACACACTTCGTGATCGTGGATGCCGTGGGCGTGTGCGAGAGCGACAAGACCGACTCGCGCCCGCTGGAGCGGAAGCCGACGGTGAGCTTCGGGAACCTGCTGCTCGGCGTCGCGATCGGCAAGCGCGACGAGGAGACGCTCACCTCGGTCGCCGGCCGCCTGGCGCGCCTCGAACGGGCGGTCTCGCCCACGGAGGCCGCCTCGCTGCGCGAACTGGCAGGCGGCAAGTCTCTGAGCGACCTGGCGGCGGCCCTCCTGCGCGCGACGGACCCCGACGAAGTGGAAGCGGCGTCCCGCCGCTTGGCGGCTACTCGGCAACAGGACTTACTAGTTCAGTTCTTCAACCCCGCAGCGCCTATCGAGATCTCCGCCGCCAATCTGCCCCACTGGCGCCAAGATGGCGTCACCTACTTTGTGACATTTCGCCTGGCCGATTCGCTCCCTTCGGGAAAGCTCGCAGCCCTTCGACTCGAGCGAGAGGCATGGCGAAAACATAATCCGGAACCGTGGTCCGAAGAGCAGGAGACGCAATATCACCGCCGCTTTTCCGGCCGCGTGGATCAGTGGCTCGACCAGGGCGCTGGCTCTTGCGCCCTGCAACTTCCAGACTGCCGGGCCATCGTCACGAACGCGCTGAGATTCTTCGACAGCGATCGGTACCATCTTGGTGAGTTTGTAGTCGCCGCCAATCACGTTCATGCAGTCGTCACCCCGCTTGGCCCGAATTCCCTGAGCGCCATCCTTCATAGCTGGAAGAGCTTCACCGCCAAGGAGATTGCCAAGATACCAGCGGCGGCGGCCCGACTGGAACCGTTCTGGAACCGGCCCAACAACGGAGAAGGGCCGGAACGTGGCAGCGGCGTCCCGCCGCCGGAAGGGCCGGAGATTGCGAACGAGCGGCAAGATGCCGCTGCTATTTCTTATTCGGCGCGGCAGAGGGCTGTTTGGCAAAAGGAGTATTACGATCACATCGTTCGAAGTCCGGAGGCGCTATACAGGGTCGAGGCATATATTCGCGGGCACGGGGAATATGTGGATTCGGAGGGTGAGAATCAGCGGCGGGACGCCGCTGCCACACTCGCTGCCACACTCGAGGCGGCGCGGCTGGAGCTGGTGGAGGAGGCGTGCGCGCCCTTCGACCGGCCGGAACTGCGCGACGCGCTGGCCGACGCCCGCCGCGACGCCGAACAGACCCTCGACACGGTGACGCGGGACCGGGTGATCGAGCAGGGCTTCGACGCCATGGCGAAGGAGAAGGCCGAGGGGTTGAACGGCTCGTTTCGCGAATACATCGAGCAGAACCGCGCGGAGATCGAGGCGCTGCAGGTCCTCTACTCTCGTCCCTACGCGCAGCGGCTGAACGAGAACATGCTGAAGGAGCTGGAGCGGAAGCTGAAGACGGAGCACGCGGAATGGAGCGAGGACCACCTGTGGGCCGCCTACGCCGCCGTGGCGCCGGAGCGCGTTACGGGGCGCTCGCAGGCCGGCCGCTTCGCGGACCTGGTGTCGATCGTCCGCTTCTCGCTGGAGCAGCAGCCGCTGCTGGAGCCGTTCGCGGCCTCGGTGCGCGCCCGGTTCGAGAATTGGCTTGCGAACAGGGCCGTGGAGGGCACGCTCTTCTCCGAGGAGCAGCGGTCCTGGCTGGAGCTGATCCGCGACCAGATCGCGGTGAGCGTCTCCGTCGAGCCGGACGACTTCGACTACGCGCCGTTCGCGCAGCAGGGCGGGCTGGGCCGCGCGTCCACCCTCTTCGGCGCGAGCCTGCCCGGCCTGCTGGAGGAGCTGAACGAGGCGCTGGCGGGATGAGGGAAAATGAAGGAAGAAATGAGAAGGAAGAAGGAAGAAAAGAGACGGTCGACCTGCGCGTTCGGACCAAGGCGTTCGCGCTGGCGATCATTCGTATGGTAAGCGAGCTGCCGAAATCCGCGGCGGCGCAGGTCTTGGGGCGGCAGGTTCTGCGCTCCGGAACCTCCGTCGGGGCGAACTATTGCGAGGCGTTTCGCGGCCGGAGTCGCGCGGAGTTCATCGCGAAGGCCGGCGACTGCCTGCGTGAGATCGAGGAAACGAGCTATTGGCTTGAATTACTAGCCGACAGCGGTATCGCCAAGCCCGGAAGCCTCGTTGCTCTGCGGAAGGAGAGCGGCGAACTCACCGCGATATTCGTTGCGATCCTTCGAAAAGCGAAGGGGCAAGTTGAGAAGTAAGAAGGAGGAGTGATGAAGGCAGAAGGAAGAAGTACGAAGGAAGAACGCTGCCTGGCGTGGGTGGTTTTCTTCCTTCTGCCTTTATCTTTCTTAGTTTTGTGCGATCTAGGATAACTCAGGCCCTGCCGCCGTGCCGCTAAAATGGGGAGCGACGAAATGAAGAAACCCAATACCGAAAACGTCGTGGGCCCGGATCTGCCCGGCATATCGGCCGCGCTCACGCGCGCCGCCGCACGCGCCCGAGCGGATGCCGCGCGCGGCGGCACGCGCCTGGTGCAGGTTCTCGATGGCAAGCTGGTGCGCGTCGATCCGAAAGACGCAAGCGACAGCATACCGACCGACGAGGACGCCGCCGCGTGAACGACGCCCAAACCGTAGCCGCGGCGTCCCGCCGCGTCCGCCTGACGATAGAGCCGGGCGACTTCGACTACGCGCCGTTCGCGCAGCAGGGCGGGCTGGGCCGCGCCTCCGCGCTCTTCGGCTCGGGCCTGCCGGGCCTGCTGGAGGAGATGAACAGGGTGCTGACCGAATGAGCCAATGCGTCGGCGTGCCAGCTGTACCGCTCCTGGATGTTGCAACCCTAAACCCGCGGCCGTTTGGCATTCCGGCTCGGGACGACGACCTTGTGACATTCGTGCCGATGAAGGCCGTCGAAGCGGAGTCCGGGGTCATCGACGTGTCCGACGTTCGACCGTGGCACGCGGTAAAGAAGGGGTTCACGCCGTTTCAGGACGGCGACGTGATATTCGCCAAGATCACGCCTTGCATGGAAAACGGCAAGTTCGCGGTAGCGCGAGGCCTTAAGCACGGCCGGGCGGCCGGATCGACGGAGTTCCACGTCCTCCGCCCATCCGAGCGTCTTCTCCCTTCCTACCTTCTCCACTTCATGTTTACGCGCAACGTGAGGGGTCGCGCGAAGAGGAGCATGCGCGGGGCCGCGGGTCAGCTAAGGGTACCGCCGGAATTCTTCGGAACGATTGCGCTTCCGCTGCCAAGCATCGATGGACAGAGGGCCATCGTCGCCCGCATTGAGGAGCAGTTCTCCCGCCTCGATGCCGGCGTCGCCGCGCTCAAGCGCGTCCAGGCGCACCTAAAGCGGTACCGGGCCGCCGTGCTCAAGGCCGCGTGCGAGGGGAAGCTCGTGCCGACGGAGGCGGAGCTGGCCCGGCGGGAGGGGCGGGATTACGAGACGGGGGCGGAGCTGCTGGCGCGCATTCTGGCCGAGCGGCGGGCGAGGTGGAGCGGGAGGGGGAAGTACCAGGAGCCGGCGGGGGCGGATACGGCGGGGATGCCGGAACTGCCGGAGGGCTGGGCGTGGGCGACCGTCGAACAATTGCTAATTGACAAGCTGGTGAACGGCGTTTCGATCAAGGGGACAGACGATTTTACTGGCATCCGTGCATTACGCCTCAACGCCATGACCGACGGCGGCTTCAATTACGAAATGGCGAGGCGTTTGCCTTTAAGCGCGTCCGACGTGGCAGGCATCATCATCGCGGCAGGAGATTTCTTCGTATCGCGTGGTAATGGCAGCCTTCACCTGGTCGGCAGGGGTTCGCTAGCGCAGGAACCACCGGAACCGACAATATTCCCGGACACGATGATTCGCGCACGGCTTTCTGACCGCGTCCGCATATGGGTGGCGATGCTTTGGCCGTCGCGGCTTGTTCGAGTTCAAATCGAAGGCCGCGCTAAGACAACGGCAGGTATTTACAAGATCGCGCAACCGCAGTTGGAAAGTATTTGCCTACCCGTCCCGCCGCTCGCCGAGCAACTCCGCATCGTCGCGGAGGTGGAGCGGCGGCTGAGTGTGGCGGAGGGGGCGGAGGCGGTGGCGGAGGCGAACCTGCGGCGGGCGGGGCGGCTGCGGCAGGCGGTGCTGCAGCGGGCGTTCGGAGGCAATGCATGACCGACCTGGTTTAAAGGAGCAGGTAGCGTGGAATACTCAGGCGATTTGCCAAGCGATTGTCCGCCGGCGGATTCCGACGAAATCACTAAGGATATAGTAGTATTTCGTATAGTAAAATCAAATCCGGCGACAAACGATGACTTTAAGTCGCAACGCGAGGAGAGGCCGACGGCAATCTTCACCGTGCCCGAGTGTTTCGCACGGGGCGTCTCGGTACGCACGGAATTAACCGATTCAATGGAGTTACTCAAGTTGCCGCGGCTACGCGGTAGGGCGGTCTGTCGCGTGACGCTTGGTGCGGGTTCAGGCAGCATTAAGCAGACCTTTAAGCCGTCGCACCATACGTGGTGGCGCGCGGCAGGATTTGCGATGCCCGACGGATGTGAGGTCGTTGCACAGTGAAGACGATTGACAATGTAAGCACTCTGGTATATTACGATGGGCCGCAGGTGCTGTCAGCGTGCGATGAGTTTGGCGCGCACTACATTGCCGTGTTGGCAGACGCTGCTGATACAGGCGACCGCTTCATCGTCGCTCCCGTCACCACGGCGAGCCTGCGACAATTTCGAATTGGCTCAATGGACCTTCCTAGCCTGATGCTGGAGCACGGGGAAACCGAGTGGTATTAACGGGGTTCCTGGTGACGGCGCCGAGGCTAACCTGTCGATCGAACTACAGCAATCGAGCTTGGAGCGGACCGGCCTGTTACCCGATTCCGGGTTTTACCTTCGTGCGGAGCCAACCAACGAGGAGGTCCTTACGGAGTCGCGGTCTCGCAATAATCTGGTCCTTGAAATGGCGGTCAACCCGCCCGAGACGCAGACCGACCATAAGATCCGGTCGACAACTTTGGCAGGACTGCTAATCTCCGTGCAGAGGGTGGTCAAGCACGCTTACGGTCGAGCCTTCCGCGAGCTAGCGCCAAGCCTGAAGAGCGAAATCCACCGGGCCGACGCGCATGTCCTGAACGTCATGGTACCGGCGAAGCCGGGGTCATTCCGAGTTTTGTGCGAGGGGGCGCATTCTCCCGGTCTGATGGGGGAAAGTGAGCTATCGAGGGCGCTAGCCATTGTGACCGCTCTCTTTGCTCGGGTCGATGAACCGCGCGCGGCGGTCGACGTCGTAAAGGCGTACAAGGGACATTTGGCGGCAGCTTACTTATCGCTTCTCAATTTTCTCATTGAGATCGACAGCAATCTTGCGTGTTCCTGGGCCGAGCCGGAATTCAGCGCGGCACGCAGTTTCGCGATTTCGAGGAAGGAGGTCCAGCCAATAATAGACCTCGCGTCGACCATCGCGAGCCTGACTGAGGAAACGATCACGCTCACAGGGGCTCTTATGAAGGTCGACGTTGATCGTGGAACGTGGCGGCTGGAAGACGCGGAGCACGAGCATTCCGGCCAGACGCGTGACGGTGGACCAAGTCTGGCGGGCCTCACTACGGGACTGAGGTACAGCTTTAACTGCCTCGAGGAATACTCTGAAACCGAGACCGGACGGGAAGTGCGCCACCTGAAACTTATCTCCTTTCAGCCCGCTTGATGGTCGCTCGCCCACGCACCACATCGTCGAAGTGCTAACGGGCGAATTCTCATCCTCCTGTGACGAGCCTACTCAAGCGAGCGTTCGGGCCGAGTGCGGTCGCAGGGCCGGCAAGATACGGCGGGCGGTCGAGGCGGTTTCCGACATTGCCGCCGCGTTCGGAGTAGATGTACTGGAGAGTCTCGCGTGAGTACCATAGATACGAGTTATACCGTTTTGAAGTACAGGCACGACGCCGGCGTCGGCGAGGTCCTGAACTTCGGCGTCGTTCTCTATTCCCCGGAGACGGGCCAGGTGGGCGCCCGGGTCTCCTCGCGCTATGCGCGACTCAGCGAGGCGTTTGCCGGGTTCGACGGAGAGATCTACCGGGAGGTAACGGGGCGGCTGACCGCGGCGCTCGACAGAATAGGAAGCCAGCTAACCCAAGGGCTCTACCAGCTCGAGGAGCGCCAGAAGTACCGCGATGCCGGATCGTTGATCCGCTCCGTTTGGCCCGACCAGGGGATGGCCTACATCGCCGGGCCGAATCTCTTTGGAACGACCGACGATTTCGAGCGCGAGCTGGGCGACCTATACGAGCGCTTCGTTCTCAGCCAGCATGACGCCGGAAGCAGCACGGCGCGATTGGACGATGAGGCGCTGTGGGGCAGCATTCGGCGGGTGCTCTCGCCGCGAGGAATAACGGCCGTTTTGCGTCCAAAGCTGCTCGGCTCGGCGGACGTCGAGTTCGATCACGCATATCAGAACAAAAACTGGCACGTTATCGAGCCGGTATCGCTCGACTATCTCAATGGCGCCGACATAAAACATCGAGCGCTTCTAACCGTGGGTAAGGCCGCCGCCGTTCGCGAAGTCGAGGAACTTGGCAGTCTCACGGTCGTGGTTGCCCGGCCGCGCCGAATTGAAGCTGAGAAGCCGTTGCGCGACGCCTTACAGCTTCTTCGAGGGATATTGAGGCAAGTACCGGGGCGCATTGTCGAAGAGGATGAACTGGAGCGCTTCGCTGAGGAGCTGGAGGAGGAGATGCGGGCGCACGGCGTTCTGCCCCTGTCGGGCGATGCCTCCGAGGTTTCGGCAATACGGTGACCAACCCCGGCGCCCTTGTCCAGAAGCTCTGGAACTACTGCAGCGTCCTGCGGGACGACGGCCTCTCCTACGGCGACTATGTCGAGCAGCTTACCTTCCTCCTCTTCCTGAAGATGGCGGACGAGCGCGCGAAGCTGACCGGCGCACCGTCCGCCGTGCCAGAGGAGTACGGATGGCCCACCCTGCTCGCGCGGGACGGGGACGAGCTGGAGGCGCACTACCGGCACGTGCTGCAGACGCTGGGCGGGCAGGCAGGGATGCTTGGCCTGATCTTCCGCAAGGCGCAGAACAAGATTCAGGACCCGGCAAAGCTGCGCCGCCTCATCGTCGACCTGATCGACCGGGAGAACTGGTCCTCGCTCTCGGCGGACGTGAAGGGCGACGCCTACGAGGGGCTGCTGCAGAAGAACGCGGAGGACGTGAAGGGCGGGGCGGGCCAGTACTTCACGCCGCGCCCGCTCATCCGCGCGCTCGTGACCGCGATGGCGCCGCAGCCGGATCGGACGATCTGCGATCCCGCGTGCGGCACGGGCGGCTTCCTGCTGGCCGCGCACGACGCCTTGCTGAAGCACGACCTCGACCGCGAGCAGCGGCGCAGGCTGCGGAACGGTACGCTGTTCGGCGTGGAGCTGGTCGATAGCGTCACGCGGCTTTGCGCGATGAACCTGCTGCTGCACGGGATTGGCGGCGAGAGCGAGGGCGAACTTCCGGTTGTGACGAAGGATGCGCTTGCGGGCAAGCACGGAGAGTACGGCATGGTACTCACGAATCCGCCATTCGGAAAGAAGAGCAGCGTCACGATCGTGAACAGCGCGGGCGAGCAGGAGCGCGAGAGCCTGACCATCCACCGCGACGACTTCTGGGCGACGACCTCCAACAAACAGCTCAACTTCGTCCAGCACGTATTCACCATCCTGGAGCAGCACGGCCGCGCGGCGGTGGTCGTGCCGGACAATGTGCTGTTCGAGGGCGGCGCGGGCGAGACGGTTCGCCGGGCGCTCCTGAAGCAGGCGGACGTCCACACGCTACTGCGACTGCCGACCGGCATCTTCTACGCACAGGGCGTGAAGGCGAACGTGCTCTTCTTCGATCGGAAGCCCGCGCAGGAGCGGCCGTGGACCGCGCGGCTCTGGATCTACGACCTGCGGACGAACCAGCGGTTCACGCTCAAGGAGAACCCGCTCAAGGACGAGAATCTGCAGGAGTTCGTCGCCTGCTACAACCGGGCCAATCGGTTCGAGCGGGCCGAGACGGACCGCTTCAGGGGATTTACTTACGACGAACTTGTCAAGCGGGACAAAGCGAACCTGGACATCTTCTGGCTGAAGGACGATAGCCTGGAGGAGAGCGCGAATCTTCCTGCGCCGGACGTGATCGCCCGCGAGATCGTCGAGGACCTCCAGGCCGCGCTGGAGCAGTTCGCCGCGATCGCTGACGAGATCGGCGCAGAGGGCGTTGCGACGTAGCCGCGTCGGTTTGCGCCTCGATTGCAATCGCGGTGGTCCGCGCTTCCGAGAGATGGGTCCACGGGCGCTGAGGTCCGTACGGGTCCGAAGCACCTGCACCATCGTCTTCGAACCGCCTACCGCCTACTGTCGATTGCCTACTGCCTGCCCTCCCGTATCGCCGCCAGCAGCCCCTCGGCCGCCTGGTCCACCAGATCGAAGACGCCCTGGAAGCCGCCGGTGTAGTAGGGATCGGGGACTTCGCGAAGGCCGGTCTGGGGCGCGAAGTCGAGGAAGCGGACGACTCGCGCCCGGCCGCGACCCATCGCCTCGACGTCACGGAAGTTCTCGTCGTCCATCGTCACTATTAGATCGAAGGCGTCCATGTCGGCGCGCGTGAGCTGCCGGGCGCGGCCTTCGTAGGCGATGCCGCGCCGCTCCAGCACCCGCCGTGTGCCGGAGTGCGGACGCTCGCCCGCGTGCCACGAGCCCGTTCCGGCGGAGTCGGCCTCGATGGCGCCCTCCAGTCCGGCGGCTCGGACCTTGTGCATAAAGACGGCCTCGGCCATCGGAGAGCGGCAGATGTTGCCAAGGCAAACAAAGAGAACGCGCACCATGGTACAGCGATTGCCTTTCAAGATCGAATCAGCGCTTCCGGGCGCCGGACCGGTTAGATACATCGTACCCGAGCGCCGGGCCGGACGCCGGCTACGGGCGAAACATGTGTTGCGCAGTGTTGCCGTTGAGCGTCCTGGAATCAACCGAACGGACGGAGGGGCGGACATGATAACTCATACGCGAAGGATATTCGGAACGCTCATTGCGCTGGCGGCGCTTGGCGCAACGTCGGCTGTGCTGCGGATGCGGCCGGCGGCTGCGCAGACCAGGGGCGTCCTTAACGAGCACATCGATATCCTGCGGCGCAACGCCGCCGCGCTGCGCGACCACGACGCCGCGGTGCTGGACGCCGATCTCACTCCCGATTTCGTTCATGAGGACGCGCTGGGCGGCAAAACGAACCGGAAGGGCGAGATCGATGCGCTGCGGGCTCTCTTCCGGTCCGGAGCGTGGCTGAGCGAAGCGGCCCTTCCCGTCCGACTGACGGTGCAGGGCGGCGATGCGAACAGTCCGA
>Ga0209168_10002823_pt1 | contig 12326 bp, 9 predicted proteins | sample Coa_R1_FD_187156 | JGI IMG/M metagenome (GOLD analysis project Ga0209168, IMG submission 187156) | Surface soil microbial communities from Centralia Pennsylvania, which are recovering from an underground coalmine fire - Coalmine... | ecosystem: Environmental > Terrestrial > Soil > Unclassified ... | reverse complement strand
ATAGCCTCGATCAGTTCGCGACTTCCCCGGCCACGCCGGTCTGGGCGACCTCCGGAAGGGCCAGCAGGCGCCTGGCCTCGTCAAGGAGGAACTTTGTCTGCGTGAAGGGCTTGAAACCGATGTCCTGCCAGCGGACCAGGCCCCTGCCGTCGATCAGGTAGACGCCGTGCAGCGGCATCTTCTCGAAGTCGTCGTAGGCGCGATAGGCCTTGAATACGCGCATCTCTTTGTCCGACAGCACGGGGAACGGGAAGCCCTCCGGCGTCTTGCACTGCTCCAGCGTCTGGTGCAGCTCCTTGCGCGGATCGACCCCGATCGCGACCAGCGAGATGCCGGCCGCGTCGAACTCCTTCGCCATCGGCGCGAGCGCGTTGAGCTGCTCGACGCAGGCGGGGCAGCCCGAGCCGAGATACAGCACCATGATCACCGGCCGGCCCCGGCGCGTATAGTCGGCGAGGCTGACGCGCTTGCCCTCCTTGTCCGCCAGCGTCCAGCCGGATGCCGCGACCGGGTGCCAGCGGAACGGGCCGAGGCTGGCGAGCGGGGGCCGCGGCCCGATATCCTTCAGCATGGGCGGCGGCAGGCGCCAATCGATCGGGAGGCCTAGCCCGTCCGCGGCGACCGAGAGGCGCCTGAACAGCGGGACCGTCGCCATATCCTCCGAATCGATCGAGCCGGATATCTCGCGCAGCTTCTTGAACTGGTTGCGCGCCTCGTCCTTTTTGCCGGCCTGGAACAGGATATCGACGTAGCAGCCGAGCGGCGCAACCTGTCCGGCCCGGCCATTGATGCCCGACCTGGCCAGCTCGATCGCCTTATCGGTGTTGCCGACGCGCATCCAGAGCCGTGCGGCGCGCTCACGCGGAAGCTTGTCGCCGAGCTGCGTGAGAAGCGCCGCGGCGTCCGCCCTGTCGCCCGCGCCTATCGCGGCGTAGCAGCGCATCTCGGTGAGGATGTCGTCCACGCTCTTGCGCTCCGCCTCGCTGAGCGTCTTCTCGCCGTCGGATATCCTGGCCTTGCCGGACTGCTTCATCGCAGTGAGCGCGCGCTCCACCTCGTCGCGCAGGGCGACGTCCGGCTTGCTGCAGGCAGCAACCGCGAGCAGCCGCAGCCGCTCGATCTGGTGGTCCGGCAGATCGGTCGGCTCCAGGTAGTTCGTGCGGCTGAGCGCGATCGCGTCGTCCCAGAGCTCGTAGTCCTGCAGCGTCTGCAGCAGGCGCATGCGGCCTTCGGCCGCGCTCCGGCTGCCGCCTATCGTGTTGTAGGCGGGGTGACGCGGAAGCTCGACCATGTTCTTCGCCAGGTCGATCGCCGAGTGGACGCGGCCGATGTAGTCCAGGTCCTCCACGAGCCACTGGTTGTTGTGCGCGTAGTTGAACACCTCGTCCGGCATGATCCGGTTGCGGTTCATCTGCGCGTGGTCCACGCGGGCCGCCGCCTCCTGCGACCATGCGGCGTCGGCGTACCGGTGCAGCGACGAGTAGGTGTGGCCCTGCATGTGCCACATGTGCGCAATGCCCGGCGACGACGGGCCGCACAGCGCCGCGGAGTTGAGTGCCTTGGCGTCGTCCCGGCTGTTCCACAAGTGGATTCGATAGTGGTGCAGCGGGTGCATCGGGTTCTGCTTCAGGATGTCGGCATACATCGCGTCGACCGCAGCATAGTCCTTGATTGGGACTGTGTTCGCGTGCTCCCAGCTCTCGAGGCAGAAGAACGCCTTGGCCTCCAGGTCCGCAGGATACGCCTTCACGATCGCCTGGAGCGCGTCGAGGTAGCGCTGATCGCGCTCCTTGCCCCTGGCATCCGGCTTGTAGTAGCCGGCCAGGGCGTCGATCCACATCTGTTCGCGCGAACCTGCATTGGCGCGCTTTTCCTCGGCCCGCCGGATGAACTCGCGGGCGCGCGCAGCGTTGTTGGTGTTCGCCATCGCCATGCCCCAGTACGCCATTGCGCAGCTCGGATCGATGGCGGCGGCCTGCCGGAATGACCGCTCCGCCTCGAAGTACCAGAACCCGTGAAGCTGAGCCACTCCCTGGGTGAAGAACCGCTGTGCTGCGGTCTTGGCGGTGGTAACGGGGAATACAATGTTCGGCATGCCCTTCATAAGATAGGCGTGCTGGCGTGGCCCCTCGTTGAACGCCTCGCCGAGGACCGAATGGCCGTGCGTGGGCGCGGGCGTCGCGCCAGGAACGAGCGGCTTCACCGGCTCCTGCGCCAGAGAGCGCCCGGCTGGAACAACGGCGCCTGCGGCAAACAGTAGAAATGCGCCGGAAAATCTCCGAAGTTTTTGTAAATTCATGGTAGATTATCATTCGCAATAGTGTGGTTGAAATCCTGCGGCCGACCTATCGCGGCGGTCCCGGGCCCTCGTGCTGTCGAAGGAGCAGTTGAGTGCCGGCGCTCGGAAGTATAATGCAGATTCACGCGCCACTGGAGGCGGTCTTCGATCTCGCATCGGACTACGACCGGCAGCTTCGTTGGGACCCTCTGTTGCGCGAGGCAAGCTTCGTGCGTGGCACCGCCCCGGGCACGGGCTCGCGCGTTCGGCTGAGGTATGCGGCGGGCCTCTCGGTGACGCTGGAGTACTTCGGGTTTACACGGCCCTCCGTGATGGCCGTGAAGATGGTTCGTGGACCGCGGTATTTCCGCCAGCTGGTGGGCAGCTGGCACTTCCGCGCGCTGGAGGACGGCGATACGGAGGTAACATTCAAGTGCGTTTACGAGGCGCGCTATCCCTGGATCGGCTGGCTGTGCGACCCGCTGGTGTTCCGGGTGCTGGCGCGCGCCAATCGGAAGCGGCTGCGCGGACTCAAGCGCGGCGCGGAGGAGCTTGGCCTGATCGAGGTCGCCCGGCGCGCAGGCGAATAGACGTCGCCGCCGCTCGCCCGCTGTAACGACACCCTGAGTTTTTCGTTCTATAATCCCGACACAGATACCAGGCCATGTGATGCTGCCGCGACGCAGCTCCGGCCGAGGTGTCGCGACCATCGTGATTCCGTCCGCCGCCCGCGTGCCACGCGGACAAGGCCAGGGCGTGCAGCGGCCGCCCGACGAGCGTGCCCGGACTGGCGGACGGGTATCCTCTCTGCGCGGCTCCGCTTAAGCCCATGAAGGCCGAAGATGCCCGTTGAACCAGGACAACCGCCTGCTCGAACCACGATCCCCGACTACCTCAGCCGCGAGCAGATACCTCAGGAGATGTTCGACGCCGATTTCGGCGACCTGCTTCAGCTGGCGCGCGACCTGACAGGCGCGCCGATCGCATTCCTCTACCTGGTCATCGGGCCGAACAGGACGATCTTGAGCGGCCCCCGCTTCGCGCCTTCAGACCAGGTCGTCGCCGAGCTCCATGGAAGGCGGATCGTCGAGGCCGGCGCTCCGGTCCAGCTGTCGACAGCGCCACCGGAGCCGACGGAGCGGCCGGATACCGACGAGCAGGGCCCGATCCGATACCTTGCCGGCGCGCCGCTCTTGGACGAATCCGGCGCACAGTTTGGCGCCCTATGCATCGCCGATCGCGCCACGCGCGGCGCGACCGGAGACCCCGCCGGCACTCTCGCCAAGATCGGCCGGCAGGTCGTCGCCCAGCTCGAGCTGCGCGCCGCTCGGCGGGACCTTCGGCAGCAGGAAACCGAATTCGCGCGACTGCGCCACGATCTTAGCCAGCAGAGCGCGCAGCGGCGGAAGATCGAGCAGGAGGCCTTCTCGCGGCTGCAGGAGAGCGAGCGGCTCTATCGGACTCTGGGAGAGGCGGTTCCCGATTTCGTATGGGCGTGCGGCGCGGACGGCGAGGCGATCTTTGTGAACCAGCGCTGGATGGACTACACCGGCCTTACGCTGACGCAGGCCGACCGGCTCCCATCCAACGTGCTTCATCATCCCGACGATTTCAAGCATCTGGTTCCGATCTGGAAGAGGGCGCGCGAGGAGCGCGCGCCTTATTCCTGTGAGCTGCGCATCCGGCGGCATGACGGCGTGTATCGCTGGTTCCTCGTCCGCGCGGTGCCGCTCCTCGACGCGGCGGGAGAGATCACGCGCTGGATCGGAACCACCACCGACATCCACGAGCAGAAGCTGCTGGAGGAGGCGCTCCGGCAGAGCGAATCGCAATACCGCCAGCTTACCGAAGCCATGCCGCAGCTCGCCTGGATCGCCGACGCAGAGGGCAATCCGGAGTTCTTCAATCGGGGTTGGTACGACTACACCGGATCCACGCCGGAGCAGATGCAATCCAGCGAGAGGCCCACCTTCAATCACCCCGATGACGACGAGCACGCGCGCGCTCTCTGGGCGCAGGCCGTGGACAGCGGCGGGCCATACGAGGTGGAGCATCGCTTGCGGGGAGCGGACGGGTCCTATCGCTGGTTTCTCGTGCGGGCCGTGCCGCTGAACGACGAAAATGGCCGTGTTGTCCGCTGGTTCGGTACCTGCACCGACATCGATTCGCGGAAGCGCGCGGCGGAGACGGAGCGGTTCCTGGCCGATTCCAGCGCGGCCCTCGCCTCCTCGCTCGACTACGAAACGACGCTCGCAACCGTCGCGAGGCTTGCCGTACCCACCCTTGCGGACTGGTGCGTCGTTCACATCGTCGAGCCCGATTCGGGCGTGCGGCAGCTTGCCGTTGCGCATGTCGATCCGGACAAGGTGCGGTGGGCCAAGGAGCTTCAGCAGCGGTACCCGTACGAGCCGGACGCGCCGACGGGCGTGCCGCGAGTACTTCGGACCGGGCGCACGGAGATCTACCCCGAGATATCGGACGCCATGCTCGTCGCCGGCGCGCGCGACGAGGAGCACCTCCGGAAAATGCGCCAGGTCGGGTTCACGTCCGTCATGTTGGTGCCGATGAACGCGCGTGGCGCGACGATCGGCGTCATCACGTTCGTATCGGCCGAGTCCGGGAGGCGCTATACGGAATCCGAGATGGCGATCGCAGAGGACATGGCGCATAGCGCGGCGCTGGCGGTGGACAACGCCCGATCGTTCCGGTCTGCGCAAAGGGAGATCGAGCGGCGGCAGGTGACGGAAGAGCGGTTGCGGGCGCATCAGGAGGCCATCGAGGCGCTCAATGCCCGGCTGAGACTCTCGGTAGAAGTTACGCATCACCATGTCCGCAACAATCTTCAGGTTATCATGGCGTTGGCGCAGCTCCCGATCGAGGAGGGCAAGGACACGGTTCCGGTGACGGCGCTTGGCCGCATCGAGCACCACACCTGCTCGCTGGCGGCAATGCACGACCTGCTGATGGAACGCTCGCGGGAAGAGGCCGACGTCGGGTCGATCTCGGCGCGAACTGCCCTGGAGAAGCTGATGCCGCTGCTGGAAGCGATAGCGCACGGCCGCGAAATCCGCTGCGAGGCAGAGGACGTGGTGCTCTCAGTGAATGAGATCGGCAGCCTCTGCATACTGGTAAACGAGATGGCGACGAACGCGATCAAGCACGGCAAGGGGGTCGTCCACGTCACGCTGGCGCGCTCGAACGGCGCCGTCCGGCTGGAGGTGAGCGACGAGGGCCGCGGCTTCCCGGCAAACTTTGATTGGCGCACCGCAACCGGCACCGGCCTCTGCCTGATCGACATCGCCGGGCGACACGATCTCGGCGGCAGCGTCCGGTACGAGAACCGCGCCGAGGGCGGCGGCCGCGTCGTGGTCGAATTCCCCGTCAGCCGATAGGCTATACCTCCAACCACCCGAACGCAGGCCGCGCGCGACGTCCCAGCATAACGATCGATAATCTGCCGAATAGGTGGGGGATCACGCTCGCCGATCGAGAGCAGTGAGGCACGAATCGATCATTGACTTTCGTGCCTTCGAGCGACGACCGAACAATCTGAACGCGACCCGTCGGATTCGATGTTCCCGCGCAGGCGGGAACTGGGCCGAAGGCCACCGGGTACCCCCTGGGTGCGCGGGGTTCTGGTACCCGCTTGCGGGTGCGGCGGCCCCGGCGCTGCGCGAAGCCGGTCGAGGCGAAATCGACCGGCTTATTGCGCTCGCATGGAGTTGACTATCACCAGGACTCAGCTTCGGGTTGGGAGCGCGCGCTCGTAGTCCTCCGGCGTCATGGCGAAGAGCATCATATCGTGGAGGGCGCCGCGCGCGTCCACGTGGGAATTGCGCAGTACTCCCTCCAGCGTATAGCCCGCCCGCGGCGGAACGGCGGCGCTCCTGGTGTTTGCGGCGGCGCACCGGATGAAGACGCGCTTTGCGCCTAGCGTAGTGAACGCCAGCTCCGTGATGAGCCGGACCGCCTCCGTCATGTAGCCCTGGCCGGCGGCCGACTTCCGCAGCCAATAGCCGATCTCGAACGAAGGGATCTTCCAGTCCGCCCGGTGCAGGCCGCTGCCGCCGAGGTAGCGGGCGCCTGCGCGGTCCCATATCGATAGCGAAAGGTCCTCGCGCAGCAGCCAGTTGGCCTGCATGCGCCGCGCGAACGCCTCCGAATCGTCGGGCGATTTGTGCGTGTCGCCCCAGGGCAGCCAGGGCATGATGTGCTCGCGCGACTCCTCCACGGCCTCCCACAGCGCCGCGCCGTCCCCGGTCCGGTAGGGCCGGACGAGGACGCGCGGGCCGGCGAGCTCGTCCGGCAGGTCGAGAAGGATGGGTACCTGGTTACTGGTTCCGGGTCCCTGGTTGGTGGCCTGGGTCGGGGGGCTGGGCGTCGGGTCGGGCAAGGTCGTGTCCTCTCAAGGGCGGATTGGGCCGGCGCGCGGCCGTTGAATCAGAGACAGGTGGGCGACGGGGTTTTGTTGCACGGTTTCGCAACTTCAGTTTGCGGAGCGCAAACCGGGTAAACTTATCGCGGTACCGCGACGATCAGGAGACCCGCCCGTGACGCAGCCGCCGGCCCCCGAGAGGCCGCCAGACGAGAGCACCGCCGACGCAATCGGCGCCGCGCAGGCGGCCGACGCGCCGGGACGGACGGCCGTCGGCGACGCGGAGATACGGGAGATCGCGCGGCGACTCGGCGAGAACGTGCTCGGCCCGAACGCCGAGACGAGCGACCAGCTTCCCGGTCCCAACCGCGGGAACTTCGAGGCTCTCGCCGCCTCCGGCCTGCTCGGAATGGGCGCGCCCCGGAGGTACGGCGGGCTCGACGCGTCTGGCGCCACGCAGCGAGAAGTAACGCAGATACTCGCCTCCTACTGCGGCGTCACCACCTTTATTCAGGCACAGCATCACGGCCCGTCCCGCATGATCGCCTCAGGACCGAGCGATACCCTCCGCGAGCTGCTGCTGCCGGACCTGGCGCGCGGCGCTGCGATGTGCGCCATCTCCTTCGCCCACCTGCGCCGGCCCGGTCCGCCCGTGCTGCGCGCCGTGCCGGAAGAGGGCGGCTACCGGATTCACGGCTCCGCGCCCTGGGTCACCGGCTGGGGGCTGATGAACCAGGTCGTCTTCGGCGCGACGCTCCTGGACGGCCGGTTCGTCTACCTCTGGTCGCCCGCGGATCGGGCCGACTTCCCGGCGGTCTTCGCGGACGTTCCTTTGCCGGCGGACGCGGGCGCGCTCCGCGCCTCGACGCCTCTCCCACTCTGCGCGATGAACGCCTCCGCAACCGTGGAGCTGACCCTGGAGAACTGGTTCATCCCCGAGGAGCACCGGCTCTCTTTCTCCGACCGCGAGACGATGCGCCGCAACGACCGCAACGGCGTGCTTGGCGCGACGGCGATGCCGCTCGGCTGCGCGGCCGCATCGGTGCGCGTGCTCTGCGCCTCCGCGGAGCGGCGGCCGATTCCCGCAATAAAGCGCGCCGCGGAGGCGTTCGGCGCAGAATGGGACGAGCTGCGCGGGCAGATCGAGGCGGCGATCCCGCACGGCGGCGAGCCGGACCAGTTCGATACCGGCGTCAGGCTGCGCGCCTGGAGCATCGAGTTCGCGGTGCGGGCCGCGCACGCCGCCGTCACGTCGGTGAGCGGCGCCGCCAACCTTCGGTCGCACCCGGCCCAGCGGCTGCTCCGCGAGGCGATGTTCTACACCATTCAGGCGCAGACCGAAGAGGTAATGACGGCGACACTGGAGAGGCTCTCACGATGATGCCGCCGCCAAAAGATCGTTGGGACACGACCCGCACGTACGTCATCGGACATCAGCGCCCCGATACGGATGCCATCGCGTCAGCGCTCGGCTACGCCTGGTACCTTAACGCGATCGGCCACACGGATGCGACCGCGGCGCGCGCCGGTCAGCCCGCCGAGCAGGCCGTCTTCGCTCTCCGTCGATTCGAGCAGCCGTCCCCGTTCCTGCTGACGGGCGTCGCGCCGACGTTCGGACACGTCGCCGTGCCGCAGCCGTCCGTCCTGCCGGACGCGCCGCTGCCCGCCGCCATGGCGCGCGTCGCCGAGGGAGATCGCGTCATTCCGGTCGTGGACGAGACAGGGCGGCCGGCCGGTATCGTCACGTCGCTCGCGCTCGCCAGGGCATACATGGCGCCGATGAACGTCACGCTGATGCTTGCGCAGCCGTGCCAGACGATAGCGGAGCCCGCGGTGACGTATCGTGAGCGCGACCGGCTGAGCGACCACCGCAGCGCTCTGCTGCGAAGCGAGACCGACGACTTCCTGGTGGTCTCGGAGGAGGGGAAGTACGTCGGCATAGCGACACGGCGCCATATCCTTGCGCCACCGCGCGCCCGCTTGATCCTCGTGGATCACAACGAGCTCTCGCAGGCCGTCGCCGATGCCGACGAGGCGGAGATCATTGGCGTGCTGGACCATCACCGGCTCGCCAATCCCTCCACGGCCACGCCCATCCCGTTCGTCGTCGATCCCGTGGGCAGCACCTCGACGCTCGTCGCCGAGTACTGCCGCGACCACAACCTCGAGCCTCCCAGGCCGCTGGCGGGAATGCTCTTAAGCGGGGTCCTGTCCGATACGCTCGTCTTTCGCTCGCCGACCACAACCGATCGCGACCGCTCTATTGCGGCATGGCTTGCGCGCCTCGCCGGCGTCGAAACGGAGGCCTACGGAGACGAGCTGCTTCGCGCCTCGCCCGGTCTGACGGCGCGCACGCCCGCGGAAATCCTGGACTCCGACCGCAAGTCCTACCAGATGGGCGGGATGAAGGTGAGCATCGGCCAGGTGGAGGTGGCGGCCCTGCAGGAGCTGCCGGACCGCCGGGCAGACCTGCTGGCAGCGCTGGACGAGCGGTGCCGGCAGGAGGGGCTGACGCTGATATGCCTGATGGTGACGGACGTGGTGATGGGCCGCAGCCGCCTGCTCTGCCGCGGCGAGACCTGGATACTGCAGGCGCTGCCTTTCAATCGCATCGCCGACGGCGAGTTCGACCTGGACGACATGGTCTCGCGAAAGAAGCAGCTCGTACCGGTCCTCATGGCCGTGCTGGAGGAGCCGCGGTGATGCCGCCCCCGCCGGCCGGCACATGGGTCGCTCGACGCGCTCCCGTAGCGGACTAGCCATACCCCTGAGTCCCCGTGTCGCTGGGCGGCCCTCGCCCCCAAAATCCCGCTCTCTCGGACGGCTCGTTCCACTCGCCCGGGAGAGGAGAACCTGGCTGTGTGGCGGGTAGGGCGACTGGACGGACCTCACGCCCTAAATCCCCTTCTCCCGGGCGGCTCGTTCCAATCGCCGGGGAGAAGGGGACTTCCTAGATTGCCCCCCGCTCCCAGGGAGCCTAAGCGACCGTCCGGGAGCGGGAAGTTGGGGGCGTGGTTCGCCAGGCGAGGCCAGGAGAGAGGGGCCGTTACCCGCTTGCGGGCGGGGTGAGGTCCGGCAGGCGAGCATGTAGCCGGGAGAGGGAGTTGGCGGTGAGGCCACCAGGCACCGGGTATAATGATCGCACAACGCCCCGTTCGAGGAGGACCGCAGCCCTGTGATTGCCCGCGCCAGCCGGCTGGAGAAGATACCGCCGTACCTGTTTGGAGAGATCGCCGCACTAAAGCGCAAGGCCATCGCGGAGGGCCGCGACCTGGTCGACCTGGGTATCGGCGACCCGGACCAGCCGACGCCGGAGCCGATCATCGACGCGCTGGCCGTCGCCGCGCGCAATCCGGAAACGCATCGCTACGACGAGTCCAGCGCCGGCTGGACGGCCTTCCTGGAGGCGGTGGGGACCTGGTTCCAGCGGCGCTTCGGCGTCGCCATCGACCCCGCAACCGAGGCGATGCTGCTCATCGGCAGCAAGGAGGGCCTGTCGCACCTCGCCTGGGCCTACATCGAGGCCGGCGACATATCTCTTGTCCCCGATCCGGCCTATACCGTATATATGGTGAACACGCTCATGGCGGGCGGCGAGACCCATGCCATGCCGCTGCTCGAGGAGAACGGCTTCTTGCCGGACCTGTCCGCTATACCGGCGGACGTCGCGCGGCGTGCCAAGCTGCTGTGGCTCAACTATCCGAACAACCCCACCGGCGCGACCGCCCCGCTCTCGTTTTATGCGGATGCCGTCGCGTTCTGCCGCGAGCACAACATCCTGCTCGTGAACGACGCCGCGTACTCGGAGGTCTACTACGATCCGAGGCACCGACCCGCCTCCGTGCTCCAGGTACCCGGCGCGAAGGATATTACCATCGAGCTCCACTCGCTCTCGAAGTCGTTCAATATGACCGGATGGCGCATCGGGTTCGCCGTCGGCAGCCCGGAGGCGATTGCGACGCTGAACCGCCTCAAGTCCAACCTGGACAGCAAGCAGTTCCCGGCCGTCTCGCTCGCGGCGGCGCATGCGCTGCTCCACGGCGACAACCAGGCCACGCTGGACCTGTATCGCCGCCGGCGCGACATCCTGTGCGACGGCCTGAACGCCCTCGGCTGGAAGGTGAAGAAGCCGGACGCGACGCTCTACGTCTGGGCGCGCGTGCCGGAGGGCCACACGTCCGTGACGTTCGCCAGGCTGCTCCTCGAAGAGGCGGGCGTGCTCGTGATCCCAGGACTCGGCTATGGCGAATATGGCGATCGGTACGTCCGCATGTCCCTCACGGTAATGGGGGATAAGAACGGCGAGCGGCTCGAGGAGGCCGTGAGGAGAATCGGCGAAATGGTCCGTGTGTAGGCGCGTCAGAACGCTTCGCGCCTCCAATCGGGCGGGACCGCAGGGGCGGCCGCGCGGCTGCAATGAAGGTTCGCGATCCGGCGCAGGTGCGATGAGGCCCGGCGGACGACAGGTCATATGTTAGAGGGCTTTGCGGTCCCGAGTACCGGGCCGATGATGGATCGTGTAAATGGCAGAAGACCAATCCAGCCGCTCGATGTACGAACTTGTAGGCGGCATGCCGACCTTCACGCGGCTCGCGGAGGCGTTCTACCGCGGCGTCGAGACCGATCCGCTGCTCCGACCGCTCTACCCGAAGAGCATGTGGGATCCCCGGCACCAGGCCCGCAGGAAGGCGCATGCCGCGGCGGCGAGCGGTTCGACAGCAGGCGGCGCGGCCGATCAGCCGGGACTATGCAGTCCGATCGATACGCTGGCGGCTTTCCTCGCCCAGTTCTTCGGCGGGCCGCGCACCTACAGCGACCAGCGAGGCCATCCGCGCCTGAAGATGCGGCACGTGCGTTTCAAAATCGGTCAGGCCGAGCGCGACGCCTGGTTCAAACTGATGTGCGCCGCAATCGAGGAGGTCGGCATCGAGGAGCCGATCGCCTCCGTCATGCGGCAGTACTTCGACAAATCCTCTACGTTCCTCATCAACAGCGCGCCCGAGGTGGGATCGTGACCGCGGTCAGTCCGGCGTCGCGGCGGGCCTTGTCCGGAGGTGGTCCGGGCCGCCGCAATCTTCCTCCGAGGGCCGGAGCTCGCTGCCTATCGTCGGCCAGAGATTCCGTTGTCGGCAGCGGGAGCGGCCTTTGCCCCAGCGCCCACAAGACTCCCGCAGGCCAGCCGGCGCGGCGAGATCCGCCGGGGCGCACCAAGTGACCGGCGCAGAGCTGGCCGAGGACGTGGCCCGGCGCTGGAGAGCGATGACGGCCTTGGATGCGCTGCTCGACGCGGTCGAGCGCGGCGTCCCCGAAGCGGTCCGGGACGCCGCCGCGCAGCCGGACCTGCGGGACGCCATGCGTCTCGATCTGCCGAGCCGCCTCGAGGCGCTGGCCTGCCTGGCGGTTTGCGGATGCCCGGAGCTGGCGGCCGAGGCGTTCCAGGTCGCCGTTCCCAACTGGGCGACCGAGGGCGTCTCGAGCATGTCGGCATAGACCCGCAACGCGATGAGGGCGAGCTGCGCGGACTCGGGCGTGAGCCGCGCGCCCTCGGCGCCCCGCCTGGCGAGGCGATCGGCAAGCTTGCCTACGACGCCGCCGACGATATCGTCGCGTTGTACGAGACGAACCGCCAGCGCCAGATTACCGACGGCGCGCGTGCCGAGCGCACGCAATGCA
>Ga0209168_10002821_pt1 | contig 12333 bp, 12 predicted proteins | sample Coa_R1_FD_187156 | JGI IMG/M metagenome (GOLD analysis project Ga0209168, IMG submission 187156) | Surface soil microbial communities from Centralia Pennsylvania, which are recovering from an underground coalmine fire - Coalmine... | ecosystem: Environmental > Terrestrial > Soil > Unclassified ... | reverse complement strand
CGGCGCTGGCTCGATCACCGAGGGCATCGGGATCGGCCGGGTGACCGCCAATCTGCAGGGCGCGCCGATCGATGAGGCGGTGCACGTCCCTGACACCGACACGATCCGGTGCGTCTATCGGTTGCTCGGGGAGGAGGGCCTGTTCCTGGGCAGCACCAGCGGAATCAACGTGGCGGGTGCGCTGCAGGTCGCACGCGAGCTGGGTCCCGGACACACGATCGTCACCGTGCTGTGCGACGGGGGAGCGAAGTACCAGTCGCGGCTCTTCAATCGCTCCTGGCTCGAGCAGAAGGGACTCGCTGGCTGCGCGCCGCTTCCATCCCCGGGACCGCCGATCGACGTGAGCTGCACCCTGGTCGCCTGACTCCTGACACGCGCAACGCCCGACGGCGCTGGCTGCCGGTCGGTCGAACATGAGACAGTTCCGCCGTGAACGGCGCCTTAAGTTCCGCGGAGCTCGATGCGCTGCGCCTCAGCCTCGAGGTCGCGGCCCGGAGTGTTGGCTTCGGCCTGCCACTTGCGGTGCTGGCCGCCTGGATCCTCACGCGCGCGCGTTTCCCCGGACGTACGCTGTTTGATGCGTTCGTGCACCTGCCGTTGGTCTTGCCACCGGTCGCGGTGGGCTACGTGCTGCTGCTGCTCTTCGGCACCCGCGGCGCCATCGGCGGCTGGCTGCGCGCTCATTTCGGCATCCAGCTGCCGTTCACGACCGCGGGCGCGGCGCTGGCGACCGCGGTCATGACCTTCCCGCTGATGGTGCGTGCCGTACGGCTGTCGCTGGAGAATGTCGATCGGGGGCTGGAAGCCGCCGCGCGCACCCTGGGCGCGGGCGCGATCGATCGCTTCTGCACCGTGACTCTGCCCCTCATGTTGCCGGGGATCCTCGCCGGGGCGGTGACCGCCTTCGCCGCGGGACTCGGAGAGTTCGGCGCCGTCATCACCTTTGCCGCCAACATTCCCGGCGTCACGCGCACCCTGCCGCTCGCCCTCTACACCGCCATGCAATCGCCCGATGGCGATTCGGTGGCGCTGCGTCTTGCGATCCTGTCCTTCGCGCTGGGGCTCGCGGGGCTGCTCGCGGCTGAGCTTCTGGTGCGGGGCATCCGGCGCCGGCTCGGCCGGCCATCCTGAGGCGCGAAAGATGCTGCGTGTCGCGCTCAGGAAACGCCGCCCGGACTTCGAGCTGCAAGCCGCCTTCAGCGCGCCGACTCCGGGCGTGATCGCCCTCTTCGGCCGCTCGGGGAGCGGCAAGACCACGCTGGTCGAGATGCTCGCCGGACTTCTGCCTCCCGATGAAGGCGAGGTGCAGCTCTCGGGCACGGTCCTCACCGATACCGCGCGCGGCATCCACCTGCCACCCGAGCGGCGGCGCATCGGCTACGTGTTCCAGGACGCGCGGCTCTTTCCCCATCTGAGTGTCGCGGGAAATCTCCACTACGGCCTGAGCCGCGCCGTGCGCGCTCCGCAATTCATCCGCTTCGAGGAGGTCGTGGCGCTGCTCGGCCTCGAGACGCTGCTGCAGCGCCGACCGCACCAGCTCTCCGGCGGCGAGCGGCAGCGCGTGGCCTTGGCTCGCGCTCTGCTGTCGCAGCCGCAGCTGCTGTTGCTCGATGAGCCGCTCGCGGCGCTCGATTTCCCGCGTCGCGAGGAGGTGCTGCCCTATTTCGAGTCGCTGCGCGACTGGCTGTCCATCCCGATGGTGTATGTGAGCCACCACTTCGAGGAGGTGCTGCGCCTTGCCACCTACATCGTTCTGCTCGAAGCGGGACGAGTGCTGGCCGCGGGTCCAGTCGACGAGATCAGCCTGCGACCGGAGCTGCGCAGCGTGATCGCGCCGGATCTGGTGGGATCGGTGGTGAACGGCACGGTGGCTGCGGTCGATCCGGCAGGGAGCACGGTGGAGCTGTGGGTCGGATCCGGAAGACTCAAGGTGAGCCTGCCGGCGTTGCCGCTCGGTACGCGCGTGCGGGTGCAGCTGCTGGCGCGCGACATCATCCTGGCGACGCAGCCCATTCAGGGGCTGTCGGTGCGCAACGCGCTTCGTGGCATCGTTACGGAAATCGCCGCAGAGGAGCTCGCGAGCGTTCTGGTCAAGGTGGACGTCGGCGGCCCCGTGCTGCTCGCGCGCATCACCGCCAGCGCCCGCGAGGAGCTCAATCTCAAGCCCGGGGACGCCGTCTGGGCGCTCGTCAAGGCGGTTTCGACCCGCGGCCACGCGTTCCGGCTGTTCGGCTCGCCGCAACCCCGTTAGGATCGCCGCGATGCAGGCGCCCCATCCACCGCTTCCCGCCTACTACCGCAACGGCGACCGGAGTGAGTGGCTGCGCGAATGCTTCGATCGCAGCGCCGCAGACTACGACCGCCTCGAGCGAATCCTCGGCCTGGGAACCGGCTCCTGGTACCGCCGGCGAGCCTTGCGGGCCGCAGGTCTCGCCCCGGGAATGAGCGTGCTCGACATCGGCACCGGCACGGGCCTCCTGGCGAGCGCCGCTGCCGGCATCGTGGGCGATGCGCAGCTGGTCGTGGGCGTCGATCCGAGTCCCGGCATGATCGGGCACGCACGGGTGCCTGCGGGCCTGCGCCTGCTCAGCGGTCGGGCCGAGCAGATACCCGCGGCGGACGGCTCGGCGGACTTCCTGTGCATGGGCTACGCGCTACGCCACGTCGGCGATCTCGGCAGCGCTTTCGCCGAGTTCCACCGGGTGCTGCGCCCCGGTGCACCGCTCTGCATTCTCGAGATCACGCTCCCGACCGGCCGTGTCCCCCGCGCGCTGCTGCGCACCTGGCTGCACGGCGTGATGCCGCGGATCGCCACAGTCCTCGCCCGGCGGCGCGAGACGGCGCTCCTCATGCGCTACTACTGGGACACGATTGCGGCCTGCGTTCCGCCGCACACCGTCCTCGGGGCGATCGCGGCAGCCGGCTTTACCGGGGTCACCCGCCGGGTCGAGCTCGGGATGTTCTCAGCCTACTGCGCGCGCCGGACACCCTAGGCGGCGCGCATTCCACGCTGAGCGGGGCTCTCACCGGGCCTCAGCGCGCGTCCGCCTCCTCGCTCGGCGTGATGTTCACGCGGCGCTGTCGAACGGATGCCAGCGTGCGTGGCAGGTTGACGAGCGAGCTGAGGTAGTAGACCGCCTTGAAGGCACTGAGGGAGGCGCGGATCGGCGTGTCACCGAAGATGTCGCCGGCCAGAACCGAGAGCAGCGTGTCCCGCATGCGCAGTACATTGCGCGGAGTCATCAGCAGATCCCGCAATGCCGGGTTCGTGACCCGGTAGATGAACCACGAGAGCATCCTCGGCCCACGACGCATGACGTGATCGTAGGCCCGCAGCGCCCGACCCGCGTACACCGGTGTGCGCAGGCACGCATCGACGGCGTCGCAGGCGGCCAGGCCGCCGTTCATCGCCAGCCACACTCCGGTCGAAAAAACCGGATCGATGAACGTGAATGCATCGCCGACCAGCAGGTAGTTGCGGCCGTGGGTGCGCGCCGCGCTATAGGAGTAGTTCCCGGTCGCCTCGACTTCGGAAACCGGCGTGGCATCCTTCAGTCGCTCGGCGAGCGGCGGGCACAGCGCGATGGTCGCGCGCAGGAACTCCTGCAGGGGACCGCGGCGCTGCTTGAGATAGTACGGCCACACGACCGCACCGACGCTGGTGAGGCCATCGGCGAGCGGAATCAGCCAGAACCAGCCGTGCTCGAACCAGTAGATCGAGATGTCGCCGGCGCGCTTGCCGGGGCGGCGCTCGACTCCCGCGAAGTGCGCATACACCGCCGCGCTGTTGTGGCGCGGATTGCGCCGTTTCGCGTGCAGGTGGTTCGCGAGGAAGGTGTCACGCCCGGACGCATCGATCAGGAAGCGGGCAGCCCACGCAGATCTCGAGCCATCGTCGTGCTCGGCCACGACGCGCACCCCGCCTTCGGGACGCTCGAGCTCGACTTCGCGCGCACGGCAGCCCTCGATCACTTCGGCACCGCACTGCGCGGCCCGCCGGATGAGGATCTCGTCGAACTGCGAGCGCCGCACCTGGTAGCTGTAGGGAAGGTCCGGGTTGCGCGCCGACGCGAACTCGAAGGTCTCGCTGCGACCATGCGCCGGCGAGACGAACTCGGCGCCCCACTTGAGCATGCCGATGCCGCGCACCTGCTCGGCCACTCCCAGGCGCTCGAACAGCGGCCGGTTCGCGGGCAGCAGCGATTCACCGATATGAAAGCGCGGGTGGTGATCCTTCTCGAGCAGCGTCACGCGGTAGCCGCGTTGCGCGAGCAGATTGGCCGCGGTCGATCCCGCCGGGCCGCCGCCGATGATCAGCACATCGGCGCGCGCAGCGGCGCCTGCCCGCGCGCGCTCAGCCTCGATGCGCATGCTGATCCCTCCCTGCAGGTTGTCGGCGGCGCAGTGCCACGCGCTACTCGTCGGGTATCGCCTTCTCGCTCACCATGGTGAGCACGTCGTAGTTGGCCACGGCCTCGCCGTCCTGGTTGGTGATCGCCGTGTCCCAGCGGACCTCTCCGTAGCCCGAGCCGGCGCGCGACGACTTTTCCTTGCACGTGAGGCGCACGCGGATGCGGTCGCCGGGCTTGACGGGCTTTACGAAGCGCAGGCTGTCGAGCCCATAGTTGGCGAGCACCGGGCCATAGGGCGGATCGACGAACAATCCCGCAGCCGCCGCGATCAGAAAGTAGCCATGCGCGACCCGGCCGCCGAAGAGCGGATTTCGCGCCGCCTGCTTCTCGTCCATGTGCGCGTAGAAGGTGTCACCGGAGAGCGCCGCGAAGCGCTCGATGTCCTCGACCGTGACCTCGCGCTCGCCGGAGCGGAAGGTGTCGCCCAGCCTGAGCTCCCCGATGGGCTTGCGGAACGGATGCACCCCGGGATCGAGCTCGCGCGCTCCGCGCACCCAGCGGCCGCCCACCGCCGTGATCACATCCGGTGTGCCCTGCACCGCGGTGCGCTGCATATAGTGCAGCACCCCGCGGATTCCGCCCATCTCCTCCCCGCCGCCCGCACGCCCCGGTCCGCCATGCACCAGGTGCGGGAGCGGGGAGCCATGCCCGGTCGATTCCTTTGCGCAGTGCCGATTGACGACCACGATGCGCCCATGAAAGGGCGCAAGTCCCAGAGTGAGGCGCGCCGCGACCGCATCGTCCGCGGTGAACACCGAGCCCGCGAGGCTTCCGCCGCTGCGCCGCGCGAGGGTGATCGCCTCCTCGACGTCCCGATACGGCACCAGGGTGCACACCGGCCCGAAGGCCTCGACCGAATGGATGGCACGGGCGGCTGTGCCGTCGCGGCAGTAGAGCAGCGTCGGCGCCATGAAGGCGCCGCGTTCGGCGTCGGCGCCGAGCGGCACCACGGCGCCTGCGCCGCACACCACCTCCGCCTCCTGGCGGAGCTTGCCGAGTTGCTCGGAGACCTCGCGACGCTGACTCAGGGAAGCCACCGGTCCCATGCGCACCTGCTCGATGCGCGGGTCCCCGACGACAACCCTGGCGAGCGCCGCGCGCAGCGCTTCGAGCACGGCGGTCACGCTCGAGACGGGCACGATCGCCTTGCGGATGGCGGTGCACTTCTGACCGGCCTTCACGGTCATCTCCCGCACCACCTCGCGCACGAACAGCTCGAGCTCCGGTGAGCCTGCCGCCGCATCCGGTCCGAGGATCGAAGAATTGAGGGAATCGGTCTCCGCCGTGAAGCGCACCGAGTGCGCGCTCACCACCGGGTGCTGCCGGAGCTTCAGCGCCGTGCTCGCCGAACCGGTGAACGAGACCACGTCCTGGCAGGTCAGATGCTCGAACAGGTCGCCGACGCCGCCACAGATGAGCTGCACGGCGCCTTCCGGCAAAATGGCCGATGCCATGATGCGCCGGAAGACGCGCTCGGTGAGATAGGCGGTCTGCGTCGCCGGCTTGACGATCGCCGGGACGCCCGCGAGCAACGTCGGCGCCAGCTTCTCGAGCATCCCCCACACCGGGAAATTGAAGGCGTTGATGTGGACCGCGGCCCCTTCGAGGGGCACGCACACATGCTGTCCGACGAAACTGCCGGCCTTCGACAACGCCTCGACGCCGCCGTCGAGATAGACGTGGCCGTCAGGAAGCTCGCGCCTTCCCTTGCTCGCATACACAAAGAGCGTGCTGATGCCGCCGTCGATGTCGATCCAGGAATCGTTGCGCGTGGCGCCGGTCGCGAAAGAGACCGGGTAGAACTCCTCTTTGTGCGCCATGAGGTCCTGGGCCAGCGCCTTCAGCAGCGCCGCCCGCTCGTGGAATGTCAGCCGGCGGAGCTTCGGGCCGCCCACATCGCGCGCCCAACCGAGCATCGCCCCCGTGTCCAGTCCTTCGGCAGTGGCGCGCGCAACCACCTCGCCCGTGGTCGCGTCGCGCAGTGCGCTGCCCCCGCCGGTACCGGTGCGCCATTGGCCTGCCGCGTAGCTTTCGAGCTCCATGGCTTTCACTCCTTCCGCGCCGTGACCTCGCCCTCGATGCGGTACGAGCGCCCGCGAAACAGCGCGATGCGCTCGCCGCGATGATTCGTAACGGTGATCTCGTAGATGCCGTTGCGGCGCGTGCGCCACAGCTCCGCCGCCTCAGCCGTGAGCTCATCCCCGAGCCGCGCCGCACTCAGGAAATCGATCGCCGCGGCGGCTGCCACCGTGCTCTCGTTGTAGGAGTTGCAGGCGAAGGCGAACGCACTGTCGGCCAGCGCGAAGAGGATGCCGCCATGGCAGACATCGTGACCGTTGAGCATGTCGGCGCGCACGCTCATTTCCACCCGCGCCCACCCGGGGCGCACCGCGGCGAGTTTCATGCCGAGCGCCTGGGAGGCGCGGTCGCGCCGGTAGAGTGTCTGCGCCGATTCCTCGGCCAGGCGCTGCGCCTCGGGTTGCCCGACTGCCTTGCTCATTTTCCGGAAAATCGTGGCGTGCGCTTCTGCGCGAACGCCGCCACGCCCTCCGCGTAATCCTCGCTCCGTCCGAGCTCAGCCTGGTAGTCGCGCTCGACGTCGAGCTGCTCGGCGAGCGTTCGCCCCCAGCCCTCGTAGATCGCCTGTTTGGTGCGTGCGAGGCCGCGCGTCGGCGCCGCGGCGAATCCCTGCGCCAGAGTCTCGACCACGGCCGCAAGCTCTGCGTCCTCGACGCAGCGCCAGATCAGTCCCCAGGCCGCGGCCTGCTCGGCCGACAGCTTCTCGCCGAGGAACGCAAGTCCCAGTGCCCGCGCGGTGCCGACCAGGCGCGGCAGAAACCAGGTGCCGCCGGAGTCTGGCACCAGCCCGAGCCGGGCGAAGGCCTGCACGAAGCTCGCTGAGCGCGCCGCCACCACCAGGTCGCAGGCGAGCGCGATGTTGGCGCCCGCTCCTGCCGCCACGCCGTTCACGGCCGCAATCACCGGCAGCGGCAGCGAGCGCAGCGCCAGAACGAGCGGTTTGTAATTCCTCTCGATCGATTCACCGAGGTCCGCCGCCGCGCCCCCCGGCGCCACCGCCCGATCGTTCAGGTCCTGCCCGGCGCAGAAACCGCGCCCGGCGCCGGTCAACACCAGCACGCGCGCCTCCCGCGCGCGTACCTCGGCGAGCGCCGCGCGCACTTCGGCGTGCATCGCGGTGTTGAAGCTGTTGAGGCACTCGGGCCGATTGAGGGTGAGACGCGCAATACCGCCGTCGACTGCGAAGAGGATGCTCTGATAAGTCACGGTCTACTTCTCGTCGTAATCGAGCTCGAGGACCGGCGTCCTGACGCGCGACTGGCAGGCGAGCACGTAGCCCTGCTCGAGCTCCCAGTCCTCGAGCGCATAGTTCTGCGCCATCTCCACCTCACCGCGTATCACCTTGGTGCGGCAGGTGGAGCACACCCCAGCGCGGCACGAGAACGGCAGCTCGATGCCGGCACGCGCCGCCGCATCGAGCACGGTCTCCTCGCCCTGGCTCATGGTGAAGGTGCGCCGGCGCCCGTCCATGAGAATCGTCACCTCGGCGCTGCCGGTCGAGGCTGGCGCCGCCGCACGGGGCTCCTCCCGGGCCGCCGCGCGTGCCGTCCCCGCTGCCCCGGCCGTCTCGACGGTGAAGTGCTCCACATGAATGCGCGCAGCTTCGACTCCGAGCTCCCGGAGCGAGGCGCTCACCTGCTCGATCATGTCCCCGGGGCCGCAGACGAAGTACTCGGCGATCTCTCCCGGACGAAACAACACCGCACCGAGCTCGCGCACGCGGGCCGCATCGAGCCGGCCGTTGTAGAGCGCCACCTCCTGCGGCTCGCGGCTCATCAGGAAGTGCAGCGCGAGACGCTCCAGATAGCGGTCCTTGAGCGACAGCAGCTCCTCCAGGCACATGGTGCGTGCGGCGCCCGTGTTGCCATAAAAGATCACCATCGAGTTGCGCGGTTCCGCCAGGAGAGCCCGCGCCACGGACAGCACCGGCGTGATGCCACAACCCGCGGCGAAGGCGACATAGCGGCCGCCGCCGCCGAGCGCCGCACGCGGACTGAAGCTGCCGTTGGGAGGCAGCACGTCGAGCGTCTCTCCGGCGCGCAGCTGCTCGGCGAGATGGCGCGATAGCTTCCCGTGCGGGTGGATACGCGGCACGATCCGCAGCGGCCACTCGCCCGGCGCGTTCACCAGCGAGTAGGTGCGGCGCACTTCCTCGCCGCCGAGATCGGCACGCACCACCACGTGCTGCCCGGGACTCCCGCGGTATTCGCCGCGCAGCTCGGGGGGAACCTCGAGGGCTATTTCCAGCGCGTCCTCGGCGTCCGGGGTGAGGGACGCGACCCGCAGTGAGTGGAACCGCAGCATCTCAGATGCACTTGAAGTGGTCGAAGGGCTCGCGGCAGTCGCTGCAGCGATAGTGCGCCTTGCAGGGCGTCGAGCCGAATTCGCTCACGCGCTCGGTGGCGGAGCTGCCGCAGCGCGGGCAGCGAACCTCCAGCGGGCCGTGCTCGCGCGCCGCGCGCGCCGGGGGCGGCGCGATTCCGAAGGCGGCGAGCTTGGCGCGGCCCGCGGGTGTCACCCAGTCGCTGCTCCAGGGGGGCGCGAGCACCTCCTCGAGCGCCACGTCGGCAAACCCCGCCGCATCGAGTGCGGCGCGCGCGGCGCTGCGGATGGCGAGCGTCGCCGGGCATCCCGAGTAGGTCGGTGTCAGGCCGACGCGCAGCCGCCCGTCGGCTGCCTGCTGCACGTAGCGCACGATCCCTAAGTCGACGATGCTCAGCACCGGGATCTCGGGATCGGGAACCGCCTCGAGGAGTTGCCACACGCGCTCAGCGGATGTGCGGCTCGCCTCTTCCACGGCGCTCACCAGCGCGCCCCCGGGTAGGTGCGCTGCAGATGCTGCATCTCGGCGAGCAGGTGCCCGAGGTGCTCGGTGTGCACGCCACGCTTGCCGTGCCAGGGATAGGGGTGACTCGCGGGGCATTGGAGCGTGGCCCGGCGCAGGTCCGCCGCGATGCGCTCCTGCCAGCGCCCGCCCGCCTCGGGGAGCGCCGGTGCGATGCCCGCCGCGCTCATGCGCTCGTCGACTTCATCCGGCGCAAACAGCTCCCCGGTGAACCGCCAGAGCGTCGCGAGCGAGCGCTGCGTGCGCGCGTGGCTCTCCTCGGTCCCATCGCCGAGTCGTGTGAGCCAGCCGCTGCTGAAGCGGTAGTGGTAGCTGGTCTCCTTGAGGGACTTGGCGGCAATCGCCGCGAGGCGCTCGTCGGAGGAGCCGGCGAGTCCGCCGTAGATCTCGAGCTGCCACGCATCGATCAGCCATTGCCGCACGACGGTGTCCGCGAAGTCGCCATTGGGCTGCTCCGCGAGGGTGAGGTTGAGGAATTCCGGCGCATCGCGCAGGTAGGCGAGCGCATCCTCGTCCCGGCCGCGTCCTTCGAGCTCCGCGGCGTAGCCGAGGAGCAGGCGCGCCTGGCCGATGAGGTCGAGGGCCAGGTTCGCGAGCCCCAGATCCTCCTCGAGGGCCGGCGCATGGCCCACCCATTCGCCGAGCCGCTGCCCGAGCACGAGGCTCGTGTCCGCGAGCCGCAGCACGTAGCGCAGCCGCGCGGTTTCCAGCGTCGGGTCGCTGCGCGCGCCAGGCTCGGCCACGGCGCTCACAGATTCTTCACCTCATCGGGAATTGCGTAAAAAGTCGGATGCCGGTACACCTTGTCGCGCGCCGGCTCGAAGAGCGAATCGGCCTCCGCGGGGTCGGATGCGATGATGTCGGCCGAGCGCACCACCCAGATGCTCACACCCTCCTGGCGGCGCGTGTACACGTCGCGCGCGTGCTCGACCGCCATGCGCGCGTCGGCCGCGTGGAGACTCCCGACGTGCTTGTGCTCGAGCCCGGAGCGCGAGCGAATGAAGACCTCGAACAGCGGCCAGTCCGTCTCGCTCATGCCTGCGCGCCCTCCCGTCCCGAGTGTTTCGCAGCGTGCGCCGCAGCCGCCTCGCGCACCCACGCGCCGGCGCGGTGTGCCGCGCGGCGCGCCTCGATCCGCTCGCGGTTGCAGGGGCCATTGCCCTGGAGCACCGCCTGGAACTCGCTCCAGTCGATCGGCCCGATGCGAAAGTGTTGTGTGGCCTCATCCCAGCGCAACTGCGGATCCGGAATCGTCAGCTTGAGAAACTGCGCCTGGGGCACCGTGATATCGATGAACCTCTGCCGCAGCTCATCGTTGCTGAAGCGCTTGATCTTCCAGCGCATGGATTGCGCCGTGTGCTTCGAGTCGACATCCGACGGACCGAACATCATGATCGAGGGCCACCACCAGCGATTCAGGGCATCCTGCGCCATGGCGCGCTGCGCCTCGGTCCCCTGCGCCAGCGTCAGCATGATCTCGAACCCCTGGCGCTGGTGGAAGCTCTCCTCCTTGCAGATGCGGACCATGGCGCGCGCATAGGGCCCATAGGAGCAGCGACAGATCGGGATCTGATTCATGATGGCCGCGCCGTCCACCAGCCAGCCGATCGCGCCAACGTCCGCCCAGGTGAGAGTCGGATAGTTGAAGATGCTCGAGTATTTGGCGGCGCCCGACAGCAGCTGCTCGACCATCTGCGAGCGCGAGATGCCGAGAGTCTCGGCGGCGCTGTAGAGGTACATGCCGTGGCCGCCCTCGTCCTGCACCTTGGCGATGAGCACCGCCTTGCGGCGCAGACTCGGAGCGCGCGTGATCCAGTTGCCCTCGGGGAGCATGCCGACGATCTCGGAATGTGCGTGCTGCGAGATCTGCCGGATCAGGGTCTGCCGATAGGCTTCCGGCATCCAGTCCTTGGGCTCGACCTTCTCATCGGCATCGATGCGTGCCTGGAAGGCGGCCGAGGCGGCCGCCTCGCCGGGGGGTGCCGCGACGAGATCGCGTCCCTGGCTGTCGAGCGCCTGCGTGTACATGCGTACAGGCTAGCACATCGATCCGCCGGGGGCGGCGGGCCGCCCCGTTGACGTGCCGCTCCCGCCGCGCGAGCCGTCAGTCGTTCAGCACGACCGCCATCTCGCTCACCGTCATGACGCCGGTGCTCTCGTCATAGGGGCCGAGAGCGTCGACCGCGAGCAGCGCCGTCATCCCATTCAGGTCGCTATTCAGGGCGGTGAGGAAATCGCTGAAACTGCCGTAGGTCTGAAACTGCCAGCTCATCCGATGCGCGATCGCGAAGCTCGTGAACGAGAGGGAAGCGTTCGGCACGAAGGTGAGGCCGGCGCTGACGGTCGTGGGATCGAAGGGTACCGGGCCAATGCGCAGCGAGTGCTCGGAGGCACTCTGCAGCGTGGCCTGGGTCATCATCACGTGGGTCGCGCTCAGCGGCGTCGCGAAAGGCGCCGTGATGCCCGGCAACATCCACTCGAGGTGCAGCCGCGCCGACGTCTGCGTCAGGTCCACGAGTGTCAGCGCCGCAAAGTCCGGCGGTGCCGAGCCGAAGGGGCTCACGAAGCCGGTGAAGGCAATTGCGGCCCCGGCCGGAACGGTCGGCAGCGTGAGTGCCGCCGGGACCTTCACCGTGTAGGCGCTCGCGCTCGCATCGTTGGCGCTGCTGGTGCCGGTGCCGGCGAAATTGAAGACGCTCGGGTTGCGGCCATCGAGCGCCACCAGGTTCAGCGTGACGACGCCGCTCGCGACCGAGGAGAACTGGCCCCACAGGGAGGTGATCGTCATGCGCACACTCCCCGCGCTGGCATCCACCGTGCGGTTGCCGCTCGTGTCCATGCTGAACTTGCCGAAGACCTGCACGTGCTGCCCGACGGAAATGTCCTGTGGACCGAAGGTGCCGCTCTGCCCGTCCTCGGAAACGGTCGTGCCGCTGCCCACGGTCACCGTCACCGGGCTGGCCAGAAATCCGACATCGCCGCCGCCCGTCATGGGAG
>Ga0209168_10002820_pt1 | contig 12333 bp, 8 predicted proteins | sample Coa_R1_FD_187156 | JGI IMG/M metagenome (GOLD analysis project Ga0209168, IMG submission 187156) | Surface soil microbial communities from Centralia Pennsylvania, which are recovering from an underground coalmine fire - Coalmine... | ecosystem: Environmental > Terrestrial > Soil > Unclassified ... | reverse complement strand
CCCTCACCTCTTCTTGCCGTCGTGAACTCTCCTGCCACGACAAAAACCCGCGCAAAAAGTCGCAGCGCGCCTGGCGCAGAAGTACGGGCTGGTGCCGCCAGACCATGGTGGACTTTATGGTCCCGGCGAGACCCTAACGTACGCCTCTATGCGGCTTCTGACCCGGCACTCATTGGCCCGCGAATTCCCGCGTAACCAGATTTCGAAGCGTCCGCTGGCCAACGAAGTTGCACCCTTCGGTGACGAGTTCAAGCGGCATCAGGCAGAAGGCTTCAGAAATTGGCGGCTCGTGGTCGACGGAATGGTCGAGCGGCCGGCTGCCTTTTCGGTGGACCAGTTGAAAACGTATCCGGCTCACAGCCAGATCACCGAAACAGTATGCGAAGAGGGTTGGTCGTATGTCGCAGAATGGAACGGTGTGCGCTTGTCGCACATTTTGGACCTGGTTGGAGTTCATCCCCACGCCAAATATCTGTTCTATTTCTCGATCGAGCCGGATTGGTGGGAAAGCATGGACATGGCTGATGCGCTGCATCCACAGACGTTCGTCACTTATGGAATGAATGGTGACCAGCTTCCGACAGGGTACGGGGGACCGATCCGCATGAAATTGCCCCGGCAGCTCGGCTACAAGAGTGTGAAATTCATCAATCGAATAGTTGTCACGGACAATGTGAAGAAGTTTGGTAAAGGCTTGGGATCGATCTCGCCAGAACAAGGGTACGCCTGGTACGCGGGTATTTGAGTTTTTCAATCGGTCGTATGAATGACGCACAGAGCCGCTCGATTTCGAAGTTGCGCCATCTTTCCGTGTGTCACGTGATGGATGCACTAGGAGACTCTTGTGCGATTGAAACCGCGATTCACCCCATTGATCCCCACTTTCGTATTTGCGGAAGTGCATTTACGGTCGAATGTGCTCCCGGGGACAACCTGACCCTCCACCACGCTCTTCATCTCGCGCAACCGGATGACGTACTTGTCGTCTGCAGTCCTCGCCAATGCGAGGTCGCGCTCTGGGGCGAGTTGATGTCTATCTCCGCCCAGTCGAAGCGATTGGCGGGAACCATCATCGACGGTCCCGTCCGCGATCCTCTCGAGATTCGTACTCTGGGATACCCGGTATTTTGCCGAGACTTCCAGCCGCGTCGTGCAGCCAAGAATCAATACGGAAGCATAAATGTTCCGATCCGCGTGGGAGCGATTTCGATCAGCCCACGCGATGTGATACTCGCCGACGCAAACGGAATCGTATGTATTCCCCGCAGGCAGATGGAAGAGGTGCTGCGACTCGCTTCTTCCGTTGTGCAGAAAGAGAACAGTATCAAACAACAAATTCGCGAAGGTCGGACGATATTTGATGCGTTCAGTTTGGAGCAGTACGTTTCAGTGCAGGTGAAGAATACCTGATTCTTCGCCTTGAGAAGCAAATCGGCTCTACAGCGGATCCTCCTTTGATCGAAGTTTAACCCCGGGGATGCGCCTTCGACCGGAGCCGTCGATGAGATTAATAGCGGTACTTAGAAATTGACTCGACAACGCGCGGGTCAGTTGCTAGCAACCGGTTTATGCCCCGCTCGAACATTGGCGGCCGAGGGATCATGAACTGTGCGATGCGAATGTTCTCGAAGCCGACAACCGACAAGTCATTGGGGATTGAAGGTGGTTACACCATTAATCGTGCGCGAGACAGTCGCATGGAGACCCGAGCGCGCTGGGCAACCTCACCAATATCCATAAATCCACCAATCCACCCGTGCATGAGTCGTAAGATTCGCTTTACAGGTTTGCCTGTTCGGCGTCGCACATCAGTCTCTTTCCTGATTCTTCCCTTTCCATGGGCAGGAGCCCCCTAACCGGTACGAGTTTATCTTGGCAGTAAGTGTCCCATCCGGACACCGCGTCGCTGCTTCGTGTAATTCCGCTGCGACAGTCGAGAGCTTGTGCCCACGCAATGCTCGCAGCCCTCTTCACGAATATCTCGCACAGTGCTACGTTGTTACTTATATTTCGAGAAAGATCTCAGCAGATCGGCCGCGCGTCCTTGCGTCAGGACTTCCTCGGCCCGTATTCTTGCGGCCGAGAACGAGATGCCGAAAGCTAGCTCGATCAGCAGCGCCGCATTATCGACAACCAAATTGGTGACTTGCGAACTCTGAGGATCCGTCAGGAAATGGTAGAGAACACGTGCATTTTCGACGGGAGACCGGCGCTGACTTATGGCATACATCCATGACAACTCCGGCTCGAGCTTGCTCGTTTCATGGTACTTTAACGCACCATTTCTCCAGTCTGAACGCCAAGCAGTGCCTCGGGATGCGTATTCGTCGATAATGCAGCCGGACAAAAGTTCTGCACCCACAACGGTTCCTCGCTGAAGATCCGGTCGGATATCCGCGATGATACGTGCGGCTAGCTCGCTGTGCCGGGCGGATAAACCGTACAAGAATGCGAACCCTTTGACGCACAGGGCAATAAGCGGCATAAACAGGCTTGTCGCTTGGACGTCAGCGAATCTTCCCGCACAACGATCGAAGAAACGTGGACAGAATGTCCGAGAATGAGCGAAGACGATGCCTCCGAGTCTGAGATAGCGTTCCACTTGTTGCGGTCTTTCTGCCACGGGCACTCCCAACGTTTCCAGGACCTTGAAAGAGCCCGATTCACCTGGCACTGGCCCGGAAACACCTTTAACGATCTTAACGCCCGCGGCAGCTGCTACCAGCGAGGCTGCCGTGCTCACGTTGAATGTCTTGAAGGAGTCCTTTCCGCTGCCTGCGACCAGAACCGTTCCCGCGGGAGCATCGACAAGGTTCCTGCAAGACTTCCCGAATGTCTCATCAAAAACACAAACAGCTTCAAACCAGGACCTCAGACCTGTTAACGGACAGGAACTGTGAAAGACCTCCCTTGACAGACGCCGCCATCTTTGATCCCCCTTGGCCGACTCGTCAGAGAGAACCTCAAGAATCTCCCGCACTAGGGTCGTAGACCTCATGCAATTCGAGCTGCTGTACACAATTTTGAGCAGCGTCGTTGTCTTCACCTCTCCCCAGTCCCTTCAACCCCTACGAGTCTGCAGCGGAAGGGTACTTGGCTACACTCATCCTTTGAGACTGGAGCTCTGCCTGCAACCTGCGAATCGCTCAGGCGCCTTCTTTCTCATCCGGGCGATAGCTCTCCGGAGATTCTGAACACGGATACTCAAGCCTTGACGGTGAAGCGGAATCGCATGTCCTCGCCGAACCACATGATGTAATTTGTCCCCCAGGCATTATTGAAAAGGTTCGAATGCACGCCGGCCGAGAGGTCGGGCTGAAGGTTCGAAAAACATAAGGGGGATCGAACGCCTAATGCGACCAGCGGTGCGTCCAGGGTTTCAACCAAGAACTCCCCCTTCCCATCCTTGTAACTGAATCCGGAAGATAAGGAATGCATGTGTCGATTGCCGTTGGCCACAACATCGAAAGGCGAGACCTGCTCGCCTACTTTTTCCAGTGCCCAGCCTTCTGCCGTTGATGCAATCGGGCGAAAACTGAGCCACAATGCCTCCGGAAGGCGAGTGGCTGGTTTCCGAAACCACGAAAAAGCTAAATCGATCGTCGGGGCGTCATTGCGCAAGAAAACCTCGGTGCACATTCTTTGCGGGAACGCGGCGTGGCCGCTCAGTAGAGCCGCAGGGTCGTTGATTTCAAGAGAAGCAAGCAAACGATCGCCTTCGCTGGTCTGGCTGAAGCGCAACTCCGTCAGGCTGGGTAGCCACGTACGGCTTTCGGCTCCCGCGCGATCGATGTTAGGCTTTCCAAAATCTTTCTTAGCCCACTCCTCGCGGCTTATTACATAGTCGGCCAGAAACATTGCGTAATCGTTGCTCGACAGCGTCTGGTACGAAAACAACGCCAGCTGATTCTCGCTGGAGGCCCACTCGCGGTTCCATCTCTTGCTGAACAGGCGAGAAATCGCACCCGTCTGCGGGTCGATGGCCATGATGAAATGAGCGGTTTCAATGTCTCTGCCGGCAGAGACCGGTTTCGAGGACTGCAAACCGGGAACGCTGACACTCAGCTTCTCAAGCGCTCTCCTTGCCTGTTCCCGCAGGCTATCCGGCAGCGCCGCAACTCCCGTTAATAGATCCTGGCGCTTCTCCTGCCAGCTGAACTGCACAACCCCATAGTTCTTTGTGTGAAGCATGGAAGCAAGATCCCGGGCGGTGTAATGATCGAAGTCCAACCAGGTTTTTGTATCCATCCCCCATGTGTGTTCCGCTTCCAGAAGTAGGTGGCGAAGCAAGGCGGTATCGGTTGCATCGCCGATCGCAAATCTTTGATCCGACAGCCATTGCTGCCTCAGGCGTACGATTTCGCGAAAACGGGCAATCTTCAAAGGGTCGCTGGCTATGCCGTGGATCCATGTGTCGCCGATTTCCTGCGTTACCAGGGGCAACCCATTGCAGAACGGTTCCACCGCATTGGCGATTTCTGTGAGGCTGGTCGGAACGATCTGGCCATTCGGAAAGCGGGTGCGCAGCAGTGCGTACGTATCATGGACCTCCTGCGCCGTATGCGGCCCGGAGTTATCGTCACGGACAACGATGGCGACCGCAAGATCTGAGTGCGGCACATGCACCATGCCTCCGTAGCCGGAGTGGTACATGACGGTAATCTTCTGTCCGCCGGGGGCCTTCCATACGAAAAGTGGCGGAATTACGGGCACTTTGCTCGCCTCATTCACCCCTATGTCAAGGAACGTGATGCCGTGAGCTGCCAGAGGAGCAATCAAACCGCGGGTGTGGCCCGGAACGTCGGTCATCTTGGCCCCGGTAGTTTTTCTTCCAAAACGGCGATCCAGGGATTCTGACAAAGCGAGAGCGCCCGTAATAATGGATGGGTCCAGCAACTCGGTTTGCCAGGTAAAAGGCAAGGCATGCCAGGCAAGATCCCCGCTTTCAACTGCATGCTCAATTTGCTTTCGCTGTCCCGGCGTGGCTTGTTCCAGGTATTCGTACAGAAGCCACGAACCGGTGGTCCACACATAGCGATAGCTACCGCTATGACGCAGTTGATGACCGAGAGCAATTGCCCTCGGAAAAAAATCCGAGAAGTACCGGTGAACGATTGCCGCCTGGGTGTCGACGAAACCAGCATCGAAATGACATTTGAACATTACCAGGACTCGCTTGACCGAGGTCTCTGGCTGAACCAGGGGAGACTGCGCGGTCGTGGGCACTACCTTGCAGGCAAGGGCTCCGAGTAACGAACCTATGAATTCGCGCCGGTGCATCTTCTTCTTGATTGAGGACCTATCCGAAATTCATATCCTTCCGCACAGCCGAGGTCTTTTGCATACCTCAGTCGTGTATCAAACCGGAGTAGTGGACAGCGAGAGCAGTGAGTTACCTGGCATTTCAATGCGGGCACCTGAGCTTCCAATTCGAACATGGCAAGCCCTGTCCGGACCGGGGTTGCTGAGCACCATCCCCAGTCCTTTCCCGGGATTCTCGAAAGCACAATGCGCCAATCCCCCTGCGGTCGTCTGGGACTCAACGCGCACGGCGCCGCGCATTGCCACCTTCGAAAAATGGCTGAGCGCCCAGAACATTCCGCTGTAGGAGATCTCCCGCATTTTGGAATTTATGATCAACGCGCCCCCGATTCCGTCCACTCCAGCACCCACATATGGTCTTCCGTCCGGGTCAGACGCCAGAGTCCAGACGGTAAGCGATCGGCAGCCATTGCGCAGTATGCGAGTGAAGGTGCCTGCCCACTCCGTCCAATTCGACCAGTAATTCGGTGACTTATAGTTGCCACCTCCTTCTGTCCAATACATCTCAACATCGGGAAACGCTTTTTGTACCCGGGTCATCCATTCTGGCTCCCCCGAATATCCATGCCACGCGATGGCGTTTGTGTACTTGCGCACATCCGGGGTCTCGAGTTCGCCAATTGCGCGGCCCCAGAGATTGTAGTTATGGTCGATGATCCATATCTTTGTGCTGAGGCCCGCTCTCTGAAACAGTGGTCCAAGGTGCATAGTTATAAAGTCGGCCTCGTAATCCTGCGGCCACGCACATGCTGGCATAGTTCCATCCTGGTCCGCATCAACTTCATTCTGAATGGTGACCGCATGAATAATTACACCCGCGCGCTCGTATGCCCTGACCACTTTAAGAAAATAGTCGGCATAGGCAGGCATATAGGTATGCCGCATGCAGCCACCCAGCATCGACCCATTCGACTTCATCCAGCCAGGCGGACTCCAGGGTGATGCAAACAGAAACATGTCGGGATTTACAGCTGTAATCTGCCGCAAGACCGGCAGAATCCAACGCTCGTCGTGAGAAATTGAGAAGCGTTCAAGATCGGGATCGACTGTGCCATCATCATAGCTATACACGCCACTCGAACAATCCGATGAGCCCAGGCAAACGCGGCAAACGTTGAGACCTATTTCTGAAGGAGCAAACAGTTGATGGAAGAGGCGGCTTCGCTCGGCATCCGGTAAACGTTGAAATAAATAGCAAGCGCCATCGGTAAGAGCAGCCCCAAACCCCAGGATTGGTTGATATCGGATTTCGGGTCGCAGCACGATTTCGTCCTCTGCGCGCATGTCGAGTTCTTGCCAGTGAAGCGGCGGAAGCGGCTCCAATCGCCGCTTTTCGTCAGTGATCCATAGTTGGATCGTTCCGTACCGTCCCGATTCGCCGTCGTGCTCACATGATGCCGATTGCTGCCTTATCGTGGTTGACAAGGCCGTACCGCGAGTCGTCCCCTGGAAGGCTTCTCCGCGCCCATGGACACTTAGTGTTTTGTTCAATCGACTCCCACTCGTCCTTAACTGTTGTCGGATGGCTATGAGTTACACCGCACCCGATAGCAACGTCACCACCGAGTTCGCCGATAGAGAAATGGATGCCACTTCCTCTCCTATCGACACTTGGCAGTCCCTGGCCCCTCCTGGGTTCGCAATCACAATTGCTATCGTTCGATCAGGATTTCTAAAGGCGCAATGGGACAGTTCGTCGCTATTCGCCTCCGAAGCGACTCGAACGGCTCCTCTTCGGACAAACCGCGACAAGTGCCCCATAGCGAAGTACTGCCCGCTGTGATAGACCGATTCCGTTTTGGAATCAATTGTCAGCAATCCACCACAGGGGTACGGTCCAATGTTTGGCCCACCATGTTCATCAGTCGCGAAATTCCAGGCCGTTATTGATCGGCAGTGATTGCGAAGGATTTTGCTGAATTTCTGGGTCCAAACCACCCAGCAGCGGCTGTACTCCGGGTCGTTGTAGTCTGGACTACCTTCTGTCCAATACATCTCAACGTCGGGAAACGCATCGTGGACGCGACTCATCCATTCAGGTTGCCCGCTGTATCCGTGCCACGCCACCGCATTCGAATATTTCCGAACGCCGGGAGTTTCTAACTCGGCGATTGCTCGACCCCACAGGTTGTAGTTGTGATCGATGATCCAGATCTTCGTAGCAAGTCCTGCTGCAGCAAACTTCGGGCCCAGATGGAACCGTACGAAGTCTGCCTCGTAATCCTGCGGCCAGAAACACGCGGGCATAAGCCCCTGCTGATCGGCATCAACCTCATTCTGTACGGTGACCGCCGCAATTTTAATTCCCTCAGCAGCGTAATCATGAACGAACCGCGCCAGATACTCCGCATAGCTCGGCATGTAGGTATGTCGCATACAACCACCTAACATCGACCCGTTATCTTTCATCCATCCTGGCGGACTCCAGGCAGACGAAAACAAGAGCAATTCTTCGTTTGCCCGGCTAGCCTCGCGCAACAGGGGCAAAATGTATTCGCGGTCATGTTCAATCGAAAAGCGCGTGAGATCGGGATCCGGCGCTCCCTCGTCGTAGCCATATAGTTTCGTTGCGGAATCCGGGGCCCCGATGCAAGTTCGACAAACGTTGAAGTTCATCTCCGAGCGGTCGAACAGATGCCGGAACAATTCGCTTCGCGAACCAGCCGACAGCTGATTGAATAAATAACATGCTGCATCCGTAAAAGCGGCTCCAAATCCGAGTATCTTCTGGTAGGTTGTATTAGGATCAACAGTAATCGAATCGAAGATGAGCTCGCTTGACTTCCCGAATTGCACTGCCGGTGCTGCCGCAAGCCGCCGATCGTCGTCCGTAACCCACATTGCCAGAGAACCGGGCCGTAGCCGCAAAGCATCGGAAGCCCTGACCGGAATATGAGCCAGGCCAATAGCACCTGCCGCTTTCAAAAATTCGCGACGAGTCCGGTTTACGATCAAATCTCAGAACTCCTCTGTTCGGCGCCTCGACCTTTGCACTTCGGCCAATCCCGAAAACTAAAGTGAGTAGAGCCAATCGCTGCCGTCAGGATGCAGTTGTGCTGCATCTCTCTAGCGTTCTCAGGCCGAACCAGAAAGCCTGCTTAGAAAACCAACTTCATTGCCAACTGCAGAATACGAGGCGCAGCTGCAGACTGCACCAGGCCGAAGCTAGAATCATTGAAGTTTCCATCCGGTAATCCAAACTGTGCGTGATTGAAAGCGTTGAAGAATTCGCTGCGGAATTGCAAATTCATTCTCTCCGTAATCGCCGTGTCTTTCTCGACCGTGATGTCCCAGTTGTTAGTCCCGGGGCCATGGAAGAAGCGCCGGCTCGCCGTTCCGAGGTGCCCTAACGGTTCCTGGGTGAACAAGGAAGTGTTGAAATACGGCTGCAGAGAACGGGGATTTGTGAAATGCAGGGTACCCCCTGAGAAATTCGGCGTGTCTATCGGAAGTTGGATCGGTCCGGAACCCGATGTTCCGAGCAGTGAATTGTCATCGGTCTCCAGCATAGTGACGGGAAGTCCGGTTGAAAATCTGGTGATACCGCTGATTCTCCAGCCGGTTGTCAGGCGGTTGGATGCAATTTTGTCGAAGGGAATGCTGTAACTGTAGCTGGTGACGAAGTTATGGGTCACGTCGAAGGCGGATAAGGCCTTCTGGGTTGGGCGTAATACATTCACTTGCTCGCCATACCCGGAGCTCGTGTCCATCGCCCGGGCGTAGGTATAGCCGGCCAGAAATTCATAGCGAGTACTGCTATGCCGCATGGTGAGCTGAAGGGAGTTGTAATCCGAGTTGCCGATGGTCTTGAAGTAAGAGTTGCTCGTGAAATTTGGACCTAATGGCTGGCGCGTATTATACGTGTTTTCCTGATTGGGTCCGCACCCAGGAATACTCAGGCAGAGCGCCGGATTCCCAGGATTCGCCTCCTCTGCCGAGAGGAGATGATGCCCCTGGGTTCCTACATAAGCGATGGTCAACAGATAGGCGTGACCAAATTGCCGGTCGACCGCCATTTCGTAATCTTCTGCGTATGGCAGAACGTTCTTGTAGTAAAACGCCGGAGAACTGCCGATCGGAAGAAAGCTAGGCCAGTTGATCGACGTATCCGGATTCTGCGCTGAAGAGTTAAACGGAGGGGGAGCCACTGGGAAGCGCTGGCCGTTGTCGAATCCGTTGCTGCGGGTTATAAATGGGTTGGCAAATTGAGGCGGTGCCGGACTTCCATAGAAGTACCCGAAGGGCGCGTCCCCTATCTCATTGAAGTTCGTCGCTCCTTCGAAGGTTGTATAAAACTTTCCCCAGCCTGCTCGTAGGCTGAAATTACCCGGCCCACCCGTGATTTTGTCCCACCCGCCATTACCTGCAGGGGAATAAGCGATTCCTACCCGAGGCGCGAAATTATTGTATCGCGTTGGTGCCAGTGTGCTCGGAACATGTGGATCTCCAGGGAACACCCAACCCGTGGGTGAGCCCGGGAACACCACCGATTGTTCGCCTGGAATGATGGTCTCGATCTCATTGTGCATCTCTGACCACGGCGAACTTACATCCCACCGTAGCCCATAGTTGAGAATAAGATTCGATCGCACTCTCCAGCTATCTTGGCCGTAGAGGCCGAAGGAATGACTGAGCCCATAGGAAGGAAAGCCTTGTCCTTGACTATAGTTATTTGGAGCCCCGATCAGGAAGTCCGCGAAATCAATTCCCGTCTCATTTCCATTGCCGAATGAAAATGAACCGTTCGATCCTAAGTTCTTTTCGACGAGTTGATGTTTTTGAACCAAGCCACCAAACTTAAACGTATGAGTAGCTACGACTTTACTGAAATTATCCATCGCAGCGTAGGTGTTCTCGATAATCGGTAACGGAGAACTGCCCGAGCCGGTGCCGAAGTTCTGAAAATTGATGTGCGGTACTCCCGCAAAATCCGGAACGGATGGCACAATGTTGGTAAATCCTAATTGGGCTAAAAGTCCGGATCCGATACCTCCGATCGGCTGATTCACCACTTCAGACAAACGGGTGAACGCGATCCGTGCCTCATTGACCGCGCTGCTACTAATAATCTTCGTGTCAGCAAGATTCACCACCTGCACCCGACCACGAGAACCACTGCCGAAACCCGGAGTGAATGGGTTTGGATTGACGAGGGTGTTATCGTCCATGAAGTAGTAGGCGGAAATTAGTCCGATGTGGCTATCAGCATCGATGCGAGCGCTTCCTTTATTGTCTGCAAGCCGCTGCACCGGAGCGCTGGCAAAGATTGGCTGCCCTTGACCATTCACTCCATTCGGGATCGGAATGTATTTCAGCAAATTCTTCGAAGGACTCGTAAAGGCCGAGGTGGGGATCTGAGCGCCCGGGAAAACGCACTGGGCCGGGCTCGTGCAACCGGCCGTATAATAGGGTTCGCCGGCAGTTACGGGATATCCCAGAGTCTGACTCAGCTGATTGGCCCACGCGGTACCTTGAACAGTACCGGTCATCGAGCTTGCCAGTGCGGAAAAATCGCCTCCTCTTTCCGCCGTGCTGGGCATTACCACTGATCCGCTCGATTGTCCCAGATTCTGCCGCGTCCCCTGGAAGTCTGCGAAAAAGAAAACTTTTTCCCTGACAACCGGCCCGCCGAGCGTGCCTCCGAACTGATTCTGCTGGAAGACTGGTTTCTGGTTGTTGTTAAACCACTGAGTCGCATCCAATGTTGTATTCCGGAAAAACTCAAATACGCTCCCGTGAATCGTATTGGTTCCCGACTTCGTGATTACGTTGATTTGGCTTCCCGCATAGCTGCCGTACTCGGCATCGAAGTTATTGGTAAGAATCCGGAATTCCTGAATCGAGTCCAAGTCGGGTATGGCCGCCGTTCCCCCGAAACCCATCTCTTGCACGCCGGCGCCGTTTAGAAGGAATCCGTTGCCCGATTCGCGCATGCCGTTGACAGACAGGTTGCCCGCATTCAGATCTCCCGAAACTGGCTGGATCCCAAAACCTGTGGATGTGAACTCTCCGCCCATTCCGCCCGACAGACCTGAGGTAACGGGAGCAACGCCTGGTTGTAACGCCAAAAGATCCGTGTAGCTTCGCCCGTTCAGCGGCACGGAGGTGAGTTTTTCCTCACTAATGACTTCGCCCATTTGCGTGCTTGTGGTTTCCACATGAACTGCGTCGGCCTGAACGCTGACTTGCTCCTGGACATTGCCGACCACCAAAGTGGCGTCAATTCGGAGAACATCGTTGACCCGCAGCACAACGCCCGATTGTTTATAGGTCTTGAATCCGGACTTCACAATATCCAGGTTGTAGGTGCCAACAGGTAAAGCTGCGAAGGAATAGAAGCCCTTCGAATCGGAAGCAACCTTGGTCTTGATTCCGGTCTCGACATTTACCGCCGTGATCTGAGCTCCCGCGAGCACTGCGCCACTCGCGTCTTGCACAATCCCGGAAATAGACCCAGCTACATCGGCAATGGCAGCGGAACACAGAATCAGAATCGCCGTAAGCAGTAAAAACACCGAGAACCGCACTGACCGACACTTTTCATTTTTCGTCGTCATCGTAGCCTCCATCATGGTCGGGCTACGACCCTATTGCTCAGCCCGCACGAGCAACTTGGATCGTGCCTCACAGCAGGTTCACAGATTTTCCACACTATGCAACTATTTCTATAGGTGTACTCATAATGCTACACATTTTCCTCTTTCCAGCTTTACGGGACCGTCATACATGAGACTCTTGTGATTTGCCGGGCCGGAAGGTGCAATCGATTACTTACACATTTTTGACTCCCATTCACCCGAGAACATGTTCAGCTTTGCGGCCGGCTCCTCGGGATGTGCTGCAATTGCGTCTTCGTTAATCTCCATTCCCCATCCGGGATCGTTGGACAACTCGTAAAAGCCATCGTTAAGTCTGGTGGTAGAGCGATACAGATCTCTTCGCCAGGGCACATCGAAATCTTCAAAGGTTTCCAGTATCATGAAATTTGGGATGTTCGCAGCGAGTTGGATG
>Ga0209168_10002817_pt1 | contig 12338 bp, 9 predicted proteins | sample Coa_R1_FD_187156 | JGI IMG/M metagenome (GOLD analysis project Ga0209168, IMG submission 187156) | Surface soil microbial communities from Centralia Pennsylvania, which are recovering from an underground coalmine fire - Coalmine... | ecosystem: Environmental > Terrestrial > Soil > Unclassified ... | reverse complement strand
CGTCCGGCCCATCCCGGAAATTCACTCTCCGCAAGTCCAGCTGCGAAATTTCGCCGAGCGCACGGCCTTGAATTCGCCTCTCCAGGGGACCGCGGCGGACCTGATCAAGCTGGCCATGATTCGCATCGGCGACCGGCTGGCGAAGGAGCATTTCGCCGCAAAGATGATTCTGCAAGTGCACGACGAATTGCTCTTCGAGGCCCCGCCGGAGGAAGAAGCGAGGCTGGCGGAACTAGTCCGCGAAGAAATGGAAGGGGTGTGCAAGCTCGAAGTGCCCCTGGTTGCCGAGGTGTGCGTCGGCAAGAACTGGCGGGACATGGACTGACCGCGCTGGGGCGCCGCCAAGCATCTTTCTTCTGAGGTTCGTAGTCCAATCCTTCGGCAAGCGAAGCGCGAGGGTGGTCCTCTTCGTCGCGCTTCGCGGCGGGTTTCTACCTATTTCCAGCCCCGCTCTGATTTCGAGGAATCCATGTCGCCTGCCCGAACTGCAGGAGCTGCTACCGCAGCCATGGCGTTGTTCTTGGTTTCTTGCGGAGGCGGCGGAAGCGCCGGTACAAACGTGAGCGTTTCGGTCACGCCGGCGACGGCAAACGTGGCCGTTGGAGAATCGCAGCAGTTCAGCGCAACGGTCACGGGTACGACGAACACGGCAGTGACCTGGTCCGTGACGGGCGGGGCGCCGGACGGAACGATTTCCCCGGCGGGACTGTATCAGGCGCCGGCCGTCGTGCCCACGCCAGCGCAGGTTACTGTCCGCGCGGCGTTGCAGGCCGATCCAACCAAGGCCGGGACTGCGACGGTGACGATTGTGCCTGCATCGAGCCATGTGCAAGTGAGCGTTTCGCCTGCCTCCCCGACGGTGGCGCTTTTCGGCACACAGCAGTTCACGGCTACGGTTACCGGCACATCGAACAGCGCGGTGACCTGGGAGGTCAACGGAACCGCCGGAGGCGGCAAGCAGTTTGGTTTCATTTCGAGCAGCGGACTCTATTTGGCGCCCGGCGGCGTGCCGACCAAATCGGATGGGCAGGGCGGCAGCACCACAACGACTCTGACGATTACCGCCGTTTCGGCGGCCAGTTCAACCGCCACGGGCAGCGCGACGGTAACGCTGCTGCCGGCAAATCAAGGCGCGCAAAATTTGCCGATTGCGCTGGGGGCATCTGGCGGGAACGCCAATGACTCCTTCACGAGCGGACAAACGATCACCTGCTGCGGGGGAACACTAGGTTCGCTGGTGACGCGAGGCGGCACGCAATTCATCCTCAGCAACAATCACGTGCTCGCGCGCAGCGATATCGGGGCGATCGGCGATCCCATCAGCAGCCCGGGTCTGATTGACAATAACTGCCGCAGCGCCACACCGGTAGCCAATCTGACGCAGTTCTATAGCCTCGAGAGCGGTGCGCCGCCCAAGATCGATGCAGCCATTGCGCAGGTTGTGGTTGGTGATGTTGATCCAAGCGGAAAGATTCTCTATCTCGGGTCAACTACGGACAGCAACGGCGTGCCCGTGGCCGGTGCGCCACACGCTGGGTCAGGCGTTACGGCGACCATCGGCGAACCGGTGGCCAAGAGCGGGCGCTCGACCGGACTGACCTGCTCGACGGTGTTTTCGGTGTATACAGGGACCAGCGTGCAATATCAGAAGGGCTGCGGCACGGGCGCCACTTTCGACGTGAGCTACACCAATCAGGTGGATGTGGCCGGGGGCAGCTTCAGCGCCGAGGGCGACTCCGGCTCCCTCATCGTGGACCAGAACACCGCGGATCCCGTTGCGCTGCTCTTTGCGGGTTCGGACACCGACACGGTCGGAAATCCCGTTGCCGATGTCCTCAATTTTTTCAAGAGCGGCTCGAACAGCGTGACCTTTGTCGGCGGTGGTCCCCATGTGGTTGTGGGCTGCACGCTGCCAGCCGCGCCGCAAAGCGGAACTCTGACCGCCGCGAGCGTCCCATCTGAGGCGCTGCAGGAAGCCATTTCGGCGCGCGATGCGCACTATGCGGAACTGCTGGCGCATTTCCAAGTGCAAGCCGTGGGCATCGGACCAAGTTACGACGCCCCGGGTGAGCCAGCCGTGCTGCTGTTTGTTGCGCCGGGAACGCCACAAGGCGTTCTGCCGGCAATAGTTGATGGGGTGCGCACACGAATTGTGGAAGGACCGCTCTTCGCGAAGAGTGGCGCCGTCTCTGCAGAGGAAAGCGCCGAACTTGAGAAATCCGCGGCGCCTCCGCAACTGGTCTATCACGTTGCGCCGGAAGAGATGGCGCGGGCGCATGCGGTGCAAGCCGCGCATCTGGAGGAATGGATGAGCAAGCGCGGCGTGCAAGGCTTTGGAATAGGCTCGAGCGCCGATGGGCCAGGGCAGACCGCGCTGGTCATTTTTCTCATCCGCGGTGAAGCGCACGAGCCGATTCCGCCGGTTATTGACGGCGTGCGTACGCGCGTGCGGGAAGGCAGGCGCTTCCGCGCGGGCGTCGCCAGGCGGGAGCCGCGGGTTTCGGCATGTCACGCCGGCCCTTCCCCGCGAGCGGCAGGAGCAAAGGCAGGCGAATAGAAGCTCCCAACCGGAGTTTCGAATCGGGAGCGGCCGCGCTTCGGCTGTGCTAGGCTGAATAGAGAAACGGCACGGAGGTTCTGCTCATGGCGCAGCACTCGCCTCAATTTTTGAAGATCGTCAACGACGCGCGCAAGAGGATCAAGGAAACAACGGTAGCGGACGTGAAGCGCCGCATGGATGCGGGAGAAAAATTCCTGCTGGTGGACGTTCGCGAGGAAAGCGAGTACGCCAGCGGCCACCTGCCCGGCGCCGTACACATGAGCAAAGGCGTGATCGAGCGCGATATCGAGCAGCGCGTGCCCGATCCAAAAACGAAGCTCATTCTCTATTGCGGGGGCGGATTTCGCTCCGCGCTTGCCGCGGAAAATTTGCAGAAGATGGGCTATACGAATGTGGAATCGATGGACGGCGGTTGGCGCGGCTGGAACGCCGCCGGTCTGCCCACCACCAAGCTCTGAGCCGCGGAGGCGGCGGAAAATCTTGGCTGGGGCGGAAGGATTCGAACCTTCACCATCCGCATTAACAGTGCGGTGTCCTACCGGTTGGACCACGCCCCAGCAGTCGCGCAGGTAGGCTCCGCCGCAAATTAAAGATACGGCGAAGGGTTCTATTAAGATACCACGCTGCGCGCCACAGCAAAGGCAAAATGCCGCAGAGGGAGCAGGGATTTCCCGCGAGCGAGCGTGTCCGAGACGCCGTTCGAAATGCTTCGCGAGCGGCTTCGCAAGACGCGCGCCGCGCAGCTTCAGAAGGTGAGAACAATTCGGAAACGTTCGTCCATTTCAAAATATTCTCACGAAGACATGGGTGCGGGCTCGTTCGCGTCAAAAAAATTGGATAAAGGTGTTCACAAATCTTGCATTCGAGAACGATTTGTTGGACACTATCGCGTCGCAGATGACCCGGGATTTTGCACTGCCCGGTTATGACGTGGTGGATCTGCCGATCATGCCCTTCCAGGGCGCTCCGCCGCCGAAAGTGCAAAATACAAAATGGCCCAGATTTTTCACCGCAGCACGAACTTCATCGCGCGTTTCAGTGTGTTCGCCGGTATTTTCATTGCCACGCTCGCCGTCGGCGGCGTGATTGGCATTGCCCGCACTCCTTACTGGACGAACCAAAACATTGTTCGCGAGCAACCGGTGCAGTTCAGCCATAAGCACCACGTGGGCGACGACGGAATTGATTGCCGCTACTGCCATACGGGAGTCGAGACTTCGGCGTTCGCGGGAATTCCTCCCACAAAGACCTGCATGAATTGCCATTCCGTGCTGTTCAAGAATGCCGACTATCTCGAACCGGTCCGCGAAAGCTACCGCACGGACCAATCGATTCGATGGGTGAAGGTCCATCGGCTGCCGGAATTCGCGTATTTCAATCACAGCATTCACGTCAACAAGGGGGTGGGTTGTTCCACCTGCCATGGCACGGTGAACCAGATGCCGCTGGTTTTCCAGGCCAGCACGCTGGAAATGCAGTGGTGCCTCGATTGCCACCGCAACGTCGCGGCCGCGCTGCGCCCCATGGATCAGGTCTACAACATGGACTGGAAGCCGGGTCCCGACCAGCAGCGAATCGGCGAGGAATTCGCCAAGGAACGCAAGATTCGAACGGTGGCGGAGCTGACCAGTTGCGGAACTTGCCATCGATGAAACGATATGAGCGCTGACGAACATCTCGACGAGCACCATCATGAGCAGGCCGCGCCGGACGTTTCGATCGGCGCGCTGACCGCCCCGCCGCTCCGCAAACTGGACCTGGCCGCCGTGCGGGCCAAGTTGCAGGCAAAGAGCGGGAAGCAATATTGGCGCACCATCGAGGAGCTCGCGGAGGACCCGGCATTCGAGGAATTCATGCACCGCGAATTCCCGCGGCATGCCTCCGAGTGGGACAACTCGGTTGACCGGCGCGATTTTCTGAAGCTGATGGGGGCATCGCTGGCGTTCGCGGGAATGGCGGGATGCGGAGCGCCGCAGCAACATATTGTTCCCTACGTCAAGCAGCCGGACGGCATGGTTCCCGGCAATCCGCTGTTTTTCGCTACGACGGTGACGACCGGCGCCGATTCGCTCGGCATTCTGGTGGAGAGCCATGAAGGCCGTCCGACCAAAATTGAGGGCAACCCCGACCATCCCGGCAGCCTGGGCGCAACGGATGCTTTTGCGCAAGCCGCGATACTTGATCTGTACGACCCGGACCGCGCAAAGACGATCACTTTCTTGGGCGAAATCCGCAACTGGGAGCAGTTTTCCGATGCGGCAGCCGCCATGGCTGCCGGCGTTAAGGTCACCGACGGCAGTGGTTTCCGTGTTCTGACGGGAGCCATCACTTCTCCGAGCCTGGCGGCGCAGATCCAGAGCCTGCTCAAGCTTTTCCCCGGCGCAAAATGGCATCAGTGGGAGCCAGCCGTAAGCGACGGTCCGCGGGAGGGTACGAAGCTGGCCTTCGGCCGCTACGTTCATCCGGTCTATCGCCTGGAGAAAGCCGAGGTTGTTCTGGCCTTAGACTCGGACTTCTTGGCGCAAGGGCCTGGCCACGTGCGCTACATGCGCGATTTCTATCGCCGGCGCAAGCTGGATGGTCCGAATTCAGAGATGAGCCGTTTCTACGCGGTTGAACCAACACCGACCGTGACGGGAGCCACGGCCGATCACCGGCTGCCCCTGCGCGCATCCGATGTGGACGTTTTTGCCCGGGCGCTTGCGGCAAAGCTCGGTTTGGGCGGAAATGCGGAAGCGCCCGGCGGCTCGGCGAAGTTCCTCGAATCCGTGGTGAAGGATTTACAGGCGCATCGCGGGGCGAGTCTGGTGGTTGCCGGCGAGCAGCAAACCGCCGAGGTCCACGCCATAGCGCATGCCATTAACAGTGCTCTGGGGAATGCGGGGAACACGGTCTATTACACCGAGCCGCTCGAGGCCAGTCCCGTCAATCACTTGCAATCGCTCACCGAGCTTTGCGCGGATATGGACGCAGGCAAGGTGAATACGCTCGTGATCATCGGCGTGAACCCGGTTTATTCCGCTCCGCACGATTACGACTTCGCTTCCAAGCTCGGCAAAGTCGAAAACACCGTCAGTGTCAGCCGTCACTTCGATGAAACCGCCGAATATTGCAAATGGCATATCGCGGAATCGCATTTCCTGGAAACTTGGGGGGATGCCCGCGCTTTTGACGGCACTCTGAGCATTATTCAGCCTTTGATCGCCCCGCTGTACCAGACGCATTCCGCCCGTCAGGTGCTTGCCGCCTTTGGTGATAAGCCCGGAGTCACCGATTACGAAGTCCTGCGCGACGAGGTCAAGGCGGCCGCGGGAACCGCGGATTTCGAGAAATTCTGGCGCAAGACGCTGAACGATGGTTTCGTGGCCAACAGCGCGTTCCCCGCGTTGTCCGGCCTGACCGCCAAGGTAAATGTCGCTGCGCTGCCCGATCCCAAGAGCCTGGCGCCCGGCCAAATCGAATTTATCTTCCGTCCCGACCCTTCGATTTACGACGGCCGCTTTGCCAACAACGGCTGGCTGCAGGAGTTGCCGAAGCCGGTCACGAAGCTCACTTGGGATAACGCGGCGCTGCTCAGTCCGAAAACGGCAGAGAGCCTCCAGCAAGAGCAGCATCCCGTGTCGCGAGGCGGCGAGCACGGCCAGATCGTTTCCAACGTTTACGACATCACGCTTTCCAACAGCAAGGTCACGGCAGCCGCGTGGATTGTTCCCGGCCAGGCGGATGGCGTCGTGGTGTTGCCGCTCGGCTATGGCCGCAAGAGCGCCGGCTACACCGGCACGAACAAAGGTTTCAACGCCTACGTTGTCCGTGCTTCCAATGCGCTGTGGACCGCTACTGGCGGCCAGCTCAAAGCGACCGGCGCAACCTATCCTCTCGCCTGCACGCAGTATCATTTCAATATGGAAGGCCGGAAGATCATGGCTTCGGCCTCCCTCGAGGAATACCGCAAGAATCCTGCCTTCGCCCTCGAAGGCGACGAGACTCCCGCGCGCGACAATTCGCTCTATAAACAGCCGGAGTTCGATTACAGCAAGCACCAGGCCTGGGCCATGGCCATCGATCTGAATAGCTGCAATGGCTGCAACGCTTGCGTGATCGCCTGCCAGTCGGAAAACAATATCGCGGTCGTCGGCAAAGACCAGGTCATGCGCGGGCGCGAAATGCACTGGATTCGCGTGGACCGCTATTATCTTGCTGAAACCAAGACCAATGATCCGAGCACGAACGACAACGACGCGCTCGCCAATCCCGAAACCTTCTTCCAGCCCGTGCCTTGCCAGCAATGCGAAAACGCGCCGTGCGAGCAGGTCTGCCCGGTGGGCGCCACCGTTCATAGCGGCGAAGGCTTGAACGACATGGTGTACAATCGCTGTATCGGGACGCGTTACTGCTCGAACAACTGCCCGTACAAAGTCCGCCGCTTTAACTTCCTTCGCTTCCAGGATTGGGAAACCCCGCAATACAAGCTCATGCGCAATCCGGAAGTGACCGTGCGCAGCCGCGGCGTCATGGAAAAGTGCACGTACTGCGTGCAGCGCATCAATCGCGCGCGCATCCAGGCCGATATCGAGAATCGCCCTGTGCGGGACGGGGAAATCACTCCCGCATGCGCGCAAGCGTGCCCGTCGGAGGCGATCGTCTTCGGCGATAAGAACGACCCGGCAAGCCGCGTCGCGAAGCTGAAAGCGCAGCAGCGCAATTACAATATTCTTGGCGAACTGAACTCCCGTCCTCGCACCACGTATCTCGCCGCCGTTCGCAACCGCAATTCGGAGCTGGAGAAGGCATGAGTACCACCCAGCAAACGCCGCCTCTTGATTCGCCGCACATCCGGCGCTTGACGCCCGTTCTCGAGCCCGGGCATACCTACGCTTCGGTGACGGACAAAATCGCGTCCATCGTTTTGACCCGTCCGGTTGGTCTTGGATGGCTCGCGGGCTTCGCGCTTACCTTCAGCATAGTCATGATGTTGACTGTGGCCGTGGCCTGGCTGTTTACCAAGGGCACGGGAATCTGGGGCATTAATATCCCCGTCGGGTGGGGATTCGCCATCGTCAATTTCGTCTGGTGGATCGGTATCGGCCACGCGGGCACGCTGATTTCCGCGATTCTGTTTCTCCTGAATCAGAAGTGGCGCACGTCCATCAATCGCTTCGCCGAAGCGATGACGCTTTTTGCCGTCGCTTGCGCCGCACTCTTCCCGCTCATCCACGCTGGCCGCCCGTGGATGGCTTATTTCATGTTCCCCTATCCCAGCAACATGGGCATCTGGCCGCAGTTCCGCAGCCCGCTGATTTGGGACGTCTTCGCGGTCTCGACCTACGGCACGGTTTCGCTGCTGTTTTGGTTCATCGGCTTGATTCCAGACTTGGCCACGCTGCGGGATCGCGCCAAGTCCAAGACGCAACAGATTATCTACGGCATGCTGGCCATGGGCTGGCGCGGCTCGGCAAAACACTGGAACCGCTATCAGACGGCCTATCTTCTGCTTGCCGGTCTGGCTACTCCTCTCGTCCTCTCCGTCCACACCGTTGTGAGCTTTGACTTTTCCATCGCCATCGTTCCCGGCTGGCATACGACGATCTTCCCGCCTTATTTCGTTGCCGGCGCCATTTACTCCGGCTTTGCCATGGTGCTGACCATTGCCATTCCGCTGCGCAAGGCGTATGGGCTGCAGGACTTCATCACCATGCGCCACCTCGAGAACATGGCTAAGGTAATGCTCGGCACCGGGCTGATTGTCGCCTACGGCTACTTCTTCGAGTTTTTCCTCTCGCTCTACAGCGGCAATAAATTCGACGTCTTTCTGGTCCAGCAGCGCCTGCATGGCCCTTACGCTCACTATTACTATGCGCTGCTGCTGTGCAACATCCTCACTCCTCAGCTTCTCTGGATTCAAAAGGTTCGCACGAATGTCGCGGCGCTCTTCGTGATGTCGCTGGTGATCAATCTCGGCATGTGGCTTGAGCGTTTCGTCATCATCGTTATCAGCCTGTCCCGGGATTTCATGCCATCCGCTTGGGGGCGCTATTCCGCGACGGCTTGGGACTACGCGACTCTCGTGGGCACCTTGGGGCTGTTCACCATGCTCCTGTTTCTCTTTGTCCGCGGGTTGCCCGCGATTGCCATTGCTGAAATGCGCGAACTGGTGGCGCACAACGCCGAGGGGCATAAGTAATGGAACACGAGCGTTCCCATCGCTACGGGTTGCTTGGCGAGTTTGATTCCGCGAATCAGTTGATCCGCGCCGCCGAAAAAGTGCGCGACGCCGGCTACACGCATATCGACGCTTACACCCCGTTTCCGGTCGAGGGGCTTTCCGAAGCGCTCGGCCTGAAGCGCAACAAGGTTCCCCTGATTACGCTGATCGGCGGGCTTTGCGGAGGCCTTGGCGGCTTCGCCTTTCAGTATTGGGTGAACGTGGTTTCCTATCCGCAGAATATCGGTGGCCGTCCCTATAACAGCTGGCCGGCGTTCATCCCGGTCACCTTTGAAATGACCATTTTGTTCGCTTCGCTCTCCGCTGTTTTCGGCATGCTCGCGCTCAACGGCTTGCCTCAGCCGCATCACCCGCTTTTCAACGTGGAGCGCTTCAAGATGGCCTCCACCGACCGGTTCTTCCTTTGCATCGAATCGAGCGATCCGAAATTCCGTCTTGCCGATACCGCTCATTTCCTGCAGAGCTTGCAGGCCCAGCATGTCACCGAGGTGCGCGATGAATAGCGTTCCTCGCGCCTTGGTCACGCTGGCCGTTGCCGGTTTTGCTCTTGCCGTCGCGGGCTGCAACGGCCCGATTCGCCAGGATATGGCCAAAGGTCCCTATTACCGTCCCTTCGAGCCAAGCGACTTCTTTGCCGATGGCCGCTCCGAGCGCCCGCTTGTCGAAAACACCGTTGCTCGCGGCTGGATTGATCTTGACAAATATGCCGAGCCCAAGGATTCCAATGCGTTTCCGCTTCCCGTGAACATGGAATTGCTCCGGCGCGGCGAGGAGCGCTACAAGATTTTCTGCACGCCGTGCCACGGATTGCAGGGCGATGGCAACGGGATGGCGGCGGTTCGCGGCATGAAGCATCCGCCCACGTACCATCAGGACCGTTTGCGCAACGCGCCCAATGGCTATTTCTATGACGTCATCACCAACGGCTTCGGCGTAATGATGGGTTATTCCGCGCAAATTCCTCCGCCGGATCGGTGGGCCATCGTCGCGTATGTGCGCGCTCTGCAGCTTAGCCGCGACGCCAAAGTGGCCGATCTGCCCGCCGCGTTGCGCGAGAAGCTGATCTCCGGAGGCGCCTCGAAATGACCGTGCAGGAATACAAAGCGCCCGCCAGCGTCAGCCGGCTCCAGCAGCGCGCCTTCATGATCGGCGGCATTGCCTTGCTCGTGGCCATCGCTGGCTGGATCAAGTCGCCCGCGCTCTTTTACCGCTCCTATCTGACGAGCTACATGCTCATCCTGGGCTTTGCGCTGGGCTCCCTCGGTCTTCTTATGCTACAGCACCTGACGAGCGGCCATTGGGGCCTGGTGATTCGCCGCCCGGCCGAATCCGCCACGCGAACTCTTCCTCTTCTCCTTGTGCTTTTTCTCCCGCTGGCGTTTGGCGTCCAGTATCTCTATGGCGCGTGGCTGCATCCTTCTGCCGAGGAGCCGCTCTCGTCTTTCCAGCAGAGCTACCTCACGCTCCATAATTTCTATATTCGTGCTGCCATCTATTTCGCGGTTTGGCTGATTCTGATGTTCGCTTTCAGTGCCTGGTCGCGTCAGCAGGATATCCGTCGCGAAGACCGCGCGCTGCGCCGCCGCCTCAAGCTGCTCGCGGGCCCGGGCATCATTCTCTATGTTTTCGGCATCAGCTTTGCCGTCATTGACTGGGTCATGTCTATCCAGCCGCATTGGGCTTCGACGATCTACGGGTTCATTTACGTCGCGGGACAGCTGATCTGTTCCATGGCTCTGATGATTATTATCGTGGTTATGCTCTCCCGCGCCGAGCCGTACGCGAGCGTCCTGAATCCGCGCATCCTTCATGACCTCGGCAAGCTGCTCTTTGCCTTCCTTCTGCTCTGGGCGTACTTCGATTTCTCCCAGCTGCTGATCATCTGGTCCGGCAATTTGCCGGAGGAGATTTCCTTTTATCGCGCCCGCTTGACCGGCGGCTGGGGCGCGCTTGCCCTTGTCATTGTCATCTTCCATTTTTTTGTGCCGTTTTTTCTGCTGCTCTCCCGCGGCCTCAAGCGCGATTCCAGACTTATTCCCAAGCTCGCCGGCTGGCTGATCTTCATGCGCCTGGTTGACCTCTTCTGGTTCACGCGGCCTGACCTGCCGGACGGGCGCCTGGTTTGGCTCGACTTCGTCATCCCCATCGCGCTGGTCGGCATTTGGCTTGGCTTTTTCGCCTGGAACTTGCAGCGCGAGCCGCTGCTTCCGCTCGGCGACCCGAAACTCGGGGAGGTTCTTGCAAGTCATGAGCACTGATTCGCATTCTGCTGCGCGCCCGTTTGGTGATCTGCCGCGCCACGCGGACGTGTCGTTCGAAAAGCGCGACGTCAAGATCCGCACGATCTACTGGTATCTGTTTGCGCTCGGCATCTCTGTCGTTCTTTCGCTGATTTTTTGCGTTTATCTTTACCGTTTCCTGGACCGGCTGGTGGCCCAATGGCAGCCGCCCGCCATGCCGGCGCGCGAAGCCGCTCTGAAGCACATGAGCCCGTCGGAGCGCGATTCGCTCATGTATCCGCCGGAGCCGCGGCTTCAGGGTGTTCCGGGCCACGACACCGACCCTCAGACCGACCTCCGCGAAAAGCTCAGGGAAGATAACGAAGCCAATGAGCGCCTCGGCTGGGTCGACAGAAATGCCGGAATCGCGCAAATTCCCGTATCGGAGGCAATGAAAATCATTGCCGAGAAAGGCTTGCCGGGAGCTGCGGCTCCGGCGGAAAAGAAGTAAGGCATTATGATTCGCATTCGCACCATCTTTGCCGCTTTCGCGCTGTTGGCCCTCGCTTTTGGGGCTCGCGCGCAAGCTGTTCCCGATAACACCGGCCCGGCGGCTTCTGCGCTGCCCCGGCCGTTGCAGAACGTCGGTTTTGAGCCACAAATCAACGCGCAGCTTCCGCTCGATCTCTCCTTTCAGGATGAAGCCGGTAACCCTGTCGAGTTGCGCCGGTATTTCAGCGCTGGCAAGCCCGTCGTTCTCGCCTTCGTCTATTTCAGTTGTCCCATGCTCTGCGACCAGGTGCAGCAGGGCGTGGTCGGCGCTCTGCGCATGCTCTCTTTCAATCCCGGAAAGGATTACGAAGTCGTTTTCGTCAGCTTCGATCCGCACGATACGCCCGCCGCCGCCGCCGAAAAGAAAGCCGCCGACCTCGGCCACTTCCGGCGCCCGGGGACGGAATCCGGCTGGCATTTCCTTACGGGCTCGCCCCAATCCATCGCCTTGCTGACCAAAGCCGCGAATTTCCGTTACGACTACGATCCGCAAACGAAGCTCTTTGCCCATGCCAGCGGCGTGATGCTGCTCACTCCGGATGGCCGCATCTCGAGGTACTTCTACGGCGTGGAGTATCCGGCCCGGGACCTGCGGCTGGGTCTTGTGGATGCGTCCGCCGGAAAAATCGGCACGCCCATCGATCACGTCCTGCTCTATTGCTATCACTACGACCCGTCCACGGCGCGCTACAGCGCGGCCATCCTCAAAGTCATTCGCCTTGGCGGCGTCCTGACGATCGCCACCATCGCTCTGGGCATCATTATTTTTTGGCGCCGCGAAAAG
>Ga0209168_10002815_pt1 | contig 12340 bp, 14 predicted proteins | sample Coa_R1_FD_187156 | JGI IMG/M metagenome (GOLD analysis project Ga0209168, IMG submission 187156) | Surface soil microbial communities from Centralia Pennsylvania, which are recovering from an underground coalmine fire - Coalmine... | ecosystem: Environmental > Terrestrial > Soil > Unclassified ... | reverse complement strand
TAATGTATAATGCGATGATCAATAATCATTACGTAGCAATACCTGGATATGTTTTTCCCGATGGAATACGTCAATGCGTTAATCAATTATCACAATTTTCATCCTCCGATGCAGTATTAATTAAAAGTCTTTCCAAGCGGTTAGAAACATATTGTTCGCGAATAGAAAATATTTTATTTAACGGTAAAAACCATTCTTTTAATGATGCGCTTTCTTATAAAAACCAGATTAAATTAATAAAAGGGTACGCAAATTTTTTAAAAGAATTTTATGCGAGCGCCGCTCCGCGTACTTTTTATTATGCTTCACAAACCCATCCTTTAATGCAACGCGTGATGCCATCTATTAAATGGGATCAGTATGATACAGGTAACAGTAAAAATAGCTTAAAAAAAACAGAGCGCAATAATGCAGCATCAATAAATGGCAATCTTGGCAAAGTGTATAGAGCATTGCATCAAGGTGATAGTCAACAAGCGTATGCTATTGGTCAGGAATGTGTCAAAACAGTTGTTCAAGGCAAAGAGATCATTACTTCTGTTTTTGAGCGCTATCCAGCATTGCACCAAAAAGTGGAAGTGCAATATCATGCTGATAAAGCAAAAGCTGAACAAATTCGCATTGCAAAAGAAGCAGCTTTAAAACAAGAAGCTGCACAAGCACAAGCGCAGTATCAAAAACAAAGTAATGAATTATGTTTACAAAAACGTTCCGATGTGTTGCAAGACCGTTGCGCTGCTGCTATTACGCAATATTATGATCCTAAAGTTTTTCCGCAATTGCATACATTGTTAGCAGAACAAGCCAAATGCATTAATGCGCAGCATCTGACGGCCGATCAAAAAGGAATATTGTTTGAGGGTGGGCATTTACAGCATTATCTGGTTGATGAAGCTATTAGCGTTACTGATGCGGTAATTAGTGGTGATCTTATTGAAAGTATGCACGATGCAGTACTTGATCTTACAAATACATCCATTTCATTAAATAAAGAAGGCAATGTATTAACCGCATCCCGTGCTCTTGATGCATGTTGGGCACTTGTTGACCATGCACAAGCTGCTGCGCATTATGCATATACTGTAGCAAGAACTCATGCACCATTAGTAGCGAAAGGGGTTGCCGATGGAGTTTGTGAATCTTTGCATGGAGCAGCGCATGTTGTTTGTCATCCTGTTGAAGCTGCACAGGATGTGGCGCAATCATTAGCAGTTGCAGGTTATTGCTTGGGTAAGCTTGCGTATGCGGCTGCTGATTATGAAGGTATGGCAGATCTTTTAGAAACGCATGCAGATGTTGCACAGGCAATGATGCAAGAGCATATTGATCAACCATCAGCATTGCCGCTATTGTATGAGCAGGTAAAAGATAACATTTCTACTGAAAATGTTGCGCGTGTTGGTACAAAAGCCGTTGTGGATATGATGTTGCTGCATGGTGTAACAAAAGTTGTATCAGCAATTGCCAAAGAAAGCGTGGCAACTTTTATTGGATGTATGCGTAAAGGTGAACAATCTGCAGATGTTGCATTAACAGCTGAAAACATATCAGTGCAATGTGGTGAAGAAATCGCCTCTGTTATGCAAAAAATGGAGAGCACGCAGAAGACTGGCGGTAGCGCTGCAGCAGCTCACCAAGACATTGTGCAAAAGATACGTAACGTTGGTGATGATATTTTGGATGTTATGGAAAAGGCAGGTGGGCATACACTTAAAGAACATGTAAGTAAAACGCATAGTAAATTGATTTCAAGGATTTCTACAATTAAAACTAAAACAGTGACAAGTTTTACTAATAAACATGTTGCAATTAATGCTGTAAAAGAAAACTTAAAATATAATGCAGAGAAGATAGCATCATGGCTTGTAACTAATCCACCGCATAATGCAAAAAAATCTTTTGATTTTTTACATCCTTATCACATAGGAAATGGAATTATTAAAGGTAAAAGAAATGGTTTACAATCGTTAAATGAATCAAGAATAGTGTTAACTCCATGTTTAACAAATGAGTTTGGATTTGAAATAATAACTTCATTTCCAATTATTAAACACTAAGGATTTTTATATATGGAAATGTTGCAATATTTTCTTACTTGTTATTTTCATTTCAATGCGGGATTTGATGATTTAGATAATCTTATTCAAGATTTTAAAAAAGAAGTTGATTCCGAACAATTGAAGTTTATTAGAGAGCTTCATGGCATTATACAAACAAACAGTTATGCTTTAGCTGACTCTATTTTGAAAAAGTATGGTCATAGAACTTTGGATAATTTAGAAGAGGTAAAGAAGTTTATTAATTTTTTATATGACCGATTAATAGATCGGCCGACTGATGTCAAAGCTGAAGATTTTCAAAAAAATTACAAGGTTGTTTTTTGTCCAGAGTGTACACCTGATCCCGAGGCTGTCACAGTATTTGGTTTAATAGAAAAAGCTATGATAATTGATAAAGACCTACAAATCTATATTTGCAAACCATGTAAATTAGTTTGGTTAACTGAAGATATACGTGCTGATAATGCACAAGACTATAAAAAATTTATGAAAACACTGGGATTAAAGGGAATATGGAAAGAACTAAAAGACGTGGATTATTTATAAAATGGAAATGATGAGATACTTTTTTGAGTGCTGTTTTAATTCAAGTGAAGGTTTTGAGGATTTAGATAAAATTATTAAAAATTTTAAAACATTTGAAACCAATGAGTTACAATTGCAACTTACTGGAGAGCTTCACCAGATTATAGAAACAGATAATTATGTCTTTGCAACTCGTTTTATTAATAAATATGGTGGTAGAACATTTAATGTAGAAAAAACTAAGAAGCTGATTAAGTTTTTATATGATCGGTTAATTGATTATCCAACGGATGTAAAAGCTGAAGATTTTGTAAGAAAAATTAAAGGTGTTTTTTGTCCCGTATGTTGTCCTGATCCCAAGATAACAAAAGTATTTAATTTAATAGAAAAAGCCACAGTGATTGATAAAGATCTACAAATCTATATTTGCAAACCATGTAAATTAGTTTGGTTAACTGAAGATATACATGCTGATAATGCACAAGACTATAAAAAATTTATGAAAACATTGGGATTAAAGGGAATATGGAAAGAATTAAAAGACGTGGATTATTTGTAAAATGGAAAAATTAAAATATTTTTTTGAATGCTACTTACATATGAATGAGGGTATGGATTCTCTTGATCGATACATTGAAGAATTCAAAAAAGACGAAAAAGAAAGCATCAAATACATTTTTCTGAATGAACTTTATGGTATTATACAAACCAAAAATTACGCGTTAGCATCAAAGTTTATAGAAAAATATGGATGTAAAACATTCAATTTAGAACAAACAGAAAGAATACTTACTTATATTTACAACAGACTTTTGGATAAACCAGCTGTTTTAGATACACATGATTTTTATAAAGATTGCAAAGTTGTTTTTTGTCCCGTTTGTACTCCCGATCCTGAAAATGCAATAAAGTATAGCTTAATAGAAAAAGCCACCGTGATTGATAAAGATTTACAAATCTATATTTGCAAGCCATGTAAATTAGTTTGGTTAACTGAAGATATACGTGCTGATAATGCACAAGACTATAAAAAATTTATGAAAACAGTCGGGCTGAAAGGAGCATGGAAAGAATTAAAAGACGTAGATTATTTATAACGATTAGTTTTTAGACAAACAATTTCGACAGTAGAAACAAAAATTAACGAACTATTTTAGGGACATTTTTATGAAGCATCATGTATACGCATTGTTGGTGTGTATAAGCTTTTCTTTATGTGCGGAAAGCGATAATCATATTGCAGATAAATCAAAACGTATCGGTAGATTCAGTTATGAAGATTCTTTTGATGAAAGTTTAGTTGAAAATATTTTAAAACATGCTCCATCAGCCGTTAAAAAAAATATTAAAAGATTGTTATATCCTTCTGAAAGTGAAGACATTCCACAAAGATTATTATTGCTTGGTGGAACAAGTAACGCAGTTACTGCTGCAGTTGCAAAAATGATGGCATTGCGTTGCGGGTATGAATATTACGTAATCAATGCAGCAGCATTATTGCGCGAATACCGTGAAGGGCGACAAATGCTTTTGAGTGAAGTGCGTCCGATTATTAAAAGCGGAAAACCAATTGCATTGATTATTACTGAACTTCCTGAAATGGCAGATTATTCAGGGCTACTTGCATCAACATTATGGTTATTGATTGATCAAGCTGCGCAATATCCTGATGTTTTAGTGATAGCAACATCGGCATTTGAACAAGAAAAATTGTCCGGAGATGTAAAAGAACGATTTGGAGAAAATATTGTCCCAGTAGTGCTTGATAAAGCTTTGAAAAAACAAATTGAAAAGATAGAGGTTGTAAGAAATAATTGGTTTCAGAGGAATAAAGAAGCATGTATTTTTGTGGGCAGCCTTATGTTTTTTATGTTGGCAGCAACGCACGTAGGAGCTCAGATTTTATTTGCGTCAATACAAACAGAAAGAGAGGCTGCTAAATTACTATTAAAAGAAAATAAAATGACTACATATGACAGTATATTAAAAGTCGAAAAAGACTTACAAGAAAAGCAAAGAGAACAAATTACAATGCAACATACAATAATTGAGTTGCAGAATAATTTAAGGAATCTTATAGAAAATAATGTTAAAGATGAAAAGCAAAAATTAGGGGACTTACAAACTAAAGTTACTAGTTTGATACAAAAAGCAGAAAGAATTTTTTCTTATTTTAAAATTCCTAATGTGTAATGAATGTTTGATTAAAAAATGAAATTTAAGTAAAAAGTAGAAGAAGTAAAAAGCTTTGCTTATACGAAAAAGAATAATGTAGAGGCTTGGGCTTTTTAGTACACTTATATTGCAATTTAACCATAATCATAAAGGATTTACAAATGACGATAAAACAGGGATCACTGTTAATTATACTGTTTAGTTTTATAAATAACTTTAGTTTTGATCACACTCACTCTCCTTTTAGTACATCGCCCCAGCCCAAAGATTTTGTTTTTGAATATGGAATTCGTACTCGGATTCACAATAATAATATATTACAGTATTTAGAATATCATCGTGTTCAAGGCCTCATCATCCCTGCTTTTAGACATATAAGGGTAATGGAATTAACTAAAGATAAAAAATTCAAAGAGGTAGGTACTCTTGGATCTCTAGAAAAAGAAAAAATTCATTTGACTGACAACAAATTTATAAAGCATGCGATGGTGAATAATGCTATCTATTGTGGTGAAGTTGAGTTAGCAAAAGATTATGATGGGAAATTGTATCCTATTGGAGCAATAGTTTATCGTACGCAAGATTTAGAAAATTGTGCTCTTGTCAAGGAATATATTGAGCAACAAAAAGCGGCTCAACAAAAAACTGAGAATGTTGTAGAGCAAAAATAAAAGACAATAGCGATTTCGTTTTTAGAATATTTACACTGCAATATTAATAACAATCATCATACAAAGGATGTACAATGTCGATGCGAACAATATTATTCACAGTTATAGCATTAGTTCTGACAAATAGTTTTATGTTGACAAAAGCAAAACCGAAAGACTTTGCTTTTGATGAAGGAACATATACGGAGATTAAAGGTAATCCAATTTCTTCATTTTTGCATGGAGGGAATCAATGGAGACCCAGTTATGTCTTTAAACATACAAGAGTAGTAGAATATAGCAAGGATAAAAAACTCACCCAAGTGGGCACTCTTGGGTCATTTCGAAAAATATATAAATTGGCACGTGGAAAAAAAACTATAGTCGATAGATTTGAAAAATATACCGCCATGAACAATGCTATATATTGCGGTGATATTGAACAAAAGTTGAATTATTATGACGAATTAGAAGATGTCGGGGCGATAGTTTACGGTACACGTAATGTAGAAGATTGTGCTCTTTTGAGAGAATATATTGCACAACAGAAAGCTGCCGAAGCTGAAACTAAATAAAAATAATTTTTATATGTAGAAAGGCCTCATGCTAATCCATGAGACCTTTTCTATTTTAAAACGTCAATGATAGTTTTATCCAAACTTTCCACAATTGCAGCAGTGATGATTCAAACGGAACATCAACTGAACCACCAATGCCAAGAACAGTATCCACCGATCTTCCTTTAAACATATACCCAATACTTGCTATCGCGCGTTGCGCAAATCCACCGCTACTTTCTCCCGTTTGGCGATCAAGATCAAAACGTGTGATTGGTACAAAATCAAGATCATCCGGAGCTTGTTGTGCAATAGTACTACGGCTTGCGGTTTTGCCAGGACCACTTCCTGCAATACCAAATTCTTCTGTTATTGGTGTGTTAAGATTGGTTCGCTCCGTTGGATGTCCCCAAATACCATACGCAACTTCTCCTTCTAATGATTCAGTGCCCAAACGGAATCCGACTGCAAAATCAACCACATTAAATGGTTTTGAATAAATTTTTTGCGTTAAAAAATTAACACCCGGAAGATTAGTTGTTTCTGCAATATCCACTGGTGGATTAAGATTTTTCTTATTAATCAGCAAGAATCGGCTCCATGGTTTTGCTTGTTGTTGACCTGGATCAAATAAATCATACGTACGGAACTGTTTGTTTCTGATAAGAACAACTGATTCAAGATCAACAAAAAGACAGAAGCGGTAACTGCTTATATCGCGATTCAACGGTACTTGCATATTCACTCCGGCACCAATACCCAAATAGTGGTTGTTACCGTTGACTGGTTCAAACATTGTTTTTGCATTTTGTTTGTTGCCGGTTGGGATTGCAATAACAGTGTAGTAATTAAGTTGGAAAGCATTTTTTGATAAATATGATGTTCCAATTTTTAAACGTATTTCAGCAAGACCAACTTTTTTTTTCTGACAATTATCAATACGGCTGTAGCACCATGTTGGTTGATTGAATGCTTGTAAAATATCAGTCGGCAAATCTGGATTAGTGGTATTAGGATTTTGGACATCCATTTGGCGGAGATTGATGCTGTTGTGTGTTTCTGAAACTACAAAAATAGTGGTGATATACATATCACGTAAAATGGCAATATCAAACCAACTTTTCAAATCTTGATGATACTCAAACCAACATCCCTTTTGTTGTTGTTTAGGATTAAGTGTTAATAATCCACTAAATGTGCTGGGTAAATTGACCCATTCAGCACGCACATCACGTGTTAATTTAAAATCGGTATCATCACCGGCAACCAAAAGTTCGGTTTTGCCATCAAAAAGAAAATAACGTGCATTTTTTTTGAGAGGCATGGAACTTTGGAAAAAAGGAATTGCTTGAATGCCGCCTCCAATAGAACCTTTTTTATTATATGCAATGTTATGCCACAATGCTTGTTCCATTACCACATCATAAAATGCTGGTTTGGTGTACATAAAAGAATGAGCATACACTTTACGATCATATGTATTAATGGAAGCACTATACAAAAGAAAGCACAGCAGCGTGAGATATTTTTTCATTTCCAAGATATCCTTTTTTTGTTTCTAGCTTAGGACAGGATGAGGATAAATTCAAGAGGATAACAAAGATATGCTTGTCTTTAGATCCATATTGTTGTAAACAATGCCTGCAATTGCGCGTGTTAATGCAATGCTTTGCGTGAGTGAATGCTGAAAGATATTGCGCCCAGTTGCAGTACCTGCCGTGCCACCTTCATGAATATGATCATATAATTGTGCAAGATATTCATGTGGTTCAATTTTTTCGCCACCAGAGCACACAACTTTTGTGTTTCCGGCAGCTGCGCAAATTATTTTAAGATTTTGGTATGGTGTTAATAACTGTGTTGCAGCGGGCATTTTAATTTTTACAAAATCAGCACCCAGTGATGCAGCAATTCCCGCAGCACCTGCAATAAGATGAGAATTGTTTTCATCTTCAAGTGCTTTGCCGCGCGGATACATCCATACAATAGCAACTAAACCTTCACTATGCGCATGTGCAATCATTTGCGCTGCATGTGCAAGCTGTTCTGATTCATATTCACTGCCTGGATATATCGTAATACCAATGCCTGCAATCATGAGCTTGTTATTATTGTGTTTAAAATTGATAACATCATCGACTGTCCACAATAATGCACTGCGCGGATCTTGTTGCGATAATGGTATCAGATTTGTTTTTGCATTGAGTTTAACAATGTAGTTTATATGTTGGTATTGCTTTGCATATCGTGCAAGAAGACCCAAATGGGTTGCCATTGCGCCAATATCACCTTGCGATGCAATACGGAACATATGTTCAGGGTGCATAGTTTGTGCATTAATAGTTGGTCCATAAAAATCATTATTAAGATGTTCTATTTTATGATCGCATGAAAATAAAAAGAGACGGCCGGTATTGCGCGTGATTGCTGTATAATGTTTGATAAAAAGATCATGTTTTTTTTCTGGAACATCTGCAGGAACAAAGTTGTTGTGATGATGCATAAATCTTCTCCTAGGAAATTATTTTATCATGAATAAGCATACGCTTTAACCCCATTTTCAGTGCCTTACAATGGGGATCCCTGTTAAGAAATTATTCTGTCATGAATGAGCATGCGTTCTGCAATAGATTCAAACAAGGGGACTGCCACTGTTGAGGCGTAGATATTTTTTTGTTGTGCTTCTTTAACAAACGTAACAATTACGCGTTGATAATCACCTTTTTCTACAATACCTGCGCATGTATAAATATTTTTATCAGGATTATATTTTCCATCAATGAGCATATTTGCAGTACCCGTTTTACTCATCACGCGATATCCTTTAATTGCTGCGCGGCGTGCGGTGCCATAGAGTGTTGTTTTTTCTAATATTTCTTTGATGGTATTGAGCGTTGCATCGGAATAAAGTTGTTCCTCGCACTGGTTAGGAAGAACGGGGTTTGAGCGTATTAATGTAGGTGTCACTTTATATCCCGTTGCAATAATAGAAAACGCGCACGCAAGTTGCAACAATGTCATAGAAACTTCATAGCCGTATGAAAGCGAAATAATAGATTGTTTTGACCAATTTTCTGGATGATTTAAAAATCCAGGATTTTCGCCGGGGAATTTGATGCCGGTTTTGCAACCAAATCCTAATTTTTTGTAATGATCATACAATGCTGTTCCTAATCTTTTAGCAACAATTGCAATACCAATATTGTTTGAGAGCGCAATAACATCGGTAAAGGGAATAACGCCATGCGCTTGCACCGTATTAATAATGCGCCCATCTATTTGTGTGGTCAAACAATTTTTACAATCAATCAGTTCATCAGGAGTAACAACACCTTCTTCTAATGCTGCAAGTGCAGCACATACTTTCATCACAGATCCTAATTCATGCGCATCGGTGATAATTTTATTTTTAAAGTTCTCGCTGTGTGCCATGTGCGCATTATTTGGATCAAAATAAGGATAAGAAAGCATAGAAACAATTTCGCCGTTCTTTGGGTCAATAATAATAACAGCAGCTTGGCAAGCGTTAAATTTATCCACCGTTTGCTGCACTGCTTCTTGTACTAAAAATTGTAAATCTGCATCGATGGTTACCTGTAACGGATGACCAATATCACCTTGCACGGTTGTCTCTTTGGTAAAATAGTAATAACCAGAACGCGCATCTTTTTCTAAGTGGCAGGTGGTTGGTTTTCCGGCGAGTGAATGATTATACAATAATTCAATGCCCAACAATCCTTGATTATCAATGCTCGTCAGTCCAATAATAGGGCTTGCGCACGTGAGTGGATAGTACCGGCCTGGTTCAGAAAGTAAAAATATATCAGGATTTTTTTCGGTGTTGATCAGCTCAATTTCTGCAGGTGATAATCTGCGCTTGATGAACATAAAATGTTTATGTTTGTTGTGTTTAAAGCGTTGTGCTGCATGAGGAAAATGTTTTTCTAAAAATGATAAGGTGCTTTTTTTATCAGTTAACTGTGTTGGTAAAATAAATGCTGCAATATAATCTTTATTCATTGCAAAATAATTGCGGCCAGATCTATCAAAAATAGGACCACGTGATGGAGTTTTGGTGATAGTAACATGATATTGTTGTTCAGCGAGTTTTTTATAAAAATCATGATGTTTAATTTGAATAACATACAGATTAATTCCAATAACGCTATAAAGCATTATAAAAACAAAGAAAACAATGGTAGAGCGAAATTTAACGCTTTGTATCATGTTTGTAGTTTTTTTACTTGATTAAGGTTATAGGGCCGCATTTTAAGTTTATTTTGTGCGTATTGTTTTATATTATCACGATCTTTGAGCGCATACAGTTCTTGGGTAAGAGATTGTTTTTTTTCAGCTAACGCTGTTAATGTTTTTTCGCATTGCTGGTGATTGTAACTATTTTTGATGAATAGGGTATGTTTATAGACCTGCAAAAAAATGAACATGATGTGTACGGTAATAAAAAAAGTAATAAAAGAGTTTTTTTTCATGTACTTTTCTCCGTTTGTTCTTCAAGCCTTGGCCAACATTCATCAAAAGGAGGTTTGCCTATATCGATATATTCTTTAAAAGATTCTGTTGCATGGAGAAGCTTAAAAGCTTTTTGGAATTCTTTGTCGGAAGGTTTGCGTTGGAGTTTGATAAATTGTGCACATGTTGCAAATTCGGGCGTTTGCTTAACCTTTTCCCATGCCTCAGAACATGTTTGTTGCTGGGCAATTTTTTCTTCCATTGCATGGATTGCAAAGAGTGCTGAAATGCAGAAAAAAGGTAATATTTTTTTGAATAGCATGATTAAACCATTTTTGCTAGCATAAGGTTTTTATTCTGAGTTTAATCAGAGAGGATGATGAGAATCAATTATTTAAAGAAATAAGAAAGAGCTGGGCAATGCATAGAGGGGCAAAATCAGTTCTTTTTCTATTTTATTGAGAGATTTGAATGATTTCGTCGTTTTTTAGTGTAGTAAGATAGTCTTGAATTTCTTTTTCTACATCTTTTAGATATTCGGTATCCCCAAGACGTTTTGCCCGCTTCAATTCATCTTTAAAGTTTCTATGAGCAGCTTTTTTTGTTTCTAAACTTTTTTGTAAGGTAATCCATTTAGCGTCCGAACCGGTATTGGTATAAACAGCGAAATTAGGATTATAACTTTCAATGTTATATATAAAATCGCCTTTATAGTTTTTTACCTCAGGAGCTTCATAATTAAAAGGACAAAAACTCCATCCAGCGTTCTTGTATTCTTGTTGGTATCTTTTTACATAACCTTTATATATTTCTTGATCTTTATTTTTTTGCGCTTCTGCTAATTTTAATTGGTTAGCAGTTTCTATAATAGCAGCATCAAGAATGAGTAATTTTTTTTCAATTGCTTGAGTAACATCATTTTCCATGGCATCTATTTGGGTATAAAAAGCCAGTGGGAAGAAAAAAACCAACGTAAAGAAAGATAATTTTTGATAAGACATACTAAACTCCTTTTTTTGAAATTATAAGTTAATTATTTTCGTTCCATTCTTTTAATTCTTCATGAAGCATTTCAAAGCATGAAATGTCATTGAGACGTTCACAACGTTTAAAATTGTCTTCTGCTATTTTATATGTAGAACTGTTTTCATCAATTTTAACATATAAAAAATAATCAATTTCTTTATGTTTTCGACTTACGCGCTGTTTTCTTGCTTGCTTGTAAAGATCAAATATTTTTTGATCTAACTTTAACATTTCAGCTTTAATATTTTGTTTGGTTTGTTCTATGGTGGTAGCAAAAGCAGTGGTAACAAATATAAGTGCAAAGAATGGTTTGATAGTCATGGGATCCTTTTGATGTTAGTTGTTGTATAGTTTCATAGCAATTATAAAAGGGATCAAAAAAAAGAGCCAGTTTTTGACTGACTCTTATTAGTGTAAGATTTCATTTTTTACGATGATTACATTTGTTTGATGATATTCATTACTCTTTCTTTTGTTGCCTTGCGATCATTGCTGCTGATTTCTATACCCAAAAGTTCATCGGTTATGGGAGTAGCTTTTGGATTTTTAATAAAATCATTTTCAAGAATAGTATTACAATATTGTTGCACCGATTTACGATCATGTTTGGGCAAATCATAATAATTATGATTTTGTTCATCTACAAAGTTGCTGACAATAATGGCAACAGCATCAGCATTTAATGCTTGTTCTTTTAAGCGTTGTGTAATGAATACTTCTTTTAAACGATATTCTGCTCGTGATACTTTAATGGTCATTGTTTGTGCAAGAGGCTGGAGAAATGTTTCGCATGCGGTGATATAGGCTTGGTGCAGATCGTTGCATTCCACTTGCCGTCGACTCTTTTGACAAGATCGTAAGCTATTTCTGGCTTTTT
>Ga0209168_10002814_pt1 | contig 12341 bp, 9 predicted proteins | sample Coa_R1_FD_187156 | JGI IMG/M metagenome (GOLD analysis project Ga0209168, IMG submission 187156) | Surface soil microbial communities from Centralia Pennsylvania, which are recovering from an underground coalmine fire - Coalmine... | ecosystem: Environmental > Terrestrial > Soil > Unclassified ... | reverse complement strand
GCCCCCGCCTGTCCCCTGCCCCCGCCTGCATCTCCTCCCTCCTGGTCACCGCCGGCCTCCCCGTCACCACCCGCCCCAGCTCCCGGCCAACCCCCCAACTACGTCGTTGCCACAACGACGCACACCGGACTACCTCGTTGCCGCAACGACGTAGTTACCGCCACCCGCCGCAGAGCCCAGCCATCGGCCCTGCTGGTTATAGCCGCGAATTCTATACGCCGGGATTATCTTAAATTGAGACCGCGCGGTGAATAGTGAACATGGCCATTGGAGAAGATCGGATCGCATGGCGAAGGCAGCAGCAATGGACGAAGAAGTGCAGGCCAGCAGCCCCGACTGGGTCTTCCGTCTCATCTATAGAAGCCGCAGCGCAATTCCGGAGCCGGACCGGAAAGTAGCGCTGGGCACGATATTCAGCCAGGCCCGCTCGAACAACAAGGGCCGGCACATCACCGGCGCCCTGCTCGTTTCTGACGACTGGTTCGCGCAGGTGCTCGAGGGCGACGAAACCGCGGTCCGGGAATTGTACGGGAAAATAGGTGCGGACGAGCGGCACGACCACGTCACGCTGCTGCAGACCCGCGCGGTGACCAACCGGGTCTTCTCCCGGTGGGCCATGGCCCGGGTATCGGGAGACGGCGAGGCGGACATCCCGCTCATCGCGCACCCGGACGGCATCTCCCCGGCGGCGGGCCACCGGGTCACGCCCGAGCAGGAGTCGGTCCTCGCCTTCATGCGCGAGGCGACCACGGCCACCCGCACGCAGTTCTGACTCGGACGGGGGCCGTCCTCACCCGGTAGCCGCCGGTGTATGCCAGGCTGGCCGGGTGAGGATGCGCCGGGGCTGGGAGGCCCAGGCCCGCAACTGGGCCGAGTTCGCCCGGGTGCCGGGTCACGACCCGACGCACGAGGACATCAACCTGCCGGCCCTGCTGCGCCTGCTGCCCGAGCCGGCCGGACTAGCCCTCGACCTGGGGTGCGGCGAGGGGCGGCTGGGCCGGGCCCTGCAGCCGCTGGGCTACCGGGTGGCCGGCGTGGACGCCGCGCCGACGATGGTCCGGCTGGCGGTCAGCCACCAGATCCCCGAGCCCGCCGTGCTGGCCGACGCGGCCGCGCTGCCGTTCCGCGACGAGACGTTCGGCCTGGTGGTGGCGTACATGTCCCTGCATGACATGGACCGGATGCCGGAGGCCGTCGCCGAGGCCGGCCGCGTGCTAGCCCCTCAAGGGCGGCTGGTCATGGCCATCCCGCACCCGGTCAACTCGGCCGGGTCGTTCCAGTCCCGGGCCGCGGACGCCCCGTTCACGCTCGCGGGCTCCTACCTCGACCCGGGCCCGGCCGACTCGGTGGCCGAGCGGGACGGGGTCCGCCTGACCTTCCACAGCGAGCACCGGCCGCTGGAGTCCTACAGCCGGGCGCTGGAAGCCGCGGGCCTGCTGACCGAGGCGATCCGTGAGCCCCGGGCCGCTGCCGGGCGGTGGCAGCGCATTCCCCTGATCCTGCAGCTGAGGGCGGTGAAGCCATGATCGAGGTCGGTCCGCTGGACGCTGGGGACCGCGACGCCTGGGAGGGCCTGGCCCGCGGGTACAAGGCGTTCTACCGGGATCCGATCCCGGACGAGGCCTACGAGGCGGCCTGGCGGCGGCTGCGGCACGGGACCGAACTGCACGGCCTCGGCGCCCGCCTCGACGGCCGGCTGATCGGCATCGCGCACTACTTCTTCCACCCCACGTTCTGGGGAGGACAGGCCTGCTACCTGCAGGACCTGTTCGTCGGGGAGGAGATGCGCGGCCGGGGCGCGGCGCGGGCGCTGATCGACCGGGTGGCTCAGGCCGCCCGCGACCACGGCGCGACCAGCTACTACTGGCATACCCAGGAGGACAACGCCCGGGCCCGCGCGCTGTACGACCGGCTGGCCCGGTTCTCCGGGTTCATCCGTTACACGTACCCGCTGTTACGCGCCGCGCTGCTGTTCGGCGATGGCCCGGACCCCGGCGATGAACAGCTCGACGCCGAACCGGTAGTGGAAGTCGGGGTCGCAGTTGGCCATCGGCGCGGCGCACTCGACCAGGCGCGGGTACCTGGCGGCGGGCAGCATCGCGAGCTCGATCTGGCTCCGCCGGTTCCATTCCGCGCGTTCCTCGTCGGAGAGCTCCGGGTGGTAGCCGGCCTCGCTCATCACCAGGGTGATCGCGGTCCACAGTGTGCTCCGGGCGATCTCGGCGGCGTGCAGCGCGTCGAACCCGGCACCGCGCAGGATGGCCAGGGCGGCCTCGGTGGCGCGCAGCGCCGCCTCGTTCCGCTTCTCGTGCTCGAGCACCAGCTGCGGTGCCGACCGGTGGGCGCGTAGCACCCGGATCAGGGATTCCAGGCCGCCCTGGAGCTGAGCCCACCACGGGACCGACGGGTCGACGTTCACCTCGACCTCGCCCCAGATCTGTTCGGACATGCCCTCCAGCAGGTCGTCCTTGCTGCGGAAGTGCCAGTACAGCGCCATCGGGGTGACGCCCAGGTCCTGGGCCAGCTTGCGGATGGTCAGCGTGTCGAGCCCGTCGGCGTCGGCCAGCTTGAGCGCGCGGTCGACCACGGCGCGCTTGCTGAGTCGGGTCCGCTCGGCGTCTGGCTCTTCATTAATCACTTGACAACTGTACATCGTACAAGCCATGATTTACAACGTACATGTACGATGTATAAGAACGTCATACAGGTACGCCGTACATGAGTCCCAGGGAAAGGACATCGCTGTGTCAGCGAGCACCGTGTCGCAGGATCCGTCTACGGGGCGCCAGGACTCCAGGCGCTGGTGGGCGCTGGCGGCTATGAGCCTGGCCGCCTTTATGACTTATCTGGACAACAACATCGTCAACGTGGCGATCCCGACCATCCAGCGCAGCCTGCACCTGTCGGTGTCCGGGCTGGAGTGGGTGGTGAGCAGCTACCTGCTCACCCTGGCCGGGCTGCTGCTGGTCGGGGGCCGGCTCGCCGACGTGTACGGCCGGCGCCGGATGTACCTGGCGGGCCTGGCGATCTTCACCGTCTCCTCGCTGGCCGCCGGGCTGGCCGGCAGCGGCGGCGTGCTGATCGCCAGCCGGGCCATCCAGGGCATCGGCGCCGCGTTGCTGATGCCGGCCACGCTGGCCATCATCGTCGCCGCGTTCACCAACGTCAGGGAACGCACGATGGCCATCGGTATCTGGGCCGCGGCCGGGGCGCTGGCCCTGGCCGCCGGGCCCGCGCTCGGCGGCGTGATCAGCCAGCACCTCCACTGGGGCTGGGTCTTCCTGATCAACGTCCCGATCGGCGTGATCACGTTCGCGATCTCGCTGCGGAACGTGAGCGAATCCCGGGAGGAGACCGCCACCCGCCGGGTCGACCTGCCCGGCCTGGTCACCTCCGCGCTAGGCCTGTTCGCCCTGACCTACGCGCTGATCGAGGGGAACGTCCGGGGCTGGACCGCACCGGTCATCCTGGGCGCGTTCGCGCTGGCCGCCGTGGCTCTGGTCGCCTTCCTGGTCATCGAGGCTCGTACCGCCAGGCCGATGGTCGACCTGAGCATGTTCCGGCGCCGCGAGTTCAGCGGCGGCACCGGCACGATGATGATCTGGGCCTTCGGCATCCTCGGCATCTACTTCTTCACCTCCCTCTACCTGCAGCAGACCCTCGGTTTCTCGCCGGTCAAGGCCGGCCTGGCCTTCGTGCCGATGGCGCTGTGCGTCGCGGTGTTCGCCGCGATCGCGCCGCGGCTCGAGCCCCTGGCCGGGGCGCACCGCCTGGTGGCGGCCGGGATGCTGCTCATGGTGGCCGGCCTGGTCCTGTTCGCCCGGCTCGGCCTGAACACCACCTACACCGCGCTGCTGCCCGGGTTCATGCTGTTCGGCGCGGGCGCCGGGCTGATGAACGTGCCGCTCACCAACGCGGCCATGGCCGCCACCCCGGCGGAGCGGGCCGGCATCGCCTCCGCGCTGATCAACGCCTCGCGTGAGGTCGCCGGGCTGCTCGGCATCACGGTGATCGGCGCGGTGCTGCGCACCCGCCAGGCCGCCTCGCTGCGGTCCGGCGCCAGCCCGGTGCACGCGTTCCTGGACGGGTACCACACCGGCCTGCTGGTCACGATCGCCCTGATGGCGGCCGGCGTCGTGGTCAGCTACCTGACCCTGCGCCCGCGGCCCGGCGCGGCCGGGCCCTCCAGCGAGATCACCACGGCAACCGAGCTGGAGGGCATCGGCGAGTCTCTGGGCGAGCTCCTCGTCCCCGACCAGGCTGCACGGCAGCACTGAGCGGTCGGGCTCACCCTCCTGAACGGCCCCGGCGCGGCCCTTGCGGCCCGCCGGGGCCGCTCGGCGTATCCGGCAGGTCAGGGCCGCTTTGTGGGATGATCCAGTGGTGGACGCCGCAGCCGAGGAGCCCGAGCCCGGACAGATTGCGTTCGACAACGGGAACAAGGCGCTCCTGGTGGAAGGCCGGCGCGAGGACGCGGCCGGGATGATCGCGCGGATGGGCCTGCAGCCTCCGGCGGCGGGCCGCCCAGTCATCGTGGTATGCGGCGGAGCTGACCAACTCGCCGGCCAGGAGTTTGAACGCGCCGACGCCATGATCGGAATGGGCGTGGCCGCGGCCGCGACCGCGACCGGTGCCGCGATCGTGGACGGCGGAACCTCCGCCGGGGTCATGCAGCTGACCGGGCAGGCGAGAGCCCGCAGGCCGCACGATCTCCCGGTCCTGGTCGGCGTGGCGCCGAAAGGGCGGGTCAGCTACCCGGGCCAGGGCGGTCGGGAGCCGGCGGACAAACGCGTCCCGCTCGAAGAGAACCATTCGTATTTCGTCCTCGCCGAGAGCAGCGCATGGGGCGGCGAGACGAGCCTGCTGATGACCGTGGCGGAAACGCTGGCTGGCCGGGGCCTGGTGGCGGCCGTGCTGGCCGGGGGCGATTCCGGGGCCAAGTCAGAGGTCCGAGCGGCGGCCCGGCACGGCTGGCCGATCTTCGTGATCGCGGGCACCGGCGGCCTGGCCGACGAACTGTTCCGGCTGTGGACGGACCACCGGATCCAGCGCCGCCGCCGGGCGGCCTGGCTGCTACCCCGCCGGTTCAGGAACCGTCCGCTGCCCTCGCCGTCCGGGATCACGGATCGCGATCTGCGCGAGATCGTCACCGCCGCCGACGTCCGGCCGAGCGCGGCCAGCCTGGAGCCGTGGCAACTCGCCAGGGATCTGTCCTGGGCGCTGCAGGACGAGCCGATCCTCAAGGACGCCTGGCAGCGGTTCGCCACCTATGACTACCTCGCGATCCGGCTGCGCCGTCTGTTCACCCGTTTCCAGGCGTCGATCCTGCTGCTGGGCGTGGCCGCGACGTTGCTGGCCCTGATCGACGGCGAGGTGAAGAAGACCGCGCTGCACTGGACCGTCGTGGTCGTTCCCATCCTGGTCTCGGTTATCACCGCGGTTGGCAGCCGCCGGGCCTTTGGCCAGCGCTGGGTCATGATGCGCGCTGCGGCGGAATTCATCAAGGCGGAAATCTTCCGCTACCGGGTCCTGGAGCCTCCGAAGACCAGAGGGCGGGCCACATCGCCCAAGGCCGCCAATCAGCAGCGACTCGTGGGCCAGCTCGACGACATCGAGGCCCGCCTCATGCAGACCGACGCCAGCAGCGGACCGGTGACCGCTTATACGGGGCCGCTCCCGCCAGATTCCTATGAGGCCAGCCGCGACGATGACGGGCTTAGCCGGCTCGACGCGGACCACTACCTGCGCATCCGGGTCGATGATCAACTCGGCTACTTCGACCGGCGCGTCACCGCCCTTAACCGGCGCCGGAACGTCCTTCAGTTCCTCGCCGTCGCGTCCGGGGCCACCGGGGCGATCCTCGCCGCGGCCCATCTGGAGGTCTGGATCGGCCTGACCGCGGGCGCGTCGGCCGCTGCCCTGGCCTACCTGGGCTACCTGCAGGTCGACAATACGATCGTCACCTACAACCAGACCGGCTTTCGGCTAGCCGCACTCAAGCGCTGGTGGCTGGCTCTCGACGCCCCGGAGCAAACCAAGACCACGAACGTGGAACACCTGGTCACTGGCTGCGAAGCGGCCCTGGCCACGGAGCAGGCGGGCTGGGTCCAGCAGATGAACGACACGCTGGAGCACCTCAAACGGAGCGAGGACAGCGTGATCAGACGCGTCGATCCCCCGGGTGATCCCGCCAGGTCCCCGCACCATGACACCGACGGCAATCCCGCGCCGCCCGGACCGGCAGAGTTACCCGCGGCGCCCGGCCGAGCTGCGTAGCAACTGGCCGACGGCGGACCTCAAGTCCGGCCGTACGTCCGCCGCCGCGTCGCTGAGCGGCTGCAGGGTGGCGAGCGTGCTGTCGTAGACAAATACCGGCGGGCGCAGCCGATCCAGCTCCTTAAAGGTGAGCAACGCATCCGGTTCCCCCAGAAGAAGCCGTATGGTGCCAAGGTCGCAGTAAGCCCAGGGGTCTTTCTGCCGTGCGGACTCAATCTGCCTGGTGAGGATCTCCTCGGCTGTTTCCAGCTCGCCAGTTAGCTCAGGAGCGGTCCCCTCGAGCACGTCAGGGTCCAGCAACACGCGGCCGACCAGGCGGTTGACCCGGTTGTAGCTATTCGCCTCGTCGGGCGGGAGATCCTTCTCGTAAGCGAATCCCTGGTCATACGCCGCCACCGAGGCGGCCAGGTGACGGTCTCCCTCACTGCCGCCGAGCGACAGCCCCCAGCGCCTTTCGATACCGCCCATCAGGCCGTACGTATCGGCAAACTCAGCAGAAAGCCAGCTGGGCCGGGGGAGCGGCGCCGCATCCTGCCGCGCCTGCAGGAGACTGATGGCCTCCTGCAGATCGCCGATGGCCTCATCCCAATCCTCGTCATCCCGGGCGCTCTTCGCGCTAGCCTTCAGCGCGAGTACCTCGTCAAGGTCCTCATCCACTGGTGCTCTCGCTTTCTCCGGTACGTCGACGGGATCTCCTGGATCTCAGGAAGACTTGTATTTCTTCTCGCAGCCGGACGTGCCGAGGGTTGTTCGAGGAACTAAGTACCCAACTTACGAGATTCGCGACTCTTACAAGTTCAGGCTCATTCGCGTGGAAGGCGACATCATCGGCGGTAGTGAGGTGCTGGAGGTACAGCCACGAAGCGATCCACTTCTCCCGCACAGCAGTACTTAGCTCGTCATAGAACTGTTCATTGCCGGCGAACAGGACAAGCGGTTCCGGATTCCGATCTGGCTCCTCGCCGAGGATCAGCTGAGCCGCTTGCCGCTGCTCGATATGAGGTGCGGTAAGCATCGGGTCGTGTTGCCATTGAAAGCTTGCCTGGGCCACCTTGAACGTCGCCGCGGACGGCAGCGCCGACGGTGCCGGCGGCCTTCCCGGCAGCGGCGGCTTGGGCCATGAAGCCAGCACACGCTCGAGCGCTTCACGAGGCGTCTCGCGGTCGTACACGACTGGGTCCAGAAGTTTGATCAGCAAGCCGTACTGCTCGAGCCAGGATCCCGCGGCTCTGTCCCAAGTGGAACTATCCGTGTCGCTGCGCTGGATAATGCACATCGGGTCACGATCTGAGCAGGCCAGTCGCACACCCAACTCGAAGAAGACATTGGGACGCCACTTCGTCCAGTCGACGAGGCACCATGAAGACCAGCGCACCTGCTCGTAGAGTGCCTGGCCGACCAGGCGCGGCGACTTCAGATCGAGCATGCGCAGAGTGTCCTTGTTTCCGGTGTTCCCTCGTATGACGCCGCGGAGTGGGTACTTCCAGTATCTGGAGTAGCTCTCGTTGAAGGGACACAGAACGAGCAGGCTCTTATCGTCGTTCATGCCCCAGTTCTGTGGCCGCGGTGCTCGAACCGCCTGGTAAGCGGGCAAGTCGAGATAGTTCGGGTCGCGCGCCAGGTTGGCGGATCCCTCGGACATGGCCACCGGCAGTTGGTCATAAAAGTCCTCGTCGTTGAATGAGAGGAGCCTCGTCTCCTTGACGTTGAAGGGCTGGCTGGCCGACAGGGCCGACGGCGTATCTTCGGTCACGCTGATGGTGACTCCGCGCCGTAGGACCGAACGAACACCGAGCAACAGCATCACTACCGGCTGGAACGAGGTCACGTCGGCGATTAGGTATTCGGCTCGAGCCAGGGCCGCCACCGTAGCGGCCCAGTTCTCCGGCGATCTGATCGCTTCCGGCACCGGTATTGAGATCGGCACCTCACGAAGTCCCCGGAATTGTTCCTCATCCCGGTGGCCTTTAAGTACGTCGGCAACCTGTTCGGCTAGGTCCGAGCGTGAGCCCTCCGAGATCAGCACCAGGCAGAAGCGGCCCTCCGGCAGCTGGCCCAGGAACGAGGGGGTCAGGACCGACCGGAAGTCGATGTCCTCGAGCACGCGCCTCGCGGGGAGCCCGGTAAGGCTGTTGGCGAACACCCGGCTGGCCTGGGTGATGATCCCGGCCAGCCCGTGATCCCCGTCCGGTCCAGTCCGGAAGACCGGAGCCCCGGAGACCCCGCTCCAGTAGTCATCCCACTGCCCGAAGATGATCTGCGCCGTACTCAAGACCAGCTCACGGGGCCCCTGCCCGCCGCTCGTATCGAAGGAGCCGTGGAGCGGGAGGGTACTGCGTGTGCCGTCGTCCGCGGCGGCCCGGGCGTAGCCGGCCGTCTGCCAGGCGCCGCTGTACGCGTCGGTCACGAACGACGGTGTCGTCCAGTCGCCGAACGACCGGTCCGTGCGGAGCAGCATGGCGTCCACGTCACCGTCGCCGATCCAGACCGGCTTCGCCGCCGACCACGGGCTCTTCCCCGCCGGGGTCGTCTCGGCCCGGACGTCAAAGGTCCAGTCTGGCCGGTCCGCCACGTGGCTGACGGTCAGCACGAGGTCGCCGGTCAGGAAGTAGCCGGTGCTAACACTTTCCGGGGCGTTTTCCCGCGGCGCGTTTTGCTCGCCGCGGCGCCCCGGCCCGGCCACGACCAGCGCGACTCGACCGCGATCGAACTCGCTCATCTTAGTCTCGGCTGACCGGCTTCGAGGTCAGGTCGCGGACGCGGAACTTCGATCCGTCCGGCGTGACCGCGCTGAGGTTCAGCGTTACTTTCTGGGCGTCCTTATTGGCCCTACTGCCCCCGGCGCCGATCGTCAGCACCCAGACCTTCAGGCCGCCCTTGGCCTCGCGCGTGCCGGTGGTCGTCACCTCAACTTCGAGCGTCATGTCCTGGACCTCAAACTGAAGCTGCTGGTCGCGCGCATGCTCGGCCGCCTTCTGGAGTTCCGCCCGGATTGCATCGATCAGATCCGCCAGCGGTATACCCGGCTCAGATTCCGGCATATCGAACGCCCCCACGGGCCATTGTGCCGATAAAGCAGGAAGAATCCAAAGCCTACAGCGGAAGAAGCGGCGGAATGATCGGCCCGCACCGGGGGTTGGCGCGGTCATGACAACCGTAGGCATCATCGGCAGTGGCATGATCGGCGGCACCGTGGCCCGGCTCGCCGTGGCGGCCGGGTATCGCGTCGTGCTGAGCAACTCCCGCGGCCCGGAGACCCTGGCCGAGCTGGCCGCCGAGCTCGGCCCGCTGGCCACCGCCGGGACCGCCGGGCAGGCCGCCGAGGCGGGCGACCTGGTCCTGGTCAGCGTCCCGGTCAAGGCGTTCGGCGACCTCCCGGTCAAGGCGCTGGCCGGCAAGCCGGTCATGGACACCGGCAACTACTATCCCCAGCGCGACGGTCAGCTCGCCGAGCTGGACACCGGCGCGCTGACCAGCAGCGGTCTGCTGCAGCGCGACCTGCCGGAGGCGCAGGTGGTCAAGGTCTTCAACAACATCTTCTTCAGGCACCTGGCCTCGCTGGCCCGCCCGCATGGCTCGCCGGACCGCACCGCCCTGCCCATCGCGGGCGACAGCCCGGCGGCCAAGGCCGCGGTGACCGCGTTCCTGGACTCGATCGGCTACGACGCCGTCGACACCGGCGCGCTGGCCGACAGCTGGCGCCAGGAACCGGGCACCCCCGTGTACGGCACCCCCTACGGCCCGTTCTCCGACGAGGCCGGCACCCCGGCCCCCGCCGCCCGGATCCACGCCGACCTGACCGGCGCCCACCGCTAGCGCCTCACCAGGCTTCGTCCCGGCTAGCCGGGCTGACCGAGCCGCGTCTCCAGTTCCCGCGCCCCCTTAATGTCGCCGAGCAGGCGCAGATCCTCGGCCAGCAGGCGGGCCGTGGCCAGCGTGGAGGGGTGATCCTCGCCCAGCACCCGGCGGCTGCGCACCAGGGTGTCCTGGTCCAGGTCCCGCGCTGCCTGAGTCCTGCCCAGCGTGCGCAGGCTGGCGGCCAGGCTGCGGGCGGCCGCTAGCGTGGAGGGGTGATCCTCGCCCAGCACCCGGCGGCTGCGGGCCAGGGTGTCCTCGTCCAGCTGGCGCGCTCGCTGCACGTCGCCCAGGTGCTGCAGGCTGGCCGACAGGTTGAGGGCTGACCAGAGCGTCTCAGGGTGGTCCTCGCCCAGTATCCGGCGGCTGCGGGCCAGGGTGTCCTCGTCCAGGTCCCGTGCCGGCCGGACGTCGCCGAGCATGTAGAGGTCGGCGGATAGGTTGCGGGCGGCGGCCAGCGTATCGGGGTGGTCCTCGCCCAGTATCCGGCGGCTGCGGGCCAGGGTGTCTTCGTCCAGGTCTCGTGCGGTCTCCACGTCGCCGAGCGTGCGCAAGACGGCGGCCAGATTACGGGCGGCGGCCAGCGTGGAGGGGTGATCCTCACCCAGCACCCGGCGGCTACGCATCAGCGTATCCGCGCTCAGTTCGCGGGCCTGGTCATAGCGGCCTATGCTCTGCAGGGCCGCGGCGAGGGCTTCGGCCGCCAGAAGCACATGCCTGTCGTCGGGACCGAGAAGGCTCCGCCACCCTTCGTACAGGGCCTCGGCCAGATCACGGCCGCCGTCCGCGTTACCGCGGGCGAACAGGTAGCTGACCGCCGCGCAGGCGAGGTCGCGGATTCTGGCCTGGACCGTCCTGGCCGGGTCGAGGGCCAGCAGGTGGGGCAGCAGCCTGGCCCACCCGGGCCAGGCCCCGGGGTCCGCCGGATAGCCAGGTTCGTTGGCGGCCAGCACCACCTCGGCTCGGGCGTGCGCCACGGCGACCTGGTCCGGCCCTAGGTAGTCACGCAGGATGGCCTGGACGAGCCGGTGCATGCGCAGTTCGGCCTGGTCCACAGTGGCCAGCCCGTGCGCGCCGATCCGGGCCAGGACCTGTCGCCAGGCCAGCGGATCGGTGGCCTCAGGCAGCCAGGAAGCGCCGCTGAACCATCTCGCCGGGATCGGCTCCGGAGCCAGGCAGGCGCACACCGCAACGACCTCGGCGGCGGCCGGATCGTCCGCGCGCAGTCGGTGGAAGTCGATCTCGGTCGCCCCGGCCAGCGACTGCGAATACGACGCCGGGCGCCCCTCACCGAGGAGAGATGCCGCCCGGGTGGACAGCAGCTCCAGGTAGTCCCCGCACGATGTGCCGGTGACCGCCATGTAGCTGGCCGCCTGGGCCAGCGCCAGCGGCAGGTCGCCGAGCGCCGCCGCCAGCTGGTTGGCGTCGGATGCGGCCAGCCCGGGAACCCGGCCGAGCAGCAACGCCACCGAGTCGGCCCGGGATAGCACGTCCATCGCCACCGTGACCGCTACCTCGGACCAGCCGTGGGCGCGCGAGGTGATTAGCACGTGCCCGGCACCGCTCGGCAGCCAGGGCACCAGGTCGGCGGGGCTGTCCGCGTTATCGAAGATAAGCAGCCACCGATCCCGCCTGCGCAGCTCGGCCAGCGCCGCACGGGCCGCCGTGTCCTGGCTTGCCTCCGGCCCGGTCAGGCCGAGTTCTGTGGCCAGTGCGGCGAGCTGGTCGCCGATCATCCCCGGCTGCTCGGCGGTGATCCACCAAGCCAGGTCGTACCCGCCGGCGTACCGGTAGGCGTACTCCACGGTCACTTGGGTCGTGCCCACCCCGCTCATGCCGGACACCGCCTGGACGACCAGGTGTTGCCCGGTCAGCAAGGCCTCGCGCAGGGCCGTCAGCAGGTCGTCGCGGCCGACGAACCCGGGGTTGCGCGGCGGCATGTTCCAGATCCGCGGCAGCGACCCCGGCAGCCGCGGCCGGGCCCCCCCGAGCTGGTTCAGTCCGCCCGGCGTGCCACGCCCGGGGAACCCCGACCGCTGCCCCGGCCGGCCCGGCGTGCCGACCGCCTCGAGCAGGCTCCGCTGCGCCTCCTCCTCGGGCAGGCCGAACACGTCATGACAGACCACCGACCGCAGGCCGGGCGGCAGCTGCCCGGCGTTGGCCGGCTCTACCCGCAGTCCCACCAGCCTGCTCGAGGCGGACGGCACGCC
>Ga0209168_10002809_pt1 | contig 12361 bp, 8 predicted proteins | sample Coa_R1_FD_187156 | JGI IMG/M metagenome (GOLD analysis project Ga0209168, IMG submission 187156) | Surface soil microbial communities from Centralia Pennsylvania, which are recovering from an underground coalmine fire - Coalmine... | ecosystem: Environmental > Terrestrial > Soil > Unclassified ... | reverse complement strand
GAGGCGCAAGAGCAAGCAGGAACGAAACTCAAAAGGTGGACACTATGAAACCCGATTCCAAAATTCGCATCAGCTTTAACGAAGAGGCCCGCAACGACGCCAAGATCAAAGTCATCGGCATCGGTGGAGGCGGCGGCAACGCCGTCAACCGCATGATCGATGCCGGCATGGAAGGCATCGAATTCGTCGTCGCCAACACGGACCTGCAGGCGCTGCGCATGTCGCACGCCCCCGTCAAGCTGCAACTCGGCGTGAAGCTGACCAACGGCCTCGGCGCAGGCGCGAATCCGGAAGTCGGGCGCAAAGCCGCGCTGGAAGATTCCGACAAGATCATCGAAGCCCTGGAAGGCGCTGACATGGTCTTCGTCACGACAGGCCTAGGCGGAGGCACCGGCACCGGCGCTGCTCCCATCATCGCCTCGCTGGCCAGCGAAATGGGCGCGCTCACGGTTGCGGTGGTTACGAAACCGTTCTCATTCGAAGGCAAACGCCGCATGCAACAGGCTGAGCGCGGCATCTCCGAATTGATGGAGTCGGTCGACACCACGATTGTCATTCCCAACGAGAAGTTGCTCGCCGTCGCTGAAGACGCCGGGTTCTTCGAGTCCTTCCGCATTGCCGACGACATTCTCCGCCAAGGCGTGCAGGGAATTTCCGACATCATCACCATCCCCGGCATCATCAACCGCGATTTTGCCGATGTGAAGACGATCATGGCCCGCATGGGATACGCGGTCATGGGCACGGCTTCCGCGTGCGGGGCCAAGCGCACCATCGAAGCCGCGCAACGCGCCATCGCCTCACCGCTGCTCGAGGCCGGAGCCATTGACGGAGCCCGAGGCATCCTCATCAACATCACCGGATCTTCGTCGCTGAAGCTCGCCGAAGTGCAGCAGGCCTGCTCGATCATCCAGGAAGCCGCCCATGAAGATGCGAACATTATTTTCGGCGCCGTCCTCGACGAGAAGATGAAGGACGCGGTCAAGATCACAGTCATTGCCACCGGCTTCCGGGAAATCCCCACCGGACGCCACCGTGCCCAGGAAACCCGCACCTCATTCGCGGCAGCGCATGACGATGCTATGGAATTCCCCGACACCTTCGGTGACCGCGAGCCTATGCCGGAGTCGGTTCCGATGCAGATGGCTGCAAGCTCGGACGACCGGCCGTTCGGCGAAGAAGTCCCGATGCCTGCCGCGCCGGCGGTCGATCATGTCGCTGCCGACGTTATTTCATTGGACACAATGCGCAGCGCCATGGTCTCGAACTTCGAGCAGAACGATCTCGATGTTCCGGCGTTTCTGCGCAAGCGCAATGAACTGATGTAGTTCAACCAGCGCCTGTGAAGAGCTCGTTACGGTAGGCAAAGTTTTTCACACTATTAGAACCTTCTCAGTAACCGGGTAATCCGTTACCGAAAGGGTCTGAACCGCGGTAATCTCGGTGTATGTGGCTGTTTGGGAGTAACTTAGATCAGAAGTAGAATTTGAGTCGACTGCCAGTTTTAGCAGTTGCGAGAATGTGACAAGTCTCGTACTATCAGCGCAGTTAGGCGAAAGGGTGAGATTACCCACCCACTGGCACCCTGCGTGCATTGAAATCCTTCAGATTCCTGGGAGTGAGACTACAAAGATGTCTAGGGGAAAGAGCCTTCTTCGTCTGTTTTTGACCTTCGTAGCATGTCTGGCTCTGGCGTCGGCGAGCTGGGCTGCCCACATCAACACCCACACTCCCACCAAATCGAAATCGCAGAAGCTCAACGAGAGCGCGCGTACTCGTCGCCGCATTCATCATCTGGCTAAAAGCCGCGGCAGAAACGTGACCCGCGTCTCCGCGACGACCCATCGCCATAGGCATTATTACGAACGCTTCCACATGAGCTCTTTCGCCGATGACATCGCCGCCGGCGACATCACCGCGGGTGAAGACCCAGTGGTGCGGCAGGCTGCGATTGACGCTCTCGGCAACATGAATGGTACAGTGGTAGCCATCGAGCCGACCAGCGGCCGCGTATTGGCCATGGTTAATCAGAAGCTCGCGCTCTCCAGCGGAGCGCAGCCCTGCTCCACCATCAAGCTCTCGGTCGCTCTGGCGGCTTTGAGTGAAGGCCTGGTTTCGAAGGAAACTTCAGTTGCCCTTGGTGGCCGCTACCGCATGAATCTCACCACGGCCCTGGCCCACTCGAACAACGCCTACTTCGAAGCTCTCGGACGCAAGCTCGGTTTTGAAAAAGTCGCTTACTACGCGCACGAATATGGACTGGGCGAGCTCGCCGGTTATGACATCCCCGGAGAACAGGTCGGTGCTTATCCCGACGAAGCCATTCCAGAGAAACTGGGCGGTGTCGGCAAGATGTGCTCGTTTGGCGAAGGCGTTTCGATGACCCCGCTGCAACTCGGCGCCATGGTGTCGGCCATCGCGAACGGGGGTACGCTGTATTACTTGCAGCATCCTACGACTCCCGAAGAGGTCGCCAGCTTCCAGCCGCGGGTGAAGCGGCAGCTCGACATCGCTCCCATCATCCCCGAACTTTCAGACGGCATGGCGGGCGCGGTGCAATATGGAACGGCCCGCAAACTTCGGCTCAACTTCAACGAAGAGGACATTCTGGGAAAGACCGGAACGTGCTCGCACGACGGCACCCGCTATGGCTGGTTCGCCTCCTATGCCAACACCAGCGTAGGACGCGTTGTCGTCGTGATCTTTTTGCAGGGAGGCCGCCCGACATTCGGCCCCAAAGCCGCCGAGATCGCTGGCCGCATGTACCGCAACATGTACGATCATAATTTCTTCGTTGCCGGACATGGGACGCCGTCCGACACGGCTGCTGTCAAGACCGTTACCTCCACTCCGGAATAAACATCGATTTCCAACTTTCGTCTAAGAGACGTAGCCCTGCTACGTCTCTTCTTTTATCCCGCTTATCCAGGCAGACCCACTCTTAGCGACTTCTAATACGAAAAAGCACTCCCCTGCCGATATTTAGTCACAGTAGACGACCGCGTCGGCACGACCTCCGGTAGTCTGCGAGCTATTGTTCTTGGGAGGGCCGCTACGTCAGCACCCAATCTGCTTTACGGAATTTATGACTACAGGTTGACAACGCTCTTGATCGAGATCGCCGCCCTCGCTGTCAGCATCTCCATTGTCGTTCTGGTAGGAAGGAAGCGCTCTTCTTTGCTGAGCTTCTTGCGCCGTACGGTCAAGGCCACGCCTGCGAAAGCCGAAGAACTCGATCTTTCTTTCCGAACTGTTGCCCAGGCGGTTCCTGCGATCATCTGGACAGCCCGTCCCGACGGTTCGGTCGACTTTATGGGAGAACAACTCTACAGATATAGCGGTTACACCAAGGACCAGGGCCTCGGCTGGGGCTGGGAGAAAGCACTCCACCCCGATGATTTGCCGGCCTGCTTAAAGCGCTGGGAACATTGTGTCCGCACGGGAGACGTCTACGAGATGGAGTATCGCATCCGCCGCTATGATGGCGTCTACCGCTGGTTTATCGCGCGAGCGAATCCCCTGCGGGATGAACAGGGGCGCATCATCCAATGGATTGGCACTTGTACCGACATCGATGAGCAAAAGCACAATCAGCAATTACTCGAGGAGCAAATCAAAGAGCGCACGGAGGAACTGGCCGATGCGAATGTCCGCTTGCAGCAGGAGATGCAGCAACGCGACAGCGCCCGCCAGGAACTCGATCGCCAGAACGAGAAAATGATGCAGGATCTGACGGCTCGCTCACAGCGCGCCACGCTCCTGACCAAGATGGGCGAAACCTTGCAGAGCTGCATCAGCAAAGACGAGGTATTCGCCGCGGCCCTGGGTTTCGCCCCCCGGATTTTCCCCAGCCGCGGAGCCGTGGCCTTGCTCAATGCCGATGGCAATCTGCTTGAGATTGCAGGATCATGGCACGACTGCCAGATTCCAGCGCCGGTTTTCGAGCCGAGTTCCTGCTGGGCGCTGCGCACCGGCCATCCACACCTTGTAGTTGCAGGAGACACGACCGCGCGCTGCGCTCACGCCATTGGCCTGAAAAACACTTATCTCTGCATTCCCATCCTGGCGCAAGGCGAGGCGCTGGGCATCATGCACTTTCAGGCCACCGACGAGCTTCCTACCCTGGGCGACTCCGAGCTCTCGTTTAAAACAACTTTCGCGGGACAAGTCGGATTGTCGGTGGCAAATATCAGATTACGCGAAGCGCTCCGCGCTCAGTCCATCAAAGATCCACTGACCGGGTTGTACAATCGCCGCTATCTGGCCGAAATGATGGAGCGCGAAATCCGTCGCGCTGTCCGCGCCGAGCAGTCTTTAGGCGTCCTGATGCTCGATCTCGATCACTTCAAGAAATTCAACGACACTTACGGTCACGACGCCGGCGACACCGTGCTGCGCGAAGCCGCATCTTTTCTCACTCGCAGCATTCGCGTCGAAGATATTGTCTGCCGATACGGAGGCGAGGAATTCGTTGTCATCCTTCCCACCGCCGACTTGAACGCGGCCCATACCCGCGCGGAGCGGATTCGTTCCAGGATGCGGGAACTGGCCGTGCTGCATCAAGGGCAATCGCTGGGGATGGTCACAGTCTCGATCGGGGTGGCCGCGCTTCCCCAGCATGGCACCTCCCCCAAGGCGTTGATCGAGGCCGCCGACGCCGCGCTCTACCGCGCCAAGCGCGAGGGTAGAGATCGGGTGGCGGTTGCCGAGGTTCCGACGCTACCCGATACAGAAGCAGCAGCCCTCGAGGTCGGGAAGTCCTGACTCCTCCCATAAGCCAGATGCTAGGCAAAGCAAAACGCCCGGCCGAAGCCGGGCGTTAGAAATAACCTACAAAACTCAGCTGCGCTGTCCCGGCCCCTTGCTCTCATCGCTCGCAATCACTCCGTCTTTGATATGAATGACGCGATGTGCATATTCCGCGATGTCCCCTTCGTGCGTCACCAGGATGATAGTGTTGCCCTCTGCCTGCAGCCGGTCGAACAGCGCCATGATTTCAATGCCGGTCTGCGAATCCAGGTTCCCGGTCGGTTCGTCCGCCAGGATGATCGAAGGCTTATTGACCAGCGCTCGAGCAATGGCGACGCGTTGTCTCTGGCCGCCGGAAAGCTCATTGGGCCGGTGCATCATGCGCGACTCCATGCCCACTGCCGACAATGCGCCTCGGGCGCGTTCCAAGCGTTCTTCCGTAGGCACACCAGCATAGATCAGCGGCAATTCCACGTTGTGCAGCGCCGTGGCCCGCGCCAGTAGATTGAACGTCTGAAAGACGAATCCAATTTCCTTGTTCCGAATCCGCGCCAGTTCGTCATCGTCGAGTTCGCTGACCAGTTGGCTATTCAGCCAATACCTGCCTTGCGATGGAGTATCCAGGCAGCCGATCAGGTTCATCAGCGTGGACTTGCCCGAACCCGACGGTCCCATGATCGCGACGTACTCGTTGCGTTGAATGCGCAGATTGACCCCGCGCAGCGCATGCACCTGCTGTTCCGAGCCCATGTCATAAGTCTTCCAAAGATCTTCGGCCGCGATCATGCACGATTCCGGTGGGGCTAGACTCGTCGTGTTCGGCATACTGATTACTTCTGCGGTTGCCATATTTTTCTCCTGGTCCGATGCCACTGACCTCTCCGATCTCTGGGTTCAGCACTCGATTTCGGGCTCAGATTTCTGAGACCTCTTCCGGCTTCCGGTTGGACGCGCCAAGCCGGCTAAGGTTATGACGATTCCTCTTCCTTCTTTGGGGCCGTGTTATCAACCTTGACGCTGCTTCCCGGACGCAGAGTGCGCAATACCTTGTAACTTCCCGTAATGACCTCGTCCCCCTCTTTCAATCCGTCCAACACTTCAATGTCGGTCGTGCCCGTGATGCCGGTCGTTACCGGCACGAAGAGTGCCTTCTTGTTACGGATCACGAATACGCCCTGGAGTTCATCATCCTTTTTCGACTTGGATGCAACCTCCTTCACCGCGGGTGGCGCAGCATGGACCGATCCCGGCGAATTATTTTGTTGCTCCGCCTGTTCCTTCGTCCGCAAGGTCAATGCCTGAATCGGAATCGCCAATGCATTGCTTCGGGTTGCCGTCGTAATCTTCGCCGTAGTGGAGAGTCCCGGACGCAAATCCGCGGGAGCATCCGACAGGTTCACTACCACTTTGAAATCTTTCGCCTCTTCGCTGGCCGTACTCTGCTGCGAAGTCGAAACGCCACTGGATCGCACGATTGCGTTATCGCCAATCTCGGCGACCGTACCGTGAAAAACTTTTTTGGGGATGGCGTCGATTGTGACCTCCGCCGGTTGTCCCAGCCGCACGTTCACGATATCGGTCTCATCCACTTTCACTTCCGCCGTAATGACAGACATGTCAGCAATTGTCATCAGCGTGCTCCCCGGCGCATTCTGGATGCCCATCACGACCGTCTCGCCTTCGCGCACGGGCAGATTGGTCACCACCCCGTCGTAGGGCGCGTTGTAGCTGGTCTTATGCAACACATCTGTCACCCGCGTTAGATTCGCATGAGCCTGAGTGACGTGCTTGTCGGAAGATTCCATCTGCGCCTTCGCCTGCGCCACCCGTGCTTGGGCTTGCGACAAGCCGGCGTCCGCCGTCGCCCAGGCATTTTTTCGACTGTCGAAATCCGACTTCGAAATCAGACCGTCTTTGAACAGGCTCTGAGCGCGCTCCCAATCCAGCTTGTTGCGATCGTAATCCGCCTGAGCCCGCAGCAAGTCGGCCTGCGCCGTCTTGAGCCCTGCGTCAGCAGCGACCGCATCGGTTTGCGCTGCCTGCAACGAGGCTTCGTTGGCATTCACGTCCGCCGACGATTGCACGTTCTCCAACTGCGCCACGAGTTGACCCCTCTTTACGTGATCCCCCTCCTTCACATACAGGTGGGTGATCTTTCCAAAAGCGTTGGCGCCCACATTGACGTAATTCTTCGGTTTGATTTCCCCCGAAGCGCTTACAACCGTGGCCAGATCCTGACGCTGCGCCTTACCAGTTTGCACGGTTACAACGTTCTTGCCGCTCTGATGAACGGTAAAAGCGACAATGGCTGCCAGTAGAACTACGATGCCGGCGCCAATTGCAATTTTTTTCCAAGCTTTCATAATTTCCGTCACATCCGGGGTGAGTTTCTCCCGCAGCGCGAGGTCCCGCCAAATCGTTTATCTTGCGGCGAAAACGTCCTCTGCATTGGCCGGGTTGACGGGCACACACCTTCTGTTACGATCCTGCAGCCGAGAAAGTTCCCGATCAGAAATAGAAGAGTGGCCGAGACCCGTTACGCTGGGGAATGAGAGCATTGCCCCCCGGAACCCAATATTATAGCTCTGCCACCCGGCCTGGCTGCCACCGAAATCGATTCCCCTTCAGGCAACTCCGGAATCTGTACCCCGCTTCTTACAAAGACGTATGTTGGTGCAGTTTCAATTGGTTCGCCGGGCACGACTTAGCCTTGCTTTCATACAACTCACGGCCTTAAAATAGGTAGACGACGGTTGTCTGGCAGGAGTCCCCTCATGTTCCGGGTAGCGTATCGCTCTATTCTTCGAGTTTTGCTCGTTTCTTCTGTGGGCTTGCTGGCATCCGCCGCCGTCGCCCAGGATTCAACCTCTTCGAAAGACCAACCGAAAGATCAGGCGCAGTCTCAAATCGATCCCAATACTGCTGATAAAACCAGCAAAGACGCACCGGGGCAGCAGCCTGCTGATGCCGTTGATCCGCTGAAAAAGCCGGTCACCGAAAAGCAGCGCAAGAAGAACGAACGCGCCTTGAAGCAGGAATTGAGCAAGCCTTACAAGAAGTGGCTGGACGAAGACGTCGTTTACATCATCACCGATGAAGAGCGGGCTGCCTTCAAACAGCTCTCCAACGATGAAGAGCGCGACAACTTCATTGAAGCCTTCTGGCAGCGCCGGGATCCGACGCCTGACACCGAAGAGAACGAATATAAGGAAGAGCACTACCAGCGCATCGCCTACGCTAACGAGCATTTCGCCGCGGGCGTTCCCGGCTGGAAAACCGATCGCGGCCGCATCTACATCGTGTTCGGCAAGGCCGATGAAGTCGAATCGCACCCCTCCGGCGGCACGTATGAGCGCCCCATGGATGAAGGCGGCGGCGAAACTTCCACCTTTCCTTTTGAGCAGTGGCGCTATCGCTACATTGAAGGCATCGGACAAGAAGTCATTATCGAATTTGTCGATACCTGCATGTGCGGCGAGTATCACATGACGATGGACCGCTCGGAAAAAGATGCTCTCCTGATGACGCCCAATGCCGGGCTCACGATGTGGGAGCAGATGGGCATGGCGAACAAGTCGCAGCGCTTCACTGGCAGTGGCATGGAGCGCCTGGGCTTGGGACCGAACTCCAGCATGTTGCAGACCAAGGAATTTGATCGCCTGGAGCAGTTCGCCAAGCTGCAGGCGGCTCCCAAAGTGAAGTTCACCGATCTGGAGGAGGCTGTGAACTCGAAAGTCATCCTTAACCCGATGCCTTTCGATGTCCGGGCCGATTTTGTGAAAGTAACCTCCGACACCGTACTCGTGCCCATTACGATCCAGATGAGGAACCGGGACATTACCTTCGTCAATAAAGACGGCGTGCAGCGCGGTACGGTCAACATCTTCGCGCGGCTCTCGACTTTGACCGGCAAGATTGTTCAGACCTTCGAAGATACCGTTCAGGTGGACGTTCCCGCCGAACTTCTGCCTCGCACCGCCGAGAATGCATCGGTCTACTGGAAGGCACTTCCGTTGCGCACCGGCCGCTATAAACTCAATGTCGCGGTGAAAGACGTAAATGGCGACCGTAAAGGTGTCTGGAGCCGCAGCATCGTGGTTCCGGAATACTCCGACGACAAGCTGGCCACTTCCACTTTGATTGTTGCCGACCAGATGGAACCGGTTCCTACCAAGGCCATCGGTACCGGCAACTTCGTGATCGGCACAATGAAGGTTCGTCCGCGAGTGCCTCCGGCCGATGGCAAGCCGGCGGTATTCAAGCGGGACAAAGATCAGAAGCTGAATTTCTGGATGCAGGTCTATAATCTTGGAGTGGACGAGAAGACCCACAAGCCTTCCGCCACGTTTGAATACGACATCACCAACATCGCAACCAATAAATCAGTAGTCCAGAAAGTCGAAACCACCGACACCATGGGCAATGTAGGCGACCAACTCACGCTGCAGAAATCGATTGCCTCTGCCAATCTGCAGCCTGGCGTCTACAAAATTAACATCAAGATAAACGACAATATTTCCAAGCAGACGATTGATCCGTCAGCGGTATTTGCCGTAGAGTAACTCCCTGCATTCCCCCAGGGGGTGGGGCGAAGTTGAAACTACGTAAGCTCGGAACGTGGGTCGTCGTAGTTGTTCTCGCGATTCCTGTCTGCGCTGCAGACCGGCCGGGAGCAATCTCGGGATATGTCCGCAATATTGCCGGCACTCCCCAGATGGGCGCCGTGGTTCAGATCCTTGGTGCTGCGCACTATACCCTCACTGTTTTCACCGATGCCGCCGGTTACTACACTGCTACCGGCCTCCTGCCTGGGTCCTACACCCTCAAGGTCACGGCTCCCTCTTTCTTGCCGGCCATGCGCGAGAAACTCGGCTTGCGCCCTGGAGGCAGCCTCAACGTCAACGTCACGCTGAGTACCTTGCTGGGCATGATGCAACTCGGTCCCGTCCGCCCCCTGCCCGACGAAGACGACTGGAAATGGACTCTGCGTTCGGTGGCCAATCGCCCCATTCTGCGCGTCTTTGACGATCCCGCCACGGCCGCAGAAAAGCAGGGAGCTGAAATGCGCGGCAGTCTCTCGTTTCTCGCCGGATCGGAAGCCGGCGGCTACGGCACTGGCTCTGACATGAGCACCGGCTTTACCCTGGAACGCTCCATCTTCTCCGATGGACGTCTCTCCCTCAGCGGCAATGTGGCCTATGGATCGACAGTGCCTGCCGCCGTGATCCGCAGCAGCTATTCGCATCGCATGCTCGATGGTTCCACGCCGACCATCGGACTCACCATCCGACGATTCGCCCCCGTTGATCCGAACCTGCACAGTGCCGCTCTTCAGGCCATCGCAGTATCGGCCGGAGACGACTTCAGCGTGGGTGATGTGCTCGAACTCAAATTCGGCAGCGAGCTTCAGACCATCCAGTTCCTGGGTCACATCAATGCATTTCGGCCGTACGGATCGGCTGATCTTCATTTGTCGCCCGATACCGTCGTTGAGTACAGCTACACGACCTCGCGCCCCGATGCTCGCGCAGAGAAAGGCTTCGACTCGGCTCCCGCCGACTTGAGCGAGACTGATCCCCGGGTTAGCCTGGTCAATTTCGCTTCTCGCATCGAGAGCGCCCATCATCAGGAAGTCAGCGTCTCGCATCGCATGGGCAAGAACAAGGTCCAGTTCGCCGCCTATTCTGATCGCATTAACAACTCGGTCCTGACTGGCACAGGTGATGTCACCGCCGCCGGCGGCTTCCTGTTGCCCGATGTCTCATCCGGCACATTCAGCTACGCCGGTCCGAACCTCGACACCAGCGGGATGCGCGTCGTTCTGCAGCACAAGTTCGCTGCCGACCTGACCGCGACCCTGGACTACGCGTTCGGTGGCGTCCTCGATCTCTCTCGCCCTGATGCTTCGTTGCAGCAAGCCCAGCAATGGATATCGACCCAGCGCCGGCAGGCCATAGCCGCCAAGCTCTCTGGCACCGTCTCGCGCACTCATACCCGTTGGATCGCTTCCTACCGCTGGATCAACGGCGCGGGACTTACGCCGGTGGATATGTTTAATGCCTCCGCCGGACAAAGCGAGCCTTTCCTGAACATCTTCATCCGCCAGCCCATCCCAAGCTTCGGCGGCCACATGGAAGCGCTCATTGACGTGCGCAACCTGCTTGCCCAGGGATACGTCCCCGTGCTGGGCCAAGACGGCCGCACACTGTACCTCGTAGACTCCGCGCGCAGCGTTCGCGGCGGCGTTGCCTTCACGTTCTAGATGTCAGGGATCAAACGTCAAGTTTGCCGTGTTCCTGACCCCCTCAGGGTGCCTTATTCGTAAAATCTATCCCTTCCATCCATAACTCTCTGGTTGACTGTTGCGATCAACTTTGAGTAATGTTTCTGACAGATGATTTTGCGGTTGGGGCGGACATCTCTTTAGTATGCAAGGAATTGCAAGGTCCCAGAGGTAGATGTCGGCAGTCGAACCTCCCGCAAGAAACCATTCCCCCCCACAACCTGATTAGTTTGCAAGGAGACCCTATGAGAGCGCGCATCTTCCTGGTGTTTGTTCTTCTGGCTGCGGTGAGCTTGTCGGCACAGACCTTCCGCGGAACCATCCTGGGGACGGTCACCGATCCCTCCGGCGCCGTCGTTTCTGGCGCCACAGTCATGGTCAAAAACACCGGCACCGGCCTCGAGCGCTCCACCCAGACCAGCGGTGATGGCAGTTACTCGCTGCCGGAATTGCCCATTGGCACCTACAACGTGACGGTCACCCAGAGCGGGTTCCAGACGTTCGTCGCCAAGGGCGTGACCGTGGACGTAGCCACTGAGCGCCGCGTCGACGCCTCTCTCAAGACTGGCGAGATCACAACAAAGGTCGAAGTTTCCGCCGACGAGTTGCCTCTGGTGGAAACCACCACCAATACCCTGGGTGGGGTGCTGACCGCCGAAACCGTTGAGAACATGCCAGTCAATGGCCGTGACTATACCAAGCTGATCTACATGAATCCTGGCGTCTCCGGTTCGCCCGACCAGATTTCTGACTCCCCCGGATCGTTCGGCGAGTTCTCTATGAACGGCGCTCGCGGCCGCTCTAACAACTATCTGCTCGACGGCACCGATATGAACGACGGTTACCGAAACGATCCTGCCATCAACGAAGCGGGCGTATTTGGAACGCCTTCGACGATATTGCCCATCGACGCCGTAGCCGAAGTCAATGTGCTCTCCAACTTCGAGCCGGAATATGGCCGGAGCGCGGGCGCCATTGTGAACATTGTGACCAAGAGCGGGACTAACTCCATTCACGGGAGTGCCGCCGATTACTTTCGAAATAATGCTTTGGACGCCCGCAATTATTTCAATCCGTCCAGCCAGCCGAAGGCTCCCTTTCACAACAATCAATACGGAGGCTCGATCGGCGGCCCCATTGTCAAAGACAAAACTTTCTTTTACCTGGATTATGAAGGACAGCAGGAACCGGTGGGCGTGGTAACCGTGGCTTCGGTTCCGACGGGTACGGCGGCGGATGGATCGCTACAGCCCAGCGATTCCACCAATCCCGTCATTCAAGGCCTTTTGGGCCGGCATCCCTGGCCTGCTCCCAACCTTTCGAATCCGA
>Ga0209168_10002808_pt1 | contig 12361 bp, 14 predicted proteins | sample Coa_R1_FD_187156 | JGI IMG/M metagenome (GOLD analysis project Ga0209168, IMG submission 187156) | Surface soil microbial communities from Centralia Pennsylvania, which are recovering from an underground coalmine fire - Coalmine... | ecosystem: Environmental > Terrestrial > Soil > Unclassified ... | reverse complement strand
GGTCCAAGGTGAAGACCAGCCCGGCGGTGCGGTCCCGGAACGCGGCGGTGGTGTCGGCCCGCGCGGCGGTGCGCAGGGTGTCGGGGGCTTGCTCGAGGACGGCGAGCACGTCGGGGACGGCGGGCTGGTCGCCGGGCGGGCGGCGTTCGTCGAGCAGGTCGATGGCGCGGCCGAGGATGACTTCCTCAGCGTTGGTGATGGGCGCGCCGCGGATGAGGGTGCACAGAGCCATCAGCAGGGACAGGCGGCGGGAACGGACCTCCCACCGCAGCGCCTGCGCGTCGGGGCCGGTCATCTGCCGCAGCGCGGCGCCCAGGGGTCCGGAGTCGAGCGGGTTGATCCGGTCCATGCCGCGGCCGACGCGGATCACCTGGCCGCCGAGGTGCTCGACCAGCATGGTGTAGTCCGGCTTGGTGTCGCCGAGGACCAGGACGCGGGTTCCGGTAGCGACGGCTCCGGTGAGCTGCCTTTTGACCAGGGTGGATTTGCCGGTGCCGGGCTGGCCGAGGACGAACTCGCCGGGGTTGGTGACCAGTCCGGCGCGCAGCCAGGCCAGCGGGTCCAGGCACACCACCTCGCCGAACAGCTGGTGCCGTCCGACCGGGGTGCCGACGGCCGGGGTGCCGGACCCGGCGGTGAACGGGAACAGCCCGCAGACTTGGGTGGTGGTGGCCTGGTATTCCGGTGCCGCGCCGACGTGCGCGGCGCGGCCGGCACCGGGGATCTTCCATCCCCACGCCGGCGGGACCGGAGCCTGGCACTCCGGGTGGCCAGCGCCGGCGCTGGCCGGCGGCCAGCTAGCAGGCTGGCCTGAGCGTGCGGCCCGGGTGGACCGGGCGGGATACAGGAATGTCATGACAGCTCCTGGTGTTAGCGGGGCATCCGCCGGGCCAGCTCTGCGGGGCAGATGCCGCACGGGAGGGTGGCGGCCCATCCGGCGGCCTGGCTGTAGGTCATCCGTCTCAGGCGGATCTTGGAGGACTCGGCGGCGGCCTCGGTCTCGGCTGCCGCGCGGGGCAGGTCGGCGCCGCTGGTGACGGTGACGGTGACGTACAGGGAGACCAGGCACACCCCGGCGCCTGCGGCTTCCTCGGCTGCGGCCTGCCGGGCGCGGGCCTGGTCGTAGCTGTCGCGGGCGGTCTCATCGCGGCCGGTGCGGCGCTTGTACACGGCCCGGAACTGGGCGGCGTTGACCTCGCTTTCCAGCACGCGGGTGGCTTCTGCGGCGGGGAACGGCCGGTACTGGAGGCTGACCCGCTTGGGGTGGTGGCCCGGGGCGACCAGGCGGGCGAGCACGTCGGCGGTCACGGTCTGCCGGGGCGCCTCGGACCATGCCCAGGTCACGCTGATCCCGCTGTCGTGCCTGTAGCAGCCCGCTTCTTCCTTGGCCCCGACCGGGCCGGCATCGGCCCAGCTCAGCTCCTGCTCCGGCGGGGCGGGCTGCGGCGGGGCGAGGATGCGGTTGACCTCACCGCGGGCTGCAGGGTCGAACGCGGTGCGGACGATCCCCGCTAGCTCGGCGGCGCTGGCCCGTCCCAGCACGGTCACCCCGCACGTGCCCAGCGCTGATTCCAGGCCGTGCATCGTCCGGCCGACCTCGGCGGCGGCAGCAGCCAGGCCAGCAGGCACGGCCGGGCTCAGCCTGGGGTCGAACGAGATCGACACGCGCGTGTCGACATCGGCGGCAGCGGTCGGCGCCGACTCCACGAGCTGGCCCATGATCTGCCGGGCGGCCAGCGGGGACCCGGGGTCGAGCGCGGCGGCGACCGAGTCGGCCAGGGAGGTGCCGGGCTCGGGCGCGGTGTCGATGGTGACGGTCACCCAGCGGACCATGGGCAGGTAGCCGAGGGAGGCCAGCCAGCCGCCCCAGTTCGCGACCCACGTGTCGGCGTCGTGCCGGTTGGCCAGCCAGGTGGAGGCGGGGATCACCCGCAGCGTGGGGGTCATCAGCCCGGTGCGGCGGTCCAGCACGATGCCATACCGCCCGCCGTACCCGTCCTCGCAGTCGAGCAGGGTCAGCGGGGCCAGCACGCCGGGCAGCTGGAACCCGGGGGAATGCCCGGCCACTACCGCGGCGCGGTACCGGGTCCAGTTCCGCGCCGAGCCGTACCGCCAGCGGATCCGTCGCACCGCGGCCACGGCGAGCGGCTCCCCGCCGATCCTGGTCAGGCCGAGCCCGCCGGCCAGCAGGACCGGGGGCGCGAGATACAGTAGCGCGGCAGGGTCAGCGGTGGCCGTGATGATCAGCGCGAGCAGGGCGCCGAGCACGGCGGCGGTCCCGGCGGCGCCGAACCCGAACAGGCCGATGCCGCGGCGGCGGCGCCATCCGCCGTAATCCCGGGGTGCGTCCGTGTCGTGGTGATTCATTGCTGGTCTCCTCCTGGGGTGCCGGGCGCCTGCATGGCCTCGGTTGCCTTGCGGCGTGCGCTGGCCGCGCCTGCCGCGAGCCCGGCGACCGCGATTCCCGCCGGGCCGGCGCTGGCTGCGGCAGCCGAGCCGACGCCTGCCGCGCCGGATGCCGCGCCTGCCCTGGCGGCAGGGGCCGCCGCAGCGGAGCCCGCCGGCGTGGCTGCGGGCGCGCCCGCAGCCAGCTGGGTGCCTGGCCGGGCTCCGGCGCCGCCCGCCGCGGCCCCGGCCGGGCCGGAACCGGCGGGGCCAAGCCGGGCGCTGACCATGCGGGCCTGCTCGACCGGGCCCGTGCCGCCTGCCCCGCCTGACATGCCGTGCAGCGCGCCGACCGCTACGGCGCCCTGGAGCGTGGTCTGGAGGAACCCGCCTCCGCCGGAGGAGTCGGCGACGTGCCCGGTGGTCCAGGTGAAGAACCGCATCAGGACCGGCAGGGCCAGCAGGCTCATGACTGCCATGGCGAACCCCATCAGCACGGTGCGGGTGCCCGTGCCGGCGCCGATCATGGTGAACGCCGTGGCATAGACCGCTGCCGCGGCGGGCTTGTAGAAGATCAGGGCCAGCGTCCAGCCGCTGACGCGGCGCAGCCAGCCGCGGGTGGCCGGGGCCAGCGTCCCGGCGGCGGCCAGCGGCAGCATCCCGGCCAGGATCACCAGGGCGCCCTGGCGGAACAGCATGAGCACGGCCTGGATCGCGCTGATGATGATCGCGACGATGCCGAGCACGACGACCACGGCCGGGGTCGCGCCGGCCAGGGTCAGCACGCTGGTCAGCCGGGCGGCGAACTGCCCGCCGGTGGATTGCTGCAGGACCCACGTGGACCAGGCGTCTCCGGCCTTGAGCAGCAGCGAGGGCAGCAGCACCCCCACCGCGGAGGTCGCGGCGATGATCACCAGCCCGGACCCGACGTCCATCAGCGGGTCGGCCTTGCGGGTCAGCGCCATCCGCCCGCCCGCGATGAGCACGCCGAGCACGGCGACCGCGATGGCGAGCGGGAGGATCCACTGCTGGAGCTGGCCGACGGCCGGCTCGCCGGCCAGGTCCGGGGAGGGGACCTGGATCCACCAGGTCAGGGTCTGGGTCACCATCCAGGACACCCCGGACTCGATGGCGCTGGCGATCCCGTTGAGCGCGCCGGAGGCGGCGGTGCCCGCCACCGTTCCGGCGATCTTGCCGACCAGGATGCAGGCCGGGGAGATGAGCACCGGGCAGGCCATCAGCGGCCACCCCCCTGGCCGGGGAAGAAGGTGTACCCGCTCAGCGAGGACAGTACGGTGGCCGAATTCCCCCAGTTGCCGCCCGGCGGGGCGATCACCTTCCAGTCACCGCCGGCCCAGACGGCCTGGATCTGGGTCGAGGCCCGGACCGTGGTTCCCTGCGGTCCCGGGCCGGCGCTGACGAGGTCGATGATGGCGGCGGCCGGGGTCCAGGTGACCCACCGGAATGCCTGCTCGGTCACCTGCACGGTCCCGAGCGGCTGCCCGCCGGTCACCCCGGCGGAGGGGGCGGCCTGGTCGTAGGCGGCCTGGCAGCCGGCCAGCAGCGCGGCGGCGTCGGGCCCGGTGACCTGGCCGCGGATCACCGGGGTGAAGATCGGCGGGCCCCACTGCGCGTTCGCCCGGACGGCGATGTTCACGGCGGCCAGCAGCGCGCCCAGCGGGGTGCGGGCGAACCCGGCCGCTGTCCCCCCGCTCAGCGTGCGCGGCCCTGCCTGCGCGGAGACCGGCAGCTCGACCCCGTAGAAGTCGCTCCACCGCACGCTGGCCAGGCTCACGCGGGGCACCTGCGGCTGGCCGGGGCCGCCGGCGCTCGTGGTGTCCGCCGGCCCGGCCGTGGCCGTGGCGGCCAGGCCAGGACGAGCGGGCGTGCGGGCCGGGAGCGCAAGAGCCAGCCCGCCGCCGACGATGAGGACCGCCACGGCGGCGGCCGGCAGCATCAGGTGACGGCGGCCGGGGCGGCGGATCACAGGAAGACCCCGACGATGGCGGAGGCGACCGCGGCCAGGCTCAGCCCGGCCAGCACCCACGGGACGCCGGTCGCCCCGTCGGCGGCGAACGTGGCCCGGTTGCGGTGCCCGATCGCCATCTTCCCGCCGCAGATCAGCAGCCCGGCGACCCCGCAGACCAGGACACCCCATTTCCCCCAGCCCAGGATCGTATTGACCGGGGCGCTCAGCCCGGGCGGGGCCTTCGCCGGCGGGTTGGGTACCCCGGCGGCGAGGTACAGCCAGGCCCGGCGGGCGGTGAGGTAGCCGGCCATGGCGGCGCGGGCCGCTGGCGCCTGGAGGATGAATCGCATCTGGTTCTCCTTACGGTCTGGTGACGGGTTCCGGGTAGGGCTGCTGGCCGGCGAGCGCGCGGATCTCGGTGAGCGCCCGGCGTGCCCGGCGAGGCAGGGTGACCGACAGCGGGTCGGCGGCCAGGCGGAAGGCGGGGATGAACGGGACGCGGACGACCGCGCCGACCCGGCCGTCCAGGACGCGGAACCGGTACCGGGCCTCGGCGGGCTCGGGCAGCCCGTCGCCGATCACGGCCAGGACGGTGACCTGCACGCCCTGCGCGGCGAGCAGCCCGGTCGCGGTCACCGCGCGGGCTGCCGCGGCGGCCGTGCTGCGGGCGACCAGGACGACCGGCCTGCCCGCGGGCCGCAGCGGGCGCTGACCGGGTCCGGGGCGCCTGACTGCGCCCATGTCCCAGGCCGGGCGGAGCAGCCCGGCCAAGGTGGTCACCCCGGCGCCGCCGTGCGCCCCGACCAGGACGACCCCGCCGGGCGGAGCGAGCCGGGGTACTGGCCCGGGCCCGGCCTGCCGGGGCCGGGGATCACCCGTCATCTGGGACACGGCGCACCTCCTCCGCCGCCGGTGAGCTGCGCCGGCAGCCAGGCCGCGGCCTGGCTAGGCCATCTCGGCTCTTGCGGCGCGACCCGGTGTTTGACTGGTCACATTAAGATGATTCGCAGTTCGCTGGTGAACAACATGAGTTGAACCTCGCGGGCAGCATATGCGTACATACGGGTGTGCTGTCAACTTCACGCAAGAAATGCGAGGTTTGACATTGACTCCATGCAAGACAGCCCGCGGGCGGGGCCGGCACCCCGAAGCGGCCGGGAACGGCGGGCGGCGGCCCGGGGCATGGCTGGCGGCGGTGCTGGCCGCCGGCCTGGCCACCGGCTGCGCAGCCGGGGCAGCGTCCCCGCACCCGGCCGCCGCGGGCGGGCGTCCCGCGCCGGGCATCGCGGTGCCACCGGGCTCGCAGGTCCGCGTCCCGCGCCCGGATTACGCCCGGCCGGCGTCGGTGGCTGCCGCCTTCTACGTCGCGTGGGCGAGCACCGACGCCGTGCACGACCAGCCCGGCACGTACCTGGCGCGGTGCGCGCCCCTGGCCACTGCCGCACTGGAACACCAGCTTGCCGCCAGCCAGCCCGCCCCCGCCGCCTGGCAGGCCATGCGCCGCGCCCGCCTGGTCAGCCTCGTCCGCGTGCTGGCGGTCACCCAGCCGGCCGGCGCCCCGGCACCCACCCCGTCCGCGGTTTACCTGCGGGTCTACGCCACCCGCGTGACCACGACCACGGCCGGCCGCCAGGTAGCCAGCGACGGCGTCACCGTCCAGCTGACCCGCATCGGCGCGCGCTGGCTGGTCAGCGCCGTCTTGTTCTACTAGGAGCGCGCCGTGACCAAGGCCCTGGCCGCAGCGGCAGCAGCCCTCGCCGCGTTCCCGCTGTTCCTCATCCTGCTCCTCACCGCCAGCACCGGCACGCCCGCCCAGGCGGCGCCCGCCGCCACCGGCCTGGCCGGCACGCCCACCGCGCTGGCCCTGTCCGGGATCCCCGCGGACTACCTGGCCTGGTACCTGGCCGCCGCGACGACCTGCCCCGGGCTGCCCTGGTCCGTGCTGGCCGGCATTGGCGAGGCCGAATCCGGCCACGGCCGCTCAGCCCTGCCCGGCGTCCGCTCCGGGGCGAACTACGCCGGGGCCGAAGGCCCGATGCAGTTCGAGCCCGCCACCTTCGCCCGGTTCGCGGTCAACGCGGACCCCGGCCAGCCGCTCAGCCCCTACGACCCGGCCGACGCGATCTACACCGCCGCCGCGATGCTGTGCGCCGACGGCGCCCGTGGCGGCACCGCGGCTGGGATCGAGCAGGCGGTCTTCGCCTACAACCACGCCCAGTGGTACGTCAGCCAGGTCATGGCGTGGGCCGCCCGGTACGCCACCCAGGGCGGCAACCACGCGGTAGCCACCGCGATCGCCTTCGCGATGGCCCAGCTCGGCAAGCCCTACCAGTGGGGCGCGGCCGGGCCAGGCGCCTATGACTGCTCCGGCCTGGTCTACGCGGCCTACGCCGCCGCCGGCATCCACATCGGCCGCACCACCTACCAGTGGCAGCACGACGGGCCTGTCATCCCGCTGTCCCAGATCCAGCCCGGCGACCTGCTGTTCAGCGCCGGCAGCGACGGCACTCCGGGCAACCCCGGCCACGTCGTCATGTACCTCGGCAACGGCCAGGTCATCCAAGCCAAGCAAACCGGCGAGCCAGTTCAGGTCGACCCGGTCGACCTGGCCAGCGTCGCCGTCGCGACCCGCCCGGCGGCCCTGGCCGCCCAACCATGACCCCAGCCACCCGAATCCAGCTCAGGAGACACCCTCATGACCCCCAGGCCCCCAGCCCCGCCGCTGCCCAAACCCCAGCACCCAGCCCTAGCCGCAAAGGCGCTGGCCGACGCCGCCCACGCCGCCGCCCGCACCTGGGCGCAACCCCTGGAGCCAGACAGCCACAACCGCGCCATCAGCCAGCTGTACTCGGCACTGCGTGACCTCGGCATCGCCGCCCGCGGGCTGGCCCGCTACCAGATAGCCGGCGCCGCACCCGATCCCGCGGCGCAGGACTTCGCCCGGCACGTGACCGCAAGCGCCCGGTGGCTGCTCAGCGCGTGCGAGAGCCTCGACGGCGTGCTGGCGGCCGAGAGCACCCGCTGGCTGCCGGACCCGGACGAACCCGGCGCGGCCCTGTGCCAGGCAGCCCGCAACGCGATCCTGGCCTGGAGGCAGCCATCCGGAACCAGCGCCGACCGCGACGTCACCGTCAAGCGGTTCATCACAGCCACCGGGTTCCTCTCCTCCGCCGCGCTGGGCCTCGCGACTTACGCACCACGCCGCCGCGCCATTGACCTGCAAGTCGCAGGCTCCAGCCTCGCCGAAGTCATCGCTTACCTGACCGCAGCCATCCAGGTACCTGCCGAAGACGCCGCGCCCGGATACACCAGGGGATCAGCCCGGTACCAGGGCGGCGCGGAATGAGAGAGAGCACTGCCAATTCCGCAGCCGGGCACGTACGGCCGACTGTGACCGGGCCAGCGAACGCCGAGCGGGCGGCATGGGCCGCCCAGGCTATCGAGGCTTTCCAGTCAGCAGCCGGCCATCACCGCGGACCGGATACCGCCGAGGCGATCGGCAGCCTGATCACCGCGCTGTGCCACTACGCCGACCGGCGCGGCATCAGCTTCGGCGCGATCCTGACCGCCAGCAGCGACGCGTACCTGTCCCAGCGCGCCAGTGAACAGCACGCCTACCAGGTCGGCGACGAAGTCCGGATACGCGACGGCGCGGTCCTCGCCCCGTCGCTGGCGACCCTGCCCAGACTCGGCATCGTCGCCGCGCTGTACCCGGGCGCCGAACGCACCGGGCAATACGCCATCCGGTTCCCCGGCGAGATCAACGCCATGCCGTTCATCAGCTCGGAGATCGAGCCCGCTCCGCCGTTCCGGCCCGTGCGGACCCGGCAGGGAACCGTCGCGTCTCTCGCCGAGGCCGAACAGGTGCTCATCAGCACCGCGGCGCGCATCCAGATCAGCCACCTGCACAAGACCCGCCCAGCCACAGCTGATCTCCAGGACCGGCACCTGCTCGCGTCCGCCCTCGGCCAGGCGTGTGACCTGACCCCGCAGGAGATGCTGCGCCAGGCCGAGATCCAGGTCACCGCGGCCGTACAGCGAGAACTCGCGCTGCAGGCAGCAGCAGACCTGGGCCGCGAGCACGCGCGAACCGGCACCCGGCCATTCGAGACGCAACTGGAAACGGCGGCGCGCCTGGCCGACGTCCTGCGCAAGAAAGGATGCGCCCTGACCGGAGATGACCCCAGCCCGCCAGAGCTGCTCCGGGAATACCGCCTCGCCTTCGGCCACCAGAAAACCGCACCGCACCAGCCCAGGCCACCCCGTCCGCAACGGGATACAGCATCGCCAGCCGAGCTGGCCGGGCGGGATCACCCCGCCCCCGCTGCCCGGCCGCTCAGCGCCATGGCAGACGCCCGGCCGGCTGTCAGCCCCTCGCGTCCCCCCCACGCCCTGAACCGGGCAGACGGGAGGCAGCACCGATGACGGCGCACGACGGCGATAAACATGACGAGCAGGAAAAAGACCGCGCGAGGACCGGCACCAGCAGATGGACCGCTGACGCGATCCGCGCCCTGGGAGCCATCACCGACCTCCAGACGCTCGCCGACATCGTCGGGTGCAGCCTGTGGATGTCCCGCAAGATGGCGCGCACCGGTGAATGGGAACGGCAAGGCCTCAAGCTCATCCGGATCGGCGTGCACTACCGCGTCGGCGTCGGGTCCCTCCTCGACGTGCTGGGATTCAGCTCCGGTGACCTCAGCACCCCGGGGACAGCCCGCGCCGGTGAGCTGGACCAGGCCGGCAGGAACGCCACGGACAGCGCGGTCACCCAGGCACCCGGGTCAGCAGCCGCCAGGGCCCGGCGATGAACCGCGGCATCGGCCACGGGCCGCGGCCGGCGGCCGGAGCGAGCCGCCGGGGCCGTCTGCTGTCCTGTCCGGCGTCCGCGAACCGCTACCGGTGGCGGGCGGCCGAGGCCGCGGCCTTCACCGCGGACCTTCCCCGTCAGCGCCGGTCCGGCAACCCGGCACGCAGCGCGGAGCCCGCGCGGTCACAACCGGGCGAGGCGGAATGACGATGAGCGGGCCGGGCGGCACCTCACAGCCGCAGCAAGCCCGGCTGGCCCAGGCGCTGCGCGACTTCGCAGACGGCACGGACCAGGCAGTACGAGCGTGGGCCGGCCATCTCACCATGCGCCAGGCGCTCGACATCACCTTCGTCCTGATGAACATCCTGCGGCTTCTGGAAACCACGGCTGAACGGCTCAGCCGGTACCGGACGGGAAGCCAGCCAGCACCGGGCTATAACGCCGGCCCGGATCAGCCGGACAAGGAGATAGCCCGGGCACGGGCGAGCATCGGCTCAGCGCATGCCGTGCTGGTCCATCCGTTCCAGGAGGTCTACCGCGCAGCGGGCGGCTGGCCGGACCTTGGCGGTGATCCCGCCCGCGACGGCGCCGCCGTGTTCCTGGCGCATCTGCTGTACCGGCGGCTAACTATCGCCGATGAGCCGTGGCCTGAACTTTCCGGCACAGACGAATCCAGGGATTACCTCGCCGAGACGATGATCTGCGCGACTGACGGACTCGCGTGGGGCATCCAGAACCTCGCCCGCGATTCGCCCGAACCGATCCAGACTGCCCTCACCGGGGCAGTGGCACACCTTGATGACACGTTCGGGCACCTGCGCGAGTCTCTTATCTGCTCCGCAAAGCGGCATATCGCAGCATCGGACGCCGGGGAACTCGATCACAGGATGCGGCTGGCCATTCCTCTTCCCGGACGCGCCCAGGCCCTCCGCACCAAGAATGCCCGCCGCACGGCGCTGCCCGCCCGCATCGCTGCCGCCGATTTCCCGTACCCCGCCGCCGGCCCTGCCGCGACGCGGTCCCCCGCGATGGCTCCGGCGGCCGGCCCCGCCGCGGCGCCGCGGCAACAATCACGCCGACCCGGGTCGAAGGACAACCATGGACATCACCAATAACGAGCGGATGAGGCTCGCCGCCAGCGCATACCGCGCCTACATCGCGCACGCGGCCCAGATGGAACTCCCCCTCAACGAGGACGCCGTTGACGACGACATCCTGGCGGACCTGATCGCCGGCCTGCATCACTACGCCGATTCCCAGGGACTCGACTTCGGCAATGCCGTCGCATCCGGACAGGCCGCCTACGACCGCCACCGCGCGGGCGAGGATCACCCCTACAAGATCGGCGACGAAGTCCGCCTCCGCCAGCGGCCAGACACCACGGTGCCAAGCCGCGGTGTGGTGGTGTCGATCTTCCCTGAACGCGACGGTGAACCGGCCTACCATGTCCGCTTTCCCGGCCAGGCTGACACCATTCCCCTGCGGGGATCGGAGATCGGGCCGGCCGCCAGCTTCCCCGTGGTGACCACGAATCAGGGGACCGCGGCATCTTTGGCTGCGGCCGAGCGGCTGCTCATCGAGACCGCCGCCCGGATCAGGGCCTGCGAACAGCGCCAGGTGCCACCGCACGAACACGATCTCGCTGACAGGGACAGCCTGCTGCTCGCGATCGGCGATGCGTGCGCCCTCGCCGGCAACGACGTCCTGCGCCACCTTGAACCGCAGGTCGCAGCATGGACCGGCGTCATCACCCAGCCATGGCATCCCGTCCGCGTCACTACCGCGGCCGAGCTGGCCGCTCTGGACTTCCCGCAGCCGGTGCAGGCCAGCGTGCTCGCCGATCCCCGGAGCGCCGAGGCGGGTGCGCGGCACGACGCACCTCACCCGGCCCGGCCCGGGCAGCCGGGGCATCCGGCCTCGCCGGCCTTCTGACCCGCCGACGACCGCCACGCCCGCTACCGGATCACCCCCGGTATGTGCGCCGGCACCACCGCCAGCGTCCCGGCCGCGCCCCCAGGCCACCCGGTAACCACACCCGGCCGCGCAGGTCACGTCCCGCATCGCAACACAGGAACGGCACAGCCATGTGCCACGAAAAAGGAGAAAGGGAAATGAGTCACCCAGATCCCAGCCACCCGGCCGAAGCGGACGGAGCCTACCCATACGAGCTGCCCGTACACGACTCCGCCATCACCGGCACGGACACCGGAATGCCCGGCGCAGATACCTGGCACTACGAGGAATGGCACCATGCTGACCGGTCGTCCCACGGCGCTGGTGGCTGGGACGCCGTGCGGGAATCCGGCCCGCCTCCCGGCTGGACAGACGAGGGAGTATTCATAGCGGGTGACGGCAACCGCCAGCCAGAGTGGGACACCGGGCCCGCGTCACCGGCTCCGCCTTATGGAACACCTCGTCACCATCCAGCCCGGCGGCTCCCGGCGCGGCGGGCTGCGCTCATGGCACTCGTGCTCCTGTGCATCACAGCCATCACGTTCGTGATGGTTTCCCGGAACCACACGATCCGCATCTCGCCAGCCGACAACCCCGCCGCGACGGCCAGCCAGCCGACGCAAGGCGTCCAGGGCGGAAGCATGCCTTCGGCCGCGCCGCTGAGCAAGGCTGCCGCCGAGCGCATCCTGGCCAGCTACTGGCAGGTGAACAACACGGCCAACCAGTCACGGTCAGACACCCTGCTGAAGACCGTCGAGACAGGCAGCAGCTACAGCATGGACGCCGGTACGTACCAGATGGACCGGGTGACCGACCCGGCCAACCGCCAGTACACCGCGTTCACAGCGGTGAACGCGGCGTACTACATCCCGCGTCAGCCGGCGGGAGTGTACCCGCGGTGGTTCGCCGTCAAGGTCACCTACGCCAGCCTGGCCGCTCCCCAACACGAGACCGGGGCCGGGTACGTGGTGTTCACTCAGGCAGCCAGGAACGCCCCGTGGAAGAACGACCTGGAACCCTGCATGCTGCCGGGCACCGGGCCCGGCCCGTTCATCGAGACCGACGCCCACGGCTACGCCATCACGGCCAGCGCATCAGATGAGGCAGAGCTGAGCGTTGTTGCGCGGCGCTGAAGATGCCGACGTAGGAGGCGTTCGCGGTGCCGATGTGGGCGGCGTCTTAAGGCCCCGCAGCCGGGTTGCTGCGGGGCCTTGGTGGTGATGGCGCCGGTGGCCGTGGGCAAG
>Ga0209168_10002803_pt1 | contig 12375 bp, 5 predicted proteins | sample Coa_R1_FD_187156 | JGI IMG/M metagenome (GOLD analysis project Ga0209168, IMG submission 187156) | Surface soil microbial communities from Centralia Pennsylvania, which are recovering from an underground coalmine fire - Coalmine... | ecosystem: Environmental > Terrestrial > Soil > Unclassified ... | reverse complement strand
TAACGATATCCAGAAAGTGTTGGCCGACTTCCAAAGCAAACTTCCTCGCGGCACGCAGCTTTTTCGCCGCGGGCAAGTGGCAACCATGGCTTCTTCCTTTGCGGGACTCAGTGCCGGAGTGGGCGTGGCTGTCGTTCTGAATTATCTTCTGATCGTCGTGAATTTTCAATCGTGGCTCGATCCCTTTATTATCATCACGGCGCTACCTGGAGCGCTGGCGGGAATCATCTGGATTTTATTGCTCACGCACACCACCTTAAACGTGCCGTCTCTGACAGGCACGATCATGTGCATGGGCGTGGCAACTGCCAACAGCATTTTGCTGGTATCGTTTGCACGCGGACGCCTGAACGAAGGATTGAGTTCGTCGCAGGCGGCATTGCAGGCTGGGTACGTGCGCATCCGGCCGGTGCTCATGACGGCGCTGGCGATGATCATCGGCATGATTCCTCTTTCCCTGGGATTAGGTGAGGGCGGCGAGCAGAATGCTCCTCTGGGCCGCGCCGTAATTGGCGGACTTGTTGTCGCCACGCTGGCGACTCTGTTTTTTGTACCTTGCGTGTTCTCTTTGGTCCATCGGCGTCACAAACCAGGAAAGCGCGCGGAAGTAACGGCGGATATTCCTTCGTAGAAGAATTAGAATTCCAGGAGATGAGGCAGGAATGGTTGAAATTTCCACCGAACCGAAGACGGATCCGAAGTTCGACCCAACTCGCGCGACCAGCGACACGGTGACGAGCCGGGGCCGCGGTGCAATGTTGCGCTGGTTTATCGTTCTGTTTTTGGTTTTCGTCGTGCTGGGCGCGTATGCCTTGCTGCAACGGCGGACCGAACACCAGGTTCTGGCCGAGCAGACCGAGCGCCTGGCCGTGCCATTTGTCTCCATCATTCATGCGACGCGCATCGAAGGCGAATCCGCAATGGTGCTGCCGGGAACGCTCAAGGCTTACGCCGAATCCCCCATATACGCACGCACCAACGGCTATTTGAAAAAGTGGTACAGGGATATTGGAAGTCACGTAAACAAAGGCGATCTGCTCGCCGAAATTGATACGCCCGAGATCGACCAGCAGCTCGCACAGGCGCGCGCGGATCTCACGATCGCTCAAGCGAACTTAGGCCTTGCCGGCACTACAACCGCCCGCTATCAGGACTTGCTCAAGTCTGATTCCGTCTCCAAGCAGGATGCGGACAATGCCAGTGGCAACTACGCAGCCAGGCAAGCCATGGTGCTATCGGCGGAAGCAAACGTGAAGCGTCTCGAAGAAATGGAATCCTTCAAGCGAGTGTACGCTCCTTTTTCCGGAGTGATTACGCAGCGCAATGTTGATTCCGGTAATCTGATCAATGCCGGAAACGGAGGCACCGCAAACAAGGAAATGTTCGATCTCGCACAGATCGATCCGCTGCGAGTCTTCGTTTCCGTGCCGCAGTCCTTCGGCCCATCGATTCACCTGGGCATGAAAGCCTGTTTGGAATTATCAGAATTCTCTGGGCGCAGTTTTTGCGGACAGGTCGCGCGCACCGCAAACGCGATCGATCCCGGCACGCGCACATTGCTGACGGAAGTCGACGTGCCCAATCCTGCGGGAACCTTGCTCCCCGGCTCGTACGCACAAGTAAATTTCAACGTGAAAATCACCGGCCAACGTTTCGCTTTGCCCATCAATGCCCTGCTCTTCCGCCCGGAAGGAACGATGGCTGCGACGGTCGAGGCCGACAGCCACCTCAACTTGAAAAAAATCACGATTGGACGCGATTTCGGCGCGAGTGTTGAAGTCCTGGAGGGAATTTCTCCGGAGGATAGCATCGTGATTAATCCGCCCGATGCGCTCGAGCAGGGCGAACTGGTCAAAGTCGCGCCGCAGACCTCCCCAGGCCTATCAAATACAGCAGGCGCTGAAGGCACCAAGTAATCTAAAAACACATAGGCTGAAGCCTGTGCTACTTGCGGCTCTGTTTTGTGCCTCCCGTCGTCATCGTCCAGTCCCAATGCTGTCCAGCCGCCTCAACGATCGCAGGTACGTCTTCTTGCAGCAGGTACCGTTCCTGCACCAATTTTTTTGCCGCCTCCTCGACGCGACGCACATAGTCCGCGCGGCTGCTATAGCGTTCCTCGACTGACAACCTTGGATCGTGACTCTTCTCCCGGTCGCTCCGCGTTTTCTCAAACGGAATATACGACCCAGCCATGGCGATTAGAGTCCTCGGCGCGCCAATCTGTTCACTGCGGAAAGCCCAGCCCGTATAAGTTCCAAGCGGAACTTCATGCTCGGGCAGGCGAATGCCGGAGATCTCATTTCCATCACTATTTACTTGCGGCACGATGAACGGAAGTACGGAAACCGCGCCGGGTAGATCTGCGCGATACCCGCCGGGCACGTGCAGCGGCCACTGCACCGCAGGAATATTCGGAAATTTAATATCGGTTTGCGCGACCAGTGTGTTGTCCGAAAGTTGAGGATGCCGGCTGGGCGGCGGCGCCACGCCTCGCCTCGTCCACTGATCAAGATCCGCAAGCAACGCGCGCTGCGCCCATCGATAATCGTTCGGATTTACTTTGAGTGGTTGAGCTTCGGAGTCAGCGGGCGGCCAGGAGCCAGGACCATGCTTGGTCCCTGCCAACATGAAAATCCGAACGTTCGGCGGATCGGGCAAATCCTGAAGACCGTCGATCGATAGATGGCGTAATGCAGCCACCCTGCCTCGATCCCAATATTCGGACGCTGTATCCACGAGAAAGATTTTTGGATCCATGCCCGCGGGCACGCGCGCGCCCATTCCATCGCGTTTGCCGGTTACGGGGTCGGTAGTCATCTCATAACGAATCGGGAACTTCGTTTGCGTGAAGGATCCCAGCTCGTTCGGTAAAGCAAATCGCTCGTTGAAGCTCCCGAACGAGGTTCCCCCGGTGTGAATGAACAGAGCATCGATGGCCTGTCTGCCCTGCTCATCCGTCGTAAAGCCTTCATAAACGAGTTGGCGCAGGTAGCGCCCCACTTGCGATGCTCCGTAGGTGTAGGCGTATTTGGCATGCACAATCGCGTCGGAGTTATTTTTTATGGAAGAAGCCACGTCTCGAATGGCAGCGAACCCTAACCCCGCAACCGGCGGATTGCTGCTTTCATAAGTAAGCTGATAGGTTTGTCCGGCCTTAAATCCGCCCTTTACTGTGAGCCAATTCGGATCGAACACGATTTGCCCATTTTCCATGCGCCCGAATTGCCAGTCTTCGCGCGGAATAAAATGCGGCGCTGCTACCCAGCCTTCACGTACGGTCAACCGGTAGGCGGGATTCCTGGGATCGAGCGGCGGATAAGCGGGAGTATTATATTCCGCGGTAAATTCGTACGACGCCGAGTTTTTGTCAGGGATAAACCACGGATTGACCCATCCCGTGATCGGACGGCCATTATCGGTTGCAACGGGAGCGTTCAAGCCGACGCGATTCTTATCCGTATCTTTGCGCACTTCAAATTCCCAGCCGACCGCCACCAGCGTGTACCCTTCGCGCATGAGCAAGCCGTCGCCAAATTCGGCCTCCGTCGACGGATCAGATGATCCCTTGGCGCGATTGAAAACATTCAGCAAACCTTTGTTGCCACGGTTCACTACGTCAAAAAATGCTACACCGTTTGCGTGCGAGGAATCCTTTGGCCGCAGAATAAAAAGGTCGGCGGAGAATTCCACCTTGCCCTGGCTGTTCTGCGGCGCTTTGTCGATGTCCGCGATGATCTTGTTGTGCGGATTGTTCGGATCAACGGCGAAATACACTTTGCCGGAGAGCTTTTCGTACGCCCCAACTGTCCCGAAAGCTTTTCCGCCGAGCACATCCTGACGGCTAGAAATTTCCACTCGCGTAACTTCAGCGTGCATCATCGCCGGGGCCAGTACAGAGAAAAGCGCAATCATCCCCATGCCGAGAATGCCGCGAATACGTGCGTTCATACAGGACCTCCCTTGGTTCGATATTTTGTCAGGTAGCGCGAGACACCCAGATACCCGGAACTCTACACCCGGCAGCCTTGCCTAGCAACGGGGATGTGCAGCTCATCTTTTTTTTCGCCGGCAGGCCGCCGAGTCTTCCAACCCGGTTTTTACAAAAATGTGACAAGAGCCAGACATCTTCCCGACAACTTACCAATGCGAGTAGAGATACTTTCGCGGCTCTCAGGCTGCCAGGTGTGGAGGTACGAAATGTTTACGTTCATCAAGAAAGTAAAAACTCAGGGGCCCGTCCGTATCACCAGGGTGGCTGGAGCTATGCTCGCAGCCGGTGTCGTTCTGTTTACTGGAGCTGCTGTTTTCGCGGGAGAGAACCATGAATTTAATGAGCAGGGCAACATTGTAATTGCGGATCAATTCAATAATCGCGTTATTGAAATCGATCCGGAGAGCCACAAAGTGGTTTGGCACTTCGGAGACGGATCAGACAAACCGGGGCCGCATTCCATTGTCGGCACAAACGATGCGGAGCGTGTAGGAAAATTTACGCTCATTTCCGGCACCGGCATTCCCAACACGACTCCTCCTGCCCCGCCGCTTCCCGGCTGCTCGGATAATCGCGTGATTGTGGTGAATGAAGACGGCCATATTGTTTGGCAATACGGTCAGGATAACGGCGTTTTCGGGTCAGGTTTCAACCAACTCAACGTGCCTGTGGCTGCGACGTTTTTGCCGAACCGCCACATTCTGATTACCGACCAAAGTAACGAGCGCGTCATCGAAGTGAATCTAAAGAAAACAATTGTCTGGCAGTACGGAGATCCTAGCGGCACAGGAGGCGTCAATCCCTGCGCTAATCCGACCGCGTTGGACGACGGCCGACTGAACAATCCAAACAGCGCCGAATTGCTTAAGAATGGCCATATTCTAATCGCTGACGAGAACAATAACCGGGCTATTGAAGTGGATCGCTATAGCCATAAGATCGTCCATACCTTCACGGCTCGGTGCACCGTGAGCGGAGTGGCCTTCGCCAGCCGCCTCGATAACGGAAATACTCTCATCACAGACTCAAACAACAGCCGCATTGTCGAAGTAGATTCTGATGACGAAGTCGTTTGGCAATTCTTGACAAACAAGCGGCCCGGCAGCATCCAGATGCCTCTTCCGACACGGGCCGTGCGTTTGCGAAACGGTAACACTCTTATCAGCGATCAGTTCAACAACCAGGTCATCGAAGTCAACCACGAAAAAGACGCCGATATAGTTTTCACCCAAGGCAAGATCGCGGGCCTTTTTCCACCGGGGCACGGGTTTAATCAGCTGAACGGTCCATATGATGCAAAGGTTGTCAGTGATTTCACCGGATTGACGCGTCCGCCAAAGTTCGATGACGACGATGAGGAGTAAAACTTAGTGAAAGATAAACTGGGTCGACAACAATGATCGACGGCCGCCTGGCCATTCGGGCTGCCATTTATTCCGCGATCTCAACGCACTCGTCGACGCGGTACTTAATTTTCGGAGCAAAACGCACCATTAACTACGCCTCCGATCCCGCACGCCGTGAGTGGGTTTGCAACATTCAGTGGCGCACGCGGACGTCTCCGCCATAAGGATCCCATGCTTTGGTCTCCTACCTCAGGTCGCGCCGCAAAAGCGGACATTTTCTGCTAATCCAACCGGACATTTCATGTGTTACTGATAACAAAATATATATCTATTGACAATTGAGAACAGTGTAGTATCGTCCCAGCCGCTCAGCCGAACTGTCCATCACACTCACGCGATGAAGTTCGACTGAACCGGCCCCCGGTTCCGACCCCCTATAAAAAATCCAGCGGTATGTCGCGTCCTATGCTGAATCAAAACAAGAAAGGAGACATGAGAATGAAGCGAGTCATTTTGATAGCAATTTGTGCAGTAATGGTGCTTGCCGCCGGTTTAGCCCTACATGTGCGAGCCGATGGCCCAAATTTCTCGACGCTCTACGCCTTCGAAGCCGCGGCTCCTCTCACGTTCGCGAGCCCTCTCGGATCCCAGCCGGATACCCGGCCGGTCCTGGGTCCCGACAATACGGTTTACGGGATGACTTATGATGGTGGCGCAAACGGTAACGGCGTGATTTATCGTTTCGACTTGGAGTCGAAACAGTATACGGTGCTTCATACATTCAGCGCGTTGGATGTGAACGGAAACAACGAAGACGGAGCCAATCCGGGCGTCGCACTAACGCGCGGTCCCGACGATGTCTTCTATGGCATGGCCTCTTTCGGCGGCCAGAACGGCAACGGCACGATCTTCAAAATCACCACGTCTGGCGAGTTCACGGTGCTGCATACGTTCAGCGCGTTGGATGCGAAAGCGCACAACGAGGACGGAGCGAACCCGCTCCGCACATTGGTAATCGGCAAGGATCACAAACTCTATGGCACCACACGGCTTGGCGGGCAAAATACCTGTGGCGTAAAGCCTTTTTTGAATTCTTGTGGCGTCGCCTGGGTGATGGATCGCTGGGGCGACGACTTTAGCGTTCTCCATCAGTTCACAGCCACCGAAGGCCACGCAGCCTCGCTCCTGAGGGCGCGGGACGGATCTTTTTATGGCTGCGCGGTGTGGCCAGCTACGTCGTTGCCTGACGGGACTCGGTTGCCTTCCGGGATCTTGTACCGTATGTCACCCTCGGGGGACGACTTCGATGTGCTCTACACGTTCACCCAAACAGACGCGAACGGCGCCAATATGGACGGCGCCGACTGCTACGAACCTCTCGTCGAGACAAATCCCGGGGTCTTCTACGGAACCGCGTCTTTCGGCGGAACATATGGCACTGGCGTCGTGTTCCGCTATTCTCTCTCGAAACCCAAAGTCGTTGAGATCGTGCACGAATTCAGCGGCCTGAACGCCAGTGGTCAGAATTGGGATGGGGCGAATCCATTTGCCAGGCTGACTCCTGGAAAGCATGGGACGCTGTACTCGACGGCTTCGTACGGAGGGATGAATGGAAACGGTGTCGTCTACCGCATCCGGACGGACGGTGATTTCGAAGTTCTGCACACTTTCAGTGCAACCAATCCAGCAACCGGCGCCAACACGGATGGCGCGACCCCCGATTTCGGCGTCGTGCTTAGACGACACGATCGAGAAGAGGATTCCGAGGAGGACAGGAGGGACGATGAGAATAACAGCCTCATTGGTATCGCTGACTATGGCGGTAATGGCAGCAGCGCCGGCTTCTCTAATAGCGGCGGCACGCTCTACCAGTTGAAATTGGACGACTGGGACGACTGAGCCGGGAGGGTGATTCGGTCGCGCAGGAGCCTATCGGGGGAAGCGGCGCACTGCACTCGTACCATAAGTAACCAGGTCGGGGCGGCTCGATCCCGCTCCTTTTTTCTGCGTCGAACGCAACTGTACACTAAACTGGGTAAGCCGAGTCTATATATAAGGATTATCTAATCGAAGAGCCGGGCGGCGCTTTGAAGGCTATGTTTCTTTTTTGGCGGGACACAGGAGTTCGATAAACTTATTTCCGCTGAGATCACGGGCGATTGCCCGGAACACACAGGCTGGTTCGAGTAAACAACTTTCTTCCCTTCGGCCGCCAGGAACCAGATCGAATCTCCGGGGATATGCTTCAGCATTTCATGGTTACGTTCGTCCGGCACTACCAGAAACACTCGCTCTTTTCCATTCCAGAGCTGCGGGAAATCCTGGTCGGTTAGAAACACTTTTGGCGCGTCGGCGTATCGAGACCCATATTCCAGGTTGCTCGAGGCGGCATTGTAAAGCCAGAGCCGTTGATGGGTATAGAAACCAATGCTGGGGGCTACACGGATGTCCCCGTAGACCGCGATTTGATTTCCCTGCTCGAAGTTGTCATTAATCGCGGATGCCAGCGAACGGCAGGAAAGATCGGGTTCAAAAGTTTTGTAAGCCGCGTTGGCGGCAAAAAAGAAAGCAACCATGCACAGCGCGACTGTCACATTGCTGGCCCTATGACACTTGCGATTTCGAAGAATCCACGCTGCAGCTGGCGCTGTTATAAGAGAAAACGCGACAACCAGCGCGGGCCAGCGAAGGTTGGCAAACAGTTTTGGCGTGAGATCGAAAACGTGCGCCATCGAGGTCTGGTAAAAATCCGCAGGATGAATCTCAAAATGATCGGCAACATTTTCGCTTGCCTGGATCCTTCCAGCAGCGAAGGTCAGGAAAGCAATTCCAAACGCCACAAGCATTCCTGCCACGGCGAGCCCTCCTTGCAGAAATCGCAGGTGGTGTTCGTGCGATTTCTCGGCGCGTTCCAGGCCCAGACCTATAAGCAGCGCAATGGCGGGCCAGGCGCCGAAACTGTAATATTCCATTCGCGAGCCTCGCTCGATGGAAAAGAACAGCAGGATGAACCCGGCCCAGACAAACAGCAGGAGTCGCGCCTGCGCGGCCGGACTCATGTCGCCTGTCCAGTTTCGGATTGCGGGGCATTGCCGAAGAGCAAGCGGCAAAAAGATGCTCCACGGGAAGAACCATGCCAGATGAGCCATCCACCAAAGCCATAGCGGTACCACGCCGTAATCGTGCGGCAGCCGGGTGCCCAAGGCGCGATTCACATTCTCGTTGATGAAATAACTCCAGAAAAAACCTGGCGCGCGAAGCTCAGCCAGAATATGCCAAGGGCTGGCAATCGCCAGAAAAATTCCGAGACTCGAAAACAGGTGGAGTTCTCGCCAACGATGCCAGTTTCGCGTCAGCGTGATGAACACTGCAATCGCTCCGGCAGGAAAGAGCACTCCAATGGGGCCGCGTGTCAACATCCCTAGCGCACAACACGCGGCTGTACTGCAGTAACCGATGCGCTCATCGAGGCTGCCGGTCCAGGCCCGCAGGAAGAGATAGAACGCAGCCATGAATTCCAGCGCGTAAATTGCCTCGGGAATCATGATGCGAGTGAATACAAACATTCCCGCGCTGGTAGCCGCGACCAAGGCTCCGTAAAATCCCGCGCGCTCGCTGAAAAATCGGCGTCCAAATTCGTAGGCGAGCAGCACAAGCAGAATCATCGCCAGGGCAACAGGCAAGCGTGTCGAGAATGCGCTTTCGCCAAACAGCCTGTAGCTCAAGGCTACCAGCCAGAAGTGCATAGGCGGCCTGATGAGGTATCGCAGCCCATCCATGTACATCACCACGTAGTCGTGGCGCTGGAGCATTTCACGCGCCACGAGCGCATGCGCCGCATCGACATCCTCATCAACTAATGCGGGAGTGGCTGCCGTGCCCAGGTAAAGCACCGAGCCCAACACGAAAAGACTAAGGAAGGCCGCTCGCGGACGAATTCGAGGAATGGATATTTTCAACGGCATCACGGAACGACCGTAGAGTTTTCAGCGGAGGTTACATATCTTGGTGCTATCACTGTCTCAACACAGCTGTGGCATCACTTCGCCGCGGTTTTCTCCAGAGCCAGGAGCTTTCGCTCGCTCGAATCATCCGCGGATCCGGAAACCAATTCGTAGGAATATTCCGGGATAATCTCCTTTATTATGGCCCGGATCGGCCGGGCACGGTCGTCGCTCAAGGAAGCGCGTAGTTCGTCCAACTGCCGGCATAAGTCTTTCCACTGTCTGAACGATCCGTTCGTTCGCATGATCTTGCAGCAGGATGTGGGCATCAAGCCTTCATATTCGTAAAATAGTTCCTCCTTGAGTTTTTCTCCTTTGCGCACGCCTATAAAGCGGATCTCCACATCGTCCTCGGATCTGCCGGTAAGACGTATGAGCGTTCGAGCCAGATCCAGAATGCGCATCGGTTCGCCCATATCCAGAATCAGGATATCGCCGTGCGATCCGATCACGAAAGCCTGCAATACCAAAGCCACTGCCTCGCGTGTGGTCATGAAAAAGCGCGTGATTTCCGGATGCGTAATGGTCAGTGCCTGATTCTTCTCTAATTGCCGCTGTAATACAGGGATGATGCTGCCATTGGAACCCAGCACGTTCCCGAAGCGCACAGAAACGGCGCGCATCCCGTTGGCCGGACGCGATGCGACAATCAATTCGCATATACGCTTTGTCGCGCCCATGATGTTGATGGGATTGACCGCCTTATCAGACGAAATGAGCACAAAGCTTGCGCATCCCGCTTCCTCGGCCAGGTCCATGAGTGCTGGAAAACTCAGCACATTGTTTCGGATGGCTTCCTGAGCATTCGATTCCATCATCGGCACGTGCTTGTATACCGAGGCCGGCTCGATCGCGTCCGGGTTCTTATGGATCAGCAGGCGGTCGCGCGGCTGTAAAAGTATGTTTTCGATCGGATCGCCTCTGAGGGCCAGGCTCAGGCTGACGCTGAAGATTTTGAATTTGCCGTCCGGCAAGTAGCGGAATATTTGCGCGTCCACCGTTTGCGCATCCGGCGTCAGTCCTCCAGCCAGGTGAACGGCATCCGCCAAATGGATTTGCCCGGAGGTTTGATAGGTTCCCGGCAGCCGAACGTCGCCGAGGACCGAGACCGTAGGCGGATTTTCGAAATCATAGCGGCTGAAAATTCGCACCGTGTCCATCGCGTGAAGCACCGGCGCATGGGAAGGATTGGCGAGGACGTCTGCCAAATCGAAGCCTTCGAGGCTGGGATGAAAGTCCGGCGCATTCAGGCGAATGATTTCGGCATATTTGCCCGCGGGCTCCGGCAGCAAATCTTTGTAGGAGGAAATGACGTCGGTGACGCGCATGTTTTCGCGGAAGGTGTAGCGCCCCGGCCGTACCACATGCCCTTCCAGGTAAATCGTGTCCTGGTTATAGGGCGCGATGGGAAATATGCGGATTCGATCTCCATCGTGAATTTCAAAAGCCTCCAGTTGTTTCGTGGCCTCGGTAATATTTTTGTCCTCAGGAATATCCACGCTTAACATGGTCTGTTTCTCGTGGGTCACGATGCGTTGAACTTCAATGTGCCGCAACGCCGCGGCAGGCAAAAGCCCTCCGGCAAGTTCGAGCACATCCGCAAGCGTCTTCTCATCTCGTAATTCATAGATTGCCGGGCGGCGAACCATTCCTTCGATGGTTACTTGCGGTCCAATCGGCGGCACTTGTACCGTGTCGCCATTTTCCAGGCGTTGCAGATCGACCTTCACCCCGTGCAAGAGAAGGTCATACACGTCAACGGTCTCAACCAACCGCGTGCCGCGATAATGTTTCAGGATCCGCATGGACCCGCGCTGCGTCGGTCCGCCCGCGGAAAACAACGCGTTCAGGGGAGTCGAAAGTGAACTGATGTCATAAGCGCCCGGACTCATGACATCGCCGACTTCATAGACGCGGATGGTCCGCAAGCGAGCGAGTGAAACATCGGCGGAAACATCGCGGAATTGAGTCCTGAGGATTTGCTGCACATTCTGTTGCACGGCAGCAAGACTCTTTCCGCTCACCAGGACCGGCCCGATCTCGGGCAGACTGACGCGTCCCTCGCGGTCGACCGTACGGTACAGACGTTGCGAGACGCCGCCCCAGAGATCGATGGACAATGCGTCGCCGGTTCCTACCACGTAGTCCGGACCAGCCGGAAGATCCATGGGAATCGACTGAGACCCTGCGCCGCCGTTTTCAAACACTTCCGCACCAAACCGCCGAGGAGCGGTAGGACGTGTGACCGTCTGTATGTACATGTCATAGAGCGACGGGATGTTTTCATACGGACTTCGCTTGCGAATCATTTCAGGCGGTTGCGGCCGCAGTCGTTTTTCCGAGGGCTGCTGCTTCGGATCGGCGCTCGCGGATACAGGCGACGGCAACATGTCATTTGGCGCAGTCCTTCCCATTTCGTTTCCATAAGCCGCCAGCAATCCATCGCTGACGCCTGCGGCCGTACTGGTCGCAGTGGACGAGCCGGTGGAGGAGATTCTGGCCAAGCCTCCGTTTCCCTCCTGAGACGGATCCACGGAATTCATGCTGACATTGTCAAAGGACGGCGAAGAAGCCGAGAAATCAGGCGTCGGAAATTGCGATGATCCGGCGAGATTATCCCCGGTACGCATCAGTTGCGTGCGCGTCGTAGGGTTTCCGCCAAGAGCAGGCATACCCGAAGGGTTTTGCTGGACCGGTTCTCCTTGCGGCTTTTCCTGGTTAGAATCTCCGGCGGGTTGTGAGCCTGTTGAGGAAACGTTGCAACTTGTATCAACTTGGGAATCGCAGGAGTCCATCCGCAGCGAATTCGAAATTGCCCGCTGTCGCTGCGAGCGTTCCAGGACAGCCGAGTCACGTGCCTTGGCTATTTCTGAGGTCGGATTCAAAACGGGAAGCAGATACCCATATCGTTGAATCAAGACCGTCGCCACGGATCGAAACTCGACATCCAACTCCAAGCGATCGAAGATGGCGTCGCTGGTTAAATCTGAGTCACTGACGAACTGACCATGCTCGGTCGCGTCCTTGGCAACCC
>Ga0209168_10002800_pt1 | contig 12382 bp, 11 predicted proteins | sample Coa_R1_FD_187156 | JGI IMG/M metagenome (GOLD analysis project Ga0209168, IMG submission 187156) | Surface soil microbial communities from Centralia Pennsylvania, which are recovering from an underground coalmine fire - Coalmine... | ecosystem: Environmental > Terrestrial > Soil > Unclassified ... | reverse complement strand
ATCTTCCGCGCGGTAGTGGACGTCACCGACGAATGACGGAATGGTTTCGCCTCTCTCGTAGGTCTTGATGACGTCTGGCGGGTAGAAGGTGCCCGCTTCCTCGACCATGCGGGCCCAGTGGGCAAGGCTGATGTAGGCGTTCTCGGCGCCCCATTCCGGCTTGTAGCCGTACTTCTTGTCGAAGGCGTCGTTGAACATCTTGGCCAGCGGGTATTTGTCCTCGATCGTCCACCAATAGTCGGTGGCCGCGTAGACGCCCTGCATCAGGCCGCCGGTTTCGCGGGCAATGAACGGCACCTGGTAGGGAACGACAAGCTTCATCTTTTCGAGCACGCCGAACTGTTTGGCCTGCTGGATGGAGAGGACGGCGTCGTGTCCCCAGTTGACGTTCATCAGCACGTCAGCGCCGGAGTTGGCGACGTTAAGCAGATAGGACGAGTAATCCGGCGCGCCGAGCGGCGACACCTGGTTGGTGACCGTCGTCCAGCCGGCTTCCGCAAGGTGATCCTGCATCGCTTTGGTGACGGTGTGGCCGTAGGTGTAGTCCGGCGTCAGATAAGCGGCCTTCTTGTTTTTCCCGAACTGCTTGACCAGCACCGGCGCGATCGCCGCAGCCGCCGTCTGACCATAGAAATTCTGGCGGAAACCATAGCGCACGCAATCCTTGCCGGTGGTGTCGTTTGAACCAGAGATGCCGGTGACGTAGAGGACCTTCTCGCGCTGCGCCAACTTGTTGGTCGCCACCGCCACCGCGCTCGAGGTGGCGCCGGTGATCAGGATTGCCTTGTTCTCGCTGATGAAGCGTTGCTGCGCCTGCACCGCTTCATTCGGCTTGGCGGCGGAATCGGCAACGCCGAACTTCACCTCCTTGCCGAGCACGCCCTTGGTGGTTTTCGGCGAGATCTTCTTGATCAACTCATTGCCGCTATTGATATGCTCTATCGCGAGTTGCCAGCCCTTCAGTTCGTCCTCGCCCTGGACGGCATAGGTCCCGGTGCGGGGAACCGCAATTCCGATGAACACGGAGGTTCCCGAGGAGCCGGCGGGATACGTGCCGATCGTTGCATGTTCCTCTGCATAAACCGGCATCACCATGGGAGCCTGCAGCAAGGCGCCGCCCGCGAAGCCGGCGCCGGCCTGCAACAGCGCGCGGCGCGACATGCTCAGGGTCATTCCCTGACGCAACTTGTTGGTATTCATTGCTCAATTTCCTCCGCCATTATTGATTGGTGTCGCGCGCAACGAATCCGTCGCCGGGCATCGGCGATCGGCGTTTGCGACGTAGAGCTGCCCGGATTCAGGGTGCAGCTATTTTGCAATTAGAATTGCCCTTCCAGATATTCTGTCAATGTCACTTTCGTCGAAGTAAGTTGCGATAATATCGGCATACGATATATCTAGACGTCGTCGTCAATCTATTCTTCGTGATACAGCTCATGAGGCCAAACCAGCAAGCCGACGTGTGGGAAGACACTTCGCGGAAGCAGGAGGTGCCGCATGGCGCGAAAGCCTGCAGCGCACCGGTTGGAGACTTGAGCGTTCGCGCGCTCAATGTGCTGAAGGAGCTGGCGCCCGAATTGATCGGTCAAACCCCGCCGAAGGGCGCCTGGGTCCCGCCCGACGATCTGCTTCAGCGCTTAACCGTCCGGCATTTGATGAATGCCCGGAACTGCGGGTTGCAGACGGCGCGCGAAATTGTCGACTGGGCTCGCACCAGGGGGGTATCGATCAGGCTACCGGTCTATGCGGGTAAGTCGCTGTCCGAAGTATGGGGTAGTCTGGTGGCCCGAGCATCCGTCGGGAAACTCACAAGGGCAGAAATCGCGGAGGCGCTGGAAAAATCGATTCGCCGCAAGAGCGCCCGTGTCCCGGTCGCCTTCCAGATCATTCTTTTGGAGATATTGAACTCCACCTACGATCAGCCCCCTTTACGGTGAAGTCGCAGCAAGGTGCTTTTGCGAGACGAAACGCGGCTGTCTCCGCCATCGACGCTCAAACCTCCTGAAGACGAGTTATCATCGCGAAATGGGGTGGCCGGACGGTGCCGCGCTTGATAGGTTTTGCCGTCGGTTCGTCTGATCCGGCCCATCGAGCAAGGCGGAAATGGCGGATGTCTCGACCGAAGCGGCCACGACGAACGGCCCCGCGGCCAAATGACCGAAAGGGAAAGCCCAGCGAAAGAGCGTCCGCGATCGACTACAAGGCGCTGGCGAAATTCCGCTATCAGCTCCGTGTATTTCTGGCGTTCAGCGAAGTGGCCGCGCAGCGGCAGGGGTTGACCCCGCAGCAGCATCAAGCGCTCCTCGGCATCAAAGGGTTTGTTCGTCCGGGTCCCGCCGCCATCTCCGACGTGGCGCGTTTCCTGCTGATCCGGCATCACTCGGCCGTGGAGTTGATAAGCCGCATCGAGAAGCTTGGGCTGATCAGGCGTGCTTCCGATCCCACTGACGCCAGGCGCGTTCACCTGAGGCTGACGGCGAAGGGAGAGCAAAAGCTCCAGACGATCTCGAAAATGAATCTCGGCGAGCTGCGCCGTGCGGCCGGCAAGGCGATGACGCGGCTATTGAAATGGTCCGACGATCTCTCGGCCCATCAGCGCCGCGTCAGCCAGCCCAAGTCCGGCCGATCCAAAGGCCGGTAATCGTTAGGCCGCGGCGCCCTGCGCTGCGAGTTGCGCGGCCTGATGCTCCGTCGTCAGCGCGTCGATCACCTCACCGAGCGCCTCGCCGGAGATCACCTGCGGGAGCTTGTATAGCGTCAGGTTGATGCGGTGGTCGGTCACGCGGCCTTGCGGAAAATTATAGGTGCGAATGCGCTCGCTTCGATCGCCGGAACCGACCTTTTCCTTGCGGTCCGCCGAGCGCGCCGCATCGATCCGCTGACGCTCGGCGTCATAAATCCGCGAACGCAAGATGTTCATGGCGGACGCACGGTTTTTATGCTGCGAGCGGCTATCCTGCATCATCACGACGATGCCAGTCGGAATGTGGGTGATGCGAATGGCGGATTCGGTCTTGTTGACGTGCTGGCCGCCGGCTCCTTGTGCGCGCATGGTCTCGATTCGAAGATCTTCGTTCTTGATATCGACGTCGACGTCCTCGACTTCCGGCAGCACTGCGACTGTTGCCGCCGAGGTGTGAATACGGCCCTGCGTTTCCGTATCCGGCACACGCTGCACGCGGTGCACACCGGATTCGAATTTCAGCTTTGCGAACGCGCCGCGTCCCCGCACCTCGGCGATGATTTCCTTGTAGCCGCCCACCGTGCCTTCGCTTGCCGAAATCACCTCGACCTTCCAGCCCTGAAGGGCTGCGAAACGTTCGTACATCCGGAAAAGATCGCCGGCGAACAGCGAAGCCTCGTCGCCGCCGGTGCCGGCGCGGATTTCCAGCACGACATTGTGGTCATCCATCGCGTCTTTCGGCAGCAGAGCGAGCCGGATCTTTTGTTCCAATTCCGCAATGCGCGCCTGCAGGGAGACGCGTTCGGTTTCCGCCATGCCGCGCATCTCGGGGTCGGTCGCCGGATCGGCAAGCAGGCTCTCGGTGCCGGAGAGTTCGTCGCGCGCGGCGCGATAGGTCTTCACGGCTTCAATCAGCGGATTGAGCTCGGCAAGCTCTCGCGTGATCTGGACGTATCTTTCGGAACCGACCTGTCCAAATAACTCCGCCTCGAGCGAGGCATGATGGGCCAGCAGGATATCGAGTTTGGCTTCGGGTAGCATGTTAGACGCGCACGACTTTGTCCCCTCCCCCACAAGGGGGAGGGGAGTGAGGGAGCTCTGTGTGCAGAAGCAAGCTCACAACGACAGCCCTTCCGCTTCGGCGAATTCGGTCAGCTTCTGGCGAATCGAAACGCTGCCGGCGGGCGCATCGAGCAGCGACTTCATCGCGGCCTCGGCCTTTTTTGCGTTGAGGTCAAGAATCATCGCCTTGACCGGGCCGTGTCCGGTCGCCGACATCGACAGCGAGCGATAGCCGATGGCGATCAGCGCCAACGCGCCGATCGGTTTTGAGGCCATCTCGCCGCAGAGCGAAACCGATTTCCTGGCCGCCATCCCTTTTTGCACAATCTCGCGCAACACCCGCAGGATCGGCGCGGACAAGGTATCGAAGCGTTCGGAAACCTTCGCATTGCCCCGGTCGACCGCAAAGAGGAACTGGAACAGGTCGTTGGAACCGACTGAGATAAAATCCACCTTCTTCAGGAGCTCATCGAGTTGATAGAGCAGGGCAGGCACTTCCAGCATGGTTCCAACGTCGACGCGCTCGGGCAGCGGATGACCGTGTTGGCGCAAGTACGTCAATTCGCGTTCGACGATCGCCTTGGCCGCATCGAACTCGGCGACCTCCGTAACCATCGGAAACATGATGCGCAGGCTGCGACCGCCGCCGGCGCGCAACAACGCGCGAATCTGGCCGCGTAGCAGGCCCGGCCGATCCAGTCCAAGCCGGATCGCGCGCCAGCCGAGTGCCGGGTTTTCTTCGATGATGCTCTCCATATAGGGCAGAGCTTTGTCGCCGCCGATGTCAAGGGTGCGGAACGTCACGGGCTTTGCGCCAGCGGCATCAAGCACCGTGCGGTACAGCGCCAGTTGATCGCTGGTGCGCGGCAGGCTTTGGCCGACCATGAACTGCAATTCGGTGCGGAACAGCCCGATGCCGGCCGACCCCGTGTCGTCGATGTGCGGCAGGTCGATGGTGAGGCCGGCGTTGATCAACAGCTCGACAGGCTGGCCGTCCCTTGTGACACAAGGCTTGTCGCGCAGCGCCGAGTATTGCGCCTGGCGCCGCGCGCGAAAGCGCACCCGCTCCGCATAGGCCTGTTCGATCTCGGCGGAGGGCCGGAAATAGATCGAGCCTGAGGTGCCATCCACGATGATCGCGTCGCCGGGGTCGGCGATGCCCGGCGCGTTCGGCACTTCGCCGACGGCCGGAATTCCCAAAGCGCGCGCGACGATCGCGACATGGGAGTTGGCGGTGCCTTCCTCCAGCACCAATCCGCGCAGGCGCTTGCGGTCGTAATCGAGCAGCGCGGCAGGCCCCATCGCGCGTGCGATCAGAATTGCGTTATCGGGCAACTGCTCGCGGGAGGGGGCGTGATCCTGTCCGACCAATTGCCGCATCAGGCGGTGACCGAGATCTTCAAGATCATGCAGCCGTTCGCGCAAATAAGGATCGGTGGATCGCAGCATGCGCGCGCGGGTGTCGGATTGCACGCGCTCGACGGCGGCTTCCGCGGTGAGGCCGGTGGCCACCGCCTCATGCAGCTTGTGCGACCAGCCGTGATCGTTGGCGAACATTCGGTAGGCTTCGAGCACGTCGCGATGCTCGCCGCCGTCGGCGACGTCGCCGCGTTCCAGCATGCGATCGAGGTCGGCGCGCAATTTTATCAGCGCCGCGTCGAGCCGCTTGATTTCCTTGGGCAGGTCCTCGGCAATGTAATTTGTAATGACGACGCGAGGCTCATGCAGCACGACATGGCCGAGCGCGATGCCTTCGGACAGTATTGCGCCGGTCTTGTGCAGCGAATGCCGCGCGGCCGGCTCGGCACCGGGTTGCGCCAGCGCGGCGAGTTCTCCCGAAGCGATCATTTCCGCCAGCACCATGGCGGTGGTCTGCAGCGCCTCGACCTCTTCCTCGACATAGGTGCGCTTGGCGCGGTTTTGAACCACCAGCACGCCAAGCGTGTTGCCGGCCCGCAGGATCGGCACGCCGAGGAAGGAATGGTAGATTTCTTCGCCGGTCTCGGGGCGGAACGAGAAGGCCGGGTGGCTTTGCGCGTCGCTGAGATTGAGCGGGTTGGCCTCGCTCGCGACCAGGCCGACGAGGCCCTCATGCGCATTCAGCACGGTGCGGTGTACCGCGGCGCGGTTGAGGCCCTCCGTGGCGTAGAGTTCGAGCGTGTTGTCGACCCGCAGCACGTAGACGGAGCACACTTCCGCCACCATGTTGGCGGCAATCAGCACCACAATTTTGTCCAGGCGTTCTTGCGCGCTGACCTGCTCCGCCATGGTTTCGCGAAGCCGTCTCAACAGGACGCGGGGACCTCCCGACGTGCTTCGCATGTGCTCAAACCCTCTCCGCGTGGCCAGCCTCCGGCTCGCCGGTTGCTGGCATGAAACTCGGGACTCAACAATTTATTCATTCGGCGACGCTGCAAAGCCCGGATACCGGCCGAATCAGCATCGCCAAACGTGGCGCGGTCCGTCATGGGCGCTTCATCAGGCCGTATACCGAATCGAGCCTTGGTTTGCCAAGCAAAAGACTTGCCAAAGCTGCCTGCTTGAGAATGCTCGAATCGGACCGCTGGCGCCGACATGGACATGTCGGTCCATGTTGCAACAGCTAAGGCAAACTTCTTCTAGATTCGATCCAGGTCGTAAAGGGTGTGCAGCGTGCGCACCGCAAGCTCGGTATAGGCAGTGTCGATCAATACCGAAAACTTGATTTCCGAGGTGGTGATGGCGCGGATGTTGATATTGCGCGCCGCCAGCGCCGCGAACGCCTTGGCGGCGACGCCGGCGTGGCTGCGCATGCCGCTGCCGATCACCGAGACCTTGGCGACGTCGGTCGCGGTGTCGAGGCGGACATAACCGATCTTGGCCTTGGCCGCGGTAATGGTGTCGCGCGCCCTCGTATAGTCGGAGGCCGGCACCGTGAAGGTGAGATCGGTGGTCTTGCCGTCCTCCGAGACGTTCTGCACGATCATGTCGACATTGATGTTGGCCTCGGCAAGCGGGCCGAAGATCGACGCCGCGACCCCCGGCTTGTCCTGGATCTGGCGAACTGAAATCTGTGCTTCGTCCTTGGAAAAGGCGATGCCGGTGACGACGTGACTTTCCATGATTTGCTCCTCGCTGCATATCAGCGTTCCCGGCGGCTGGTTGGCATGCGGGTTGATGTCTTCGGGCTTGTCGAAACTGGAGCGGACGAAGATTGGCATGTTGTGCACCATGCCAAGCTCCACCGAGCGAACTTGCAAGACCTTGGCGCCCTGGGAAGCCAGTTCCAGCATGTCCTCGAACACAATCCGCTCGAGCCGGCGCGCTTTTGGAACCACTCGCGGGTCGGTCGTATAGACGCCGTCCACGTCGGTATAGATATCGCAACGGTCGGCCTTGATCGCGGCTGCGACCGCCACCGCCGAGGTGTCGGAGCCGCCACGCCCGAGCGTCGTGATCCGGTTGGTTTGCGGATTAATCCCCTGGAAGCCGGTGATGACGGCAACTTCCTTGCGTTCCTTGAATCGGGCGATCAGTTCAGTGCCGTCGATATCGAGAATCCGCGCAGAAGCATGCGCGTCGCTGGTCTTGATCGGGATCTGCCAGCCTTGCCAGGAACGCGCCTGGACGCCGATGGCCTGCAGCGCGATCGCAAGCAGGCCCGCGGTGACCTGTTCGCCGGACGCGACCACCGCGTCATATTCGCGCGCGTCATGCATCGGAGAGGCCTCGCGGCACCACTCCACCAACTCATTGGTCTTACCGGCCATAGCCGAGACCACCACGGCCACGTCGAGGCCGGCGTCGACCTCGCGCTTGACGTGGCGGGCGACGTTGTGGATCCGTTCGATATTGGCGACGGAGGTGCCGCCGAATTTCATCACGAGGCGACCCATACGAACCAGCGCTCCGATTTTCGAAGTTCGCAACTGATCGCGGCAACCTTTGATGCGAACTTCGGAATCAAAGGAGCTCTAGCAACATATTGATTCCAGTGCGGCTTTGAATTTGAGGTTCCTGTCACGAACTTGCGGCGACACCGATAGGACTTCAAATTCGCCGCACTGGCGTATTCCCCTGCGGATTATTAATGTAATCGGGCGCAAACGTCTTGAGGCGCGCACCCGGAAGGCGCGTATACATAGCTGCCCGATCCGGGGCAAGCAATCGGGTTCCGGGCCCACCGGAAGCCGTGCCAGATTGGCCAGGCTGTTGAGATTGTTGAGGCTGTTCGCATGGGGCGTTACATCGACGAGATCCTGCAGCCGGGCGAAAAACTGCTGTATTCGACCAATGCGCATTGGATCTTTTACCTGCCGGCGATCGCCGCCTGGATTCTGGCGCTGGTCTTTTTGCTGCTGTCGCGCGCCACCGTCGTCGAGGGCATCATTCTGTTATGCCTGTCGGCCTCAGCCGTCGTTGCCCTTGCGGCGATCTACTGGACCGTAAGAGCCTGGTTCCACCGCTGGACCACCGAGACAGACGTCACCAATATGCGCGTCGTGCACAAATCCGGATTCATCCAGCGGCGGACTTTCGAGATGAGCCTCGACAAGGTCGAAAGCGTGGACGTCAATCAGAGCATCCTGGGGCGCATTCTCAACTACGGCGACGTAACGATTCTCGGGGTCGGCGAGGGCAGGGAAACCATCTCGACCATTGCTTCGCCGTTGCGGTTCCGCAGCTTTATCACGGCGCGATAGGAGCGGCGCGCACTCATGGCCATGCAGCAGAATTCTCCCGCGGATTCGTCGAACGCCGCGGCCTCCACCGTCGACCCTGCCGAGGTCGCGAAATTTTCGAAGTTGTCGGAGCAGTGGTGGGACCCCAGGGGCAAGATGGCGCCGCTGCACAAGATCAATCCGTTGCGGCTGACCTACATTCGAGACGCCGCCTGCCGCAAGTTCGAACGCAACGCACGTAGCCTGAATTGTCTTGCCGGATTGCGCGTCCTCGATATCGGCTGCGGCGCCGGGCTGTTATGCGAGCCGCTGACGCGGCTGGGCGCGCAGGTGATTGGTGTCGATCCCTCGGCAAGCAACATCGCCGCCGCCAAATTGCACGCGGAGCGCGGCCATTTGTCGGTCGATTACCGTTGCACGACGATCGAGGAAATGGATGCACGCGAGCGGTTCGACATTGTGCTCGCGATGGAGGTCGTCGAGCACGTGAATGATGTCGGCGTTTTTCTCGGCCGCTGTGCGGCGATCCTCAAGCCCGGCGGCTTGATGGTGGTGTCTACGATCAACCGCAATTGGAAGAGCTTTGCGCTGGCCATCGTCGGCGCGGAATACGTGTTGCGCTGGTTGCCGCGCGGCACCCATCAATGGGAAAAATTCGTCACCCCCGACGAACTCGCCCATCACCTCCACAACAACCGCCTGGCGATTACCGAACAGACGGGCGTGGTTTATAGCCCGTTCGCCGATCGCTGGAGCTTGTCGCCCGATATGGACGTCAACTACATGGTGGTGGCGGAAAGCACATAGCAGGCAAAAAACGATGAGGGCCGTGAGAGAATCGGCAACATCGCTACGCCGAGAAAGGTGTCGTCCCCGCGTTCGCAGGGACGACCAAGCGCTGTCAGGACGCAAATCTTTCTTGCCCGCCTTGGGTTGACCGCGCGAACCGCGACAAGCACTGTAATCGCCGATCAGTGCCAAATCCGATTTTCCCGCCGATGTTAGCTATCTCCTCGTTCTGGATTCCCTTTACGATTACGGCTGCGATGGCGCAGGTCGCCCGCAACGCCATGCAGCGGCAGTTGACCGGGCCGCTCGGCACCTGGGGTGCCACCAACATCCGCTTCCTGTTCGGATTCCCGTTCTCGATTCTGTTTCTTGCGGTTGTGCTGCTCGCGACCGGAGATCGGCTGCCTTGGCCGACCGTGATGTTCTGGCCGTGGCTCTTGCTCGGCGCGGTGTGCCAGATCGTCGCCACGGGGCTGATGCTGGTTGCGATGAACGAGCGTTCCTTTGTCGTGACCGTCGCGTATATCAAAACCGAGGCGATTCAGACCGCGGTCTTTGGATTTGTGTTTCTCGGCGATCATCTGACGTCTCTGAAGGTGCTCGCGATCCTGATCGCGACGGTCGGCGTCGTGATCACGGCGCTGCGGCCCGGCGCCGCCAAGGGATATGCCGATTTGCGCCCGACCTTGATCGGCCTTGCGTCGGCGACGGCGTTTGCCTTGTCGGCCAACGGTTATCGCGGCGCGATCATCACGATCGAGGGGACATCCTTCGTGACGGCCGCGACCTCCACGCTGGTGTTTGGACTGTTCGTGCAGACGCTCGTTCTGACGATCTATCTGTTGGCGCGTGCCCCCATTGTGCTGAAGGCGATCCTCAAGCTGTGGAAGCCTTCCTTACTGGCCGGCTTCATGGGTGCATTCGCTTCCCAATTCTGGTTCCTGGCTTTCGCGTTGACGGCGGCGGCCAATGTGCGCACGCTGGCGCTGGTGGAGGTGCTGTTTGCGCAGGCCATCACGTATTACTCGTTCAAGCAGCCGCTCTCGGGCCGTGAGTTGGGCGGGATCGTGCTGATCGTGGCCGGCGTGGCGCTGCTGGTTGCAGTTTAGCTTTTGACCGCGATCAGCACGGCGCCAGCGGCAATCAGCACGATTCCGATCCAGCCATTGAGCGAAGGCCGCTCGCCCAAGAACAATACGCCAAACAACGCCACCAGCACGACGCTGAGCTTGTCGATGGGTGCCACCAGCGTCGCCGGACCAAGCTTCAACGCGCGAAAATAGCAAAGCCATGACGCGCCGGTGCCAAGCGCGGAGAGCACGAGGAAAATCCAGCTCCTCGGCGGGATCGCGCCGGGGTTGGATAGCTGACCGGTCGCGAACAAAATCAGCGACAGCGTGATCAGGACGATCGCGGTGCGGATCAGGGTGGCGAGATCGGAGTTGATACTCTCCACGCCCACCTTGGCGAAGATCGCCGTCAAGGCTGCAAATAGTGCCGACAGCACGGCCCAGACTTGCCAGGAGCTGGTCATGGCGCGCCGCCTAACGAAGATTGGAAATGATCTTGGGCACCGTTGTCACAAGAGGGCCAAAGAGAATCGGATTTGCAAGTTGAAATATCGCATCGGAGATCACCTCAGCGTGGCCCGACTCAAACTCGATGTCCTCTCGGCCCTCCACCAGATTAGCCCATCCCTCCAAAGCGTCTGCGCCAAATTCCCCGAAAGTAAATCGGCGCAAAATCGCAGCGATATCTTCCCTGGTCAGTGTGACGATGGGATGGTCAACGTCCCAGGGAAACGACTCGAGCGCCACCTTCAACCGTGTGACGGGTTCATTGAACCGAATTAGCGACGAAAGGACAGCTTGCCGGTTCATGGAGGAGCGGGGTTTCCAAGCTGACGTCGCTATCTGTCAATTCCTGTCGTCTGGCAGGGTCGGAATCGGCATGACTTCGACACCTTCCTCGATCAGGGATTTTGCCTCGCTGGGCGACGCCTCGCCGTAGATCGGACGGTGTTCGATCTCGCCATAATGCATTTTGCGCGCTTCGTTCGGAAAACGCTCGCCGACATTGTCGGCATTCTTGACGATATGGTCGCGCAATTCCTTGAGCTTGGCGCGGAGCTCGCGCTCCTGCGCCATCAGCAGCGGCGTGGGCGCCGGCGAGGTCATTTCCGTGGCCGGAGCCGGCGCGGGCGTGGGCCCGGTTATTTCTTCGCGGGCCTTCTTGCTTGCGATCCGGGGGGCCATGATCGCCCGCTCGACCCTGTTCGAGCCGCAAACGGGGCAGCTCACCAGCTTGCGTTTTTCCTGGGATTCGTAGGCCGACGAGCTTTGAAACCAGCTTTCGAAAGCGTGGCCCTGGTCGCAGCGCAAATTGTAGTGGATCATGCCGATCCCCGGATAAGATGCAGGTGCTCCGGGCCGGACTTTGGATCGGCGACGGCAAAGCGCCGGCCATGTTGCAGCGAGGGAATGGCCTTGCGGGCGGTTTCGACCAGAGAAGGGTCGATTTTGGCCATGAACACGCCGGGCTCGACGCCGCCCTCGGCCAACACCTCGCCCCAGGGGGCGATAATCAGTGAGTGCCCATAGGTCTCGCGCTTGTTCTCATGCATGCCGGCCTGGGCTGCCGCGAAAACGAAGCAGCCATTTTCGATGGCGCGGGCGCGCAACAGCGTGTGCCAATGAGCCTCCCCGGTCTTGCGCGTGAAGGCAGATGGCACGGTGAGGAACGAGGCGCCGGCCTCGGCCAGCGCGCGATAGAGCGCCGGAAAGCGAACGTCGTAGCAGATCGTCAATCCGATCCGCCCCCAAGGCAGGTCGGCGATCACGGCCGTCTCGCCCGGCTGATAATTGGCCGACTCGCGATAGCTCTCGCCATCGGGCAGCTCGATATCGAACATGTGGATCTTGTCGTAGCTTGCGATCACTCCGCCATCGGGCCCGATCAGGAACGAGCGATTGACGGCGCGTTCAGGCGAGGCGCGTAGCGCCAGCGAGCCGACATGGAGATGGATTTTCAGCTCAGTTGCGAGCGCCCGATAGGCCTTCAAGGAAAGATCATTCGCCTCCTCGGAAAGATGTTCGAACAGTGCCTTGCGGTTGAGCTGCATCATGTTGCTCACCTCGGGCGTGAGAACATAATCCGCGCCTTGGGCGACAGCCTGACGGATCAGCCT
>Ga0209168_10002799_pt1 | contig 12383 bp, 6 predicted proteins | sample Coa_R1_FD_187156 | JGI IMG/M metagenome (GOLD analysis project Ga0209168, IMG submission 187156) | Surface soil microbial communities from Centralia Pennsylvania, which are recovering from an underground coalmine fire - Coalmine... | ecosystem: Environmental > Terrestrial > Soil > Unclassified ... | reverse complement strand
AATGAAATCGCGCATGAACCCGAGAATGGCTCTACTGGCCGTGGCGAGCGTGCTGCTGGCCTCCTTCACCTGGCTCCACGCGCAGCAGCGGAACGGCGCCTTGGCGGCGATGGTTGCCGATGACATCGGCGGCGTGGTCACGAGCGCGAAAGGTCCGGAGGCCGGCGTGTGGGTGATCGCCGAGACCACGGATCTTCCGACGAAGTTCATCAAGATCGTTGTCACGGACGAACGGGGGCGCTACGTCCTGCCGGAAATGCCTCCGGCGAATTACCAGGTGTTCGTGCGCGGGTACGGGCTGGTGGATTCGCAAAGAGTCCCTGCCCGGCCCGGGCAACAGCTCGATCTGAAAGCAATCGTCGCTCCGGACGCCCGCGCCGCTGCGCAGGTGTATCCGGCGGACTATTGGCTGAGCCTCATGGAGATTCCCAAAGGAGAGTTGCCAGATAAGGAAGTGGCGCTGAAAACCAAGGAGTGCTTTTCGTGCCATCAAGTGGGCGACGTGGCGACCCGGGACCTTACGAAGAAAGTTGCCGCGGACTCCTCCAGCCTCGATGTGTGGGATCAACACACGATGATGGGACCCTCGGGACCTGGCATGAGCGCCGCCTTTCAGAGCATCGGCGCGCAGCGCAAGGCGTACGCCGACTGGACCGACCGCATCGCCGCGGGCGCATACCCCAAAGAGGCTCCGCCGCGTCCCTCCGGCCTGGAGCGCAACCTGGTGATCTCGATGTGGGACTGGGCCCTGCCGACGAGCCGGCGCGCGGATGTGGCCGCCACCGACGAGGATCATCCGACGCTGAACGCCAACGGTCCGGTCTACGGAACGATTCAAAGTTCCGATGTCCTGGCCGTACTCGATCCACGCGAGCACACGACGAGTGTGATCAAGGTGCCGTCGAGCGCGCCCTTGATCGATAACCATACGCCGGCGTCTCCGTACTGGGGGACCGAGAAGATCTGGGAACGGTCGGCGGACCCCCGCAGCGCGGCGATGGATAGCCGCGGGCGCGTGTGGCTGACGGCGCGGATTCGAGCCCCGCAGGAGCAGCCCGAGTTCTGTAAAGATGGAGCGATGAATAAATTCGCCAAGTATTTCCCGATGCCGGGTCCGAGCGCGAGGCAGGTGGAAATCTACGACCCGAAAACGAATAAATTCACTCTGATCGACACCTGTTTTGCCGCGGACCACAACCACTTCGATGGAAAAGACACGATCGTGTTCGGCCAGAAGGACGCCATCGGCTGGATCGATGCCGCGATGTTCGACAAGACCCATGATGCAGCCGCCTCACAGGGATGGATTCCGGCCGTGCTAGACACCAACGGCGACGGGAAGATCACTGAATGGACCGAGCCGGATCAACCGATCGATCCCAAGAAGGACCATCGGATTAAATTCGGCTGCTACGGGATCGCGGTGAGCCCGGTTGACGGCAGCCTGTGGTGCTCGGGAATCGGCGTGAAGGATACGACGCTTGTGCGCTTCGAGAAAGGGGCCAACCCGCCGCAAACGAGCAAAGCGGAGGTGTACGTGCCGCCCGCCGACAAAATGCCGCTGCCTGGTTCGGGCGGGGTAGCAATCGATTCAAACGGAGTGGTCTGGCAAAACTGGCGGGGCGCCCACCAAATGATGAGTTTTGACCGCCGCAAGTGCAAGGTGCTGAATGGACCGACCGCCACCGGGCAGCATTGTCCCGAGGGCTGGACGGTTTACAAGGTTTCCGGCCCCACGTTTCAGGGTGCTCCCGAAGATCTAAGTACGGACATGCTTTATATGACCGAGGTGGATCGGGACAACGCGCTAGGTTTGGGAAAAGACGTTGTGTTGTCCGGCGACGTGAATGCGGACTCGTTTTTCGCCGTGGTGCCGCAAGGCTCCCAGATGACAACGTTGAACTTGCGCGTACCTTACCCGATGGGCTTCGCCGCCCGGGCGGCATCCGGAAGGATCGACGACCCCAATGCCGGATGGAAAGGCCGCGCGCTCTGGTCGACTTACTCGATGTATACGCCCTGGCACCAGGAAGGCGGCAAAGGCTCACGGCTCAAAATTGTGAAGCTGCAGGTCCGGCCGGATCCACTCGCGAAATAGTTTGAATTTCCGGCTGGTAGCGTAGCGTTTCCAAGAGGTGCAGATGAAACCGGGAAAAGTTCTAGCTCGCGCGATAGCCGCGATGCTTGGCGCCGCCTTTGTCACGGTCGCATTATTCGGATTGTTTTCCGCCGGTTCCAGCGCAATCGCCGCGGCGCAAACGCCCGGCGCGTCTAGAGGGAAGGTTGAGACTTACTATCTGCTGGTCTTCAGCAATCCTGTGGAGGGAACGGAAGCCGAGTACAACAAGTGGTACAGCGAGCTGCACCAAAAAGATGTGGTTTCGGTGCCTGGTTTTGTGACCGCGCAGCGTTTTGTCATCAGCGACGTTCAGTTGCGTGACAGCAAGCCGCTTCCGAAATATCTGGTGATGTACAAGATTGTGACTGACGACCTTCCGTCCGTTTATGCCGAGGTCAACCGGCGACTTGAGACCGGTATCACCATGATGAGTCCGGCGTTTGATAAAACCACGTCGGTGGGTCTTACCTACCGGGCGATCCGGCCAATGATCCATCACAAGGACAACTCCGCCGCTGCGCCGAAGAGCAATTCTCAAGTTTACTACCAGCTTGTGTTCAGCGATCCAACCGAGGGACAGGAAGACGAATATAACCGCTGGTATGACAAGCAACACGAGCCGGACGTGGTCTCGGCGCCGGGCTTCGTGGAGGCGCAGCGCTTCGTTGTTAGCGACACGCAGTTAAGCAATAAAGAGACGCTGACAAAATATTTGGTGATGTACAAGATCGTTTCCGATGACGTTGCGGCGCGGTTCGTGGATTTCAAGCGGCTGGCTCCGGCCATGCAGATGAGCCCCGCCATGGGTAAATCCTACGGGTATACGTACAAAGCCCTGGAACCGATGGTTTTCGGGGATCAGGTGCGAGCGGAACGGGCCAAGAAGCCTGCCTCCTGAAACCAGGGCACGATAATCACAAACACATCCGACGAACTGGGTGGAACCTTCAGCGCGTGCGCTGAATCGAGTTGATGCCTGAGCCGGGTTCCTTTAGTCGTGTTGCGATCAGCGGCGGTGCGCAGCGGCGCTCCAGCCGCGTGAGTCGTAACATGAGTCGCGCTTCAATCTTCTTCGCGCGGTCGCTGGCGAGTATTTTTTCGCGGCTGGCTTGCTGTAACTCCACGAGCGCGGCGCGGATGACTTCCAGCGCGCGCTGCGGTTCTTTGGCGCGGTGTTCATAGTGGATCGCGAGCTGTTCGGTGGCGGCGATGGCGGATTCGAGGGCTTTCTGCGCGTCCTCCGCGAGCAGGAACGATCGCTGTCGCTTGTTTTTTGCCGGCGCCTGGCGCAAGACATTCCACAGCGAAACGGCGCGCGTGAAATCGAGCTCCCGCTTGGCCATCTGCGCGAGTTCCATTTGCGCCAGGCGCTCCACGGGGCGCGGCAGGCCAAAGCTCAGCGCGGTTTCGTAGAGTTCGCGCGCGCGGGTGGAATGTCCCCGCTTGCGCAGCAGGCGGGATAGCCCCAGGACGTCGATCGGGTCGTGCATTCCGGGCTTCACCTCGCAGGCAATTCCGTGGGCGCTGTCCAGCATTGCGAGGATCTTTCCGGCGAGCGCGGCGAGGCCGCGAAGATCCATCTGATTGTGGCGAAAAATTCCCACCAGCGGTTCGGCCGTTCCGTGGCGCAAATAATCAAAGTACATTTGCGGAATCAGCGTGGAGTCAATGTCGTCGTGGCGCGACCATTCTACAGCGCAGCCGTTACTGCCCAAGATTTGCCGCTCCAGGTCGCGTAAGCGTACGGAGCCGATGCGCATTTTCCAGAGCTGGCGCGCCGGATGCAGCAGATCTAGATGCAATCGCGGTGCGATTCCCTTGAACGACCGCGTCATGCGGTAGCGCGTTTCGAGCAGCGGCCAGTCAAAACTTTTTCCGTTGAAGGTGACGAGCACCGGTCGCTGTTTCATGCGCTCGGAAAGCTCCAGCAACACCGAATGTTCCTCGTTCAGATCGCGCATGAAGAACTGCTCGACTTGCAGGCCTCCCGCGTCCCACCAGGCGATGCCCACCATGAACGCGTAGGTGCCGGTGCCGCCAGCGAGGCCGGTGGTCTCCGTGTCGAGAAACAGCCATTGTTCAGGATTGATGGCCAGTTGGAGAAATTCCTTGGCATCGGCGGATTCCGGCAGGAGCAGGGAAAGAGACCGTGGATCCGGCGCGCACATTTCCGGCGTGGCGTACCACTCGCGCAGGGAAAGATGTTCGCCGTAGTTGTTGCGGTTGATTTGCGCGCCGAGGAGTTCCGCGAGGTGATCGCCGCCGCTATCGCTGCCGGGTTCCGGAAGACGTGGCGCCGGGGCTTCTTTGCGCCGTGCAGGGCGCAGAGCGGATATGCGCGCGAATTGTTCCACGGTGTTCATACAAGTTCTCGGCCCCACTCCGTCATTTCATAAACGGCCTGTCCTACGCGCCGAGACGATCAAGGATTGCCAGCGCCGCTTCCTTGGCGCGTTCGCCGCGCTCGCCTGCCGGGCCTACGCACGACGGGCACCCGTTTTCGCACGGGCATGCGGCGATCAGCTCGCGGGTTTTGGCGAGCAGGACCTCGTGGGCGCGAAAGAGCGGCTCGGAAAAACCGATTCCTCCGGGATAGGCGTCGTACAGGTAAAGATTGGGCTCAAAAAATTCCTTCTCCGCGAGGGCGGCGATGGCTTCCGGGCTGGCGGCTTCGTCCCACTCAATTTCCGATCCGGGGGACGGCGGGCGCTCGCCGATTGAGGTGCCCAGGTCGCGGGCGTCGCACATCAAGAGCAGCGTGGCAATCGATTCGAGGGCGTGGAGCAGGCCGAACATGCCGCTCTGGCGGTCGCTGACGGAGAAGGGAAGCGATTCGATCAGCGGGCGTTCGAGGGTCAGCCAGAAGGCCGTGGTGTGCATCTCGTTTTCCGGGAGCTCGAGTTTCCCGTCGCCGACGTTTTCGTTGGTGAAAAATTTGATCTTCTTGAAACCGATGACTTGTGATCGGACGAGGACGTCACCGTGGGAGCGCGCAGCGTGCGCGTCGCCGTCGCGGGCCTCTGCGTTGCGCATCTCCATGCGTTCGCTGGCCGCGCATTCCAGCACGCGCACCTGGGTGTAGCGGATGGCATCAGTGTAGTAATCGACGTCCACGCGTTTCACGTAGGCTTTGCGCTCGTCGAAGTTCAAGGCCTCCACGTGGAATTGCTGCCCCTGGTGCAGGTAAATCGCCTTGGGGTGGACAGTGGTCAGCGCGCTGGTGAAGTCCACTTCGCCGATCACTTCGGCGCCTTCGGTGATGTTCACGATCACGAAATTGTCAGAGGTGACCGAGCGCAGGCTGACAGTGTCCGCGGGATACGCTTCCTGCGTCCAGTGCCAGTGCTCGCCGGTGTGGTGGAGGTAGCCGGCTTCGGCGAGGCGGGCGCAGAGATCGGGAACATCCACGCCGCCAAAGGTTTCGCTCGAGGCGATGGGCAGCTCAAACGCGGCGCACTTCAGGTGGTTCACCAGAATTTCCAGATTGTCCGGCTGGACAAAAGCATGCTCCGGCGAGCGGCCAAAAAAATAATCGGGATGGCGCACGATGAACTGGTCGAGCGGCGCGGAGGAGGCGACCAGCACGGCGCAGGAGCTTCCGCTGCGGCGCCCGGCGCGTCCGGCGCGCTGCCACGTCGATGCGATGGTTCCAGCATAGCCGGCCATGATGGTGGCATCGAGCGAACCAACGTCGATCCCGAGTTCCAGCGCGTTGGTCGAGACCACGCCGCGGATGCGGCCTTCGCGCAAGCCGTGCTCGATCTCGCGGCGCTCGCCCGGCAGGTAGCCGCCGCGGTAGCCGCGGATCGACTGGCGCTGCCCGGGCTGCGGCGGGTTGGCCTGCTGCAGGTAGGTGAGCAGCACTTCCGTGTACAGGCGCGAATTGGCAAACACGATGGTTTGCAGATTGCGCTTCAGAAATTCCTGGGCCACCCGTGAAGTTTCATTGATGTAGCTGCGGCGAATTCCCAGAAAGCGGTTCACCACCGGCGGATTGTAGAAGACAAAAAATTTCTCTCCGGCTGGCGCGCCGTTTTCTTCCAATACCTCGAAATCGGTTTCGGCGAGGCGCGCGGCGAGTTCCCCGGGATTGGCAATGGTGGCCGAGGAACAGATGAACTGCGGATCGGAGCCGTAGAAACGCGCGATACGCCGCAACCGCCGCAACACGTTGGCCAGGTGGCTGCCGAAAACGCCGCGATAGGTGTGCAGTTCGTCCAGCACGATGTAGCGCAAATTCTCAAATAGCCGCTGCCAGCGCGTGTGGTGCGGCAGGATTCCGGTGTGCAGCATGTCCGGGTTGGACAGCACAATGTGCCCGCGCTCGCGAATGGCTTTGCGCGCGTCGGCCGGCGTGTCTCCGTCATAGGTGAAGACGCCGAAGCGGCTGTCGAGCCGGGCGGATAGATCGTGCAGCTCCGCGAGTTGGTCCTGCGCCAGGGCCTTGGTGGGGAAAAGGTAGAGCGCGCGCGTGTCCGGATTTTCCAGCACCGCATTCAGAACCGGCAGGTTGTAGCAAAGGGTCTTTCCGGAGGCGGTCGGCGTCACGACCACCACGTTGCGCCCCTGGTGCACGGACTCCGCGGCCATGGCCTGATGGCTGTAGAGCTGAGTGACGCCCTTTTCGGCATAGCTGTGGGCCAAGTCCGCTCGCACCCACTCCGGCATGGGCGCGAACCTGGCTTCGCGAGCCGGGATGTGATGCACGGCGGTGATCATCTCGCCGTGGCGGTCTCGTTCGGTGAACTGCTGAACGATTTCGCGGACGCTGGCGAGCGTCATTTCCTCTTTTCTGGACCGAACCGCTAGAGACTGCGCCAAGGCACGCTCCTTTTGTGCTTCGCCTTTTGTTCGCTAAGCTAGCACGCTGCCGCGGGTCGCGCAACGTGAATCTGCGGTCGCGCTGTTCCTTGCATCAATCCTGACGACCGGAACGGAGCGATGATTTTTCAAATTTAAACACCGCCCAGCGCTCGCGATGTTCCGTAGGCTTCGCTTCTTCAACCCAGCCACGCGAACCGGACAGCGAGAAGTGCCCACCGTCCTGACCCTTCGGCCATCCCTGCCTGTCTCAAGCCTTTGCCCGCGCCCTGTACTCCTTCCGTCCCGGCGACCAGTCGAGCCTCCACAGCGCCGTGAACTAAATTGCGCGTGTTCGGGGGAGAATAATGAACAAAACGACGAGCATCACGGCAAAAAAAATCGGGTTCGGGAACAAGATTCTTGGAGTGGCGGCGGCGATGGCGATGTTGCTGGCCTGTACCACGACGGCACACGCGGCGCGCACGAGTGTGAGGGTCTCGCCCTCATCGATCAGTTTTGGCACCGTGGCCGTGGGCTCAACCAGTGCGGCGCATAGCGTCACCGTGACCAACGAAAGCCGCCGCAGCATGACGATTGAGAGCGCTTCCGATTCTGCCGCGCAGTTTTCCTTTTCCGGGACTTCGTTTCCGGTCACGCTGAGCGGAGGACAAAGCCTGACCGGCTCGGTCACCTTCAGGCCATCAGCGGGCCAGGCTTATTCCGGAACACTACAATTCATGCGGTCCAACGGCTCGACGTTTTCGATTGCCTTGAGCGGAACGGGAAGCAGTACGTCATCCGCGGTCGCTCCGACGATCTCATCGCAGCCTGCGAGCGCGAAGATCACCACGGGGCAGACGGCAACCTTCAACGTGGCCGCCACCGGAACCGCGCCCATGGCGTATCAGTGGAGCAAGAACGGATCGCCGCTCAGTGGCGCGACTTCCTCTTCCTACACCACGCCGGCGGAAACGATGGCGGACAACAGCGCGAAATTCACGGTGGCCGTCAGCAACTCGGCAGGCAGCGCAACCAGCAATGCAGCTGTGCTGACGGTTAGCAGCGCCACGGTCGCGCCGGCGATCACCACGCAGCCGGCCAGCCAGACCATCCTTTCGGGGAATACGGCAACCTTCAGCGTGGCCGCAACCGGGACCGGGCCATTAACGTATCAATGGAGCAAGGGCGGAGTCGTGATCAGCGGTGCGACCGCCGCTTCGTACACGACTCCCGCAGAGACCACCGGCGCGCAGTTTTCCGTTACGGTTTCCAATAGCGCCGGATCGGTGACCAGCAACGCCGCGACCCTGACGGTAACCGCGGCAACATTGATTCTGAATTCCAGCACTTCGTCCGTAAGCTTTGGCAGCGTGACCATCCCGAATACCGGAACGCAGACAGTGACCCTGACCAATGCCGGGAATTCCGCCGTAACCATCTCCAACGTCTCCGTGTCCGGCTCGGGCTTTAACGCCACCGGCGCTTCCGGAGTAATCCTGCAACCGGGGCAGACCACCACGGTGACGCCGACGTTTAAGCCGGCGGCCGCGGGGGCGGTGACCGGAAAGCTGACGGTCACCAGCAACGCCACCAACTCACCGGACTCGATTTCGCTGTCCGGCACAGGCGTCGCGGCGGTCAGCCACTCCGTGGCATTGTCCTGGTCGCCGAGCACCTCGTCGGGCGTGACCGGATACAACACCTATTCGTCGCAGGTTTCCGGCGGACCGTACACCAAGCTGACCAGCGCGCCGGTGACCGGCACGTCCTACACCGATAGCGCGGTGCAGGCCGGGCAAACCTACTACTTCGTCGTGACTTCCCTCGATTCGAGCAACGTGGAAAGCGCGTTCTCGGCCGAGGTCAGCGCAGTTATACCGTAATTCTCAGAGCAGTACGGAAGGAGCCGCGATTCCCCCTCGCGGCTCCTTTTGTTTTAGTAGGACAGGCTTCAGCCTGTCTGGTTTAGATCGTGTCCGGCGCAAAAGAAAGCAGACAGGCTGAAGCCTGTCCTACGCCAGTCAGTAGTGAAAGCGGTAGCGCAGTTCGACGAAGGCCTCGCGCGGATCGTTGAAGTGGAAGCCGCCGAACGTCAGGCTGTCGTCGAGCATGACGCGGCGATTTCCTACGTTGAGGACGCTCGCGGAAACGCTTAAATTTTCTCCAAAGCTTTTGCCAACGGTCAAATCGACCGTGGTGTGGGCCGGCAGGTAATCCAGGGCGGAGCAGCAGGGCGCGGCTCCCGTTACCGTAGGGCCATTGCCGTTGGTGAATCCCGAGCCGTAATAAAGGCTGCCGGAGACGGAGATTTTCTTCGGCAGCGCGAGTTGCGCTCCCAGGTTGAGCGTGGTGCGCTGATCGTGATCCAGCGGGGCATAATCCGGAGAGGGAGTGTTGTCCGTGGGAATCAGCCCGCCGGTGATGTCTCCCCTGGCTTCGCCGATTTGATTGGAATAGGCCAGATGGAATTGCGCGATTTTCCAGAGGCGAGGGGACCGCAGGGTCAGTTCCCAGCCGCGAATTAGCGCCTCGGTCAGCGTCACGGGAATGAAGACGTTGGATTCACCTAGATTGTTGTGGTCGAAGAAATTATTGGCGCGCGTACGGAAATTATCGGCGTCCAGGCTCCAGCCCTTGTAGGGAATGGTCAGGCCGAATTGATATTCTTCATCGCGCTCGCCGCGCAAGGATCCAAAGCTATAGCCCTGTCCGCTCGCCGCGTTCACCAGCGCCGGCCCGGTGAAGGTGAGCAGCGGTGGGGCCTGGTAGAAGCGGCCGTAGAAGCCGTGCAATACCCAATTGATTTTCGGAACTTGCAGGGAGATTCCCATGCGCGGGCTGGTGGCGTTTTCGCCGACGCCGCCCGAGAAAAAGGATTCCCGCAGGCCTCCGCTGATGGTCAGCCACGAAGTCGCTTTCAATTTATCTTCCAGCCAGAATTCCTGCAGATTTCCGCCGATGATCTCGCGATCCGGCAAAAGATTCGGGGCGCTGCCATCGGTATAGGTGATGGCAAACAGCTGATTATCGTGCTGGTAGAAGCCGTAGTATCCGGCAGTGATGCTGTTTCGCGCCACGGTCGCGCTGAAGGTGACCTGCGCGCCGGCATAGATTGATGTGCGATTGTCGGTCGTGTCAGTCGGAAAGTCATTGGGGTTGCCGGCGTAGTCCGCGCTGTTGTAATGAAAGAATGGAGAAACGGTCAGCAGGGCATTCGCGCTGATCGTGCGGACCCAGGAAAAATTCAGGAACGTGTCCGCTTCATGCTGCCCGTCAAACTGGTAGATGCCTCCCTGCGGATTTCCGTCGCCGTCCACGCACGCGGAGGGCGGCGAACAGGGTGTGACGGAAATCGCTCCGGGCACGCCGGAAATTTCCGTTATCAGGCCCGGCGATACTGGGATCTGGTAGTAATCCCTGCGGGAAGACCACACCACGCGAAACTGATTCTTTGGATCGAGGTTGTAAATCAGCGAACCAAATCCGCCGATGCCGTTTTCCGCATCGTGCAGAACCACGGGCGTCGGCGACTGCAGCCCGAGGTTGCTGCGGTTCCCGCTGAAGCTGCCGTAGTAGGCAAACTTTTCGGTGTGGCCGCCGCAACTGATCTGATCGTTGGTCTGATAGAAATTGCCAAAGCTGGCGACCAGGTCACATTCCTTGTCGCGCTCAAAACCGGTTCGCGGGACCACGTTGAACACGCCGTAGGTTCGATCGCCATAGTCCGCGTCATAGCTGCCGCGCTGCACTTCCATGTAATCGATGTCCTTGGGATCGAACTGCGGGCCAACGTTGCTGGCGATATTCGTGTTGGGAACCGGCACGCCGTCCACCAGCCAGCTCACCTGGTGTCCGCCGCGGATGTGCAACTGATCGTGCGTTACGTACGCGCCCGGAACATATTCGGTGATCATCGACAGGCTGTTGGTGCGGTCCGCTCCGGGCGTGTCCTGAATCGTCTGGCGGCTCAGGAGCGTGGTGGGAGTGGCGGATTCCACCGAGGCGCTGACCGGTTCACCGGTGACTACGGTCTTTTCAGCCACGCTGGCGAGCTCTAACCCGAAATGCAGAACGGGACTGGAGCCGGAGACAACGACGAGGTTTTGCACCGACGGTTGAAAATTGGCAACCATCACCGTAACGGTGTATTCGCCGAGCGGAACGGCGCTGAATTCGAACTCGCCGTTGTCATTGGTTTTCTGGTGCTGCATCCACTCCGAATGCAGCGCTTTCAAATCAACATCGGCATCCTGCACGGGACGGTGTTGAGGATCGTGCACGATGCCATGCACGGTTCCGAAAATCTCCGCGCGCGCCGGTGCAGGATTGAGCGGCCCAGCCGCGGCACAAACCGCGGCAATTCCCAACCAAGCCAGAAACATTCTGAAATTCATTTTCGCCCTCTTGCGAACCGACAACTGGAAGAGTCCGCGCCTTAGCGGCGCATCGAACGACGCAATTCACTGTTCGTAGCCGGTTAGATCGCGGCGGTTCGAGGGGGAGGGCTGAGGGGAACTGCGATGAAGTACGGGAAAAATGCGGAAACGAAAACCGGCGCGCCATTGGCGGCGGACGGCGAGCGCAGTGCAACAGGCCCCACCAGAACCACGGGACCCAGGCTGGCAACCGCCGTCTGCGCCGGATCGCACGCGCGCAGGGATGACTTGGTGAGCCCAGAGTTGCCCATGGTATCGCAGTCGCTTTTTCCGGTTTTAGAATCGGGATCCGGACGATGATGCAGGGGGCAGTACGCCGTGTTGCAGCAGATCGGCACTTCGGCGGCAGAAAGCGTTCCGGCCAGGACGGAAACGCACGGCATCAGCAGGGCCAGCAGGCCGGCCATCGCCGCGAGTTTTCTCAGGCTCTTTCGCACGTTGTGGCGGTTCATCCCGCCGGTATTCAACTGGCAGCATAACGCGTGAGAACCGTTAGTGACAAGCGTTCGCCGGGCGTTCGCTGCGCGGGCGCCTGCCTCGCAACTCCTGACCGCGACCTTGTTGAGACAGGCTTGACACAGGACGCCTCGCCCGCCAATATTCAGAACATGGCACATTCCTTTTTGATTTTTGATTTCGGCGGTAACGAAGAGGCCGCGCAGCAGGCACGGCATCGCATTGAAGGCTGGAAACAGGGTTTCCGGCTGGACAAGAAGCTTCAAGTGAAATTTGATCGTAAGGAAACGGATGGAAACCAGGCCGCTCCTGCGCCGAAAGCGGCAAAGCCGGCCAAGAAAGAGAAAGGCAAATCCGGCGCGAAGTCGAAATCCAAAGGTGAATCCGAATCCGCCGGCGATTCCGAGTCAACCGCGCCGGCGCAAGTCCACCTGATCGTACGGCTCGATTTTTCGGATCACGAAAAGCTCTCTCACCAGCGATGGCTGGAACGCATCCCCTCAGAGGAACCTTTCAAAACGGCGCATCCACGAGTGGTCCGCCCCGGCGAACCGGATTTCAAAACTACT
>Ga0209168_10002793_pt1 | contig 12404 bp, 12 predicted proteins | sample Coa_R1_FD_187156 | JGI IMG/M metagenome (GOLD analysis project Ga0209168, IMG submission 187156) | Surface soil microbial communities from Centralia Pennsylvania, which are recovering from an underground coalmine fire - Coalmine... | ecosystem: Environmental > Terrestrial > Soil > Unclassified ... | reverse complement strand
TGACGCGACTTTTTTTGCCGGCGGAAGCTTCGATTCGTCGGGCGAAGCGGTGTGGGGCGGGGATTACGCGATCCTCGGCGACGGCGTGACCGCCACGCGCGGCCTGATGACGCAAACCGCCGTGAGCGATTACAACGGCGCGCCGCGCCTGCAGGCCAATACCGGCTACTCCGCGCGCGTGCGCGTGCGCATGACCGGCGCGCTGACGCAAGGCACGCTGCACCTGCACATCTACAGCGCGTCGCTGGGAATTTCCACCCCGGGCATTTCTGTTCCCGCGGCGCAAATCACCGCCGCGTCCTGGACAGAATTTATCGCGCCGATCACGCCCGCCACGGGCTTTCCGACCATTCCGCCGGATTTGCTGCTGCGCATTTACGCTGATGGCACGCCGACGGTGGGCGCGGGATTTTTAGTCGACACGATCGAAATCTTTCCGACCGCCGAGCCCTACAACACTTCGCTGGTGCGCGCTTCATACGCCGACGATCCGGAAAGCTACGATGGCGTCACCGGATTCATGAACGTCTCCGAGAACGACGGGCAGACGGTGCGCGCGGCGTTTCTGTTGCGCGAGCGGCTGTACCTGGTGAAGGACCGGTCATTACATGTAACGGAAGACGATGGCGTGAACGAGCCGGCTGCGTGGACCATCAATGAAGTTTCCAACGCGGTGGGCACGCCATCGGTGTCCGGCGTCGACGTAGGCGAAGACTGGGCGGTGATCGCCGGGCGCGCCGGCATGTACCTGTTCGACGGTGGCGAGCCCATCAAAATTTCCCAGGAAATTCAGCCGACGTGGGACACCATCAACTGGTCGGCGGGGCAAACGCTGTGGGTGCGCGTCGACACACGCAACAAGCGCATCCTGTGCGGCGTGCCCACCGGCACGGCGACCTCGCCCAACGTAATTCTCGTGCTGGACTATCGCAGCCTGACCAGCGCCGGCGAAATTCAGTCGCTCGGCTCGATCCTGTTTTCCACGCTATCGGGGAAATTGTACGCGGTGGGGCGCTCCCGAAAATGGTGCCCGTGGAATATTTCCGCGAATTGCTGCGCGCTCGCGGAACGCGCCGACGGCACGGCGCAGGTGTTTCTCGGCAACGGCGCGGGCAACGGTTCGCCCGGCCCGCTCACCCTCAACGGGAAAATCTACCAGCTTTCCGACACGCAATTCTCCGACGACGGCTCGGCCATCAATTCCTACTACACGACGTACTTTTTTCTGAGCAATGACATGGAGCAGGCGCTGCAAGTGCGCTCGCACCGCAAGCTTTTCGCCTACCTGGCGATCTACGCCGAAGGGGCAGGGAATTTGAACCTCTCGGCGTTCGTGGATAACGAAGCGTATCCCGCGGCGCTCACGCCGCTGCCGCTGTCCTCGCCCGCGCCGAAGGATCTGGAGCTGCCGATTAATTTGCTGGGCGAGCGCGTGGCGTTTCAGATCGGGACTAACGCCGCGGGGGCGTGGTTCAAGCTGGAGAGGTTTGTGCCATCGCTGCTGCCGGATCCCTGGGCGCCGGTGCGGGGAGGGAATTGACTGCTGCTCAGAAATGGTAGTGTAAATAGAATTAAAGGTCATATAAACTGTGAGGTACATGCCTGAACAGTACCAATTTGACCTCAAGAAAATCGTCCGTTGGTTCGTAAGGGAAGAGGTCAAAACTCCATTGGCATTCTTTTTTAAGGTAATCCCGTACATGACAGCGGTCTGGATAGCTATCTTGTATTCTCCAGTCCCAAGCGAATTAAAGTTAACTCTTGTCAAGTTTAGCGCTTGGGTCTTTATTGGGTTATGTGGCTTGGTCGCGCTTTTTGCATTTCTAAGACCCAAGTACCTCGTTTACGGAGAAACGGGCCATCGTGCTGAAAAAAAGATTGAATTCGGAACTGAAAAGAAAACCTTCAGCAGCGAAGAGCTGGCGACATTGAAGCAAATTCAGAATCCTCAGCAGCTTCCTTCTAGATTAGATGAGGAACCGAGATAATGGTCCTCATTATCACATTTGCGCATAATAATCCGCAGAAGGACTACACTCCATTTTTTGAGGCAATCAAGTCCAACTCTAGCGAGTGGTGGCATTTCATGGATTCCACGTGGATCGTAACAACTGGTCATTCCGCAAACGACTTCGCGCGCCTTTTGTTTCCCCACATCCTACAAACGGACTATGTACTTGTGGCTAGGTTGAGCGGAGAGCATCAGGGATGGCTCCCCAAAGACGCGTGGGATTGGTTGAATGGAAAGTTGTACTAGCTATTTAGCTCGCTTGAATTGAAATAGTCCGTTCCAGCCGCGTCCTCCTACGTGATGCCTACCTGGTAATAACAGCATGCTAAAAATCGGCCAACTCGCTCAGATCAAGAGCGACTCGCCCTACGTGTACGAAGCGCTGACGCAGTTGGTCAACGGCGTGAACGCCGTGGGCCGCGCCACAGGCGTCGATCCTTCCGGCTCGATCGCGTCACCGTCGCCCATAGGCAGCCTGAACGTCACCGCCGCCGACGGAATTTTCGATCTGGCGATCACCGACAATTCCACGCTCAATCGCGGCATTTTTTATTTTGCGGAGTCGGACACCACTCCGGCCTTTCACCAGCCCTACGTTCACTTCATGGGCAGCTCGCGCAACCTGCGCGTGGCGCTGGGGAACCGAACGCTGTACTGGCGGGCCTACTCGCAGTATCTGGGCTCGGAAACTTCGCAGCCGGTTGCGTTCGGCAATCCTCCCACAGCGGTCATCGGAGGCGGCACGGCCGCGGGCCCAGCGCTGCAAGCCTCGAGCGGCAGCGGCACCGCGTCCGGCAGCGAAGGCGGCTCGGGCTTCGGCCAGGTGGCGCAGAGCAGTTCGATGCCGGTGATTTTGCGGTAGGGGTTTAAGTAGGACAGGCTTCAGCCTGTCTGCTTTCTTTTGCGCCGGACGAGACCAAAACCAGACAGGCTGAAGCCTGTCCTACTCAATGCTCATCCGCGAATACACTTCGTTTGACTTTGAGGCGCTGCGCAGCATGCACGCCGCGCAGGGCTTCGGCTACCCGCTGCCGGATCTCGAGAGCCCGCTGTTCCTCGCGAAGCTGGTTCTGGAAGACGACCCGGACGGCTCGCCTCTGGAAAAACTCGAGGAAGAAAATCGACGGGCCGAGGGCAGGGAACTGGAGCGTCAGACTTCCCCGCCAGAACCATCGCATTCGCCAGCGGGAACTTTCGCGGATCCCCGCCAAAACCGGCGGATCGCGATGGCCGTGCTTCTTCGACTGACGGCCGAGACCTACCTGCTGCACGATCCCGCAGCCGGCACGCCTCAACTGCGCTGGCAGCGTTTCCTGGCGCTGCACGAAGCGGCCCGAAAAAGCGCCGCCGCCCGCGGCCTCGACGACGTGCAGGCATTTCTTCCGCCGCAAGTAGCGCGCGCCTTCGGCCGGCGCCTAGCGCGCCTGGGCTGGGCGCACGATCCGTGGACGTGCTTCTCGCGGCGAGTGTAGTGGCGCATGCTTTAGCTTGCGGAATTTCGTGACAGATTTTCCAAGCAGATCGTTAAGACAAAGCGAACCCCCGCCGGCTTCGCGGGCTGCGGAAGAATGTTTTATTTTGTCATTCTGAGCGAAGCGAAGAATCTCTCTGTTGGGTTGCCCACACTTCAATCGAAGAGAGATTCTTCGCTTCGCTCAGAATGACAACGTTTTGAGTTTTTTCGCAGCCTGTCAAGCCTGCGCTACACTACTTCACCAAGGAGCTCCCATGGGACGCGGCGCACAAGCCCAAACGCAACAAATGATCGACCAGCAACTCTCGCAGCAAAATTCCATGAACCAGCAACTCTACGGTTCGAGCCAGGCGCTCGGATCGCAGGCCGCCGGCGGCTATCAGAATTTGCTGGCCAATCCCGGCTACTCGCAAGCCCAACAATCGGCGATCACGAACGCCACGCAGTCGGCGCTCGGCTCTTCGTTTGATGCCCTGGCCCAGAACGCCGCCAACCGCGCCGCGCGAACGCGCAATTCCGCAGGCTACGGCGAGCTCATCGACTCCCTCGCGCGCGCCCAAGGCCAGGACCAGGCCAGCCTGGCTCAGCAAAATCAAATCGCCTTCGCCAACGCCTCGCGCGCGGACATGCAGTCCGCCCTCGCAGGCCTCTCCGGCTTGTACGGCACCGACGCCAACCTGCTCGGCCGCGCCATCGGCGTGCCCGCGCAACTGCTCGACGCCAGCGCCCGCAACGCCGCGTCCAGCGGATTCAGCATCGGACTCGGGCCGGGCGGATTGTCGTTCGGCGTGCGGGGATAGTTCGGCGTGCGGCGTTCGGATTTTTGCAGCCCGTGTGTAGCGCCCGCCTGAAGGCGGGCATCTGCGTGGTTGCAAGGTGCCCGCCTGAAGGCGGGCGCTACAAGTGCCACGCAAACACTCTATTTTCGATTGTCATCCTGAGTGAAGCGAAGGATCTCTCCTGTTTTTTTCATGCACCGCAAATCGCAGAAAAACTCAACCAAGTTCGGGCTCAACAATTCTCGTCGTGTACTCAGCCCGGAAAGCCTGAAGCCGTCCCCTTATGAATCCCTACTGGCTGGTCATCGGCGGCCCCGCATTCCTGCAACTGTTTTTCTTCGTGCGCTGGCTGCACCGGCGCACCCGCGACGACGAAATTCGCCGCGCCTTCATCCGCGATATGGCGCTCAACCACCTCCCGCACCTCTATCACGCCATTCGCCAGATCGCCGGCCAATTGGGCATCGAACTCGAAGAGCCGCCGCCAGTCCAGTTCCTGGAACTGAACGGCCACGACAGAAAACGCCGGTAGCGGCGGCGCGCAGCGCTTTTGCCCTAATCAATCTGCAAGGGCAGCTTGCGGGAGTTCGTTTGTTCTCAAATGAAATTGCAATAGATCTGCAAGCACGAAGTGCCAACGAACCACCGCAAGCTAAAGCATGCGCCACATGGGCCGAGCCAACTGATTGACCGAGTTTACCGCTAGTTCCGCACGGCCGCCGTACTCGAGAGCCACGGCGGTGATGGCCAGTTCACGAGTCACTCGAAGGCCATCGAGGAAAGGTCCTTGTGGGTCGCGGCTTCAGCCACGACCTTCAGCAAGTGAAAAAACAAGGGCTTTAGCCCCTGAAGTGCAATTGAGTGTCATACGTATGAGCGGCTTCTAGTCCAGTAACGGATTACCAATAACGATTCATAGATCACGGATCACGAGTCACGATTCACGGAACACGGACCACGGACCACGAGTCACGAATCACGTCCTCCCATGCCTGACACCGTCCCACCAGAAACAATCGCCCTGGCCCGCCGGATCGCGTCCCAGCACGGCCTCGAGCCCGCTCTGGTCTGCGCCGTCATCGAGCAGGAATCCGCCTGGAATCCCTGGGCGGTCCGCTACGAACCGGGCTTCCTGTCGCGCTACGTGGCTCCGCTGTACACCGCCGGAAAATTCAGCGCCACCGAAGCCTACACGCGCGCGATGTCGTGGGGACTGATGCAAGTGATGGGGCAGGTAGCCAGGGAATTCGGCTTCCAGCCGGCGACGCTTTCCGAACTCTGCGATCCCGCCACGGGAATCGAGTTCGGATGCCGCATCCTGGCAAAACACGTAGCGCGCGCGAAGGGCGATATCCCCGCAGCATTACTAGCATGGAACGGCGGCGCCGAACTCAACTACAGCGCCGAGGTGCTGGCCCGCAAGCGCAACTACAGCGCCCGCCCCACGTGAACGGTGGCGCATGCTTTAGCTTGCGGTGGTTCGTTGGCACTTCGTGCTCGCAGATTTATTTCAGGTTTTATTTTGAAGACAGATGAACTTCCGCGGCCAGCCCACGCTGCCAGCGCAAGCCAAGATCAAACGGCAGGGAAGTAACCGAACAAATCGCTGATAGCTGGCGAGCGTCGCCAGCGAGTTAGGCTGAAGCGCCCAGCACCACGCAGGAGCCAGCGTCATTTCCCCGCAAGTCGACCGGCACGAGAGGTCTGTCTTGCCGGGGTGTACGCGTTCAATTCCACGGGAACGAACGAAATGAAGCCACTCCGAGACATCGTCCTGGCGGCCGCCGCCATCATAGCGTTAGCCCTACTAGCCGACGCCTGGCGCAACGCCCGCCACGACTCTCAACAACTGACCGCCACACTCGCCGCCCAAAACAAACAAATTCAACAAGCAGGAACTCGAGAAGACCAGCGCGACTCGCAACTAGCAACCACGCTAGCCGTCATTCAAAACCAAAAGCGCACTATCCACACCCCGGAGCAAGCCGCCGCAAAACTAAGTTCCGTATTACCCCCGCTCCCGCTACCCGTTTCAATCCCGTCCACCCGATTGTCCCCGCCGCCCCAGCCCCTGTCTTCCGATCTTCCGGCAATGTCCATCGCCATCCCAAAACCAGATCTAATCCCGCTCTACGACGCCATGCAGGATTGCCGCGCCAGCACCCTACAAATCGACTCCCTACAAAAAGATCTCTCCGACGAGAAATCCCTGGCCGCCGCGCTAAAGCAAGAACGTGACGCCGCGATCTCCACCACAAAAGGAGGAACCCTGCTGACACGAATCAAACGAGCCACCAAGTGGTTCATAGTAGGCCTGACAGTAGGCGCAGTCATGGCGGCTGCAACCCATCGGTAAAGCAACAACCGAGCCCGCATCGAGCTCCCTCGCGAAAGCAATATCAGCAGCGACAAACTCCAGGCCCATGCGACGACCGTCTGTAAAGCCCCAAGCTCGACATCTCCGCGAAAACTACTTGGCTAACACGGTATCAAATCTTCAGAATTCGTTGGGAATGCCCCGCTGCCCACCTTCTAGAATCCCAGTCGCAACCAAGAATGCGACATTTTCACTTGACTTTCTTCCAGCAAGAGAATAAATACAATGAAGACCGATAAGCTATATTATGTTTAATACAAACCTGGATCGAACGCGATGGATTGCTCTATCAGCCCTTTATCAGCGCCTACTACCCGGCGGCCGTTTATGAAGGTTGTGGGGGTGCCTGTTACTGAGACTTCGTGACCTTCGGCTATGGTGGCGTTGATCTTAGCGGCGGTTTGTGGATTGATTATGCAGGCTTGGTAGGCTTCTGCGTTTAGACCTTGCTGATTCGCTAAGTCTTGCAGTTTATTCCATACATTTGAGGGACTTATTACGTCCTGGGCGTCGTAGATGGCGTCATGCATTTTCCAGAAGGCGGCGGGGCTTTGCTGGTAGGCACAGCGGGCGGCTATCGCGGCAGTCATTGCCCAGGGGTGGATTTCGGTTAGCGGGAAATCTTTGAAGATTAGGCGGACTTCCGGATGCTGCGGCAGGAGATTTCGCAGGATCAGGTCTAGCTGGCGGCAGGACGGACACTCGAAGTCTGCGAATTCTACTAGGGTGATTTTGGCGTTTTCGGGTCCCAGGGATGGCGAGCCGCTTATGTGGAGCTTTGAACGGGTTGCGGCGAAGGGATCGACGGACATGTCTGTCAGCTCTCCCCTTAGCAGGAAAGTTCCGGTCTTGGATACGTAGACCACGGCGGTATCGGACTGCTCTCCCATCGATACGGTTACCGGAACTTCCAAGAGGTCGGCGATTGGAGAAGGCTTGGATGGACCTACTTTTACCGTGTACTTGGGGCCCCAGGCATACAGATTTCGCAGATATTGTTCGACGCGGCTCTCAAGGGTGCCCGGCTTTGCGGCCGGCGCGTCGGCTGGTTTTGTTGCCGCAGTACTCTCTTTTTGCGAGGACGTTTGCGCTGCCGCGGAAAGTTGAAATATCGCCAAGCAGAAAGCGGTAGAGAGAAAGACGAGTTTTCGAGACACGGGGGAACACTCCTATCGAGTCAAGGATTGAATTTCTGAACGATCGGAAATGGCCGGCCCAGCCCAAACGCCCGGGAAGTAATTTTTAGGCCGGGAGGGGCTTGGCGTCTCTTGTATTCGTTCCGGTCGACCTTGCGCGCTATGGAACGCACTAGATCGATGTCGAGACCATACTGGCCGGCGATTTCTTCGGGGCTCTTTACATCTTCGATGTACGCTTTCAGGATCTTGTCCAGCACGCCGTACGGCGGCAGGGAATCCTGGTCGGTTTGATTCGGACGGAGCTCGGCGCTTGGGGGCTTTTCGATCGAGGCTACAGGGATGAGTTCCCTTTCGCGGTTGAGCAATCCGGCCAGCTCATAGACCATCGTTTTGGGAACGTCCGAAAGCATCGCGAGGCCGCCGGCCATGTCCCCGTACAAAGTGCAGTATCCTACTGCCATCTCAGACTTGTTTCCGGTGCTGAGCACCATCGAGCCAAACTTATTGGACAGCGCCATGAGTAGATTGCCACGCACCCGCGCCTGTAAGTTTTCTTCTGTCACGTCTTCAGGTCTGCCGCTAAAAGCGTCTGCCAGCGTGGTGCGATAGGAGTCGAAAACATTTCCGATGGGAAGCGTCAGGAATTCGATGCCTAGATTCTTCGCCAGCTGCCGGGCGTCGCTGCGGCTGCCCTCGGATGAGTACGGGCCGGGCATCGAGACGCCCAGCACGTTCTCGCGGCCTAAGGCGGCTACCGCGATGGCGGCGACGACCGAGGAGTCAATCCCTCCGCTTAGACCTACAACGACAGCGCGAAAGCCCGATTTGCAGACATAATCGCGTGTGCCACAGACGAGCGCTTGCAGGACCATCTCGATTTCAGCGGCCGGTTGCGGGCGCAAATCGCCCGAACTCATTTCGGTGTCGAATACGACCAAGTCTTCTGTAAATGTGCTCGCCTGCGCGGCCACGCGGCCATCCGGCAGAACGACGACGCTGCCGCCGTCGAATACCAAACTGTCATTGCCTCCGACCTGATTGACGTAAACCACTGGAAGCTTGTGCAGCTTTGCGAGGGAGCCAAGCATATCGAGGCGCAGGGAGCGCTTGCCGATCGTGTAGGGTGAGCCTGAAATGTTGATGATCAGCGAAGCGTTCTGGGCCATCAGTTCGGCGACGGGATCGCGCTCGTAGAGAGGCTTGGCCCAGAACGTTTTGTCGTTCCAGATATCTTCGCAAATGGTGATGCCCAGGTTTTGCCCGCCAAAGGCGAAGACCTGCTGCGTCGTGGCCGGTTGAAAATAACGCGATTCGTCGAAGACATCGTAGGTGGGCAGCAGCATTTTGTGCTGCACGAACTGGATTTTGCCTCCAGCCAGAAGAGCGGCGGCGTTAGCGGCGGATTTTCCGGTTGAACCAGAGGCGCGGGCGGCGTATCCGACGATGGAGGGAATCGGCAACTGCTTTGCGAGGCAGGCCAGTTCCCTTTCGTTCTGGTCGATGAAGTGCGGGCGCTCGATCAAGTCCAGAGGCAAATAACCGCAGAGGCAGAGCTCCGAGAACACAGCCAGATCGGCGCCGCGCTGCGCGGCACGCCCGGCAAAGTCCAATATCCAAGCGGAGTTTCCGGCAAAATCGCCGACCGTGGGATTGATCTGCGCGAGAGCGATCTTCATGAGTGGCCTATAGGATACGGGGCGCGATAGCCCATTGCAATGAGTTCAGGGGCCCGCGGAAATCGCGAAGAAAAAAGAAAATGGGCCTTCGCGAGAAATCGCAAAGGCCCATAGGCAAACTCAACCGAACCAGGCTGGCGGATCTTATACGCTGAACGAACTGCCGCAGCCGCAGGTGCTCTTGACGTTCGGGTTGTTGAACTTGAAGCCGGCGCCTTCCAGTGTCTCGATGTAGTCGATCGACACGCCTTCCAGATACATTTCGCTCATCTGGTCGACAAGCACCTTCAGCCCGTCGAATTCATAGATGTTGTCGGTGGGATTTTCCGAGTTCTCGAAAGCCATGTGGTAGCTGAAGCCCGAGCAGCCGCCGCCAACAACGGCGACGCGCAGCGCGATCGGCGCGGGATTCTGCTGGCCCATAATTTCTTTGACCTTTTCGGTCGCCACTGGAGTAACTGTAATCATTTCAGTATTTTCACTCCCTGCCGATTTCGGCGAGATTTCTTACAACCAAATTATAACACAGAATGCAAGTGAGTTACCTGCCTCGCACAGCTTGTTCTTGTTCACAACCATTGGATGCGCGGCGGGGGCGGAAGGTTCATGACCGTCCCTTCACCCGCTTGGTTACTTTTCGACATTTCCAGGAGTTTCCCTTAAGATCGTTGAACACATGACACACAAAATTACTCTTCTTCCCGGGGACGGGATTGGTCCAGAAGTCGCGAATGCTGCTACCCAGATCGTCGAAGCAGCCGGAGTCGCGGTGGAGTGGGAAGTGTTTGCGGCGCCTCTTGTCGATGGACAGCGCGCCGGAGAATTTCCACGCGAGCAGGCGGTGGAATCCGTGCGGCGAACCGGCGTGGCGCTGAAGGGTCCGATGGCGACTGCGGTGGCCCAGGGGCCGCCAAGCATCAATGTGGCGCTGCGCAAAGAACTCGACCTGTACGCGAATTTGCGACCGGTACGCAATGTGGCCGGAGTTTCCTCGCGTTGGTCGGGCGTGGATCTGGTGATCGTGCGGGAAAATACCGAGGATTTGTACGCCGGGCTGGAGCACACCGTCGTGCCGGGAGTCGTGGAGAGCCTGAAGATCATCACCGAGCACGCCTCGACGCGCATCGCGCGGTTCGCTTTTGAGTATGCGCGCAAAAATGGGCGAAAGAAGATTCACGCCATCCACAAGGCCAACATCATGAAGCTTTCCGACGGCCTGTTTCTGAACTCCATTCGCGCGGTGTCGCCAGTATATCCGGAGATCGAGTATCGCGAGCTGATCGTCGACAACGCGTGCATGCAACTGGTGATGAATCCCGCGCAGTTTGACATGCTGCTTCTGCCAAATCTTTATGGGGACGTGGTCAGCGATCTGGCGGCCGGGCTGGTGGGAGGACTTGGTGTCGTGCCGAGCGGAAATATCGGCGACGTCGCGGCGTTGTTTGAAGCGGTGCATGGGACGGCGCCGGATATCGTCGGTAAGGGGATCGCCAATCCTACGGCTATCATCATGTCCGCCGCGATGATGCTCAACTATTTGAATGAAGGCGACGCTTCGCGGCGCATTCTGGCTGCGCTCGACAAGGTTTATCGCGAGGGGAAGCACACCACGCGCGACGTGGGCGGAACGGCAACGACGCGGGAATTTACCGAGGCTGTCATCACGTCGATGGTTGCGAACGCACGGGCTTGAGTAGGACAGGCTTCAGCCTGTCTGGTTTTGTTTCGCGTCATGCTTAGATCTAAACCAGACAGGCTGAAGCCTGTCCTACTGGATATGTCTATGAACGTTGTGGCTAAAGCCACTACCCACAAAGATCGATCGTCTATCAGACAGTCAGATCTTCGTTTCTCATTTAAACTTGGGATCTTAGTTTCGAGATTTGAAATTTCAAATTTGAAATTTGAGATTTAAGAACTGCCGATTTGCATCCGGGCGCTAGACACCGCGTCGCGTCCACCGGCTCGGAATTTGATTCCAGTTGCCTTTTCAGAATCCTGGCGGGCGTTCCGCTGCCACGCCGAATGCTCGCTCCAGCGCCAGTCCTGCCCGGCCCAGCGTTCCCTCCTCGAATAGCCTGCCGATCAGCGTTACGCCGTGCGGGACGCGGCGCGGAGGATTGAAGGTTGGCAGCGGCTTGTTGGGATCGGGCGCCCAGTCGCTGCGGGCCTTGGAGACTTCCACGAAACCGGCACGCAGGGTGAGCGACGGGTGACCCGTGAAATTTCCGATGGTGAGCGTTTCATCGCGCAGCGACGGCACGAGGAGCAGGTCCACCTGGGAAAATATGCGCGCCATTTCCATCGCCACTTTTCTGCGGAAACGGTCGGCCTGCACCATGTCCACGGCGGAGAGGAATCGCGACTGGCGAAAGATGTTGGGCCACGCGTCGCTCACCTGCGATTTCAGCTGATCTACGCCGTGGCTGAGCGTCAGTTCTTCAAATGCGGCGGCTGATTCCGCAAAAAGGATCACATTCAGCGAATCGTACGGCCAGTCGGGCAGGCTCACCTCGGTGGGAACCATTCCCACTTTGCGCACCACGTCGACGGCCGATCGATCGACGTCCGTCGCAGAAGCATCTTTCAGCCATGCTGGAAAATAGCCCACGCGCAGGCCCTGAACGCTTGCGCCGGCATCGAAATCGAGTTTGCTGGGCACGCTGGAAAGGTCGCCAGGGTCCGGGCCGGAGATGGCGCGCAGAACCAGCAGCGTGTCACCCACCCCGCGGGCCATGGGGCCGAGCTTGTCCAGCGACCAGCACAGCGTCATCGCGCCGGTACGCGGCACGCGGCCGTAGGTGGGACGCAGTCCGGTGAGGCCGCAACGCATCGACGGGCTGACGATGCTGCCCTCGGTTTCGCTGCCGATGGAAAACGCGACGAGGCCGGCGGCGGTGGCGGCGCCGGGGCCGGCGCTCGAGCCGGAGGAACCTTCTTCGAGCAGC
>Ga0209168_10002792_pt1 | contig 12405 bp, 9 predicted proteins | sample Coa_R1_FD_187156 | JGI IMG/M metagenome (GOLD analysis project Ga0209168, IMG submission 187156) | Surface soil microbial communities from Centralia Pennsylvania, which are recovering from an underground coalmine fire - Coalmine... | ecosystem: Environmental > Terrestrial > Soil > Unclassified ... | reverse complement strand
AGAATGCTGCTGAACCTTGAGGGAACCGGGCCCGTGTGTGCTAGATCGTGTGCTATGGGGGTGCGGAAGTTAAGATATTGAGCGTGAGAAGCGATTGATTCTAAACGGAAGTCTTTTGTATGCAACACCCGGAAAGGTTCGACTCCCACTCGCTTCCGCCATCTAAAACCCGCATGGTTACTGAAGATTTCTTGTTTGTGAGGTACGTCTTCTGGAATGGGACAAGCCTTCCTGAGTCCGCCACTGGTCTGTGGCAGGAAGACTTGCGGACATTGATGAAAGCCGCAGGATTGTGGATCAAGGGAAACCTTTCCCATCGCTTCCGCGACACCGCAGTGGATTTTTGGCTCGGACAAGGTTGGACATTGACCGATGTCGCCGATGCACTCGGTGACACTGTCGCAATCGTCGAGCGGCACTACAAGAGTCTGGAAAGCAAACGGACTGAAGAGCGGTTGGCGAAGCTCCCGGTTCGTGCTTGGGGTTCTGCGAAAGCGGGAGCGGCACAATGAGCACCCAACTACTGACAGTCCGTGATGTCTCAGAAGTCCTGCAATGCAGTGAAGACGCGGTCATCCGGCGGTTCGCAAAGATGGACGGGGTCATCGACCTCGCTCGGTGTCCACCGCTATCGTGTGCTGCGAATTCCGAAAACTGTCGTCGAGCGATATTTGACGAGCACGTTGCCGAAGAGTGACCGGAGCGGGCGTTCAGTCTCTATCGAAGTTCCCGAGCGAGCAGAACGCAGGCGGAAGTCTCCGCAGTGGGAAGACCGTGCGATCCGGAATCTCGCGAAGGCGGGCTTGCAGAATGGTGGCACTCTCGACGATAAAACGACCTATCGGCGGATTGCCGAACGGGCACGCTTGTTGACCTCCGTCCCGGAAAATCGTTGGAGTGATGTCATCTGGTACGAGGAAGAGGAATGAGTGTTTCGCCTCAGCTGGAAATGTAGAAGGCGTTTCTCCGTTAAGATAGCGGAGCGAACGTATGAGGGAGGAACGTAAGCATTACACAGCAGAAGAGAAAGTAGCCATCTTGAGGCGGCACTTTTTGGACAAGGTGCCTGTCTCGGATCTGTGTGAGGAACTGGGCCTGCGGCCGACAGTGTTCTATCGTTGGCAAAAGGAGTTCTTCGAGAACGGAGCGGCTGCTTTTCAAGCTCAGGAGCGTCCCCGCCGCCAGGTGGCGCGAATGATAGCGGTGAAATCCCCGTAGCGTTATAGGATGACGGTTGCAGAAGATTGATCGCCTGTTTATTTGACCCTCGCATTTGACGACATCACCCTCCTGGAGTTGCCCTCCGCCGTCCTTAATCCAGCGGTGAGGACAGCCTGGCCAGCAACAAGGTCGGCGCATGCCTTCCTTGAGTTCCGTGCGTACTCGCTCAATGTGCTGCCTTCTGGTTCCGGTTTCTTGATAGAGATAACCCAACAGATCCACTCATTGCGCGCGAGCGGCCTAATATCCCCCCATTGTGCGCGCCGCCGCTCCTGGCATCGGTCATCTATCTTCGTTCTGGTTTCCTCGTGCTGGCGCCGGGAGGTCGAGCCGCTTGGGCATTTCCAGATAGGAGCGCAGGACATGCCAGAACTGGTTTCGGTTTATGCCCAAGGCTATGGCATGAGCCGCCCCAGGGAAAACTACAAACTCACGATCGGGAACGGGGAGCTTCTGGAAAAAATTCAGAACATCCTGCTCGCTTGCGATTCCGTCGTACTGGCCGCGGGCGATCATGACGGGCGACTTCAATTTCAGCGGATCAACCAGAGGCAGCTTGGTCGTCATGTCCAGATATGTTCCGGTAGGAGCGGTATCTCCGAACTTCAGTTCCGCATCCGCCATGGCGTCGGCCACCGCCGGGTCGGAGGTGCCCGGTTTATCACGGGTGAAGATGCTGCGAATCATATTGCGATCGCGCGGCCGGCGGGTGTGGGTGCGATAGTATTCCGCCATTTCTGCCCGTTTCGCCAAGGTAGGCGAGCCCTTGCCTGTCCAAGTGAAGCCCACGAACACCAGGCGATCCAGCAGTTGCCGTTCGGTCATGGCGAAGACTCCGGCCCGCAGGGCTCCGCCAGATTCGCCGTACAAGTGAAAGCGGGGCAGTCCGGTTTCCCTTAAGACCACCTCGGAAGCGGCTTTGAGATCTGCGGCTCCAGTGGCGACATCCGAATTGCCGGTTCCCCTCGAAGAGCGGCCATACCCCTCGAAATCCATGGTCCATACGTCAAAACCGAAGCTGGCGAACTTATCCATCAGGGAGTACTCGTCATCATGGCCTGGCACCTGTAGGTCGAAGGTCGGCCGAGAAGATACCGATGAGCCGTGCGCGAGAAACAGGACGGGACGCTTTTGGTGATCCTCGGCCGGATTCCCCAGTCTCTTGCGATAAATATAAAGAGATATGTCGCCCTTTTTGGCCCAGTATTCCTTGCTCCAGATCTTCTGGCCGGGTGAACCGTCGGGCGCACAGGACGCAGTCTGCGCGGGCATTTTGGAAGGCAGGAAGGTTCCTGCCAGTCCGGCGGCTGCGCACGACGCGGCGCTGGTCAGAAGGGTACGGCGAGAAACGGCATTCTTACCGGGCATGAAGGGATCCTCTCGTTGTTGTCGCCGGAAATTCGCGGCACATTGGAGCCGGCAGCGGTTAGGAAAGGTTTCGCTGCAGTGTCGCACTATCCAGTTCTTTTTCCCAGCGCGCCACGACCAGGGTAGCCACGCCGTTGCCCACCATATTAACAAGCGCCCGGAACATGCTCATGAACCGGTCAATGCCCAAGATCAAAGCCATCCCCGCAACCGGAATCGTCGGCACGACCATGAGAGTTCCCACGAGGGCAACAAACGCCGCTCCCTGTACGCCGCTCGCCCCTTTTGAGGTCAGGATTGCCACTGCGAAGATCACCAGTTCCTGTTCCAGGCGCAAATGGGTGTTGGTCGCCTGCGCCACAAAAAGCGCCGCCAGGGTCATGTAGAGGCTGGTGCCGTCGGTATTGAACGTGTATCCGGTCGGGACCACCAGCCCGACCAATGATTTGGAGCATCCCAGTTTCTCCAGCTTCGCCATCAGAGTCGGAAGCGCCGTTTCCGACGAACTGGTGGCCAGAACGAGGAGGACTTCTTCCTTGATATAGAGGAGCAAGCGCACGATTTTGAATCCGGCCATCCTCGCGATTCCACCCATTACCAGCAGCACAAATACGGCGGAGGTGACGTAAAACGTAGCAATCAACTTGGCTAATGGCGCGAGCGCCGCAATGCCATACTTGCCCACGGTAAATGCCATTGCCCCAAAAGCGCCAATGGGAGCGAACCACATGATAATGTTCACGATGGCAAAAACCGTCTGGGTGAGAGACTCGATGATATGAAGCAGCGGCTTGCCGCGCTCACCTATCGCGCTTAGGGCAAAGCCAAACAGAAGCGACACCACAAGCACCTCGAGAATGTCGCCGTCGGCGAACGCGGCCGTCAGGGTCCGGGGAATGATGTGCATTAGAAACTGGCTCAGGCTTTCGGCTTTGGCCTGGCCGGCATAGACGGAAACCGCATGTGTGTCCAGCGTTGCCGGATTGGCATTGAACCCCGTTCCGGTCTTGACTATGCTGCCAACGAGCAAGCCCACGAGAAGCGCGAGGGTGGAGACCACTTCGAAATAGAGAATTGCCTTGCCGCCGACCCTTCCCACTTTCCGCATGTCTTCCATGCCGGCAATCCCAGTCACGATGGTGCAGAAAATGACCAGCGAAATCACCATCGTGATCAGCCGGATGAATGCATCCCCCAGTGGTTTCATTTCCACCCCTTTGACGGGGCTAAAATAGCCGAGAACCACGGCAAGCGCCATCCCGATCAGAACCTGCACCCATAGGGTGGCGTACCAGGATGTTTTTTTGCCTGGCGCTGCGATACTGCTGGCGGGAGCAGCAGCCGGAGCGGACGCTTCAGTATTCAAATTGCCCTCCTAGTCCGCGCTGCAAAACCGTTCAGCGGTTAGATGGCGCCCGGACAAACTGGCGGCAGGTCGCACCGGTGGGACATGCCCGGCATGGGGAAAGTCCGCGCACAGGAGGAAAAACAGGGAAGAATGCCGGCCGTACGTGGCGCCGGCACGCGGTATGGCTGCAAGCCATTGCCTGGTTCCGCGTTTGTGTGCTTGGTTAAGGGCAATCTCCGCACGTCGCAGTATCCACAGGGACCGGTGCCTGTCTTCTGGTTGACTTGGGTGCGGGCGACTGAGCTATAATCACACCCCTTTTTAAGGACGCGCCTGCGTCCCTTGCCACTCGAGGCAATGCTAGTCATTCGCGCTGAGTGCGTCCTGTGGGAATGGCAAAAGAAATCTTAAGAATTTCTTTGTGCAAGAATAATGGCGAGTCCAGTCAATATTTTGTACGAGTTCGGGCCTTTTCAGTTGGATCCTCCCGAGCGGCTACTTCTGTGTGACGGCCAACCCGTCCCCTTGCCCCCAAAAGCCTTCGACCTGTTACTGACCCTGGTGGACCGCTCCGGGCACCTGGTCGAGAAGGACGAATTGCTTAAGGCTGTCTGGCCAGGGGCGTTTGTGGAGGAAGGCAATCTTGCAGTAACCGTTTCTCTGGTCAGAAAAGCCCTGAACGACGACCGCGGTCATCACAGATACATCGAAACTGTTTCCAAACGCGGCTACCGTTTTGTGGCCGATGTAAAACGACTGGACGAAGGCGAAGCGAGCCCCACCGGCGTCAAGGAAGCCGAACCAAGCCCGTCCGTGACAGCGCAACCGCACCCCGCGGTCGCGAGCCCTGTGCACCGGGAAATCGCGAAGAGGAAATTGTTCGGGCCGCTGCCCTTGACAATAATCATGGTCAGCATGCTCATAGTGTTGGCGGTCGCGTTCTGGAACCAGCCTCCATCCCTTTTTCGGGGCCATTCCCCCATCCGTTCGCTGGCGGTTCTGCCGTTCCATACCCTGAGCACGAGCAGTTCCGACAGATATCTGGGGTTGGGAATGGCCGACGCGGTGATCACCAAAGTGGCGGCTACCGGGAAAATTATCGTGCGGCCCACCAGCGCCATCCAGCAATATGCCGACACCCAATTGACCCCGCAGGCTATAGGCCGCGAGCAAGGAGTAGACGCGGTCCTGGATGGAAGAATCCAAAGGGAAGGCGATAAAGTCCGGGTCACGCTGCAGTTGATTCGCGTGCGTGACGGCAGGCAACTCTGGGCGGATACATTTGACCGCCAGTTCACCGATGTGTTCGCGCTGGAAGACGCTCTCTCGGCCATGGCGGCGCACGCTCTTCGCTTGCAGCTAACCGGGGAGCAGACCCGGAAATTCACCAAGCGCTCCACTGATAATCCCGACGCTTATGATGCCTACATGAAGGGGCGCTATTTCTGGAACAAGCGAACGGAGAGCGCACTGAACCGGGGGCTTGATTACTTCCGGCAGGCCATCAATCTGGACCCCGGCTGGCACTTTCCCGTCTCCGGGCTTGCCGATTCCTATGCCACGCTTGGACTGTATTCCGTGCTTCCCCCCAGGCAGGCGTTCCCGACGGCGAAGGATGACGCCACCCGGGCACTGCAAATGGACGAAAGTCTGGCCGCAGCCCACGCCACGCTGGGCTTTATTTACTTCTACTACGAGTGGAATCCCGCAGCATCGAGGAAGGAATTCGTCCGCGCCTTTGCGGAAAACCCTGACTATGCCATGGCGCACTCCTGGTACGGAGAGAGCCTGGCTGCCGCCGGCGAATACCCGCAAGCGATAGCCGAAGCCCAGCGAGCAATGCAGGATGATCCACTTTCGCTCATCATCGGCAGCAATGCCGGGTGGACATTCGCGCTCGCCCATCACTATGACCAGGCTGTGGACACGTTAGAGAAAACCATCGACATCGATCCCAATTTTCCGCGTACTCACTTCCGGCTGGGACAGGTGTATGAACTGCGGGGCCAGTTTGCCCTGGCGATTCGAGAATTCGAAAATGCGGTGCGCCTTTCCGGAAGCGACCCGTACTACGAAGGCTCTCTGGGACACGCCTACGCGGCTTCGGGAAAGACCAGCCAGGCCCGAGCCGTGCTTCAGGACCTCCACTCACGTGTGCGCAGGCAATACGTTCCTCCTTATGCTTTCGCGCTTATCTATGCCGGTTTAGGCGATAAAGATCAAGCCTTCCGCTGGCTGCAAAGCGCGGTTGAAGACCGGTCCACTTCCCTGGTATTTCTGCGCAGCGATCCGGAACTCATCAACCTCCGTTCCGATCCCCGATTCGCGCAGCTCTCACGGGCTTTAAACTTCTGAGCCGGCCGCCTTTTCAGGTTCGCATCAGATTGGCGTGCTAAAATCCCCGTCATTGGCGTGCTGCCTCTTTATCTGGAAGGAAATGTTCCGCAGTCAATTTGATCCATACCAAGCTGCCGCTCATCCAGCCTGGCGGAATATGCTGTCGCCTCAGCGGCAGGGAGCGGACCAGCCATGAGAATCTCTTTCCCGCATAACGGGGCGACCAAAAGCTTTGAACAACCGATCGAACTTTGAGCGTGCAGCTTTGCCTCGATCTACAGCCAGCAGTTCTCAGGAATTCCCCGTGGGAGGGAGATCCCGTAAGGCCACGGGCCAAAGGAGATTGTGATGAACACGAAGAAATCGGGTGCTGTACTTTCGGCGCTCGTGGCACTCCTTGTCGGCAGTGGGCGCGGAGCGTCCGCCAAACAACCCAGCGGCTCTCCTCCCGAGCTGTCCCGGCCGGCTATATGCGTTCCGACCGAGGAATGCATCCCGACGTTTTCTACAGAAAACCTCGGACGTATGGGCAACTTCTATGTAGGCGGTAAGTGGGAGGGGAAACCAGACCAGGAAGCCATGATCGGCGCCATGTATGTTGAGGTGTGGGTACCGAAGAAAATCCGGCATCCTTATCCGATCATTCTCGTACAAGGAGGAGGAGGTCAGACGGTCGTAGCGTCTTTGCAAACACCAGACGGGCGGCCGGGCTGGGCCTGGAATTTCTTGAACGCCGGTTACACCGTTTACATGATGGATCCTCCCGGTTCAGGCCGTTCCGCCTATTTCCCTGATGTTTACCCCCCACTAGCTCCGCCCCGCACAGCCAAAGTAATGGAGGAGGTTTGGTCGGGTGGCCGCGCGCCGACTCCGCAGATGGAAAAGGCTTGGCCGCAATGGAACCAGTACACGGAATGGCCGAGCGACGCGCGCAACAAAGGCAAAATGGGCGACCCGGTATTCGATTATTACGCCAAAATGGAAGTCCAGCATATCTTGGGCTATCAGGAGAAACTTTTTTCGGAGGACCTCATAGTATTGCTGGACCTGATCGGAAAACCGGTCATTATGCTTGTCAATTCGGGGTATGCACCCTCTGGTTGGGTAGCTGCTGATGCACGACCGAAACTGATCAAGGGCATCATCGCAGTCGAGCCGTGGGAACCACCGATCGAGAACGCAGAACTGGGGGTAACTGGTCCGGGGCGCCCGTGGGGCCTGAGCAATCTCCCTCTTCATTACTCCCCGTCGGTTAAGGATCCGAGCGAGTTACGGCCGGTTCGCCAACCCAAGGCGGCTGGGCCAGGTCTTATCCCGTGCTGGCTTCAGAAGAAGCCCGCGCACAAACTGATCAACATGGAGGGCTTCCCGGTACTCGAGGTGTCTGGCCAGGCCAGCTACCACCGTCCGTTCGCCGCTTGCACTGCGGAGTGGCTTAACCAGGCCGGGGTAAAGACCACCTACGTGAAACTCGAGGACATCGGCTTGCGTGGAAATGGTCACCAGATGATGTCGGAAAAGAACAGCGCTGATATCGCCAAGTTCTTTATGCACTGGCTTGATAAAAACGTGCACTGAGCCCGACGGCCGTGGTTTTGGTCGCAAACGCTTCCGACCCCGGACAGGAGTTGAACTGCTCGAGAATTCGCCCCCCCACGAAAATCGTATATCGCGGGCGAGGACGCCAGACATCACTCCGAATGGGCACGAAAAATGCGGGTCTGCGATAGTTGATGGGCTTTAATTTCTTCTCCCTCGATGCTTGACACGAATGGTTGGCTTAAGGATAATTCGGAAACGTTTGCAAGAATACAATGACCGTTACCTTAAGAGACGTGGCTCAGAAGTCGGGGGTGAATGTTTCCACGGTTTCCCGGGCGCTTAACAACTCCTACGGTGTGCACGAGGATACCCGCAAACATGTTTTAAGGGTCGCAGCCCGCCTTAATTACCGAGCGAACCAGGTGGCGCGCGGCTTGGTGACGGGACGGTCGCACAGCATTGGCCTGGTTATTAGCGACATCCGAAACCCATTCTTCGCGGAAGTGGCGCGTGGCGCGGAAGATGCCGCATTCCATGCCGACCGCAACCTGGTGCTTTGCAACAGCGACCTGAATGCCGAAAAGCAGATGCGCTACATCGACTGGCTTCTGGCCAAGCGCATAGACGGCATCGTGATGAATTCAGTGACGCCATTGGGACCCGCTCTGCAGGATCAATTGCGGGCTGCCGGTGTTCCGCTGGTACTCTTGAATCTCAGTTCGGGTGATCGGCGCTTTTCGGCAGGCCCTTTCTCTTCGGTGGTGGCGGACAATATCGCGGGCGGTGAGATGGCAGCGAATTACCTGATTGCTCTTGGCCATGTCCACGTCATTCACGTTACCGGGCCAAGGCAACACGGCAACTTCATTGACCGGGTAAAAGGATTTCTCAGAGTTTTTCGCGAGCGGGGATTGCCCAAGCCGGAAATCGTTTATGGCGAGCACACGTTTGCCGCCGCCTACCACTCGGCCAGGCAACGGTTTAAGGCCGAGCGAAAGATTACGGCGGTTTTTGCAGGAAACGATGTGATTGCCTTCGGGTGCATTCAAGCCATGATGGAAAAGGGCATTCGCATTCCGGAGGACGTCTCCATCATTGGCTTCGATAATATCGAAATGTCGCAGATCACCAGCCCGCCTTTGACTACCATCGATCAGCCGAAATACGAAACCGGAAAAGCCGCGGTCGAGATGTTGTTGAGCATGGCTGCAAAGGATGGCATTTGCGAACCGGAACACCGAATCATAGGCGTGCGCCTGATCGAGCGCCAATCCTGCCGGAGTATTTCCGGGCCGGCCATGCGGAATCGCAAGCTCACGAAGAAGTTGGCGCCAAGTATTGCCGTTCGTGCGGAACAGTTCACGTGCTCGGAAAAGATTTAGGTGAGGAACCCACAAGTGTCAACAGCGACAGATATAAAACCACTGCCGTTCCTGATCGGCGGAGAATGGGTGGGAGATACTTCTTCCTCCATCACGCACGTAAATCCTGCGACCGGGGAGACCAACTACGAAGTGTGTGCCGGAACCGAGGCCCATATTGATGCTGCCGTGCGCGCCGCGGACCGGGCCGCCGCTGATCCCGCTTGGCGCAATATGCTGCCTCATCAGCGGGCGCAGCTGCTGAACCGGGTTGCTGACCTGATGATGGAGCACTCGGACCTGCTGGCGCGCTGCCAGATGGTGGAAAACGGAAAAGTATGGAAGGAATGCAAGAATCAAGTCAGCAACGGCGCGGCGACCTTCCGGTATTGTGCAGCAGCGATTGAGACCCTGGGCTCGGAAATTACTCCTCCCCGCGGCAATTACCTGAGCATGACAGTCTACGAACCCTGGGGCGTGGTCGCCGCCATTACGCCCTGGAATTCTCCGATTACTCTAACCTGCAACAAAATCGCGGCGGCGCTGGCGGCGGGCAACGGCGTAGTGCTCAAACCCGCCTCTTTCACCCCGACTTGCGGGATCGAGTTGGGGAGAATCGCTCTGGATGCGGGCGTGCCGCCAGGCGTGCTGAACGTCGTGCCGGGAGCGGGCAGCAAGATTGGTGATGCGCTGGTTACTCATCCGCTGGTGCGCATGGTTTCCTTTACCGGCGGCACCGAGGTCGGTAGAAGAATCTCCGAACTTGCCGGCAAGAAAATCATCCCCGCGGTGCTGGAACTGGGGGGAAAGTCGCCGCACATCATTTTCGCCGATGCGAATCTCAAAGCGGCGGCGGATGCCGCCACTGTCGCCATTTTCGAAGGCACGGGTCAGTCGTGCACCGCGGGTTCGCGTTTATTCGTCGAGCGCAAGATCTACGACCAGGTGATTTCAATGATCATGGAGCGAGCGCGGGCGCTGCGGGTGGACTTGCCCGATGCTCCCGGCGCGCAGCTCGGGCCGAGCGCCAGTTTCTCGCAGCGTCAGTTTGTGGAAAATATGGTGGAGGGCGCCCGCAAAGAGGGCGCTGAGATTCTGATCGGCGGCGGCAGACCATCCGATCCCCGCCTGGCCAGGGGCGCGTTCTACCTCCCCACGATTGTAGCCGGCATCAGCAACAAGTCTTACATTGCACAGCAGGAAATTTTCGGCCCGGTGCTGTGCGCCATGCCGTTCGACAATGAAGACGACCTCATCGAACAGTCCAACGACATCAGCTACGGTCTGGCCGCGGGCATCTGGACCGCAGATTACAAACGCGCCTGGCGCGTGGCCCGGGGTCTGCAAGCGGGTATGGTGTGGATCAACACCTACAAGCAATTCTCGACTGCCGCTCCCTTTGGTGGTTTCAAAGATAGTGGCCTCGGCCGGGAAAAAGGACTGCAGGGCATCCGAACGTATCAGCAGGTCAAGACGCTGTTCTGGAGCATGTCCGACACGTTCGATGGTGGGTTCAGCATAGCGAAATAAAAGGGGACGAACTCTATGCTTGACAGCAGAGTGCAGCCGGTTCACGTGAAACGCGCGTCAAAGGGAGCGGAATACATCGCCGATTTCCTGGTTCAGCAGAAGGTGCCTTATGTCTTCGGCGTGTGCGGCCACGGCATTCTTGGCCTGCTGGACGGATTGTTCGACCGCAAGAGCGAGATCAAGGCCATTTCCGTGCACCATGAATCGGCGGCGGGATTCATGGCCGAGGCTTACTTTCGTATCACGCAAAAACCGGCGGCCACGTATACCTCCTGCGGTCCCGGTTCAACCAACCTGATTGTCGCCGTCGCAGCCGCTTTCGCCGATTCTTCCGCCATGCTCAACATCACCGGAAACGTGCCCACCGGGCAGTGGAACCGGGGGCCATTCCAGGAAACGGGCAGGTATTTTCAGGGTGACTTTATCAACGTAATTCGCCCCTATGTGAAGCGCAGCTTCCAACCCACAAGGGCGGACATGTTGCCGGTTGCCCTGCGCCAGGCCTTTGCTCTCATGACCAATGGCCGGCCGGGCCCGGTGAATCTTGATGTTCCGCTGAACGTGTTTGTAGAACTGGTGGACGAAGAAGCCGCACAACGCGACAAGGATTGGCCGGCAGCGGAGTACGCGCGGCCCGCAACTGATCCCGCAGCCGTGGACGAGGCATTGCGGCTTCTGCAATCGGCAAAGCAGCCGGTCATCGTAGCCGGGCACGGTGTTGAACTGAGCGGCGCCGAACCCGAACTGCACGTTTTTGCCGAAACCTTCCGCATACCCGTCGCGACCACGCCATTCGGCAAAGGCGTTTTCGATGCCCGCCACTCGCTAAGTCTGGGTACAACCGGCCGCAATGGCTCCTACCCGGCAAACGCCGCGTGCCGGAATGCCGATGTAATTCTCGCGTTGGGAACGCGATTTGACGACCGCGCCACTAGCGCATGGCTTCCAGGCTTTACTTACAACATCCCGCCCACCAGGCTGATTCATGTTGATATTGATGCCGCCGAAATTGGGCGCAATTTCCAGCCGGAACTGGGCATTATCAGCGACGCCAAGCTCTTCCTGCAGCAGCTTCTGGCTGCGCCCCGCCCGGCGACCAATGGCCAGCGCGATGCCTGGCTGGAGCGAATCGCCGGCTGGCGCAAGCGCTGGGACGAAGCGACCGCCCCGCCGCGCACTTCAGACGCCGTTCCCATCCGGCCCGAACGCGCCGTCGCCGATTTGCGCAAGGTGGTGCCGGCGGATGGAATTGTGCTTTGCGATGTCGGCATTCACCACAACTGGTTGGTGGCGGAATACGAGGCCTGGAAACCGCGCACTTTCCTCCAGACGTGGGGATTCGCGTCGATGGGATTCGCCGTAGCCGGTTCCATCGGCGCCAAACTGGCGGCGCCCGATCAGCCGGTCGTTTCCTTGTGCGGCGATGGCGCATTCATGATGAACGCCAGCGCCGTGCTTACGGCGGTGGAGTATCAGGTTCCGGTGGTGTGGGTGGTGTGGAACAACTTCGGGTATTGCTCCATTCGCGATCAACAGCGCGGCTATTTCGGCAAAGATCGCGAAATAGCGGTCAGCTTTACGGATGCCAAGGGCAAACTCTTCTCCGCCGATTACGCCATGATGGCCCGATCCATGGGCGCGGTCGGCCAAACGGTGGAAAAGCCCGCCGATCTTGCTCCCCAGCTCGAGGCCGCGATT
>Ga0209168_10002786_pt1 | contig 12413 bp, 8 predicted proteins | sample Coa_R1_FD_187156 | JGI IMG/M metagenome (GOLD analysis project Ga0209168, IMG submission 187156) | Surface soil microbial communities from Centralia Pennsylvania, which are recovering from an underground coalmine fire - Coalmine... | ecosystem: Environmental > Terrestrial > Soil > Unclassified ... | reverse complement strand
AGTTGATATGCAGGAATCGTTAGAAGCTCTGACCAGACCGCGCTTCTGTGCGATGGGTCCTGCGGCTCCTCGGCATAGGGAGAGCTTGCTTTTAAAACCTCGGCATAGCCGTCCCTCGGTAGTTGGGTCAGGCGCGGTATTTTTGACTTTCCTCGTTCAAGAACCAGCGCCAGGGTCGGTATGACGTTGTCCTCATCCCGAGGTGCCAGGCAGCTTTTCTCCACGGAAATGAAAGTCTCGTTCTCATGTTCCAGAGGCTGACCCAAATGCAGAAGTTCCGGATGATAGCGAGCGGTGTCCTGGCGAAAGAGCGCCGGCCAGAATTCTCCCCAAGCCTGCAACCGCCCGCCACGCACTTCCAGAAAGGTCGCCATATCAGAGTGGATTTCAAATCCGAATTTCCGCGCAGCGTAGGCGCAGGTTGTCTTTCCACAACGGGGCGGCCCCAGCAAAAGCAAACCTCGCTTTTGCTTCGCGATGCACGCTGATGAAATTGGCGTGAGGCGTAATGCAGCAGCTGTGAGGTGAGCCATCGCCGCCAGAAAGACCCCAGCAAAACCTGGCGCATCCGCGACGCGGCTCTCGGATGTAAAACCAACAACTTCACACGCATCGAGATCAGCCGCCACAAAGCCTGTTTGGCCTAAATTCACGCAACGCATGCCTTCTGCTGCAAATCCTGTGGGTTGTGGCCAAGGGGACTTGGGGCGCTGGCCTTCTTCGGTCACAATCCTCCAGGTGAAGGCAGGTCTGGAAGAAGCGTCTGAGAGGCTGCTCTTGAGGAACCTGCAAGCCGATTCGCTGACCCGAATAGAATTTGTTTCGAACATGCCATTCCGACCCATCATTCTGATCGGAATTCGGTGAATGAGTGGCGTGAAGCGCCGCAAGGGATCTCGATAGGTGGTTAGCGAAGGCTCGCTCACTTCTACAGTTTCAGTAAGGGCAACCGGGAGTTTGCAGACTGTTGAAAAGAACCTATCGGCCAGCGCGCGTGCCACGACCTGTGGCGAACCGCTGTAGCGGCAGATGTAGCAGGGGCGTCGAGCCAGCTTCCGCGTCACATCCAATTGACGCTGGATTGCTGCCTCTGATTCTTGCAGTACACCTTCTTCCAGACGGGCAGCAGCGGCTGAGGGAGAAAGCCCGATCAATTCCAATCCAGCACCTTCCTGGGGATCGAGGAACAAAACCCAGTCTGGCTCAGAACAATGGCGGCGCATGGGTCCATCTTGCGTAAGATCGACTTCGAAAGTTTCAAGACCGGAACTGGTGACCACTTTCGCCATCGCAATTTCCGGAAAATGTTTCGCCGCTTCAGGTCGCAGCTTTAGCCGACCACCAACACCCCAGCACAGAAGCCTGCCGTGGCGCGAGGAAATATACGTCCGATCATCTGAGAGACACTCGTACCCTAGTTGGCGGAGCGCCAGCGAGAGCGTTGACTTTCCTGATCCCGAGGCGCCAGCAAGCAGCAATCCGTGCTGTTTGTCAGCGATGCAAGCACTGTGAATCGCCGTGACTCCATTTGCAGGCCCCAGGGTTGCAATAACAATCGGGAATACCGTTCTGATTAGCCCCGCTTCATCTTCCACAAAGTCTTGCGTGAATCGCCCGATGACACGGCGCGTCGCCAGATTTATCAGAATAAAGTTGTGCTTATTGAATGATGCAAAGACGATGCTTCCTACGCCTCTATAGTGCGGCTTCTCCGAGGCGGGCTGGGAGGCAGCTCCCTCATCTACCCAGAAACGAAATGTCACATCAGATGCCGCCAAGCCTGAAGGAAGGGCAAGGAAATGTTTTCGGGCGTGTTCCAAGATCGTTTCGCTGTTTGTTCTGAGGTGACAGGTCAAACTCGCGATCAGGAAGGTCCCCTCACACGGCGTCCGCATCCGTGTCTTGAAAAAGTCTCCTGAACCTACTTGCAGCTCTCGAACGAACATTGTGGCTTCGCATCCAGGCAGAGTCCGAAGGCCGCTCATCGGGCGCCTTTCTCTTGGCTGCCTGGAGTATGACGTTAACAGTTAGAATCACGCCGCGTGTCATTCCACTGTTGAGAGTTTGTAAAGTTTTGAGTGAAGAACAGAGAGTTGGTAATCAAATGGAAGGCGAAGCCGAAAGGCGCGCTTAACCGCTGCGTGGACGAAATCTTTACAAACTGGCTACAACACACTGACTCATGGGAGGCGAGGAGCGTGGTATTCCTCTCAAGCATGGAGGACCCAAGAATGAAAAGCGCACGAATTCCTACAAGATCATCGCACATGCATCAGGCAGCTTCGCTATTCCATGGCGCAAGGATTCTGACCACGGTCTTCATCTTCATGATCTATGTCGCTTCGGCGGCGAACCAGAGCTTCGCGGCTCATGCGCAGGGAGACGTTTCAGCGCCGGGCCAAACCTCGGCACCCGATGCCGCTTCCATGGGTCTGAGTTTTATTCCAGGCTCAAGCTCGACTGTGATGATTGAACACAACGGCAAGAAATATCTGGTGGATTTGCTTTCCCATACCATAAAGGAATTGCCCTCGGGTTCCAATCATGAGGGGGCGACGCTCTCGGAGGCGCCAAAGAACGAACTGGCCGGTGACACAGCGCACCAGAAGGTCCCAGCAGCAGGAACGTCTACCCAAAAGAAATCGGCCAGCGAAAAAACCAATATTTACGAAGCGGGAGATGATTACCTATTCAGTCTTCCCACCGGCCGGCGACTCGACCGGCACGGGTTTTACGTCAATTTCAACCATCGCTTTGCCTTCGATCCGGCTTTCACCGGGCCCGCCCGCGGCGCCATCCTGGGAGGATTGGATGGTTTTGGCATCGCATCGTTTGGCCTGCGTTACGGCATCACGGATAAATTTTCCGTCAGCGCCTATCGTTCACCCAGCGTCATCGGCCGCCCCATCCAGCTTATGGCCAGCTACAATTTTCTTGATGAACACAACGGTGAGCCCTTCAATGCCGCTCTGCGATTCTCCGTGGAAGGCCGCAACAATTTTTCAAATAACTTTACGGTCAATTTTGAAGGCATCGTCTCGCGCAGCCTGACGAAGCACGCGCAGGTTTACGTCGTTCCAACGGTCTCTCTGGATAATCGCCGCCTGCTCGGTCCCCAACTCAACCTGACGGACTCTCAGCCTGACCTTCCCGGCATCAACACGTTTTCAATAGGCTTTGGCGGCGCCTTGGACATCCGGCCGACTGTGGCGCTGGTGGCCGAAGTTATTCCAACGCTCGTTAATGGCCCTGACCTCCGAATCCATCGACCGGCTTTCTCCTTTGGGATTCAGAAGAAGATCTGGCGGCACGCTTTCACATTCGGGTTCACGAACAGCCCGGGAACGACCGTTTCGCAGCGTGCAGGCACTCGGGCCACATTCATCGGAAATCCTTCGGGCGATACGCCGGCAAACTTGTTTGTGGGCTTTGATCTGACACGTCAGATTTATTAGGTGGAACGGTGAGCGAGCCTTCGACGCAGCTAGAAACTGCTCCTCGACACGAAGTAAGCGATGGTCTCGCCGGGGCTTTTAGAGCAAGCTTCTTGCGAGAGCCGCTGGATCGTCTTGCACTCACGCTGGCGATTGGCGCTGTCCCTCTATCCATTGCGATCTCGGAGTCGCTGCTGGCGGTGTCATGGGTGGCACGGGTCCTCAGCCGCTCCAAGACCTCCTGCCGGGCACATTTATCTCTTTCGTTCTGTTTTTGGGTGCTGCTTGCAGTCTCTGAATCTGCCTCCTGGCTGCTCTCCCCCGACCGAAAAGCAGGTGCAAGTGAGATGCGGCATCTTTTGCTGCTGGCGAGCCTCGGAGTCCTGCTCCCCTGTCTTGGAGTTTCCGGCTCGCGGATACGGGCTTGGAAGGCCGTTTTTCTGAGTTCAGGACTCAGCTCAATTTTTCTGATCGGGAATTTTCTGAGGTACGTTCTCATATTCCACGCAAATGTTGAGGCAGGCGGCTCGGCACGCTTTTACCTGAGAACGGGAGGCTTTCTGGGAAATTGGATGGTTTACGCAACCGTTGAAGTCATTGTGTTTGCAGGACTGCTGGGCTTTCAAGCTTTCTATCCCGAAGAGCGAAAGCGCTGGCGACCGATCTGGATTTTAAACCTAATTGCTATCGCAGTCAGCCTGACGCGCATGTTGTGGGCTGTCTGCTGGCTATTGGCGGGAATTGAACTGGCGCGGCGTCGCTCGAAATGGCTGTGGCCCGTTGCTGCTCTGCCGGTATTGCTCTACGGGATGGCGCCTGGTCCCGTCCGCTCTCGGATCCGGGGCGCGATGAACCCGGATTACTATCCGAACCAGGAGCGCATCGAAATGCTGCGTGTTGGCTGGAGGATGATCAAGAAGCATCCTTGGATCGGTGTGGGTCCCGGTCGAATCAGCGAACTTTACTTGCAGTATCTCCAACCTCACGAGCCGATCCCGCGATATCGCGGACACCTTCACAATAACCTAGTACAGGTCGCTTCAACATTCGGTCTGCCGGTTGCGCTGGCCGCGATTCTTTTTGTTTTCGCGCTGTACCGGGATTTATTCATTGCCCTCCGTGCTGCGCGCGGGCGGGAAGAATCATTTTGCTGCCTGACTTCGCTTCTGGCGCTTACAGGATTCCTGATTGCAGGCGTCTTTGATTACACGTACGGCCATTCGCTTGCATTGATTCTCTTAAGCTTTGCGGTTCTCTCTCCTTTCGTGTCCTCGGCTGATTCACCTTGTGGAATCAATGACTCCGGCTGCTCAGGAAAGTCGAAGTTCACTTGGGCATGGATTGCGCAGGTTTGCGGCTTCCGAGAGGTCGTGCAATGACAAAATTTTTGCACACTCCAAACCTGCCTGTGACACTCCCAAATGCTGTTGAGGGTAGTTTAATTGTTCAAGACTGCAAAGGCTCATAGCTTGCGGTGAAAAATGATGAGGCGTCTGAGAGTTTCCCGAAAGGTCGTGCTTTTCTTCCCGGCGTTCTCGAGCCAGGAGGCAACAGCTCCCTTGAGCTTGCTGGCGATTTCGACGCCGCTTCTTCGAGCCGGATACACCGTGACACTGGTGGATTCTACCATCACGCCTGACTTCAAAAAGCGCGTGCTTAAGGAAGTCCAGGACGCTCTCTTTCTGGGAATCTCACTGGTCACCGGGCCGATGATCCGCGAAACCGTAGAGCTTGCTCGCGCTGTGAAAGCTTGGAACCACGATTTCCCGGTGGTCCTTGGCGGCTGGCATCCGTCGTTGCTGCCTGGGCAAACACTTAACGCTTACGGCATCGACGCTGTAGTGCGCGGACAGGGAGAAGATGCCGTCACCGAGATCACCAAGAGATTTGAGGATGGCGGCACGCTGGAAGGCATTGCGGGTGTGGCCTATAAACACGAGGGCAAATTGATTTTTAATCCGGAAAGACCGCTGAAGCCTATCGCTGACCTTCCGCCCAAAGCCTATCATCTGGCAGACTTTGATGCCTACGAACGCCTTTGTGGCCGCCGATGGGCCATGTATACCTCAAGTCTAGCCTGCCCTTTCAACTGTTCTTATTGCACTAATGCCGGTGTATACGGACGCAAATGGAATGCGCTCCCTGCCGAGCAAGTGGTGGAAGAAACCGTTGATCTGACGACCCGCTACCGCCTCGAAATGCTTTGGATCGTGGATGATAACTTTCTGGTTGATCTTGATCGCGCCCTTCAGATTGGAGAGGGACTCATTCACGCCGGAGCCCATTTCCAATGGAGTATCCAGGCTACGACGAATCTGACCGCGCGGTTGACAGAAAATGATTTGCGCCTCTTGCGACGCGCTGGGCTGCGACAAGTCTGCCAGGGCGTTGATTCTGCCTCTCCAAAAATCCTGAAACTGATGAATAAGACGTTCCAGGATTTTGACTCGATCTATCAATCTGCGGAACGATGCCTAAAGGCTGGAATCAGGCCATCGTTCAATATCATTTTCGGCTACCCAGGCGAGGGGGCGGCAGAGCGGCGGCAGACGATTCGATTCATTATGGATGTTTGCCGGCGATTCCCCGGCGCGGAATTCTGGACCAACATTTTCACTCCCTATCCAGGCTCTCCGATTATGGATCGAGCGAAAGAGCTCGGAATCGAAACGCCGCAGTCGCTGGAAGGCTGGTCAGATTATTTCCCACGTTACACGGTGCTCCCCTGGCTTCAAGGACGCGACCACGCCCGTTTGCAGACCATGCGCGACTATCTGCGCATTGCCTTTGACCGCCAGCCGATTTCGAGATATGAGCCCAATCCATTCATCCGGAAGGTTCAGCAAACACTGAGCCGGCCTGCCCGATGGCGTTTGGATCACGACTTCTACGATTTTCCTGTAGAGCTATGGCTAAACCGGAAGCTCAAGAAGTTGATTCCCGTTGCAAGGCCTGTGGTGGATGCCAAGATGTTAAAGCCAGCGTTGGGGACGAACTGCCCATGAAGAATAAGGTGGTGCTTTACTACCCTCCTTACGATGGACCTCCTCTCGGGCCGCCGTTATGCCTGTTGTCTGTGGCTTCTCCTCTCATCCAGGCTGGCTTTCATGTGAGGATCATTGACTCAGCGATCACGGATGAGCCTGAAGGGACTGTGGCGAGCGAAATCAGGGATGCACTCTGTTTTGGCGTTTCGTTTCTAACCGGTCCGATGATCAAGGAGGCTCTTCGGATTTCCAAGCTTGTTCGAATTCTCAGACCCGATATTCCAATCATTTTCGGCGGCTGGCACCCAACAATCCTACCGGCCCAAACACTTGCGGCGGGGATAGCTGATATCGTGGTGCGCGGACAAGGGGAGTTAACCATGCTGGAAGTCGCGCAACGACTGCGCGAAGGAAAAAGCGTGGAGGGAGTCCGCGGATGCTCCCTGAAGAAGCATAAAGAGGTGATTCACAATCCTGATCGTCCGGTCGAGAACATCAACCATTTCCCTACCCCAGCCTTTTTTATGGGAGATTTTGATGCATACGAGCGGAGGTCCGGGCTTCGCAAGGTCACTTACGCATCGAGCGTCGGTTGTCCCTATGCGTGCAATTATTGCACGGATCTTGTTTACTACGGCCAGCGATTCAACGCTTACAAGACTGAGCGGGTTGTTTATGAAGTGACGACTCTCGTCTCGCGCTGGCGGCTTCAGGAAGTGGCCTTTCTGGATTCCAACTTCCTCGTGGATGTGAAGAGGGCCGGGGCCATTGCGCGGGGATTCCTGGATTCGGGGCTTAAGTTCCGCTGGACGTTCCAGGCCTCCACCAATCTTCTTTGCCGCATGAGCGAGGACGAAGTCTGTCTTCTGGGAATGTCGGGAGTCAGCCATATGGGATTTGGCACAGAGTCGGCTTCCCCTCAGGTGCTGATGCTGATGAATAAGAAGCATCAGCGCATTGACGAAATGTTTGAGACGGCACGGAAGACTCAGCGGGCTGGAATTCGAGTCACATTTAATCTGATCCTGGGTTTCCCGGGCGAGACGGATTCCGACCGGCGGCAAACGATGCAGGTCATGACAGAGATTTCTCGCAGATATCCCCATGTGAGCTTTTCGCCAAATCTCTTCACCCCTTATCCGGGAATCTCCATCTGGCCGGAATTGAGAAAAAGAGGCGTGCGCGAACCGCAAGATCTGGAGGAATGGAGCGAGATGGTGCTGGGGAACAATCCATTGCCTTGGTTGGCCAACAGACCATTTCAAAAGCTCATGAGGATGGTCGACTACTTTATGCTCTGCACTGAGACGCAGCGCCGAGCGCTGAATGCCACCTGGCTGGGAAGGAGAATTCGCCAGATGCTGGTCACTGCGCTGCGCTGGCGGCTCAAAGCTGATCAATACACATTCCCCTGGGAACTTTGGCTCGCTCGCGGATTTGAACAGGTCGCAGCTCGACGATCTCTCTTGACAGGACAGGTCTTGCGACGCGGCATGCAGCAAGTGTGTTGAAAACCATCGGACGATGAGCAGCGGGTTACGAAATGCATAGAGAACTGTGAGGACTGGTTGGCGGATATTCTCCTGACACATTCCTACCATCTCTATTACGACCGGAAGCAGGCCCGGAAGATGCAGCCCTACCCTCCCTTAGGCACGCTCTATGCGGCTGCACTGCTTCGGCAGCAGGGCTGCTCTGTTGCTGTGTTTGATTCCACACTGGAGGACCCCGAGCGGAATTTCCATGAAGCTCTTTATCGGCACCGCCCCAGGGTTGTCGCTATTTATGAAGATAATTTCAACTTCCTCTCCAAAATGTGCCTGAGCCGGATGCGAGAAGTAGCATTTGGAATGATCAGGAAGGCCCGGCAGTTCGGCTGTATGGTCCTGGTCAACGGGTCGGATGCGTCTGATCATGTCTCTGAATACCTCTGCCAGGGTGCAGATTTCGTGATGCTGGGCGAAGCGGAGTGGACCCTCGTCGACCTTGTGGGCGTGCTGCTGCGTGGGGACAATCGATCTATAGAGGAAATTCCCGGCCTCGCCTTTTACAGCAAGGTTTCGGGAAATCTGGTTCAGACCCTGCGCCGCCCCCTGATGCGGGACATCGATTCACTCCCTCTGCCAGCTCGCGATCTGGTTGACATCGAGCGGTATCGCTCAGCTTGGAAATCCGCACATGGCTTCTTCTCGCTCAATATTACAGCGAGCCGGGGGTGTCCCTTTCGATGTAATTGGTGTGCCAAGCCGATCTATGGCGATGCATTCCACGTGCGTTCGGCGAAGAGTGTGGTCGAGGAAATGGCCCTCCTGAAGAAACTCTATGGTCCGGAACATCTCTGGTTTGCCGATGACATTTTCGGCTTGAAGAGTCAGTGGGTCGCTGAGCTGGCCGACCTGATCCGCCGCCTCGATGCTTCCATCCCATTCAAAATTCAATCGCGTGTTGATCTCATGAAGGAAGAAACCGTTCGCGCCCTGCGTCGGGCCGGCTGCGCGGAAGTGTGGATGGGGGTTGAATCCGGGTCGCAGAAAATTCTGAATGCCATGGACAAGGGCATCCGCATGGAACAAGTTGCTCAGAGTTGCGAAAACCTTCGGAGTGCAGGCTTACGCACCTGTTTCTTCATTCAATTTGGGTACGCGGGGGAATCCTGGGAAGACATTCAGCAAACCATTCACCTGATCCGGAAGACTCAACCCGATGACATTGGGATATCCGTCTCCTATCCGCTGCCGGGAACGCGTTTCTACGAACGGGTTCGCGCGCAGCTGGGTCTTAAAACAAACTGGATTGACAGTGAAGATATTTCCATGATGTTCCGCGGCGCTTATACCACCGAGTTTTACCGAGCCCTGCATGACGCTCTTCATGCGGAAGTTGCCGGCTGGAGTCTGCGCCGCACATGGCCGTTTCCTGTCATCCTTTCGGAGGGCACTCAAACCGCCAGAAACGTCAGTAGTCCGGATGACCTCTGGGCAAAGGTCGAAGCCATGGAGAAGACTTGCCGGAGTGCTCACCCAACTCTATTGCCCGTCTTGGAATGTTCGACGGTTTGCTCAGCGTGACCTCGGGAAAGGACAAATCCGAGTTTTGAGACCAAATGATGGAGGATGGGCAGCAACCTTATGGACATGCTTCTAACCCACGGCTATTTCCTCTATGAGGACCTCAAGGAGTCGCGGATCATGAAGCCCTATGCGCCGTTGGGTATTCTCTACCTCACGTCTCATCTGCGTGCGAAGGGCTTTGCCGTTGAAATCTTCGACTCCACTTTTTCCTCGCGCGAAGACCTCTTTAAAATCCTTTGCCGCCATTCTCCCTCCGTGCTGGGCGTATATGCCAATCTGATGACGAGACGCAATGCCGTTGAGATTCTTCAAACAGCCAAAGAAGCTGGCTGGAAAACAATTGTTGGGGGGCCGGAGCCCGCCGCTTATGTGGAGGAATACCTTCATGCGGGCGCGGACATTGTCGTCATCGGGGAGGCGGAAAAAACTTTAGAAGAGCTCCTGCCCGTCTTGAAGGAGGAAAAACTTGCAGCTCTGGCCGGTGTGGACGGAATTGCCTTCCTCGGAGAAGAGGGAAAAGTGGAAAGGACTCGGCCCCGAGCCTTGATTCCCGACCTCGATGGACAACCCTGGCCCAGCCGCGAATCGATCTCCATCGAGAAATACATCGAGACATGGCGAGCGTACCATGGGGTGGGTTCCGTTTCCATCATCACAGCCCGGGGATGTCCCTATCACTGCCGCTGGTGCAGCCATGCGGTGTATGGGAACACGCATCGGCGCCGCAAACCGGCCGCTGTCGTTGATGAGATCGAATGGATCATGAGCCGTTATTCGCCGGATATGATTTGGGTCGCGGATGATGTTTTTACGATCCATCACGGCTGGCTTTTTCAATACGCCCGCGAAATGAAGCACCGCAATCTGAGAGTGCCTTTCGAATGTATTTCCCGAGCGGACCGGATCAACTCGCAGGCAGTGGATACCCTGGCTGAACTGGGATGTTTCCGCATCTGGATTGGCTCAGAAAGCGGCTCGCAACGCATTCTCGATTCCATGGAGCGTGGGGTGACCGTGGAGCAGGTCCACACTGCTGTCCAACTCTGCAAGTCGCGAGGGATTCAAACGGGCATGTTCCTGATGTGGGGATACGAAGGCGAAGACCTCGCGGATATTGAAGCAACCGTGGATCACGTCAAACGCACCGATCCTGACGTTTTTCTGACCACTGTGGCTTATCCCATCAAAGGAACTCCTTATTTTGATCAGGCAACCGATCGCCTTCTTCCTCCTACGTCATGGCGGGAGAGCTCGGATCGCGATATTCGAATTCGCGGCCGGCACTCCCGCCGCTTTTATCAGTATGCCGACCAACTCCTCCGCGCTGAAGTGGAACTGCAACGATTGCAGTTCAGGGATGGCCCGAACAAGTCGCGTTGGGAAATCGAATCGACGATTGCCCAGGCGCGCGAGGGTTTGCGCCTCTGTTATTCAGAAGTTGAGGCATGACGCAAGATGAACGCTCATTCGGCTTTTCAAGTGGCGACGCCGTTCGATTCGGTCGCCGAATCATATGACACATCATTCACAGACTCTTTCGTAGGCAAAACACAGAGAAATCTTGTCTGGAGAGAAATGGATCAGATCTTTCGACCAGGCCAGCGCATTCTGGAAATCAATTGTGGAACCGGTGTCGATGCTGTGCATCTTGCCCAGCGAGGCGTCCGGGTTGTCGCATGTGACGCTTCTTCAGCCATGATTCGCGTGGCGCGCCAGCGAGCCGCGGATACGGGACTTGGCGGAAGCATCGAGTTCCATATCATGGCAACAGAAAAAATCTATAGGTTATATCAAGCGTCTCCATTTGATGGTCTGTTGTCTAATTTCGCTGGCCTGAACTGCGTCTTGGGCCTGGAACCTGTCGTCCAAAGCCTGGGTCATCTTCTGAAGCCCGGAGCCGATGCTTTGTTGTGCATCTTTGGAAGACATTGCCTCTGGGAGCTGATTTGGAATATAGGACGGGGCGATTTCGAAAAGGCCTTTCGACGATTTAGGACCGCCCCAATACGCGGCAGTATCGGTGGTCAGCAGGTCGATATCAGGTACTGGTCGGTCGGTCAACTCAAGCGTGCTCTCTTGCCCGACTTTCACCTCAAGAGTCAGATCGGGCTGGGCATCTCAGTGCCACCGTCTTATCTCGAATCTTGGACAGGAAGGTTCCCAACAATCTTCCGGGCGGCAGCGAAAATCGACCGCAGCATTTGCAGTTTTCCTGTTTTCCGCAGCCTTGCCGATCACGTATTGCTTACGTTTCAGAGATCATAAACATGGATGTCCTTCTTCAATCGTCGATTCGCCCTACCCCTGAAGCGGCAATCGCCTCTCCCGCTCACCCGCACTCCATTTTTCTGCGATGCCCGGTGTGCACGCATTCGATAGGTGAGCTCGTCCCACAGGCGATGGGTGTAGAGCCCCTGTGTCCTGCCTGCGGTTTCAGATTCAAAAACGAGCAGGGAATCTGGAAGGCTTTTGCCCCTTGTCGTGAGGAGCGCTTCGAACAATTCATGACTGAATATCAAACGATCCGTCGCAGCGAAGGGCGGGGCTCGTCGGGAGGGTGCTATTACCTCGCCTTGCCATTTAAGGACACTACGGGAAGGAACTCCTGGCAGTGGAGACTTCGCGCAAGAAGCTTCCGCTACCTGCAACGAAAGATTCTTCCCGAGATCGAAAGAGGTCACAAAAGCGGGCTCGACATTCTCGACGTAGGCGCAGGAAACTGCTGGCTGAGCTACCGTCTGGCTTTAGGCGGTCATCGACCGGTGGCCATCGATCTGCGGACAGATGAACTCGATGGATTGGGAGCTTCCCGGCACTATCTGCGCTTTCTTTCGCATCCCTTCCCCCGCTTCCAGGCTGAAATGGATCGACTTCCATTTGACGAGGGGCAGTTCGATCTGGTGATCTTTAACGCTTCCTTT
>Ga0209168_10002785_pt1 | contig 12413 bp, 11 predicted proteins | sample Coa_R1_FD_187156 | JGI IMG/M metagenome (GOLD analysis project Ga0209168, IMG submission 187156) | Surface soil microbial communities from Centralia Pennsylvania, which are recovering from an underground coalmine fire - Coalmine... | ecosystem: Environmental > Terrestrial > Soil > Unclassified ... | reverse complement strand
CGGCATCGGATTACCGGCCTGGAAATGTCCGCCGCCTCCGCCGGGCATTGGGTTACCAGCCTGGCCTAGAACGGATTGGTTAACCGATGCGGCGTTGACGCGCCCTGCGACAGGGAGTAGCATGAATGTCGCAAAGGCTGCGAGAGCCGAAATACTGATAATTTTTTTCATGGTGGATGACCCTCCAGAGTCGCCACCTTGATACACTGAACGACGTAGGTTCAGTGGGATTCCAAGCAAAGAGTTCAGAAATCAGAACAGGTGATCCCGTGGAGTCGTTAGAGCGTTTCCAGCAAAGCCGCGCCGTCATCGAGGATTTCTCCTCGCAAACTCTGGCCGCAATCTCCAGTGATTTTGGCCGGCTTTACTACGTCAGCTCCCTGAAGGATTCAGGCACCGGCCGATACGAGCACGACGGCCTAATGTCGCTGTATTCCGAAAATGCCGTCCAGGCGGCCCTTTTGCATTGCCACGAGGAGTTGTTTGCGCGAATCCTGGAAACGCCGTTGCAAGATCAGGAGCGTGATCTGCACGCGTGTCTTGGTTCGGCGGGTGACCAATATTGGGAAGTGATTGAAAGCTGGCAGCAGGATCGCAGCTTTCAGCTGATGTGCCCGGACGGCGTCCCGGGGTATCTTCAGGATCTGTTTTGTTCCAATCTGGGCGTTCTACTCGCGGTATTCTCTAAGAACAAGCCTAGCTTGGCCCCAGCCGCATAGCCACCCCCACCACCTGGCCGATAATCTCAGCTTCGTCGGGATAGCGGTAAACCTCAGGAGTGCAAGAAGATAAAGGATGAGGGATGAGAATCATCCGGCCGTTCTCACACTGGCACCAGCAGCAGCGAAACTCCCGGTGCAACTCCACAAAATAGATGGGCCGCTCGTATTCGTTGGTCCAACCTGAATTTTTCACCTGCCGAAGTTTCGGGTCCACCAGCACCAGGCTGCCCGGACGAACCAACGGATGCATCCGCATGTCATCCGCGCCGACATATCCGTACAGGTATCGCGAAGGCTGGTCAAAAAATGTACCTTCCAAATCGCCCCAGCGTTCTACCATGCGCGTTAAGAATTCGGTGCGTCGCGGGTCGAAGGCCGGGTCGAAACGAATCGGCAGCCGCAATTTCGCGGGCGCCGCTGCGAGGTGGGTATTGGGAGCGGCGAGCTGGATGCCGTCGGAAAAATGTCCTTCGAAAGGGACTTCGTACCACTGGCAAACTTCGTTCGGATCCAGGTGGTAGATCACCGCCAGGGCGTAAAGCTTATAGAGGCTGGGTGTTACATCGCGATTTTCAATGTCCGCGAGGCGGCTGAGATGCACGATGAAGTCGGGCCGCCCGCGCTGACAGGCCAATTCATAGCTGGCCCGTTCCACATCTCGATACGTCAACCCAAGCCGCTCGCGGGATCTTCGCAGCCGCGTGCCCGGCTGCATGTCCGGCGTCGGAAGTTCTCCTGGGTGGCTGATACTTCGTATGGCCATAGCGCCCGCTACCTTTCTGTTACGTTTCCAGAACAATGGACGGACTGCGGCAGAATTTCGTGCCACATCAAAAAATTGCGAGTATACCGGTTGCGCTTTCGCCGAAGGGCCAAGAGGAATCCCGCGAAGAACTCGATGCGAATGAGGATTCCCGGCGACTCGCCCCCTGCGGAACAAGTCCGATTTGGACCTCGCGCTCACGCCCATCTCGATTCAGGATTGTAACTACATCGCGAAGAAGCCGATCGTGCCGGGTTGCCCCCCGCTTGTTGCGCCCCACTTAGAGAGTGTATTAGAGTCGAGGCCCAAATGAACTCTATTTTTTATCGACCTCAGAATCAAGAAAATCGTTGCGCGACCCGGCCCGCCATCGCCAGGCTAGCAACTTTTGCCGCGATTGTCATGTTTGGTGTCACTCCCGCGGCCAAGTCCGCGCAAAGCGGCGCCGACGCTGTCCCGGAATTCAAGCGCGCCGCCGCGGAACTCTCCTCCGCGCGGCTCGGCGGCGGAGAAGAAAATCAGTCGCAGATGGAGAAAGCGCTGCTGTACCTGGACGCGGCCGTTCTTCCCATGCTGAACGGTTCCGCGGAGCCGAGCCTTGAAGCGGCGAATCACAGCCTGGCGGGCCTGGTGTCGCACAACCCGCCGGTCGGAGAAGATTATCGCCTGGTGAAACTCGGAGGAAATCCCGCGGTGTACGCGCTGCTGGTCAACTTCGGCCAGGGCGGCCCGGCCGCGGTGCGCATCTATGCAGGATCACCTGGCCATTACGCTCTAGGCGCGAAGATCGACCACTTTACGCAAAAAGATTTTTTCGATAGCGACGTGGAACTGGTCTCGGCGTCGAAGTCCGATCCGGTGTTCGTCACAATATCCGGGCGGACGGATGATTTGTCCACGGGACTGTTTTCTGCGTGGCGATTCGATGGGCATGGGGTGGCCGCTCTATGGAGTTCGGATTTGATTCAGCAATCCAGCTATGAAGCGGATCCAGACGGTTTCCGGATCGCTTACTGTTCGAAGGTTGACGACGATCGTCCCTCTGAGTGTCTCAAAATGTCGCGTGATCTTTACCGGTTTCAGGGCGGCGAGTGGAAGCGCCTGGAATCCACCGACTTGCCGCCGCAGAAGCCATCGACCAAGTGAGGAGCCTCGCGCTGCTCAAATGGCAATGGTTAGTGGACTTGCTTCATCCGCCGACATCCATTCGTCCAAAATCCCCATCAAAATGTTAGTCTGAAGGTTCTGGCTTTTTGCACGGGAAGGGACCACGCACGTGAAACGATTCTTTGCCGGCATTGCCGTTGTGCTGCTCCTCGCGTGCGGATCCCGGGCGCAGAAGATTGCTCCGCCGGCTTCCTTGCCGCCTCCGGCGTCGGCGCAGAACCAGGAATTTCTGCGCGCTGCCGATGAAGTTCTGGCGGACATGAGCAAGCTGGTTTCGCTGCCGATTCTTTCTCCCTTGAAAAAAAGCATGCGCTCGCGCGAGGAAATTCGCGCCTATCTTCTGCAGAAAATGAAGGAAGACAAGGACGCCGACAAGCGCTACGCCGACCAGAAAACGATGGAGAAATTCGGCCTGCTGCCCAAGGATTACCCGCTGGACCAGATGATGGTCAAAATTCTGACCGAACAGATCGCGGGACTCTACGATCCGGACAGCCAGGAATTTTTCATCGCCGACTGGACTTCTCCGGCCGACGAGCGGCCGGTGATGTCGCATGAATTGACGCACGCCCTGCAGGATCAGCATTTTCATATCGACAAGTGGACCGACGCCGCGAAGCCGAACGATGACGGGGAACTGGCGCGCGATGCGGTTATTGAGGGCTCGGCCATGGCGGCCATGCTGGACTACGAATTGGGCGGGAAGGGCAGCATCCGCGACCTCGGAGACTTCGATCCGACCATGCTGATGGGAGATGTGGACAGCAGCCCGGAACTCTCCAAGGCTCCCAAGGTGCTGCAGGATGAACTGCTGTTTCCGTATCTCGCCGGAATCCGCTTCACACAGCAATTGCTGAAGGCCGGCAACGGCTGGCCCGATTTTTACAAAGTGTTCGACAAGCCGCCCGCATCCACGCAGCAAATCATGCATCCCGATCTGTATTTGCAGGGCGTGATGCCTGCGAAAGTCGATCTGCCGCCGGCGAAGGGCGTGATTTCCGCGGACTGGAAAAAACTGGATGAGAACGACATGGGCGAATTCGGTGTCCAGGAAATCCTGAAGCAATTCCTGCCCAAGGAACGTTCCACGGCGCTGGCCGCGAAATGGGCCGGCGACCGCTACGCAATCTTCGAGAATCAGAAAAACAAACGCACGCTGCTGGAGTTTCGCGTTCGACTGGCGAATGACGCAGATGCGGCGCGCTTCTTCGGCGCCTACAGCGAAATTCTAGAAACGAAATACGGCCAGCGAACGAATCTGTTGCGACGCCCGAATTTTTTCTCGTTTGAGACGCCGGAAGACGGCGTTTTCGTTCGCTGCCAGAATTCCGATTGCTTCATTCTGGAAGGCGGCACGCGCGCGATGTTCGATCGTATGACCATGGAAATGGGGTGGCCGGCCGGACCGGCGGTTCCGGTGAATCCAAGCGATCCGCACGTCAATCAGACGGCGGTCCCGATCGACTCGAGGATGAACCCGCTCCTGATTGCCGGTGCCGGTCAGCCCACGCAGCCCACGGCACCGTGAGCCAGATGGCCAGCGCACTCCACGCCAGGGCGCGCACGCTGGGCGGCGGGGGACCGAACATCGAGGCCGGGTAAAGAACGCCCAGCAAAACCACGAGCGACCAGAATGCCCATTTTCCCGTCACATCTTTCGCTCGAGTCGCGCTGAGATAGATCGCGATTCCCGCCGCGAATAAGGCGTACTCCACCACCAAAGTCACAGGGATCGAGTTCCACATGCCGAGGCCGTATTTCGGGCCGCCGGGATAAATGGGCATGTCCGGACGGTGGGCGATGAAATCGAGCACCCAATGCGTCGGGACGAGGCTTCCCAGAATCAAGGCGCTGCGGGCTTTGCGGTGCAGCGCGAAGCAAATCAGGCCGACCAGCGCTCCCCAGACAAGCTGCATGACCAGGCTATGCGAGACCGGATACCGTGTGAAATCAAACGGCGAAGCGGCGAGCAGACCGGGGACGATGCGCACACGCTCAACACCCACCAGCAACAAGACCGGCCACAACAAATCGGCGAACTGCGCAGCGAAAACCAGGAATCCCAGGGACGTTTTTGGCGCCGCTTTTTTCGCGGCGAACGCCACTCCGAAATGGCCGAGAAACATGCAGTGAGACTCCTTCGTTTGCGTTAATAATTCTTCGATCGACTTCCTGGAGCAGGGGCAATTTCGAGGCCCGCCTTGCCCAAACCATCGATCAGGTGCTCGACCAAATCCGCGTCCCACCATTTTCCTAATTCTTCGTGAGCAGCGGTGGCAAAGTCTGGCCGAATGTTGAGGAGGTCTCGCACTGCGCGGCGCGCCGCGTCTTGTTCACCAAGTTGCGCGTAGGACGTAGCCAGCGCCAGGTGCGTGCGCCAGAAGCCGGGCATATTGATTTTAAGAGCGACGTCCAAAGCTGCGCGATAGTCGCTCTTGCGGTACGCGTCAAAAAACGAGGGGAACCAGTACCACCCGGGGTAATGCGGGTTGAGTTTCCGGGCCCTCTCTGCCAGCGCGCAGCCGCGTTCCCAATCTCCGGAATAGGCGATCAGAAAACCCAAGTACGCGGAGGTAAAGCCGTCCATCGGATTGAGGGCGATAGCGCGTTCCGCCGAGTTCCGGAAGGCCTGGGATTCTCTCCGAAAAAATAAGGCCGAGGCCAGGGCATGGCAGGCGAGGTGATTCGAAGGCGCTGCTTCGATGGCGCGCCGCGCAGCCGCCAGCGCGCGTCCGATCGGATCCGGTTGCGGGTTGAATCCGTGAGTGTACTCTTCCCGAATCAGCATCGACAGCATGGCCCAGCCGTCGGCATACTCCGGGGCCCGCTGGACGGCGCGCTCCAGGCCAGCCCTCGCTGCTGCGTGCTCTTCGGCCGAGAGGCGTGGAAAGTGCGCGAAACTTCGGAGGACTGCTTCGTAGGGAGATAGTTCCGCAGGATCCCGGTTGCGAAGAGCTTCGCTCATGGTATGGGGCAGGACCCCGTAAGTGTCGGCGACGGTAGATACGATCTGCGGGACGATGTCATCCTGCACCGCGAAGATTTCTTCCACGGAAAATTTACAGTGATACGTTTCAGCCCAAAGGTGAGAGCCGGAGCTGGCTTCAATCAGCTGCACTGCGATTCGCAGGCGGGAACCCGCTTGGCGAAGACTCCCTTCCATCACATAACGCGCGCCGAGCTCACGGCCCACAGCGCGGACGTCGGCGACCGAGTGGGCATAGCGCAACGTGGAACTTCGCGCGATAACCCTGAGATAGGAGAATCGGGACAGACCCGTGACGATGTCCTCGGTCATTCCCTCCGCAAGCGCAGTGATCTCTGGACTTGCTCCGCTGTGCCCAAATGGAAGGACTGCAACCCAAAACCCATCGCCGCCTCGAACGGCGCCGGCATCAGACGGCTTTGCAGGCGCAACGCCGCACAGGGCGTCGATCAATTCGCGCACCGACGGAAAACGTTCATTCGCGCTTTTCTCCAGGCAGCGGTGGATTACCTGCACGAGGTTGTCGGGTAGATCTGGCCGAAGCTCCGAGACCGGCCGCACTGCGTCTCGAAGGATTGCCGCAGCCAATTCGGCCGATGACCTTCCTAGGAACGGTCTTTGGCCGGTCGCCATTTCGTACATCACAATGCCCAGCGAGAAGATGTCCGTTCGGTGGTCGACGATGCGGCCCTCGAGCTGCTCGGGCGACATGTACGCCGGAGTTCCCACGATCACGCCGATCTTGGTGTACTCCGCTGTCGCATGCGGCGCGTCGGCGGCATTCGCCTCGTGAATCTCCTTCGCCAGCCCGAAGTCCAGAACCTTGATGCGGCCATTCTCCGCCACCATAACATTGGCGGGCTTGAGGTCGCGGTGGGCGATCCCTTTTCCATGCGCGGCCGCCAGCGCTTCGGCGATTGCGGTGGTGTACTCCAGAAGTTGATTAACGGGGAGACCGCCAGCGGGAATCATTCGACTGAGTGGACGGCCCTCCACCAGCTCCATGGTCAGAAAGTGCACGCCGCCAGCCTCTTCGAAAGTGTAAATCGTCACGATGTTGGGATGATTCAGCGAAGCGAGCATTCGAGCTTCGCGTTGGAAGCGAGGAAGGCGCGCGGTGTCGTCCAGAAAACCAGTTGGAAGAACCTTGATCGCCAGTCTGCGGCCGAGCCTGGTATCGAGGGCCTGATAGACATCGCCCATGCCCCCGGCCCCAATGCGAGCCAGGATTTCATAGGTTGCGAGACGTGAACCGATCGCCAATTCCTTGGGCTGGAGAGCGGGCTGGCCCAGGAAGTCAGATTGCGATTGCTCCTCGTGGGCGGCGATGAGTGATTCCACTTCGCGACGCAATTCCGGCCGGATGCCAGCCTGGTCGAGGTAAGACTGTCTTTCCGCGGCGGGCCTTTCGAGGGCGGCCGCGAGCACGTCCTTGACTTCCTGCCAGTTCTCCGACGTCACTTTGTTGCGTACCTCTTTAATTCGCGGCGCAGCCAAGCCCGAGCGGTCACCCATTCCCGTTTCACTGTAGCCGGTGAATTCCCGAGGACCACGGCCGCCTCTTCAATGGAAAGTCCGCCAAAAAATCGAAGTTCGATCAGACGGCCCTGCTGCGGATCGATTACGGCGAGTTTTTCAAGCGCATCGTCAAGCGCCACCAGATCGATCTCCTGATTCTGAGCAGGGACGAGATCCGGATCGAGGGCCAGCTTGGGGGCTCCCGCACCGCGCTTGGCGGCAAGGCGGTTGCGCGCATGATCAACCAAAATGTGGCGCATCAGTTGAGCCGCGACTCCGAAAAAGTGCGCGCGATTTTGCCATTGCGGTGTTCCTTGGTGAACCAGGCGCAGATATGCTTCGTTGACCAGTGCGGCGCTCTCAAGAGTGTGGTCGGGACGTTCGCCCCTCAAGTAGCGACGCGCCTGCCGGCGCAACTCGTTGTATACGACGGGGATCAGCGCTTCCCGCGCCTCCTCATTGCCCTGGCCCCAATCGGCGAGCAGCCGGTTAATACGCGTCGAGGAATCTGCGCTCACGATTCTCTCCGGTCGGAAAGCCGCCAATCAACGATGGATCGGAAAGTATCGCCCTGCGAATGCAAAGTCAACTTGCGCCGCGATCAGACCGGGGATGCGGCAGGCAGAAGAAATCTTCGATTCTCGTGAGCCAGTTTGTCTCTGGTTCTCGCTTACTAGAGTGAAGGCACGATGCGGACCTCATAAACTGGCCGGCAAGCATCGCCTCAAAAAAGGAGAACGACAATGAAAAACCAGATTTCGAAGCACGCTGCAACCGCCGTGAAACTGCTGCTGGGCCTGCTGTTCGCCACTTGCGTGTTCGCCGCCACGGCCAGCGCGCAACCCAGTTTCGAAGGGAAATTCACCCTGCCGTACGCTGTGCGCTGGAACCACGTGACGCTTCCCGCCGGGGAGTATTTCATCGAACTGGACGCGAAAGGCCTGCCGGCTGTCCTGCGCTCGAAAGCTACCGGCAAGTCGGTCAATACGATCGTTCCGATCGTTGACGATAGCGAGGAAGGCGCCGCGCGTTTGATGGTTACCATCCGCGGAGATGAACGCGTGGTTCGGTCCGTGAATTTGCCCCAGATTGGCAAGTCGCTGGTTTTCGAACCTCTGACGAAATCGGAACGCGAGACGTTTGCCAAGGAAGGCACAATGAATGCAGTGCCAGTGATCACCGCCAGCAAGTAAATGCTCGCAACCTCCTGGAACTTTACAACGGCAGAAGGGGATGAACCGCATGGTTCATCCCCTTTTCCCCATGCATACGTGCGGTCCGCAGAAACCCGAAGCCCGGCGAGCTGGCCGACTCTTCAACAGTCAAGTTACCGATCGTGGCGCTCCGAACGGTGACGGCAAAGCGTTCCGCTAAGGTCGCTGTGCGGGCTCCCTACTGAACTACGGAATGCTGCATGGCCCACAGAGCGGCGGCCGCTCGAGTCGAGGCGCCGATTTTATTGTAGATGTGCTGAATGTGATGATCGGCGGTCTTCGCGGAGATAAAGAGCTTGTCCGCGATCTGCTGCGTCGTCAGCCCTCTGGCGGCGAGGCGCAGGACATCGACTTCACGGCGGGAAAGTCCGGCGGGATTGTTGGGACGGCTGGGCGTTGCCGGTTTTATGGCGTCCTGGCCGGCGGCGCCCAGGACAGCTTGAGTGGCGCGATGCTCGAGCGCTCCCTGCGCGGCGAGACGGCGAAGCTCGGCAGCGGCGTCCTCCGCGGAGAACGCCGGACGGTCGGCGCGATCGGCCGTGAGCCCCACGTAAATTTCCGTTGCCGCCAGCACGCACGCTCCCAGATCGGTGGTGTCGGCGCGGAGCCGCTTGTGGTAGCCGGAGCCGTCACACTTCTCGTGGTGAGCGGACGCAACTGGATTAAGCGCGGCCAGCGCCTCTGACCGGCGCAGCATCTGCTCGGTCAGCATCGGGTGAAGCTCCACGCGATCGAATTCCGCACGCGTGAGCGGGGCCGGCTTGTCCCAGATGGAGTTGGGTACGGCAGTCGTGCCGAAGTCATGAACCAGCGCGGCTCTGCGGAGCCGGGCAAGGGCTTCTTCGCTGAACCCCAGCAAGCGGCCGGCATCGACACTCAGCTCGGCGCAGCGCCGGCTATGTCCGTTCATGTAGGGTGATTTCAGGTCGATGAAGTCCGCAGCGACCGTGAGGGCGTTGTCGAGTGCTTTTCCCTCGAGGATCTGATGAGGTTCCGGTTCAAGGCTGAGCACAGCGTCCCAAGGCTCGCGCTTGGCGAGTTGGTCGAACCACTCGGCGCCGTGGGCGCCAAAGATGTCGACGAGCGCGGGATCGTAGGTCCGGTCGCGGCGTTCGCGGGCGGCTTCGAGCGCCCGCGCCGGTGAGAAGATGCGGGCAATCGCCTCCATATCGTGGGATAGGTGGACGATGCGCATGGGCAGAGGAATGGCTTCGCCCTTTACGTGCGTGGGAAATCCGTTGCCATTCCAGCGTTCGAAGGTGAAGCGCAAGGCCTCGCGGACGCTGTCCGGCAGGCCGAGGCGGCGCACCAGCATGTCCGCCACTTCGCAGCCGGAGGCAAAGTTGTGTACGGCCCACTCGTGGGCGGTCTGCTGGATCATCTGGATGATGTGGTCGCGCTCTTCCTGGGAGCGGCCGGCGGTGGCAAAGGCGATGACGTCGCGCATGACTTCGGCGGGGTTCGCGGCGTCATGCACCAGAGTTTGAGCGCGGATGGCGATCTCATCGCCGAACACAGTGGCGACCTCATGGGCATGGCCCGTGCAGCCGATATACCGGAGTTGCGCGACCCAATAGGCGGTGTCTCGAACTTCCTTCGGGAAACCCGCGGCCTCTGAGAGCCAAGTGGCCAGCAGGCAGGACCGCAGTTGCGACTCCAGCGGTTGGCCGAAGGCGTTGTCCTGAGCGAGGGCCAGGGTGGCCACGAATTCACCAAGTCTGAGATTGGGTTTTGGCATAAAAATGGGGAACTCTCCCGATGTATTGGCCTGCGCGACGGCGTAGTATACGCCAGACATTGGGTTAAATCAGAGCTGTTCGAAATCAATTCTGAGAGGAGAAAATCGCCATGGGTGAAGGTTCGATCAAAGTTGGTGTGATTATGGACCTGACGGGTCCGCTCTCGTTCCTGGGTATCGCCAATGCCAACGTCGCGAAGATGGTGATCGATGACATCAACGCGCAGGGCGGCCTGCTGGGCCGGCGGGTGGAACTGATTTTGGAAGACAGCGCGACCACGGACACCGTGGCGGAAGCCAAGGCGAAGAAGCTTGTCGAGCAGGACAAGGTGGACATGATTTTGGGCGGGATTTACAGCTCCACGCGCCAGGCGATCAAAGGCCCCGCGGTCGCCCAAGGCAAGAAGCTCTATATCTACCCGGAGCAGTACGAAGGGCAGGAAAGCGACCCCTTGATTTTCTGCACCGGCCCGGTGCCGGCGCAGCAGCTGGATCCGTTTATTCCGTGGCTGATGAAAGCAACAGGGGCGAAGAAATTTTATTTGCCGTCCGCGGAATACATCTGGCCGCACGTGATGAACAAAAGGGTTCGCGAACTGGTGACCGCGAACAGCGGCACGATCGAAGGCGAGGAATATTTCCCGCTCGATCACAGCGACTACAAGAAGACGGTGGAGAAGATCATGTCCAGCGGGACCGAAGTGGTCTTCAACACGATTGTGCCTCCCGGCCTGATGCCATTTCTCGAACAGCTTCACAATGCCGGCTTTACCAAGCGGGGCGGAAAACTGGTTTGCACTTACTTCGAGGAGAACCTGCTGAAATTGCTGCCGCCCGCGCAAGTGGACGGAGTCTACGGCTGCCTCGACTACTATCAGACGGTCAGCGATCCATTCAGCGTGGAACTCCTCAAGCAGTACAACCAGCGCTTTCCCGGCAGCTCGATGCTCACCGCGGGCAGCGCGAGTACCGGCACGTACCGCGGATTGAAGTTCTGGGAGGCCGCGGTGAAAGAGGCCGGCTCGCTGGATCAGGACGCCGTCATCCGGGCGCTCGACCACGCGAGAATTACCGCGGGACCGGGCGGGCCCGCGGCGATGGTGCCCGGCCAGCATCATGCCCGGTTGAATATGTATATCGCCCAGGCCAGCGACGGCATTTTCAAGGTGGTGAAGAACCTGGGCGTCATCGAGCCGAAGGAAAGTGTCGTGAGCGCGAGGCACGCCGCGGCACTCTGAAACGCGCAAGCCACTCAAGCAACGACAACGGGGGAAGCCTTCGAGGCTTCCCCCGTTTGTTTTGGAGGCGTTACGTCACCGCCCACGCGGGCAGGCTATCACGAGACTAGATTCTCAACGATTAAAGGAGAATTAAATTTTCTCGCGCGAATGAATGGCTGTTCTCCAGAATTCCCTTGCTTCAATTCAGCGCTTCGGGTTGTAATGCGCACACATCGGAAGCCGAACGGGCCGATCGGCGGCGACAAGTTTGGCGATGGGAGGTTTACCTATTTGGTGAACGCGAACGATTGAAAGAGGCGCCTCATGAAACGAATCGTATTTCTGGCAATCGCATTTACAACACTCGCCGCCGTAGTCGCAACACTCGCTCCCGCTGGCCGCGCTGACGATGAGGCCGTACCGATCTTCGGAATCAAGATTCCCGCTGGATATCGCGATTGGAAGATGGTTTCGGTGGCCCACGAGGAGGGCAACCTGCACAGCTTTGCCGCGATCCTGGGGAACGATGTGGCGATCAAGGCCTACCGCGAAGGCAAGCTCCCATATCCGGACGGCACCATCATTGCCGCGGTGCATTATGGCCACGTCCCATCCGAGGAAAACAATAAAGTTTTTGGCGACCAGCAATCGTTTGTTCCAGGACCGCCGACGAACGTGCAGTTCATGGTCAAGGACTCAAAAAAGTTCGCCTCCACTGGCGGATGGGGCTTCGCTCACTTCAATACGGACGGCAAGCCGGGCAATGAAGCGCTGCTGAAAACCTGCTCCCCGTGCCACGCAAAGGCGTCGCGCGACTTTGTCTTTACGCGATACGCGCCTTGATAGAATTGGGGCGAAATCTACGCGAGGATGCTTCCACGGAAAGGGCGCGCGGGGCTCGGTAACCGTTGAGGGAATGGCGAGAGGAGAATCAAATGAAATCGCGCATGAACCCGAGAATGGCTCTACTGGCCGTGGCGAGCGTGCTGCTGGCCTCCTTCACCTGGCTCCACGCGCAGCAGCGGAACGGCGCCTTGGCGGCGATGGTTGCCGATGACATTGGCGGCGTGGTCACGAGCGCGAAA